>JAEEGL010026997.1_pt1 | contig 23833 bp, 1 predicted proteins | sample 9134231 | NCBI WGS metagenome assembly JAEEGL01 (sample SAMN16246548, study PRJNA631951) | gut metagenome | biome: gut microbiome; feature: rumen; material: fiber-attached | host: Bos | place: Iran: Karaj | collected 2018-10 | reverse complement strand
GCTACGGCGACGGTGAAGACGAAGACGACAGAGGGCGTCGAGACGACGACGACTTACGCGGCGAAGGATAACGGCGACGGAACTGACACCGTAACGAAAACCTATACGGAGGACGGCGTGACGACGGTGTCCGTCGCGAAGAGCGTCGGCAAGACCGGCGGCGCGGCGGCGAACGTGGTCAGCCCGGGCATGTACGACGATCCGAGCGCCAGCGTTTCCTCGAATTTCGACTGGACGGCGGCGAACGGCTCCGGCTACTTCCTCGTGGGCGACCTCAAGGATACGACGGATATCGGAACCCTCGAGATCAAGCCGACGAAGACGACGATCACGAAGGACGACGCGGGCAAGTATTATCTGAAGGTCGCGCTGGACGGCAACGGCTCGGTCTCGGCGGTCACGCTGGAGAAGGTCGGCGCCGACGGCACGCTGTCGAAGGATGCCGCGAAACTGGCGGCCATCACGAAGGGCACGCTGAATATCACGGCTCCGACAACGAAGGTCAAGCAGGAAGACGGCACGGAGAAGGTTCCGGGCCTGATGTTCAACCGTACGGCATTGACTATTCCGGCGACCATCAACGTGAATATCACGGAGGCGGCCAACGGCTCGACGGTCACCGGCCTCCTGGCGAAAGATAAGATGACGACGGCGACGTTGGCGGCTCCGGTGACGAAGAAGAACGAGACAACGGGCATCGAGACGACGACCTACGAAGCGGTTACGGTCAACGGCACGACGTTCACCGCGGCAGAGAGCGGAACCATGAGCTTCGCCAGCGACGGCACGGATGCGCTTGTTGTGACCGGCACAATCAATACGACGCAGACGGTGAAAGCCGCAACGACGGTCTTCAAGGCTGCCGGCAAGGATCTGACGAAGACGGACGACGACGTGACCATCACGACGACGATGGGCACGGGCACCGGCGAGCCGACGGTCACGGTGAAGAACGGCGAAGTCACGGCAGTTTCCGGCATGAAGGGCAATACGACGGTGCAGGTGGCCATCGCGGGCAGCGGTTCTGCGACCTACGCGGTCGGCGCGATCAGCGCACTGACGGTCACCGCGGGCAAGACGTACAAGACGGTCCCGCTGGCGGAGGGCACGACGATTGTGGGCATGACCTACAAGGCCGGCGCAGCGGAAGCCAGTGCAATCACCTTCGCGAACGACAGCGGCACAGCCGTGGTTTCGGGTACGCTGCTCTTTACGGGCTCCGGCGGCGCGACGCTGACCGGCAAGGATCTCACGAAGGCGGCGGACAACACGACGCTTACCTACACGCGGACGACTTCCCTTAAAGCATACGTCACGGTGCAGGACGGCGACGTCAAGAAGATCGAGGGGCTCGGCAAGGGCGACAGCGTGAAACTGTCCATTGGCGGTCATGTCACGGAATACAAGGTGGACGCGGCGTCTGCGACTAAGATCACGAAGGAGTACGACGGCAAGGTTGTCGGCACGGCTTACATCACGGCCGGCGGCGACGTCCTCGGCGCGAATTATCTGGCGCCGGGCGAGGACATCACCTCCGAAGACAACGCGATTGTCGGACAGCTCAGCTGGGGCGACATCAGCGGACGCTCGACGGGCTACTTCAAGGTCACCGAGCCTACGAACGGCAAGAACACGGCAACGATCGTCGAGCAGCCTGCGAAGGTCGCGGCGACGGCTCCGGCCGGCAAGAACAAGGTCACGACGGCTCTCTACGCGGTGGCGAACGCTTCGACGAATTCGGCCACGGGCGCTCAGACGCTGACCATCGATGCTCTGCGGGTGGAGAAGGACGCCAACGACAAGCAGACTGTGAAGGAGACCGGCGCGAAGCTCCTGACGGCGGCTACGAAGCTGACGATCACGGCTCCGACGGCGGCGATCGCGATTCCGGACAATCCGAACCGGAGCGTCGTCCCGGCCCTGATCTTCGACAAGGGCACGGCGGTTTACGGCGTGACGATCAACAAGGCAGCCGCGGGCTCGACGTTCACCTCGCTCGATATGGGCGACAAGGTGACGACGGCGACGCTGAAGGCCGCGACCTACAATGCGGACGGCACGGTGAAATCGCCTGCGGAGACAATCACCTTCGACGGCAATATCTACCAGGCCGGCGCGAACGGCACGATGACCTTCGTCGGCGAAGGCGACGGCACGGCGGATACTCCGACGAACGCGGTGCGTCTGCTGGCCGGTACGCTGCAGCTTGATAAAGCGCATCTCACGGCGGCGCTTTCCGGCGCGACGGAGGCAAAGGACATCGGGCTGCAGGACGATGTTACGGTCGCCTTTGACGACACGAATACTGCGTACGGTCCCGGCAACGCACCGGATAAGGTGATTGTGAAGGCCTCGAACGGCGTTGTAACGAGCGTGACGGGTCTTGTGACGAAGAACGCAACGGTTACGGTGACGACGGGCACGGGCGACACGGCGCAGAAGGTTCGCTACACGGTAGTGGACAACGGCGGCACGATGATCGCGCGCCAGATGGCCACGGGTGCCGAGGCGTTCAAGGATCTCGACAAGGACGAGGCCGCGACTTACAAGGCCATCACGAAAGGCAAGGAAATCTACGACGCGAAGGGCAGCAGCTACAAGCCTTGGGCGTCCACGACCAACGATATACTGGACTTCACGAGCCAGGGCAAGAAGGTTTCGTACATTGCGCTGGAGAAGGATCTCACGGCCAACAAGACGCTGGCGAAGACCGGCGACGGCAGCGACCTGATCAAGGATACTTCGTTCAAGGCGTTGCAGGACAACTACTATCTGCGCGTCACGACGAATACGAACGCGAAAGGTACGACGGTCACGGCGATCGACCTGCTGGTGGCAGGCGCTACGGGCTTGCTGGCGGCGCCGAAGGCGGTCGCAGGAGTGACGCCGTCTTACCGCGGCACTCTGACTCTGAACAGCGCCACGGGCGACAGCGCTTATGCGAAGGTCACTTATGCGCTGCCGAAGACCCGGACCTGGACGCTGAATGCGACTGTCGCGGCGGGCTCCTCCTTCACGGGTACGCTGAAGCGAGCGGACAAGATCGCGACGGCGGACAGCACCTACACGTTCCCGACAGATGGCAAGAGCTTCACGCTGTACACGAACGGTGAGGTCATCGGTACGGATATGGCGACGGTCACCTATGCCGGCAGTGACGGCGCGACGGCGAAGGTCACCGGCGGCATACTGGCTGTCACCGGTCTGGCCACGAACGGCGAGAAGGTCACGGTTGTTGACAATAAGGAGAATGACGGCCTTGTCACCAGAGAGTATCTGGTGCAGAAGGACGGCAAGATCCAGCTGACGATCACGGCGGCGGACGGCACGAAGACGGTGCAGGTCTCCGAGGCTGCGGCCACGGCGGATACCGACGTCATCAGCGCGAGCTACGGCGCGGTCGATAAGTCGAAGACCACGATCGTGTCTGATTTCGACTGGACGCTGGATAAGAGCTCGACGGGCTACTTCGCTGTTGGAACGAACGGTACGGCGGCTGTCAAGAAGGGCAAGACGACGATTTCGACGGCCGCGCAGAAGGCGCTCACCTATATCGCAGTCGAGCTGGACGGCACGGCGGCAAACGACGGCGTCGTCAAGAGCGTCAAAGCGATGAAGTTTGACGCCGAGACGGGCGCGATGAAGGAACTTGCGGATCCGGTTACGAACGGCAAGATCACGATCACGGCTCCGACTTCGACGTTGACCTTCGACCGGGCAAATGTCAGCGGTACGTCTATCAGCGACAACGTGCAGATTGCGATTACGGGCGCAGCGGCCGGCTCTACGGTCGACGGCCTGATCGCGCGCAACGGCTACGCAAACTGCGACAGCGTGACGACGGCAGCGCTGAAGGTAGGCAAGACCAATCCTTGGGTGAACAACGAAAAGGTCACGGTCAACGGCAAGGCGTACACAACCGGTGCGAACGGCGCTCTCGGCTTCACGGTGCAGAATGTCGGCGACTTTGAGAACCTGACGACGCTGACCAGCGGCACGATCCTGCTGCACGGCACCAACGCAGATACGCTCGGCATAGACATCGCGTATGTCGGCCAGGGCAAGGTCACGGCCGACAAGCTGGAGATCTCTGTCAAGGCGACGACGACCGCGGCGGGCGTGACGAGCTACACGGTCGGCGACATCGGAACCGGCGAAGTGTTCACGGTGGAAGAGACGGTCGGCGGCGAGAAGAAGAAGTTCTTCAAGACCGAGAAGACGCTGTTCTACGAGTACACGGACGCCGACGACAACAAGAAGTATCAGGCGTACGCAATCGGCTCCGGCAAGACGGTGGCAAGCTCCGTGCTGGCGAAGACGGGCGACAACAAGACCTGGAAGATCACCGACTCGGCGTTCACCGACCTGGACGACAACAAGATCCAGACGTCGAAGTATTACGAGACGCTGGTAGTGGATATGGCGACGCTCGACAAGAAGATTGCGACCTTGACGAGGGACAACGACAATGTCACTCCGGTCAAAGACTTCAGGTTTGTGGTCGACAAGTACCTTGTGGCGCCGTCGAAGAAGCAGAAGTCGCTGGCTGCCTCTATCGTGAACTGGACGGATGGCGAATATCTCGCAGATGTGGAGATGATTCTCGGCCGGGTGGCGGACATCTCGCAGAAGCGGTTCACTGCGACGAACCTCGGCGCCGACGGTCACAATATCGGCATTTCCATCAAGGCGACGGCGGATTGGAGCATTCGCGGCTCGGCGGCGAACGACACGATCACCGGCGCATCCTCCGGCAAGGATACGTTGCGCGGCGGAGCCGGCAACGATTCGCTGGTCGGCGGCGGCGCGGCGGATTTGTTCCAGTTCACCTTTAGAGACCCACTGGAAGCGAACGGTCAGGATACGCTCAAGGGCTACGCTTCCGGCAAGGATAAGCTCAGGATTGTGAACGACTTTGACGTCACCTTGACCGGCAGCGGCGACGTGCTGCTGTGGGCCGAAAGGGACGGCGAGGAAGGCTACACCTCGGGCGACGACAGCATCCTGCTCGTCGGCATGGGCAACGGTAAACCGGTCACGATCAACGATATCAACTTCTACTTTGGCAACGGCAAAGCGACGAGGGGCGCTGCAAGCTTCACTTATGAGAGCGGCGCGTACTATGTCGCGAACAAGGCGCTGTCGAATACGGTGAAGGTCGGGACGGACAAGACCAAGGCCACGAAGACGACGCTGGGCGATACGGTCACGATCGACATGAACGCAACGAACGGCGAACACGCTTACTTCAACTATATCAATGCGGTCGACGCTTCGGCGTCCGGCAACCGCGTCGATATTACGGCAGCGCAGGCGGGCGCGACGCTGAAGGGCGGTACGTACCAGTCGACGCTGCGCGGCGCGAAGGGAACGGATATCCTCCAGGGCGGCTCCGGCGCGGATATGTTCTGGTTCGAATCGCTGTCGGGCAACGACACGATCAAGAGCTACGCGGCGAAGAACGACGCGATCTATCTCGGCGAGTGGGACGGCCAGAACGGCATTGCCGCTGGCGTCAACGGCGTCACTGTAGCGGCAGCTGCGAACAACAAGGATATCGAGCTGAAACACGGCGACGAGACCTTGAAGGTCGAGGGCGCGCTGGGCTCGACGAAGGCGCTGCGCATCTCGAAGGATGGCACGCAGGCCAATACGCTGAGCTACTATGTGGGCTCGACGGCGAAGAACGCTGCGAACACCTACACGGCGAACCTCGAGACCGATACGGCGGCTCTCGGAACGGACGAGGCGGCAGACGGCGCGACTTCGATGAAGAGCTACTATGTCGGCTCTGTCAACACCGCGAAGGATACGCTGAAACTGGCTTCGAAGACGGCGCTCACGACCTGGAAGAGCGGCGACGACACGAAGGTGGCGACGTTCAGCCTCCAGAGCGCGAACCTCGCGAGCATCGACGCACTCGACGCCAGCGGCCTGAAGGCGGGCTCGACGCTGAAGCTGATTGGCGGCCTCGGCGACTGCACGCTGAAGGGCTCGACGAGCAACAAGTCGTACGAGACGTTCTCTGTCGGATACGACGACAAGGCGACGGCGTCCAAGCTCACGACGGTGCAGAACCTGACGGCGGTCAGCGACGTCATCGAACTGGCCGTCGGCGTAACGGCGACGATCGATCAGACCCGGACGAAGGGCAGCAACACGTACTACACGCTGAAGAGCGGCGACGACGTGGTAGGTTCGCTCCTTGTCTCCGGCGTTGCTTCGTCGAAGATGGGATCGTGGACGCTGAATACGACGACGAACAGGTACGAGGTCCGGCGCACCAGCAACTAAGAACCAAAAAGCGCAAAAGGGCGGGCAACCGCCCCGAAGCGCAAGTACCCCAGGAATCCGAGGCACGGCGTTACGCAAGCCGCAGCCGAGGAGGACAACAAAAAGCCCCCGCGAAAGCGGGGGCTTTTTGCATGGAACGACGGAACGTAATACTGTATAAAAGATGGTTGTCGCAAAAAAGGGGCTGTTGCACAAAGAAAACTTTTCTTACTTTGTGCAACAGAAACGAATCAAGAGAAATCGTTTGAAAAACAAAGGAGCCATGATTTGGCCGAATTTTTCCCTGACAAAAAAGGGGCTGGAGCAGAAAGATTCTTTCCGCGCCAGCCCCTTGTATTTCCTGTATTGACGGCGTTTGCCCGATATGCTATACTTAAAACCGAAAAGGTGTTTGCCACGAATGGCAGGCGGCCGATACTCAGCCCCTGAAAGGGGGCAATGCTTATGAACGTATATGATTTTTTAGCATTTCTCATTGTAGTCTTGCTGATGGTCGTTGCTATCAAGGCATGAGAAAAGCCGCCTTTCGCTCCGACACGTAGGCGGCTGATCTCGTATCAGTAATCTACTGGGGCTGGCCGTTTGCCGGCGAGCACCTTTTCCTGTGTTAATTATAATGCCTTAATTCAAAGTTTGTCAACGACAAACTCACCTCCGCCGGCATTTCGACGAGCCCTGCCTCGTCATAATGCCTTAATTCAGAGTTTGTCAATGACAAACTCACCTCTGCGGCATTTCACCGAGGAACGAGTTATAACGCTAACGACATTTTCCGTCAACTTGAGCCATAAACAGCAATATGGTTTTCCCCCATGCAAAAAGCCCCCGCTTTCGCGGGGGCTTTTTGCATGGAACGACGGAACGTAATACTGTATAAAAGATGATTGTCGCAAAAAAGGGGCTGGAGCAGAAAGATTCTTTCCGCGCCAGCCCCTTGTATTTCCTGTATTGACGGCGTTTGCCCGATATGCTATACTTAAAATCGAAAAGGTGTTTGCCACGAATGGCAGGCGGCCTGACTCAGCCCCCTATCTTTTGGGAAAGGGGGAATGCCTATGAGCATATATGATTTTTTAGCATTTCTGATCACAGTTTTGCTAATCATCGTTGCCATAAAAGCATGAGAAAAGCCGCCAAACAGGTCCACACTGAGGCGGCTAATCTCTTAGCTTAATCTGGGGGCTGGCCGTTTGCCGGCGAGCACCTTTTCCTGTGTTAATTATAATGCCTTAATTCAGAGTTTGTCAACGACAAACTCACCTCTGCAGCATTTCAACGAGGCACGATTTATAGCGCTAACGACATTTTCCGTCAACTTGAGCTATAAACAGCAATATGGTTTTCCCTCATGCAAAAAGCCCCCGCGAAAGCGGGGGCTTTTTGCTGTCCTCCTCAGCCAGACTTGCGTGACACCCGGCTTTGGATTCTTTTGAGGTATTTGCGCTGGGGGCGGGAATGCCCGCCCTTTTGCGCTTGAATTGCGTGGTTTACTTCGTACGCTTGATCGTCACGTTGCCTGCGCCGTTGGTGCCAAGCTGGAGGTTAGCCACCTTGACGCCGTCGATCTGCAGCGTGCTGCCGTTATTCAGCGTGTAAATGACATTCGCACCCTTCTGCGTGCCCGTGCCAGAAATGCCAAGCCCGCCTGCAAGCTCGATGATGTCGCTGGCCGCCGTGAGGTTCTGAACCACCGTCGTCTTGCCAGCAGCAGTCTGTACAAAGAACTTCTCCTTCGACAGGTTGCTTGCCGAGCCTTTCAGCGTGCAGTTGTCCGCGCCGCCGCCGATCAGGGCGAGAGTCGATCCGGCCTTCACCAGGCTGGCGTCGAGGATATCGATGCTGGAGAGATTTGCATCAGCAAGCGAAATCGCGCCGGAAATCGTCTCCTTGGTCGCTTTCAGTTTCACCGTATCGTCGTTGGTGGAGCCGATATAGCGGCTGACAAAGTCGATCTCCTTCAGCACCGTCGTGTCGTCCACAGCCTTGTAGGCAGAATCGATTCCTGTCACCTTGTAGTCGGCGTCCTTGTTCACCTCCGTGAAGTTGTTCTTCGTCGCAGCCTTGCCGATGTAGTAGGACATCGTGTTCGTGGACGAACCGTCTCTCGAGAAGCGGAGTGCCTTCGTCGCGCCCATGGCGTTCTCGATGGTGACGGTATCGCTGTTCTGCTTCAGCACCACGTTGTTGCCCTGCGCCGAAATCTCGATGCCGAGAGCCTCAACGGTAGTGCCCGCATCCAGCTGTCCGACATAAACCGCGTCGCTCTTCGACGTGTAGCTCTTGATCGTGTCGGCGCCGCCGAGGCCGTCCTTGAAGGAGAATACATCCGCGCCGCTGCCGCCGAACAGGACGTCGCTGCCGGAGCCGCCGCGCAGAGTGGTCTGATAAGTGCCGCCCTTCACGGTGGATCCCTTCTCGGAAGCCGTCAAGATCATCCGGTTCGCCGAAGCAGAAGCATCGAGTGCGTTGATGTTGGTGTAGTACGAGCCTATCGCGCCTTTCGCGTTCAGGTCGATCTCCACCGTGTCGCCCAGCGTCGTCTTCGTAGCCTTGTTCTTGTCGGTCGCCACCTTCAGCGTGTTCGTCAGATTCGAGTTCGCGAGATAGTAAGCGCCGCTCTGGTAGTTAAACGTCGCCGCGCCCTTCGTCTTCGTGCCGTCGCCGAAGTAGTAAGTATTGACGCCGATTCTGACCGCCTTGCCTGCAACGCCGACCAGCAGCATGCTGTTGGTTGCATCGCTGTGATCGTCCTTGACGCCGGTGCCGTCATGCAGCAGCACGCCCGTCAGCTTCGTCTTGCCGTTCGTATCGAGCCCAGTGCCGGCCAGATAGACGTTGCTCAGGTCGAAGAAGCCCGTGACATCCAACTTGTCGCCCTTGTTGTTCGCGAAAGCCGTGTAGCTCTTCAGTACGTCCTTGCCACCTCCGGCCATGTTGAACTCGAAAGTCTCGCTCGCGCCGCCGCCGGTGATCGTGTCGTTGCCCGCACCGCCGTTGATGGTCGCGTAGCCGCTGGCCGCGCCGGTGATCGTATCGTGCCACGCCGAGCCCGTAACGCTCCAGTTGGCCGCCGCCTTGATGGTCTGGCCCACTTCGCCGTGATCGGTCGCCACATAGGTCCGTACGCCTGTCCAGGCAGTCGTTGCCGCCGTCATATGGCCGAGGCTCTCCTGCACCGTGCCGTTGTACACGTTCCCGACAATCGCCGTAGCCAACTTCGTGCCGGCCTTCGTGCTTGTGGACACATACTTGTCGACCACAAACTCGTACTGGGTATAGTTGGCCACATCTGCGCCGACGGCCTTCTTGTTCGTGTTCTTCTCCTTGGTAATGCGCGAATCCATCTGCGCGAGGTCGACATTGAGCAGATAGCTGCTTTGCTCGACGCCCGTGGAATCGTCGAAGGTCTTCGTGAGCGCCGACCAGGTCGGAACCTTCGCCGGATCGTTGAACGCCTTCTCGAGAATCGCGCTGGTGATCGTCGCGGCATCCGCGGAGCCGAGCTTCGTGTAAACCTTCGTGACCGTCTGAGCTTCCGCTTCCGAATAATAGGTGCAGAAGAGGGAGCTTCCGGACCGGGTGAAGGTCACGCCGTTGCCGTCGACCTGCGTCCAGGCCGGATTCTTGATGGTGAACCGTTCGTTCTCGCTGATGCCGCCGATCGTGAAGGTCGTGCCCTTCGACGTCGTGGCCGCCTGTACGGTGATCGACGAGAAACCGGTCTCAGCGCCGACGGCATCCAGCTTGGCCTCCGCCGTGATCAGCGTCGTGCCCGCGTAGAGCTCGCTGAAGCCTTCGCCGCCGCCGGAACTGAGCGACGCCGTGCCTTTCGTCAGCGTGTAGTGCAGGTCGTCCGTATTGATTTCCTGTACCGTGAATTCCATCACGCCGGCCTTGCCCGCCGAGAAGAAGAGGCCGCCGAGCGTGATCCCTCCCGTCGCCGTCAGGCTTGCCGTCGTGACCGTGTCGTTTTTCGCGAGGCCCGTGATGTTCGAGCCAGTCGCCGCGCCCGTGATGGCCACCGTCGTGCCGGCCATCGTCGCGTCGAACGCCGTCGCGCGGTCGAAGGTCAGAGCCGTCTTCGGCGCCGTAATCGTCAGCTTGCCGTCGAACTTGGAGGCTTCCTCCGCGCCGGTGGTCGCGTTGAACTTCACAGCCGTTACGGCGCCTGCCGTATCGACCCTCGCGTCCGTCTTGCTCGCTTCGTTCAACGTGACCTTGACATAGGTCTTGCTGTCTTTCCTGGTATCCTTGATATTCGTCGTGAGGGCCTTGACCGCAGCCGTCCCGTTCGTCGCGGCCGCGAAGTAGCCGACAGCGGACTTGTCCAGCGTCCAGTCGAAGACGGAATTGATTGCCGTCGCCGCGTTTGCCTCGTAAGTCGCGCCGATGATGTCGCCGCCCGCTCCGGCCGCCGTCATCTTATCGACTGTGACCGTGCCGTCCGCCGCGGTAATCGTCCGATAAAGTCCCTGGACATTATTGACTTTCTTCCACTCGTAGACCGTCGTGATGAGACCCGCATCCTCATCGTTCTTCGCGATGGTGAGCTTGCCGGTCGTCATGCCGGTAACGGCCGTTACAACCTGACCGGCGACCGTGGCCTCAGCCTTGTCGCTGCCGGTGTAAGTCACCAAAGTCTCCTCGGTGCCGTTCGTCGCGGCCTTGTAAATCTTGAACTGCTTGCCGTTCGTCCCGAAGGTGAACTTGCCGTCCGCAGTGTCGATCTTGTCGTTGTTCGCAAGATTCGTCAGGTCGGAGCCGAGCCCCACCGTACCGGAGAGCGTCCCGAAGGTGCGGGCCGTGCCCGTGGGCAACTTGAATACGACAGCTGCGTACTTGCCGCCGCCGAGCGCCGTGTCGATGGTCAGTATACCGCCGACATCCTTCGACGCTTTCAGCGCGCCCGTGCCGTCTGCCTTCGTCATCGAGAGACCCGTGACTGTCAGCGTCGAGATGTTGTTCTTCAACGCCGTATTGCCCTTCAGGTTCAGATAATAGCTGTCCGGCAGCGCGTTATTGAAGTCCGCCGTCTTGAGATCCGCGGAGCCTTTCGCAATCGTCGCGGTATCAAGGAGATTGTCAAGCGTGACATAGGTATTGACAGCGCCAGCGCCGTCCCAATTCAGCGGCGTGACCTTGTTGTTCGCGAGGGTCTTGTAACCCGCGCCGTCCTCGCCGTAGAAGTTCGTGCCGGCCGATACCTGGCGATAAGTGGGCGCACCGCCGTCCACCGACAGGCTGAACATCGTGCTGCCCTTCGCGTTAGCGTCGAGCGCCGTATAGGTATAAGTCTTTCCGCCGGTGATGGCCACCGAGACCGTCGTGCCGACAGTCTTGACACCCGTGATGGACGAAACCTTGCCGTTGGCGACCTTGACGATGACGTCTTCCAGGTTCACCGTGCCTGCCACCGTGACCGTGACGTCGTTGGCGCTGGTGCCCGTCTCCGTCTTCGAGTCCCCGGCAAGAACCGCCGTCGCCGGTACTATGCCGCCGGTATTCGACAGCTTGATGGTACCGGAGAGCAGCGCCGTATTGTTGACCGCCGGATTGCCCGTGGTCTGGCCGATGAAGACCAGCTGGCCCTTCGCCCCAGCCACGTACTTGGTCGTGCCGCCGTCGAGGGAAATCTCGTCTCCGACAGCCAGCGAATCCGTCGTGACCTTGTCGCCCGCCGCGAGACCGTTGAAGATCGAGTTCTTCGCGACCTTGGTGAATTCCACATGATACGCGTCCGCCGCCGCCTTCGAGTAAACTACCGGCGCGGTCGGAGCCGCGATCTTGATCGTGTCCGCCGCCGTCAGCGTCACGCCTTCCGTCGTCGGAACGCCGGCCTTCGTGACCTTCATGGCGCCCAGCGACAAAGCGCGCGCCGCATCCGCGGTGCCTGCCAAGTCGTTCGCGTTGGAGACCGTGGCCACCACATAACGCTTGTCGGCGTTCTTGTTGACCTTCAGTTCCTTCAGGGCCGACTGCTCAACCACGCTCGTCGTATTCTTCGCGTTATCGGTGATATCGAAGTAGCCCGTCGCACGGCCGGAAATATCGTTCCAGGAGAACTGGCCGACAATCGGATTGTCTTCCAGCGTCTGGCCGCCCTCCGTCGAGCCGTTGATGAAGCTGGCCTTCAAGAGGTCGGAGCCCTTCGCGATGAACGCCGTGGACGTCGTAGCGTCCGCGTCGCCCACTTTGACCGTCTTCGTGACCTTCGTGCCCGTCGCGTCAAGCTGGTAAGTCGTAATCGTCGTGGGCGTAGCCGTCGTAGGCGTCTCCGTGATCACAAGCTTGTCGCCTGCCGTGCCGGCTGCGAGGCCCTCGATCGCCGTGATCTTGCCGCCCTCGATGGTGATCGTCGGCGTCGAAGTGGAGCCCGTGCCGCGGGTGAAGTCGATCTTGAAATTGTCGGTCGCGTTCGACGTATTCGCCGCGTAGATCGTCTTCGTGGCGTCGCCGGCCGCAATCGTCAGCGTGCCGTCCTGCACCGTGATATTGGCGCCTTCCTGCACCAGCGTGACCGCGTTTTCGTCCTTGCCGGAGAGATAATTGACGCCTCCGTAGGTGAGCGTAGCGCCTTTCTTCAGCTTCGCCACCAGAGCGACCTTCGTGTCCGCCATGTTGGTAACCATCGCAGTGCCAAGTCCAGCCGCTGTGTAATCGATCTGAACGCCGTTCTGCGTCGTTGTCAGCGTGCCGGTCAAGCTCTCGACCTTCGCGACGACGCCGTTCGCAATCGTGACAACCGCCTGGTCGCCCGCGTTGTTCGACACCAGGATGTCCATGTTGTCCGTGGAGAGATTGCCTTTCGTGCCGGATCCCTTGACGTTTCCGGCCTGTCCCAGCTTCAAAGTGCCGCTGACCACCGCCGTGACGGACTCGTCACGCGCGAAGGACAGAGCGCCGGCCGCTCCGGCCGTGTAAACGCCGCCGTTGACCGTAACCGCTTCGGTATTCGCAAGAGCCGCCGTCGTCAGCGTGTCGCCAGTCTTCAGCGTGATAACGGAATTCTTGGCCGCGCCGACGATGTCTACTTTGACATTCGCTTCCGTGATGACATTGGCGTAGGTCAAAGCCTTCGACGGAGCCGTGATCTTGATCGTGCCTTCGTAGCCGGTCAGGACTACCGCCTGCAGAGCGCCGGTGGAGTCGACCGAGTAGACGCCCGCCGCCGAGACGGTGTTGTCCGCTTCGGGCACGACCTTCAGATAATACTTGCCCTTGTTCGCCTTGGTGATGGTAACGGCCTTCGACTGCGGCTCGACCGTGACCGCGCCGAGCTTCTTGCCGTCCACGTTGATTCCCGTGAGCTCAAAGAAGCCTGCGCCGCCCGCCGCCGTCCAGTCGAACTTGCTGGTGGTGGTGACGTCGCCGTCCTTCGTCCAGTCTTCCGCAGCGATGCCGAGGATATTTCCGGTATCGTCCGCAACGTTCGTCGTGTACTTCGTAGTGGAGCCTTCGGCAACCACCGTCTTCGTGATGGTGAGGCCGCTGGCGCCCTTCGCCGCCGAGTACGTCTCGACCGTCTTCGCGCCGTCTGCCGTCGTCGTCGTGACCTTGACTTCTTCGCCTGCGCCGAGGCCGGTAATCTTCGTTACCTGGGCGCTCGAAACCGTAACGCGGACGCCGTCGCCCTTCGTCCACTCGACGACCTTCGTGCCGTTCGTGCCGTCTTCCGTTGCCGTGACCTTGTGCTTCGCACTGTCGACCTCGAAAGAGCCCTTCTGCGCGACGCCGGTGCCGCCGATGGTGACGCCGCCGGCAATAGCCGCCTTGTACTCGGCGCCGCCGACCGTGATGGTCGTGTTGGCCTCGAGATCAGCCTTGACGCTGTCACCCTTGGCAAAGCCGGTGTAAGTCTTGCCGGCCGTGCCCATGACGGTGATGGCGTACCGGCGGGTCGCTTCCGCGTCCTTATCTGCGGAGTCCGGATTCGGCTGGTACGCGTCGCTGGCCAGCGTCAGGTTGCCGTCCGTCGGCGGCGTGATAGTGACGATTCCGCCTTTGTCGCCGTCGATCGTATTGAGGTCCCCGGTTGCGGTTGTGTACCGCAGGAGCTGCAGATGGCTGATGGTGTAAGCGCCATTCTTCTTCTCGCCGCCGATGATGACATAGTTCAGATTGTCGGTGCCGAAAGCGGCCGGAACCGGGTTCTCGTCGTTCTGGGTCGCGACAGCCACCGCTCCGTCGTCTCCGGCGGCCGCGGCCGCGAAGATGCCCATGACGCCGTCCTTCGTCGCGCCGAAGTCGAACTTGTTCTCCCACTGGAAGCCGGTCATCGCGGTTACATCCAGATCTCCTGCCGTGGTCGCTGTCATCACGAGGTCGATCGGGAAGTCGTCGCTCTTGATGGTCTTCGTGAACTTCTTCGTGCCGAGGGTCGTCGTGGCGGTCGCTTCGACAGTCGTCGTCTGGTAGCTCTTGACGCCCTTTTCCGTGTACCTGACATGGTCGATGACGACCTTCTCGCCGACCTCGAGATCCGTGACGCTGTCGATTTCGCCCTGCCCGTTGGGGACATTTTTCTTGAAGGTCACTTCTACGCCGTCTTTGTTCGTCTCGCCCGCCGTGTAAGTGATCGTCTTCATCGCGGTCGTATTGTTCTTGTCGGGAATCGCGGAGCCGGACATCGTGCCCTTGACCAGGAAGTGCCCCTGGGTGACAGTGCCGTCGCCCATGATCTCGGCGTTCAGGTAAGTGCCAGCCGCCGCCTTATTGGTAAACGTCGTGCCGCCCACCGCGATTGTTTCGCCAGCGTTGGCAAACGTGCACTTCACCGTATCCTGATCGGCGACCGTATAGCTGAGCCCCTTTTGTCCCGTGACGGTGAATGTGCCGTCGTGCGTCGTTGGCAGCGTGAGGCCGGCGGCCGGAGCCGTGACGGTGATTGCGCCGATGGTACCGGTGGCCGCGGTCAGCGAACCGCCCTTCTGGACCTCTACCAGCGAAATGTTAGAAACAGTGAAGCTGCCGTCCAGATTCTGCTTGGACTCGACGACGACATACTTCGTGCCCACCGGCGTCGAGGAATTGATGGTAACAGGCGACGCTTGCGCTTTAATGCCGCCGGCGACAACATACTCCTTATCCGACAGTGTTGCCTCGAAGTAGCCGGTATTCGTCCAGTCGAACTGGCTCGTGGTCGACGCATCCGAGACAGCCCAGCCGGTCGTCGTGGTGACGTCCTGCGTGGCCTTGGTGAAGGTCTGGGTGTACTTCGTAGTCTTGCCGTTGACCGTCTCGGTCTTCTGGATGGTGTAAGCGTTCGTCGCAGCGGCCGTCACCTTGTAGACCGTGTTCACGCTGGTGGACGTACCGTCCTTCTCCTTCGTGGTCGTGGCGACAGTGACCTGCTCGTTCAGCGCGTCGAGACCGGTAATGGCCGCAACTTTGCCCTCCGAAACCTTGACGTTGACATTGTCGCCGCTGACGTTGCAAGTGACGGTGGAAGTAATCGTTTCCTTCGTCGTTGCGTTCTGGTAGGAGGTGTCAAAGGTGCCTAACGCGGCCAGACGGAACGTGCCGCCCAGAACCTTGCCCTTGTCGACGGAGAGGATATTGTTGTCTGCGCCGGAGGTGTAAACCGTCGTGCCGATGGTCAGCGTCTCGCCGGTCGCGAGAGCCTTCGTGGAGACGGAAATCTCGTTTCCTGTGAAGGAAGTGAATGCCGAACCTGCGCCCGCGTTCGTGACCGTCATGCCGGTGATATTCGACTTCGCGTATTTGACCGTCTTGCCGCCCGCGTCGATGGTGACGTTCGCGACGTCGGACGCTCCGAGCGGTGCCGCGTCGTTAAGCTTACCGTCCGCTTTGACCGTCGCCTTCTGGAATGTCAACTCGTACTGGTGTTCACCCGCCGCTGTTTCATACGTTCCGACGAGATAAGTCTTGCCCGCGTTCTTATAGGAAAGAAGCGTGTCGCCTTTCGCCACGGAAGCGTTCTTGTCCGTGTCGAGCAGGCTGTAGGAGACATTCTTGCCGGCGGTCTCGCCCCAGTCGAAGGTCTTCTTTCCGTCGTCGGTACCGTCGACGACAGCCGTATAGGAGTCCGCGAGAATACTGGCAGTGGGCGCGAACGTCCCGACCGTGGTGACGCCGTCGACCGTCTTCCAGACGAGGTCCGTGAGCTCCGAGCGGCCTTCGTACTTCGTGACCTTGCCGTCCGCACCGGTGATCGTGACAGTCTCGCCGGCCTCCAGGTCTTTGACCGTAGCCAAGACGCCGTCCGCCGTGTATTTGACCGTGACGCCGTCCTTGTTCGTCTCGCCCGGCGTGTAGGCCAAGGTCGCCTTGTTCGACAAATTCGCCGCCGCCGAGTACACGGTACCTGTAGTGAGGATTATGCCGCTCTCGATGCAGGCGTGCTTGCCGTCAGAGTAAATCGCGAGAGCGCCATTCTCCTCGGCGCGCTTGAACGTCGTTCCATTGACCACGATCGAATCGTCGACGGTAAGACTCACCGTGGTGACGCTGTCGTTCTTGGCCAGCGTCAGCTCGGAATTCTTGTTTGCATCGACGAATTTGACCGTATAGTCCTCGCTCTTGGCGCTGCCGTCATAGATGACCGAGTTGCCCGAGGGCAGGGTGACCGTGACCACGCCGTCGTAAGCGCCGGCCGTGTCCTCGACCAACGTGACGCCGTCGGAGCCGACGATCATCGGCGTCAGCGTCAGGGTATTGACCTTCGGTGTCGTATCGGTAACCTTCGTAATGGTGGCCTTGACAATCTTGTCGGTCTTGGTATAAGACAACGGCGTCGCCGAGGCGCCAATCGCGACTGCGCCGCTCTCGTTGGCCTTGAAGTAACCGTACTTGTTCGCGGTGCCCCAAGCCCAATCCGACGTAATCGTTCCTACGGTGCTCTCCGGCGTCAGACCGAGGACCTCGCCGCCGGCCGCCGCCGGCTTGAAGACCTGGGTAATCTTCTGACCCGTAGCCGCGATGGTCTCGACCATTTCGACAGTCGCGCCGGACTCCTTCGCCGTGTAGACCTTCGTGGAAAGCACCGTGGTGCCGTCCTCCGCGTAGGTCGTGACCGTAACCGTTTCGTCAGTCGTCTCCATACCCTTCAGCGATGTCAACTTGCCGTCCTTGGCCGTAATGGTCACAGCCGTGCTCGCGGCTGCCGCCACCGTGGAGCCGTCGGCCAGCTTCACATCCGTGCTCGCGGCCATGGAAATCGTGCCGTCCTGCAGGCCGAGACCCGCGAAGGAAAGCGTGGTGTCCGCCGAGGCGGCCGTGTAAGTCTTCCCGCCGACGGTCACGGCCTGACCGGCAGCCAGCGCCGCCGTTGCAACCGTGTCCTTCGCACCGAGGTTCGCGAAGCTGGAACCAGCCTTCGCGCCGGTGACGGCGACCGTGAATTTGGCGCTCGTTGCCTTGCTATAGGTGAACGCGATTTGCGGATTCGCGATGGTGACCGTGCCTTCGTAATCGGTGGCGTCGACGAGGTTCGCCGCGTTGCCCTTGACGCTTTCCAGTGTCAGCGTGCTGCCATCGATCGTGGCCTTGACATACGTCGTGCCGGCCTGGGCCACGCCCGTGGACGTCGCGTTCACTGCCAGCGCAACCTTGCCGGTGCTGTCGGCGAGATAATATGTGCCCGTGGACCAGAGGAACTGGCCGACCGGAATCGGATCAACGCTCCCCTGATAGTTCAGCGCGAGGATGTCGCCCGTGGTGGCGCCGGCCTTCGTCACAGTCCAAGGAGATTCATTAAGCGTCTTTTCAATGTACTTCCCGTCGTCGGACAGCGTGTACTGGTAAACCTTATCGTTTTCCGTTACCTGTACGATTTCGCCCGCTTCGAGATCGCTGATCGAGGTGACGCCTTTGTCTTTGTCAAAGACGACAACGACGCCGTCGCCCGGATCGATCAGATTGATTGCCGGGTTCACGCCCGCGGCGGCTGCCTTCGTGGAGTTGACCGTTCCCGCCTTCGTCAGCAGCAACGTGCCGCTCTCGACCCTACCTGCGCCGGTGACGGAGATGACATTGCTCGCCGCGCCGGAGACATAGGTCGTCGCGCCGACCGTGAAGAAAGCACCAGAGGCAAGCGTAGCCGAGGTGATTTTTACAACACTGGCCGCATTCGTCAGCTCCGCTTTATCCGACAGCCCCTTGATTTCCTTGAATGCTATGTTATTCGCGTTAAACTTCCAGCCCTCGACAGCCGGAGCGGCAATCGTGGAGTCTGCCAGGCCGGTATAGGTAGTCCCCATACTCATAACGCCAGTGTCGGAGTCCGGGGTATGCACCGTTACCGCAGAAATCTCGTAAACGCCGTCTGTCAGAGTTACTGCCACTTTCGCATAAAGTTTCCCGTTGTCTGTCGGATTGATAGGTACGACCGTGCCGGCCTTGATGGCCGCACCCGCGTCTGCAGCGTCAACCGGCAGATAATAGGCGCCCTCCGCCCAGGCGAAGGTGCTCTTGTAGGTTGCTGTCACATTGCCTGCGTTCTCGATAGTCGCGGCACCCGGAACATCGGCCAGTGCCACAGTGGCCGCAGCGCTGGAAACATTGATAACCGAATTGCTCTTGGCTGCCGAAGCGTCGACGGCAATCGTCGAAGTGGTCGGCCTAAGGTTCAGCGCGTCGCCGCTCTTCGCCGCTACATAAGTGATGGTATAGGTGCTGCCGGACTTCGCGACCTTGAAGTAGTTGGCCGTGTCGGTGCACTTGTCCTTCGTGGTCTTCGCCACGGTGCAGGCGGTGACGTCGACGGTCTTGCCGCTCTTCGGCGCCGTCACGAGGTAATAGGCCTCGTCGTCGGCGGTCAGCGAGAACTTCTGCCCGTCCGCCAGCTTCGCCTCGACGTCGTAGTTCACAACGTCCTTCGTCGTGTCGCAGTTCACCGTGGTCTGGCTCTGGACCACGCCGGTGATCTCATAGTTCGCCTGATCGGTCTTGTCGATATTGAGGGTGTCGACGGTGGTGCCCTTCAAATCTTTGGCTTCTACCTTCAGCCGACCAATGGCAGTGTTGGAGAGGTCAAAGGCCTCAGCGCCGTCCGTGTTGACATAGGCGACCGAAACGTTCCACGCACTGTCGTAAGAAATCTTGACATAATGCTTCTTGGCGTCAGCACCAAGTGCGTCAAATTCGGTCTGGTTCAGTTTAGCCGACAGCGTCCACCGGATGATGCCATTGCCCGGTTCTGTTCGAGTAATCGAATAGTAACGGACAGCAGGATATACGCCGGCCGCGTCGGTAGTAATATCGAGAACGATATTGTTGTTCGCAATCTCGTAGCTCGTCTCGTAGTTCGTGACGTTCGCAGCTACAGTTTCATCACCCTTCGTCGTATCCTGATACTTCGTCAGGTTGTTGAAGGTGTACTTACCCACCGGGCTGCCGGTATCGCTGCCTGCCTTGAAGGTCACGTGTACTGCATTTGTCCCCTGCGCCGCCTTCGCCGCGTCGATGACGACGTTTTCGATAGTCGTGAAGTTCAGCGGGGTCGTGCCGCCCGACGTGTAGGAAATCGTGACGTTGCCGTTGGCGGCTGTCGCAACCGTGAAGTAGTTGCCGCCCAGCGCCGCAATCTTCTCGGCCTTCTCCGGGTCGTCGTCTTTTATCGTGACGCCCGACGATGCGATCGAGCATGTATAGCGGCCGCGGTCCGTGTTGTCGTCCTTGCCGCCTGTCGCCGTGACGGCATAGTAAACCTTGCCCTCCGTCGAGCCCAGCGCGATGGAATTCGCACTGTCACTGAGGACATAGGACTTCGTATAGGTCACCGTATCGCCGGCGCCGACATTGGACACGCCGTTCGTGACGGAGTAGGGGACGTTCTCAACGGCGTAATTGATCTTCGTCGTGGCGTCGCTGGAGAGCACGATGCTCTTGATGGTCTCGCCAAGGCTGCCAGCGCTGACGGTGAACTGATTGTTCTCCGCAAGCTTGGCAATCTCGCCAAGCTCCGCCGCAGTCGTAGCAGTGGCAAGCGTGCCGTCGCCTTCACTGAAGGACAGGGTCACTACGCCGTCTTTGACCTCTGCGAGGAAATAGCTCTTCTGCGCCAGCTCCTCTTCGGTCAGGGAATGAACGCCACCGGCGAGGTCAATCGTATGGGTCCCCTTGACCGTGGTCGTCGTGGCCACGAAGTAGGTCTTCGCGTCCGCTCCGGTGCTGAGGTCAATGTCCGTCGTGCCGAGGGCGTAGTGATCGACATAGGAGAGTGTTCCTGTATACGTAGTATCCGTGGGGGCCGCGGGATCAGACGTCAGCGCCCGATTCTTGATATTGGACTCGCTTGTGACCATCCCGGCTTCGTCCAGCCCTTTCACTTCGTAGACGGTTGCTGGAATACGAGGTTGGGACGCGTCGCTCACCCATTCGTTATTGACCAAATAGATGCCCGATACGCTGTCTGCTGCCAAATTGGCGGTGCTGACGCTCAGCTTGCCGGTGGCTCCGGAAAGGTCGATGCCCTTGCCGTCACCGGTCGCCTTATGGTAGGCCACCTGATAGGCCGTCTTTTCGCCGACCTTTGTCGCCGTGACCGCAAAGTAATTGTCATCCGCGGCGACAGGATCCGTCGTCATCTTCGTAAGCGTGACATTCAGGACGCCCTTTCCGGTCGAAGCTTCCGTAGCCGTCGCCTTGTAATAGGTCGTCACAGGATCGTCGCTGGTCAACTTCGTTTCGGATAGTGCAATTGTATTGCTCAGCACATAGCCGTTGTCATAGGACAGCGTGTCCGTGCCTTTTCCCGTGCCTTCCGTCGCGCCGGTGACATTGGTGCCCGCCGGCAGATGCGAGATCGCGTAGTCGACGTTCGTCGAGGCAAGGGTCGCGCCGTCGTCGATGACAAGCGCTTTGCCTGCGCCGAGCGTAGATGCATCTATGTTGATTCGGAACGGATTGCCGTCTTCGTCCACCAGCCCGGACAGACGCTTCGAGCCGTCCGTGTTGACATACTCTACAGTAACGGTATCACCGGCAGTGCCCGATACATGGAAATAGGGCGCGCTCGGCGGAGAATCCACACCGGTCGCCACTGCAATTGTACGTGTGCCGTCGTTGTAGCTCGTAGTCAACGTGCTGGAAGGATTGTTAACGGTAACCGCATAATATTTATCTGCCGCCAAAGAAATCGAAACCGAATCCGTTCGGGAAGTAATGATATCGTTCGTCCGGGTGATGGTGGCCTCTGTCCCGTCCACTACCTTGACTCCGACGCCGCTCAACGCGCTGACCGCATAAGTGTCCTTGTTGTTTGCGACTTCCGCTTCAGTAACGATAACCTTTTTCTCGCCGGCAACGGTAAGCCCCGTCGCGTCGATGGCGACGCCGGCCCAGCAGGCCTTCGTCATATCTACAGCAGTAGCCCCGGTGTTTCCGTTGGGAACATAGGTAACCGTATATTCCTTAGTCCCCTCGTTATACGCCACATTGTAATACGCAACATTCGTGGTGCTTGCAGGAGCCGTGCTCGTGATCGTCCAAGTGACCTTGGTGTTTTTGCCCGACGTCGCTTCGGAGCGAACGACATAAAATTTCGTGCCGTCTGCCGTGGAGTCGGTCAGCGTGATGCGGCCGGCGACCTCATAGGTCGGCGCGTAGCTGATGATCTGAGACTCGCTGCCAATGCCGGTGACAGTAGCCGTCGGCGCGAGGTTATGGATAAAGACTTCGTCCTCGTTGGAGGTAACGCCGGTAACGGTCAGCTTCTTCAGCGTGGCCGTGCCGCCAGCCACCAGACTGATGTTGTCCAGCGCCTCAGCGTTGATGCGAACCTTGCCGATAATCTCCGACTTTTCTTCTGTGATTCCCTTATAAAATACCAACGTTGCCGAAGGCTTGTTGACATTATCGGCAATGGTCAGCTTGAAATAGCCGACGAGATTCGCCACTTCTGTATGGCCTGCATCGTTAGTCGCCGGTCCAACCGTGTATGCCCCAGCCGTATAAGTAACGGCGTACCACGGCTTCGACTTGTCCGCCGAAAGGGTCAGCGCGCCCGCCAGGCTTTCCGCCGTGCCGGGGAAGTCCACACAATCCAAGCCTTTCGGATGCGTCGAATCCTTAAAAATCCTGTCTCCGCCGTCGGCCGGAATCGTGAACGTCCCGGTTGCCTTGTCCAAATCCACCCAACGGCCGACAACGGCGCCGTCGACGGCGATGACTACCTTTCCGTCAGTCCCGTTAGTCGCGGCCATCGTCGTAGTCAGATTCGTTACGCCGCCGTCCGCCGGATTCGGCTCCGTAAGCGTTGCAGTTTTTCCATTATCGAAAGAAGAAATTACAGCGCCGCCGGCGGCAGGCGCCTCGATTACCATCGCGCCCGCTGTTGCCGTAAACGTCATTTTCTTATCCGCAACTTCCGTCGAAGGAATCGTCAGCGAAGCTCCCGCAGCACCGGTCACCTTGCAGGCGGTGGTGGCGTCGAAGGCAGCGGTTTTCGTTCCATCGGTATTAAGCCCCAAAGTCATGTGCTTCAGGGTATCGTCCGTAAAGGCAACTTTTGCCGCCTTTGAACCGGCTGTCGGCGTTACTGTGGCACCATCCGTTGCAAGCGTATTCACGAGCGCAATGGTAACGCCCTTCATCTGCGCGGCGGTAGCCCCGCTGATTTTGACCGTAGTATTATCTTCATCGGCCGCGGCCACCTTCAGCGTACCGCCCGTAAGCTGGGCAAGAAAAGTCGCGCCAGCCGTAACTGCCGTCTGGACGTCCGTCAAACTGCTATGCCATGTGAATGTGCCATCTTTGACGGTGCAGTATTTCGTGGCCGTCGCAAGCTCCGCAGCGACGTCCGTTACGTTCAGCGGTTTTTCTACGTCCGCAAACAACTGCAAATCAAACACAAAATAATCCATAAGAATATAACCTCCTAATGTTAATTAGAGATTGAGCACGCCCTTCCGGACTGTGCCTATGCCGCCCCGTTCTGCGGTCGCTTCCGCAGGGACAGGGATGAACATCGAAAGATTTTTGCCTCCTTTCCTCTCCATCGTTCGCCATCGAATACACGCCCCGCCGTGCCGCCGTCACCCGCCGGAAGCCGCCCGCCCCGCAGAGGGCGGGCATTTTCCCGTTGGCGAAACGACGTGAGAAGAATGCTTGCTTCTCTCACAGCGAAGCTCGCCTCCCCAGCCCCGGAGAGCCGAGTGAGGCCGCCCGCGCAAGCGCGGACGTTCCCCAGATTGGAACGCGCAAGACAACGTTTATATCGTCCCGGCGCCTTTCATGGGGACAGGTCTGGCCGATTACGGCCCTTTCTCCGTCATGCGCCGTCAGAAAATGTTTGACGTAGAGCGTACTACGACTGCGTATTTTCTTCCTCGCCTGACGAAAAGATGACCCGAAACCGTTTTGCCAAGCAACGTTCGAGAACAAACGTCTTGGCGCCACACCTGCCCCCACGACAGTCTGCATCGTGTGTCCGCGATGGCCATATGCCGCAAAAGCCTCTAAATTCGCATAGAAAGGGAAAACCGTCAAACGCTGATAGGATTGGGATTGTGAATTTCTGACGGCTTTTCCTGACGGCTTATAGAGAAAAACGAAAAAACCCCGACAGCCTTTTAAGTCT
>JAEEGL015603435.1_pt1 | contig 23834 bp, 17 predicted proteins | sample 9134231 | NCBI WGS metagenome assembly JAEEGL01 (sample SAMN16246548, study PRJNA631951) | gut metagenome | biome: gut microbiome; feature: rumen; material: fiber-attached | host: Bos | place: Iran: Karaj | collected 2018-10 | reverse complement strand
CGGTCCCACTCGCTGTTCAACTCGTTGTCTGTATCTAAAAGATACAGGTTCATACGTCCTACCGCTACTTTCCAGAGGTAAGCCTTCACCGTGCGACCCGGATACGGAACCTCGATCACCATGTTCGAGCCGTCCGCCTCTTTCACCTGCGAGATAGGCAGGTTGCTGAAGTTCTGCGCCTCGTAGTTGGCGATCTGCTGGCCTTCCGGACTCAGCGTCTGGGTGAAATAACCGTAACGGTAGAGGAAACCGATAGCCGTCATATCGACGTTGCAGTCCGAAGCCTCTTTGATATAATCGCCGGCGAGAATACCCAGACCACCCGAATAAATCTTCAGAATATGGGTCAATCCGTACTCCATCGAGAAGTACGCAATCGTCGGTTTTTTCTTGTCTTTCGGCTTGTCCATGTATGCGCGGAACTCGGCATAAGTCTCGTTCAGCTGCTTCATGAATTTCTCGTCTTTGGTGAGCTCTACCATGCGGTCATAACTGATGGTATTCATCAGCACGATCGGGTTAGAACCGGCGCGGTGCCATGCATCCAGGTCGATGTAACGGAAAAGATCCTTTGCATCGCCGTTCCAACACCACCAAAGGTTGTACGCAATCTCTTGCAGTTTGCTCAGCTCTGCCGGCAGATTAGCGTGCACGTTGCACTCCGTCCAGGTAGGCTGATTTACATTACTTACTTTAATTTTCATAAGATATTTTGTTTGTTATTTTTTCAAAAAAGCGCGCAAAGGTACGCATTTTTTTGCACATATGCAAGAATTTTTGTAATTTTGCACCCGATTTTATGATTTTGTGTACTGTAGTTGTCAGAAATCAGAAATCCTACTTCACAAATCAGACAAAACATGATATCCGAACAAGAAATACTCCGCCGGCGCGACATGCGCGACATCTTCACCTTTACCATCGATCCCGCCGATGCCAAGGACTTTGACGATGCCTTGTCGTTTGCTGTGGTCGAAGAAGATGACAATCATCAATCATCAATCATCAATCAGCAATACCAAATAGGCATCCATATCGCCGATGTCTCGCACTATGTCAAACCCGGCACGAAAATCGATGACGAGGCCTACCGCCGCGGCACTTCTACTTATCTCGTGGACCGCGTCATACCGATGCTGCCCGAAGAACTGTGCAACGACCTCTGTTCGCTGCGGCCCGGAGAAGACAAACTCTGCATGTCCGTCATCTTCACTATGGACGCGGACGCGCGCGTTCTTAAATATAAAATATGTCGCACGGTCATCCGCTCCGATGCCCGCCTCAACTACGACGAGGTACAAGAGATGATAAAGCCGAGTAATCCGAATATTCCGAATAATCCGAGTATTCCGAATTCGCTATCTACCGTCATCTTGACCTTAAATGCCCTTGCTTCCAAACTCCGCGCAGAGCGATTAGCCAACGGTGCACTCGCAATCGAGCAGGACGAGGTGCATTTTCGCCTCGACGAGCACGGTCATCCGACCGACATCTATTTTGAGCATCCCAACGAAGCCCACCATCTGATCGAAGAGTTCATGCTGCTCGCCAACAAAACGGTCGCCAAAGCTGTCGGTTCGGGCCGCCCGTTCGTCTATCGTGTGCACGATCTGCCGGACAACGAGAAACTCGATGAACTGAAGAAATTCAAGAAGCGCTTGGGTTCACGCATCCCGCAGCAAACGATTGATTTACTGACAATTAGAGCGCAAGCCAAAGCTGTCTATTCGACCTATAACATCGGTCACTACGGTCTCGCTTTTACGCATTACACCCACTTCACTTCGCCTATCCGTCGCTATCCTGACCTGATGGTTCACCGCCTCGTGGAGAAGTACATCCTTACCGGCAAACCCTGTTCCCTTACCCGCGAAGAACTCGAGGAAAAATGCGAACATTGCTCGGCCTGCGAGCAGGAAGCGGCACAGGCCGAACGCGACTCCATCAAGCAGTTCCAGACCCTATGGATGGCCGATCATCTATACGAGACATTCGCCGGACATATCACCGGCATCATGGACTTCGGATTCTTCGTACAACTGGATGACAACCGCTGCGAAGGACTCATCCGCATGGAACTTATCGAGCACCCCGAAGACTTCGTCCTGGGCGATTCCGTCACTGTGCAAGTCATCCGCGTGGATGTAAATCGCAGCCAAATTGACTTTGAGATGGTATAAAATGCGCGAAAATTTGCGTATGTCGAAAATTTATTGTACTTTTGCAGCGCAAAAGTTTGAGATATGAAGAAACTCTATACAATCGCTCTGATCCTCTTATGCGCCCTATGCGCGCACGCGGAAACATTAATATTGCGTACAGGCGCACGCGTGAAAGGCGAGATCCTCTTCCAAAACGAGGAAGTAGTGGTTCTCCGTAATGCCGAAGGTGCGCGTTTCCAATACCCGCGCGCAGAGATACAGGAGATCCTGACCGTCGATCCCGTGGAGGAAGAAGTAGTGGTAGAAGAGCAGAAAGACGAGATCAAAACCGCCAAGAAAGTGTCCGTCTCGCTCGAACTGGGCGGCGGAGTAGCTTGCATCCCCAATAGCGCCGTAGGCGGCGGTTTCAGTGTGGACTTCCTCGTCGGCAGCCATCATATCGGGCAACGCCATCTCTTCTTAGGCGCCGGTCTCGGCTACCATGGTATGTTCATCGGCGCAGAGAAATATAACTTCCTGCCGGTTCAGGTCGCCCTTCGTCTGCCGCTTATCGAGCAAAAGCATGCGCCGGTATTCGGCATGGCGCTCGGCTACGGCATCGCTCTGAGCAAGACCTACAAAGGCGGTCTGTACGCGAGCATCGACTTCGGTTATCGCTATCAGATCAACGAGAAATCCGCGCTTGCGGTGGTAGCGTCCGCGCAGTTCCAACAAGCGAAAATAGCTGCTACGGAAATCGTAGAAGGCAATACATTCACCAATTATACCGGTCGTTACCTCGTTTCTCCGGAACTCAAACTCGTATTCATGTTCTAACTCGGCGCACATGAAGAAGCAACCCCGCGAACATCGAATCTCCATTCTGCTCAACGAAAGCGAACAGCGAACGCTGGAGCGCTTTTGCGACAAGTACGGCGTGTCCAACCGCAGCCGACTTATCCGCGAGACCCTGATGCGCGCCATCCTCAAGAAACTCGACAACGACCAGCCGACACTTTTTGACTGAATACTGAAAGCTGACTACTGACTACTAAAAACGCCTCCCGAAAAGGAGGCGTTGCTTTTAACCCAGATACGTTTGCAGAATATGACTGCGTTGACCAGAATTTAGTTTCTTGATCGCTTTCTCTTTAATCTGGCGTACACGCTCACGCGTCAGATGCAGTTCGTCGCCGATCTCTTCCAAGGTCTTCTCGGGAGTCCCGATACCGAAGAACTTACGCAGGATATCCGCTTCGCGCGGCGTCAACGTAGCTAACGCACGGCTGATCTCCGTGGAGAGCGACTCGTTGATAAGACCGCGGTCGGCATTCGGCGAATCTTCATTCACCATCACGTCGATAAGACTGTTGTCTTCACCCTCTACAAACGGCGCATCGACACTCACGTGACGACCACTCATCTTCAGGGTATCCGCAATCTTGTCCACAGGGATATCCAGCATATCGGCTAACTCTTCTGCACTCGGCTTGCGCTCGTGCTCTTGCTCAAAACGCTGATACGCTTTGTTAATCTTGTTCATCGAACCAACCTGGTTCAGAGGAAGACGAACGATACGACTCTGCTCGGCCAAAGCCTGCAGGATCGATTGACGAATCCACCATACGGCATACGAGATAAACTTGAAACCACGCGTCTCATCGAATTTCTCAGCCGCCTTGATCAGACCTAAGTTTCCTTCGTTGATCAAGTCCGGCAGACTCAGACCCTGGTTCTGGTACTGCTTCGCCACAGATACCACGAAGCGCAGGTTGCTCTTCGTCAACTTCTCCAATGCAGCGCGGTCGCCGTTACGGATACGACTCGCCAGTTCGACTTCTTCTTCCACCGAAATCAACTCCTCGCGACCGATCTCTTGCAGATACTTGTCCAGACTCGCTGACTCACGGTTGGTGATGGATTTTGTAATTTTTAATTGGCGCATATAATTATTATATTAACCTTCTATGGGGGTCCCCGACGCAACTTTTTTAAGTTGTGGTGGGGAGAGCGGAGGCACAAGTCGTCCCATCGATTTAGCGGAGCGGTATCGATTTTACGATCTTGTTGCCGAACGCGAGGTGATCCGGTCGGGATTCGAACCCGAGACCCACAGCTTAGAAGGCTGTTGCTCTATCCAGCTGAGCTACCGGACCGCGCGCAAAAAGCGCGCAAAGGTACTACAAAAAAATGAAATACACAAGAATTTACGCAAAAAAATGAATAAAGATGCACTTTTTTGCATAAAGACTTGTTATTCGCACATTAGTGCGACCGTACTTTCGGGGGAATGCCCATAGGGCAGGCGGCGTCCGAAGGTACGGCATTTTTTTTTACAGTAAACTGTCAAAAAGCTGTGCTAAATCTTGCTTTCTGCAAGCACCTACGTGACGATTGACCAACTCGCCGTTCTGGAAGAAAAGCATCGTCGGGATGTTCATGATGCCGAACTCTTCACAGGTGTCGGGGTTGTCATCTACATTCAGTTTGCCTACTACGATGCGACCTTCGTATTCGTTCGAGAGTTCCTCCAGAATAGGAAGCATCATCTTGCATGGGCCACACCAACCCGCCCAGAAATCTACTACCACGGGTTTGCCTGACGCAACGACATCCTTGATGTTTGCGTCTGTAATTTCTACTGTCATACGCTTTGTTGTATTTGTTTGATTGTTATTCGTTTTTGATGAGGTCTGCGAAGCAGAATCTCCGTCAGCGGATCTTCCAGATAAGTCTGTACCGCGCGCTTCACAGGCCGTGCACCGTTCTTCGTGTCAAAACTCTTATCGACCAGTTGACCGATCACTTCCGGCTTCACACTCAGCTGGTGACCCGTGCTCTTGAGTCGTTTCTGCAGCATACTGATCTCGATGCGCACAATCTGGCCGATCGTCTCGCGACTCAGCGGTTCGAAGGTCACTACGTTGTCAATACGGTTCACGAACTCAGGCGGGAACTGTTTCTGCAGCGCCTTGAGTAGCATCTTCTGACTGTCCTTCGTATTCATCTCGCCCGCGCTGAATCCGACACCGCCGCCGAACTCCTGTAACTGCCGCGTGCCGATATTACTCGTCAGCACAATGATCGTGTTGCGGAAATCGACGATATGTCCCTGACGGTCGGTCAAGCGGCCTTCGTCCAGCACTTGCAGCAAGATATTGAAGATGTCGGGGTGCGCTTTCTCTATCTCGTCGAACAGCACAATCGAGTAGGGTTTTCTCCGCACGGCTTCGGTCAACTTACCGCCGTCTTCGTGCGCCACGTATCCCGGAGGCGCGCCTACCAGCAGGCTCACCGCGTGCTTCTCCATGTATTCGGACATATCGAAACGAATGATCGCGTCTTTGCTGCCGAACATCTCCTCCGCCAGACATTGCGCCAGATACGTCTTGCCGACACCGGTCTGCCCGAGGAAGAAGAAGGTACCGATCGGACGCTTCGGATCGCGCAGACCCAAGCGACTCCGTTGGATAGCTTTCACCACCGTCTCCACCGCTTTGTCCTGACCGATGATCTTATGCTTCAAAGTCTCGGCCATGGTCAGCAGACGTTCGTTCTCGGCGCGCGCTACGCGCTGAACGGGTACGCCGGAGATCATACTGATTACGCCCGCCACATCTTCGGTCGTCACCGTGTATGCCGGCAGTTCTTTCTCGCCCGCCGCCTTTTGGCGTGCATGGCTTCGTGCGCCGACCTCGTCCATCACATCGATCGCCTTGTCCGGGAACGCACGGTCGGTGATATACCGCTCGCTCAGACCCACGCAGGCCTTGAGTACCTCCGTCGTATAAATGACATTATGGTAATGCGCATAGTGGTCACTCAGCCGACGCAGGATATCGAGGGTCTCTTCGCCCGTCGTCGGACGAACCTGTACTTTCTGGAAGCGGCGTTCCAGCGCTCCGTCTTTCTCAATCGACTTGGCGAACTCAGCCGTCGTTGTCGCGCCGATACATTGTATCTCGCCGCGCGCCAGTGCCGGCTTTAAGATATTGGCCGCGTCCAACGAACCCGACGCATTACCTGCGCCGATGATCGTGTGTATCTCGTCGATAAACAGAATGATCTCCGGATGCGCGAGCAATTCATTGATGATCTGCTTCATGCGCTCTTCGAACTGACCGCGGTACGTCGTTCCGGCAACCATCGAAGCAATATCCAAGGTTACGATGCGGCGACCCACCAGCGCGCCGGTCTTGTCATGAATGATCCGCAGCGCCAAGCCTTCCACGATAGCCGACTTACCCACACCCGGTTCGCCGATCAGAATAGGATTGTTTTTCTTGCGCCTGCTCAGGATCTGTACCACGCGCTCGATCTCTACCTCGCGTCCGACGACGGGATCTAACTTCCCTTCCTCGGCCTGCTTGGTCAGGTCGCGTCCGTACTTGTCCAAAGCCGTTGTGGCATTTTTTTTGCCCTTCGTCTGCTTCGGTTGCTCCGGTTCCCATGACCCTTCATTGAGGTCGCCCATCTGGTTATTGCCTGCCGTCGGTATATCGGCGCTATAATGCGGCTGGCCGTACAGATCGACTAACTGCACATAACTGATGCCCCAGATCTCCTCCAAGTACGAAGCGGCGCGGTTGATCTGCTCGCGCATAATCGCCAGCAACAGATGAATCGAACCGATCTGCTCGGACTTATATTCACGACTAATCGCCTCCGCGATGCGAAGGATGCGGTTCGTCTGTGCACTTCGATTGATCGTCTCCATCGTCCCTTGCTGACCGCGGATGGCGTCCTCAATCTGCACTTTGGCCTCTTCTGGTCGGAAAGACGCCCGAAGCAAGATCTCATACGCCGAGCCTTCGCCCAGGCGCATAATCGCCAGTAACAGGTGTTCCGGCTCTACATGGGCGCTCCAGAGACGCTCTGCCTCATCGTGCGCATAAACGAGAATCTGATTTAGATGCTGTGTAACTTGCATATTGTGTATTTAATAATGTCTAATTATAGAAGTGCCATGCCAAGCCCGCGCGGAACGTGTCGCGGTTGGTCGGGTAACCCGGCATAGCCAAATAGTCAATGTTATTCCTCATAAACAGATGGTTCAAATGCTGGTAATGGAAGAAGAACCGCAAGCGGATCGACCTCACATAAAAACTCGCATAGGCACTCATCCAAGGGTAGTTTCCTACGTTCGTGTTGCTTTGTGTACCGAACATACCCGTCTCGGGACACAATACCGGCGCGTGGTAGCGCGTGAAATAGCGTACGTCCACACCCATCTGCGCGTCCAGCGCCTTCCACCACGTGCCGTGGTAGTATAGCCGGTGTTGTAAAATGACCAGTGGAACCGGCATCACACTGTCATTCGTCGAATGTTGAATCACCGCGCGGTTCTCTAAGTTCACCCACGGCGTTGTGATATCCAACCCCACGTCCCCCGTGATGATCTGTACGTTGCCGCGGAACTGGCGCGGCTGCCAATCCGAAGCCGATACATAGATCGGATTCGTCTGATTCTCAAAACTGAAGTCAATCCGCGGCTTCACCCATTTATACGGGTACGCGACGGTCGCGCCGCCGAGGAACCGATAGGTGAATCCGAACGCGTTGTCCCATATCACGTGGTTCGAGCGGAAGTGTTGCAAATAGGGACTCGGCGTCACGCTCTTCGCATACGCTCGCGCGCTCACTAACAGCGTCGTATCACCTACGCGAAAGCGTGTCTCTAAGTTTCCATGCACGTCAAACTCGCCGATCTTATAACCCAATAGACACACTTGCCCCTCTACCGTATAATGCACGTTCGCACCGCTGTGCTTGTGAATCGACCCGCCCACAAACGTGTTGTTCGTCCAGCGGTATTCATGGAGACTGTCGGCCGGGATGCGATCGTAGAAGTGCCGCTGACACTCGTTCATCGCAAAGGCCGTTGCGCCGAATTTCAACTTCGTGTTATACGCCTCGCAGAATGTGACCGCTAAGGTATTCCGAATCGTTAACACGTCGGTATGGTCATCCGTAGCGAGCGAGTCGTAGTATAGATGTTCATAAAATCCCTGATTCGAAGTCTGCTCCACATACCGCCTGTTCGAATTATTGGTCTCGAAGATATGACTGAATGTGATCAGCGGGATATATTCCACTTTCACCGTGTCGTGCTTCACACGCTGACCGTCTTCAATCACTTCGATTGAGTCGTGGTACTCGCGCTCTTTGGTTATTGCATACTGGTTATGCAGATACCCGCTCAAATATCGGTAACCCGTCATGGCGTTCAACCGGACGGGAAGGTCCTCCGCACGCAGACTGCTTCGCAGATCCTCTATATTCTCCAGCCCACCGTTATCAAACGAACTGAGACTGCTCCAACTGAACGCACCGTGCATACTGTAGTGCGCGCCCGTGTAACTGCCCCATACACTTCCGCGGAAGAGTTTTCCGGCCGTGTTCGCGTAATGACCCACCGAATTCAAATACTCCATCTCTACACCTAAGTTCGTCTCGCGGCCCAAGTTGCCGGTGAACAAAAAACTAAGGTCATTCTCTTCGTGCCCGGTCACAAAACCCTTCTTATACGCGATAGACGAGTAGGGGGTGGTCGTATTGAAATACCGCTGTTGCTGCGGCGTCACGACGTACGGCGTCAGACTGACCGCAAACGGGTCGTCAATCGTCGTCAGCCGGTCTTGTACCACGCGCGACTCGATAGGCGACACCAGGATGTTGCCGTTGAACGCACTGCTCAGCGAGTAGCGCTGTTGGATGTCGATGTCGTGGTAGTTGAGCATCGTGGTGTCGAGGAACGGGATCGTATCGGCTACCGCACTGAACGACGGCATTTGCCAAGTGCGCACTACCGTCTTTATACGCGGCGGCTTGGCAGCGGCCACAAGGGTCGCTGCCAACAGTACTAATACTATACCGAACCGTTTCCGCAAATTTACTTTTTCGCCTTTTTGAGTTTTTCTTGCAACTGTTGAATCTCCTCCTCTTGGTTGCGGATGGTTTTCAACAGCTCGTTCAACTCTTCGTTCTCAATCGTTGTCGGATATTGCTCCTCTACGCTTTGAAGGAAGTCGGACAGGATGTTCATGTAATTGATGAACGCGTCGTAAGCCGACTCATACTGCGTCTCGCCCTGATCAATATGATTCATGTTATGCAGGTAGTTCACATCCTGCAGACGCAGCCAGTTGGTCTTCAGCGCCTTGTCCTGGCACAGATGTACACGCTCTGCTACGGCGTACAGTTTCTGAATAGCCTCTTGCTGCAGGTCGTTTCCGGCGTAGATACTCAGGTCTTTTGCCTCGCCGCTCCATGTCAAAGGATACGGACTGGAGAGTACATCATTAGCCGCCAATTTCTTAGACGCTTCAGCAGGCGTTACAAAACCCATCTCGCGCTCCAGCGCAAAATACGGCAACGCTTTCAGGAAGTCGAAGATACCCGTGCCGGCGTTCTGGCGAACACCGAAGGTCTCTGCGCCCACCCAGATATTGATCAACTCATCCTCCTCCGGCAATGCCTTTAACTGATCCGCATATTTCTCTGCGTCAATCGGGAAATTAGCCCATCCCGGATCGGAGAAATGGAAACTCAACTCGTCGCTCAGCGAGGTGTTGCGGAGCAATACCTTCATCTTCGGAGCGCCTGCCGACTGATAAACATGGTTCGGACTCTTCCAACTGATGATATGTTTCGCGCCTTCCGTCAGGATGGTCTTGTATCCCATCTTGTTCAATTCATAAGCCGCCTCGTCGGTGTACAGCAACTCGGTATTCCAAACCGTCTGTGCTTTCACGCCGAGGATGGACTCCAACAAGCTGTTTTGTAACTTCAACTGGTTCTTAAACTCCGCTTCGTTATACTCCGAAGCCAGCGAATAAGCGTACGGCGTAGCGAGAAACTCCACAGCTTTGGTGGCCGCCAACTCCTTGAGGATGTCGATCATCTCGGGGTTGAACTGCTCGAACATCTCGATCATCGTGCCGCTGACGCTGATGGCGCAGTGGAACTTACCCTTACTGAGGTTGATCATGTCCTTGATCGTGTTGCACAACGGCAGGTACGAGGTTTGTACCAACCAGTTAACATGCTCTTCGGTCGCCATGTCATCGTAGTAGTAATGATCATGACCGATCTCAAAGAAACGATAGCGCTTCAGACGGTAGGGAACATGCATCTGGAAGCAAAAACAGATATTTTTCATAATATTGTTAAATTATCAATTATAAATTATCAATTATCAATTCTTAAAGTGTGTGATTTATGACACCATCATAAATCCGACGCACTTTAAGACCAGCGTCCGCCCACTTGATATTGTTGACTTCCGCCATGCCGAGTTCGTGCAGACTCTTGTACATCGCCGGATACTTGACAATCGCGTAGATAGCGTCGGCCATAGCGTCGATGTCCCAGTAGTCGGTCTTAATCGCGTGCTGCAGTATCTCTGCGCAACCCGACTGATGACTGATGATCGACGGACAACCTACCTGCATCGCCTCCAGTGGCGAGATACCGAACGGTTCGCTCACGGACGGCATGATATATACGTCACTCATCGCGAGCATCTCCTGTACCTGTTTGCCGCGCATGAAGCCCGGGAAGTGGAACTTGTCGGCGATACCGCGCTTGGCGACGAGATCAATCATCTCCGCCATCTTGTCGCCGCTACCGGCCATCACGAAACGCACGCCATCCGTCTTGCTCAGTACGCGTGCTGCGGCTTCTACGAAGTACTCCGGTCCCTTCTGCATCGTGATACGACCGAGGAATGTAACGAGTTTGTCTTTGCGCGGCGGCTTGGTGAACTCTTCCGGATGAGCCAGCGGTTCCACTGCATTGTGCACTGTGCTTACCTTGCGCGGGTCTTGACCGTATTTCTCGATCACCGTGTTACGCGTCAGGTTACTAACGCAGATGATATGATCCGCTTCGTCCATACCGCGTTTCTCGATCGCATACACCGTCGGGTTCACATTACCGCGACTTCTGTCGAAATCCGTCGCGTGCACGTGGATCACCAGCGGCTTACCGCTGATATGTTTCGCAAACACGCCGGCCGGATAGGTCAACCAGTCATGGCTGTGAATGATATCGAAGTCCAGACTGTGCGCCAACACACTCGCTACCGCTTCGTAGTTACCGATCTCCTCGATCAGGTTGTCCGGATAACGACCCGAGAAACCGACGCATCCGAGGTCGTCTGTTCCGATACGACGATAGTCGTAATGGATACCGTCGCGGAGATGATAGAACTCCTCCGGACTCATCTTGCCTTCCATGCGCGACTTGACATAGTCGTAGTTCACGTCCTTCCATACAATAGGTACGCTGTTCGCGCCAATGATGCGGAGGAACGATTGATCCTCGTCACCCCAAGGCTTCGGAATGACGAACGTGATATCCATGTCAGGCTGCTCTGCCATGCCGCGAGTCAATCCGTAACTCGCTGTGCCCAGACCGCCTAAGATATGAGGGGGAAACTCCCAACCGAACATTAACGCTTTCATGATTGTGCCTCCTTTTCTTGAGCCTCTTGCTGCTCGCGTTCGTATTTCTTTAAGGTATCCAACAGGCTGATAACTGCCGCTACACTCGGTGCACTACTCATACCGCCGTGTCCCTTGTAGGGCGGGTTGCCGTCGTAGAACTCATTCAGCGTGCCGATCGTCAACTCGTCCATCTCGGCTTCGAAACCGACCAACAGACGCTCCATGAAGCTCGCGCCGCTGTATTTGTAAATGTTCATGTATGCGCGCGAGTAAGCTGTAATAGTCGAGGGCCATACCACGCCGTTATGTAGCACGCGCTCGCGCTCCTGTTGCGTAATCGTACCCGTGTACATCGGACGGTAGTTGCCGCTCTTCGGACTCAACGAACGCAGACCCTTCGGCGTCAGCAACTCCTTCGTACAAATATCGACTACCGCCTTCTGTTGCTTGCGATCCAGCGGACTGTACGGCAGACCCACGGCCCATATCATGTTCGGACGAACCTCGCGATTCTCGTAGTTGTCAATGACGTAGTCATTCAGATACAATCCGTTCCAGAACGTCTTTACAAACGCGTCTTTGCTTATCTCCGCTTGGTATTCCATCAGATCGGCACTCGTCTCTTTGCCCATCTCGCGCAGCATCTCCGCCGTGAAGCGCATCGCGTTGTACCACAGCGCGTTGATCTCCACGATATAACCTGTACGCGGGGTGATAGGCCATCCGTTTTCCGTCGCGTTCATCCATGTCGCCGGGCGTTGCGTACCATCGACCCACAGCAGACCGTTCTGATGCAGTTTCGCCCGCGGATGGTTCTGTTTGCGATACCAGTTGATGATGTCAAGACAGAGTTGACCATACAGATCGGCTGCCTCGCGAACGGTATATTTGTGTGCGTATTTCTGGCAAGCACGAATGAACCACAACAGCACGTCCGGTTCGTCCATCCCCGTCATCTTCAGGTCGTGGATACGGCCGTTCATAAAATTCAGAATTTCCTCGATAGCCGTCTTGTTGACAATCGCGTCCCAGTATTCCGGACGATCGATGTCAAGCGTACAGCTGGCGACGCTGAAGAAAGTGGAGCGTGCGTCGGGACCGAACCATGGGAAACCGGCTAAAAGATAACACTTGTCACCTTCGCGCTTGTAGAACTGACTCGCGCTGTTTTTCAGCGTGGAGAACATGTCCTCACGACGGATGCGGCGCTCCAACTCTTTCTTCCATACAACCTTCAGTTGCGCTGTCTTGCATTCCGTCACGCCGCCTGCGAAAATAATACTCTCGCCTTTCTTCATCGGCAACTCGAAATAACCGGGTACCAACAGATCCTCCTTGAACGCATAGCCGCGCTCGCGCTCTTTGCGGTACTCGATATCCTTGTACCACTGCGGGTCATGGTGATACTCCACCGCCTTGCTGAACTGCATGTACAGATTCGGGAATCCCGGATACATGCGGTTGAATCGACCGTTCTCGCAATCGTTCATGTCGGCATTGGCCAGCGGATTCTCGTGCGTCAACTCGTTCACCGAGCGGAAAGCCAGGAACGGGCGGAAACGAAGCGTCGTCGGACTGCCGCTCTCCAAAAGCGTGTAGCGAATAAGCACGCGCGGCTCGAAACTAACCAACATGCGCTCCTTCTGAAGAACCATCGCTCCAACGCGATAAGTCGTGCGGGATATGACGTCGCAGTCAAACTCACGGATGTACTTGTGTCCGTTCGGACTGAAATGATTCTCGCCGTACTCGTGCAGACCCAAGTTGAACTCTGCGCCGTGCTGGATTACCGTCTCGTCCAGCGAACTGAGTAACACGAAGTTCTCGTCGCTGATATGCGGTAACGGCATCACCAACTGACCGTGGTACTTACGCGTGTTGCAATCGACCAAGGTGGTTGAGTTATACACGCCGGCACGGTTAGTTCGAATCATCTCTTTCTGAAGCGAACGCTCCAGGTTAACAAGTACCGTCTTGTCAAAATTAAGATAACTCATGATGTGTTTAAGTATTAAGTAAATTGTTTGTAAATTCTTTGATTCGTTGCTCTTCGGATTTCTTGCATACTAATAGGGCGCCTCTTTCCTCCACAATAATCATATCATTGACGCCTTGTACGATCGCTACTTTACCCGGCTCGAGAACCACAATATTGCCTTCTGCGTCATAATAATGCGTCTCGCTGTGCAGACTCACATTTCCGTTCTCGTCTTTCTCGCTCAACTCATACAAACTGCCCCATGTGCCGAGATCGCTCCAGCCGAAACTGCTCGGCAGCACAAACACATTATCTGCCTTCTCCATGATTCCGTAGTCAATGGAGATGTTCGGGCATTTCGGGAAGATCTGCTCAATAAAACTCTCCTCTTTGTCCGTGCCCATCAGTAACTCGCCTTCGCGGAAACGGTCCGCTACCTCCGGTAATAAGTACCGGAACGCCTCGCTGATGGTCTGCAGGTTCCAGATAAAGATACCGCTGTTCCAAAGGAAATCACCGCTCTCCAAGAACACCTTCGCCATCTCCAAGTTCGGCTTCTCCGTAAAGGTCTTCACCGGATAAATCCCGTCGGCAAAAGCTTCCGGCTGGCGCTGAATATAGCCATATCCGGTCTCCGGACGGGTGGGGGACATACCAAGCGTCGCAATCGCTTTGTGCTGGCTCACAAAATCAAAGGCCTTCAGAATCACCTGACGGAATTTCTCTTCTTCCAAGATCAAGTGGTCACTTGCTGCCACCACGATATTGGCCCGCATTTCCGGTTTGCTCCAGTCTATGTCCTGATAGTTCGGAAGGGAGGATTTGGAAGGACCGCCTTTGACTTTTCCGTCTTTCGTAAATCCCTGGTACTCTTCCGTGTACCCGTATGCTCGCTGGATGCATAGCGCGCGTATATGAGCAGTCGCGTACGCGATGCAAGGCGCCGTATTCCGGCGCGCGGGCTCGCACAATATCTGCTTCTCACTCAAATCCGGAATCTGCCGCAAAATCAACTCCTTGTACGCCACATTCGTCACGATAAACACGTTCTCGATCGGAACGATCGGACGAAAACGATCCACGGTCATCTGCAGCAAACTGCGACCCGTGCCGAAGAAGTCCAGAAACTGCTTCGGTTTATCGGCTCGGCTGTACGGCCAGAATCGACTTCCTACGCCGCCGGCCATAATCACGCAATAATTGTTGCTGTTGTTGTTCTTGTTCTCCATATTATCTGCTTTGTGTTTTTTGATGGTACTTACCTTATCGTCTCGGGGTCGTCTCGGGGTCGTCTCGGGATCGTCTCGGGGTAATCTCGGGGTAATGTCGGGGTAATGTCGTATCCTACCAATCCCTATAATATATTATATATATTATCCCGTGATTTTGATTTTTTGTCACGGACACACTACTTCAAAAATCGTGCAAATATACAACATTTTTTTTATTCATGCAAGCGCGCGCGAAGTTTTTCTAAGAAAAAGTGCTTTTTTATCCTAAAAATCACACTCCTTTCACCTTTCACCTTTCACCTTTCACCTTTTTTTACTACCTTTGTGCCGTAATTTGGAGTAAAATGCACTTTGGACAAAAAATAGTACCTGTTTTGCTGCTTGTTATGGCGATGGTTTCGTGCGGACGGGCAACCGCCCCCAAGCCTTACGGCTATTACCGTATCACGGTGCCGGACACCGCATACACGGATTTCGCGGCCCTATATCCGCATTATCCGTACTCTTTCGCACTCTCGCAAAACGCGCAGGTACAACCCCGCGCAGACGAACCCTATTGGATCAATATTTATTACCCTGCGCTGGATGCCACGATTCATTGTTCCTACAAACCCGTGCAGCATAACTTGCGCGAACTCACCAACGATGCCCTGGAGTTTGTGTATCGCAATGCCTCTTTTGCCAATGCGATTCCCGAACGCGAATATAGTCATCCCGAGGCGCAGGTGTACGGCGTGCTCTTCGACCTCGAAGGAAACACCGCGTCCTCCTGCCAGTTCTTTATCACCGACTCCACAAGAAACTTTTTCCGTGCTTCGGTTTATTGCAACTGTCCGCCGAATGCCGACTCCCTCGCTCCGGTATATAACTACTTGAGAAAAGATGTAATCCGCATGGTAGAAACTTTCGAATGGAAATGACACTCAAACATAGAAGTTTAGCCGTATTGCTCGATCCGGAAAAGGCCGATCTTTCGCGCCTTACCTTTACCGACGAGTGCCATCCCGACTACCTCTTTGTTGGCGGTTCAACCGGCGGCGATACAACGGAGTTTGTTAGAAATTTAAAATCTTCAATCTCCAATCTTCAATCTCCAATTCCCGTCATTCTTTTTCCCGGAAATTCATCCCAATTTACCCCGGAAGCAGACGGCATTTTATTCCTTTCTTTACTCTCTGGTCGCAACCCTGAATTTCTTGTGGATCAGCAAGTTAAGTCTGCACGGCGCATACATACGGCGTCTATGGATTTCGTCCCAACGGCGTACATCTTGATTGATGGTGGAGTGGAGACTTCCACGATGCGTGTTACGGGCACTAAACCTCTCCTGCCTTCAAACCTTCAAACAATAGTGGACACCTGTATCGCCGCAGAACTGATGGGTAAGAAAGCGATCTATTTGGAGGCAGGTTCCGGAGCCATCCAACCTGTCTCGCTCGAGATTATCAAAGCGGTGCGTGCAGTCACTTCCGTCACCCTCATCGTCGGCGGAGGCATCCGCACACCCGAAGTGATGAACGCCGTCTATAATGCCGGCGCCGACATCGTCGTCATCGGTAACCATTTCGAGCAACACCCTGACGAATTGGCAAAATTCTGTCAGAAACATCCGAATACTTCGAATTCTCCTGATGACGAGCGCTTTATGCGCCTTGCTCTGAGCGAAGCTCAGAAAGCCCTTGCAGCAGACGAGATACCTATCGGCTGCGTCATCGTTAGCCAAAACCAAATCATCGGTCGTGGCCATAACCTCACAGAGACGCTCGCTGATGTCACGGCGCATGCGGAGATACAAGCCATCACGGCGGCGGCAGAGACCCTTGGAGGCAAATACCTCCCGGATGCGACACTCTACGTCACCGTCGAACCTTGCCCGATGTGCGCGGGTGCTATCGGCTGGGCACAGATAAGTCGAATCGTCTATGGTGCGCCCGACCCCAAACGCGGATATACTACTTACGCCCCGCGCACTTTCCATTCTAAAGCAACTGTTACGGCAGGTGTGCTTGAGGCCGAATGCCGTGGACTTATACAAGATTTTTTTAAGAATAAACGATAATGAAAATCGATTTTAACCATCTCAAACAGCAAATTGCCCACAAGAATGTGCAGACGGTTTTTCGCCTGAGCATTTTCGTAGTGTTGGCAGTCGTCATCGTGTTGATGTTCCCGCGGTATAACAACTCCTTCCGCTATCATTACGAACTCGGCAAACCCTGGGGTTATGCAACGCTTACGGCCGATTTTGACTTCCCGATCTATAAGACGGATGAGCAACTCGAGAAAGACCAGCAACAACTGCTCTCGACCTTCGCGCCCTTCTTCAAATATATCCCGCGCGTACAGCGCGACGTGAAGGTGGTGTCGCTTGAGACGATGCAGTGGTTGCAAGCCGAAGGCTATACCCGCATCGACATCCAGCAGCATAAATATCCGGTGTCCGAGATCTATACGCCTATGACGGCCCATAAGAAATTCGGCTTTGATTGCGCCATCAACCTCGCGCTGGATACTGCGAAGACGGAGGAGTTCCGTGCCAAACTGTTGGCTACCGTATCACCCACCCAGGGCATGGTCCAGAAAGGGGAGAAAATCATTGACAACGGCGATATCGTCACAGAGCGAACCTATCAGATCTTACAGTCTTTGCGCCGTGCCTATGATGATGAGTCGCTGGGCAACAAACAGCGCACGCTCTCCATCCTCGGTGAGTCGATGCTGGTGATCCTGTTCCTGCTGCTGTTCGTCATTTATCTGTATGTCTTCCGCATTGCTTATCTGCGCGCCACATCGACGATTCTCTTCTTCTGCCTGCAGATGTTTATCGTCATCGGTCTGGCCTGCCTCGCATTGCGGTTTAACCTCACGGTGTACCTCATCCCCTTCGCGTGGGTTCCTATATTAACGCGCGTGTTCTTTGATTCCCGCACCGCCCTCTTCCTGCATTTTACGACCATTCTGATTACTTCGATCGTCGTCCCTGCACCGGTAGAGTTCTTCTTCATTCAAATCGTGGTAGGTATGGTTGCGGTATCGTCCCTGAGTGACATGACGCGCCGCGCACAACTCGTTCAAACGGCCGCGTGGATACTTCTCGCGCAGACACTCGCTTATACAGCCATCACCTTTGCGCAAACGGGAGCCTTCTTGGCCGTTGATCCGTGGATGTACCTCTATTTCTTCATCTGCGCACTCCTGACCGTTGGTTGCTACGGCCTGATTTACATGTTCGAGAAACTGTTCCACTTCATCTCGTCCATTACCCTTGTCGAACTGACGGATATCAATTCCGAATTGCTGCATACGCTGGCGGAGCGAGCTCCCGGTACTTTCCAGCACTCGATGCAGGTGTCGAACCTTGCGGCGGAAGCAGCCAAGACCATCGGCGCGAATGCGCTGCTCGTTCGAACCGGTGCACTCTACCACGACATAGGCAAAATGACCGACCCGCTCTACTATGTAGAGAATCAGAACGGCGCAGAGAATCCGCTTCTTGAGATGGATCCGCGTGACGCCGCTCAAGTGATCATCGCGCATGTCTCCGAAGGAGAGAAAATAGCTCGCCGGAACCACTTGCCGGAGGTGGTCATCAACTTCATCACGACCCACCACGGCACGTCCCTTGTGCGCTATTTCTATAACACTTATTGCAACGCGCACCCGAAAGAGAAAGTGGATGAATCGCTCTTCCGCTACCCGGGTGCCAAGCCTTCGACCAAAGAAGGTGCTATTCTTATGATGGCCGACGCTATCGAAGCGCGTTCGCGTAGTCTCGAGGACTATTCTGAATCTTCTATCGCGAAGGCCGTCAACCAGATGATCGACGCCCAGATAGCCGACGGACAATTTGCTGAGACACCGCTCAGTTTCAAGGATGTCGAAGATATCCGTCGTGTCTTTGTGGCGCGTATCACCGCCATGAACCATCATCGCATCTCCTATCCGACGCTCAATAAATGAGAGACTATCCCTTATATCTCGCTCCGATGGAAGATGTGACCGATCCGGCTTTCCGTGCGTTGTGCAAACGCTACGGCGCTGATCGCGTTTATACGGAATTTGTCAATGCCGATGCCCTCGTGCGGGATATCGCTTCTACGACGCGCAAACTCACCATCCACGATGCCGAACGACCGGTAGCTATCCAGATCTACGGCCGTGAATCGGAGGCCATGGCCGATGCCGCGCGCATCGTTGAGCAAGCACACCCGGACTTCATCGACATTAATTTCGGTTGTCCGGTGAAGAAAGTCGCGGGTAAAGGCGCCGGCGCGGGTTTGCTTAAAGATGTGCCGAAGATGCTGGACATCACCCGCGCGGTGGTAAACGCCGTCCATACGCCTGTTACCGTCAAGACCCGTCTCGGATGGGATGAACCGTCTCTTTACTTGCCTGACGGCAGGCCTTTCATCGTGGATCTCGCTGAGCGCCTCCAAGACCTTGGAATCCGCGAACTCGCCATCCACGGTCGCACCCGCAGTCAGATGTACCGCAGCGAAGCGGACTGGACACTCATCGGAGCGGTGAAGAATAACCCGCGCATGCGTATCCCTATCATAGGGAACGGAGATGTGTGTACGCCTGAGCGCGCAAAAGAGTGTTTCGACCGTTACGGTGTGGACGCCATCATGATCGGCCGCGCCACCTTCGGTGCTCCCTGGCTCTTCGCCGAGATGAAAGCGGCTCTGAATACTCAGAATATTCCGAATACTCCGATTATTCCGAAGACTATGGCCGACAAAGTTGCAGTCCTTAAAGAGCACGTCCTCGCTTCTATTGCATGGTGCGGTAACGACGAGCGCAAAGGCATCATCCATTCGCGGCGGCATTTTGCGGCTTCGCCGGTCTTCAAAGGCTTGTCGGACTTCAAGCAGACGCGCATCGCTCTGCTTCGCGCCGAAACCGTAGAAGAGGTATTCCGTATCATGGATTATATTGTAGAAAACTGGTCGTAAGAACAAAGAAATGCGTAAGTTTTTTGATAGTAATGCGTTGTGGCTCTCGATGCTTATCGGCGCCCTGGGCTATAAGATATTTCTGCCGCTGAAGCCGAGTCTTCCATGGCTCATCTTCTTCATGCTTTTCTTTACGTTCTGCAAGGTCAATCCAAAGGATTTGCGGTTGCATAAATGGCATTGGGTGGTCCTCTTTTTGCAAATCGCGCTCAGCCTGGCTGCGTATGCCATAACGTACCTTTTGAGCGGGAATCGATTCTTGGCGCAAGGACTGATGTTGTGTTTTGTGATGCCGACGGCAACAGCCGCACCGATCATCGCCGGTAAACTCGGCGGTTCGATACAAAACCTGACGACCTTTACACTACTCTCTAATTTTGCTACGGCAATCGTAGTGCCGGTGCTTTTTCCGCTCGTCAACCCGTTGGCGGAAAAAGCCTTCTGGCCCGCCTTTACGCTGATTATTAGTCATATCTCGCCCCTGTTGCTCGGACCTTTCTTCGGCGCGTGGCTCTTGCGTATCAGCTATCAATGGAGGACAAAAAAAGAATTTGTCTTGCCAACGTCGATAGCCGTCGTCCCCTTCTATCTGTGGGTCTGCTCCATCGTCGTTCTTACCGCGACCGTGACAGAAACCGTTATCGCGAATTTCTATGACCAACTCTCCAATATACTAATTCTATTAGTAGCCTCTTTCTTCGCGTGCCTGCTGCAGTTCGGTTTGGGTAAACTGATCGGATATCATCTGCCGGCGCCGAGTAAGGGCAGAGACTACCAGGACGTACTCATCAATCCTGCGGCTGCGCCCAAGACGATGGAGGGCGTTTCTTCCATTACCGCCGGACAGGCTTTCGGACAGAAAAACACTTCCCTCGGCGTTTGGATGGCGCAAACCTATCTCCATCCGCTTGCGGCACTCGGAGCAGCAGCGTATATTATTTGGCAAAATCTCTTTAATTCTGTTCAACTTTTCGTAGTGGCGCATAAAAAATGACTTTTTTTTATGTTTTACAGCAAAAAATTTGGTCAGTAAAAAAAAAAGCAGTAATTTTGCTCGGTTTTTGAGAAAACTAAAGTTTATAACTTTATATATAACCAACTTTTTGTTTAACTAAAATGTTTAAATCATGAGAAAATTCTTCTCTTTAATCGCTGCCGTGCTTTTTGCCGGTAGCATGATGGCAGACGTAGTCTTCACGACGGCGGATTTTGCCGGTCAAGGAACGGCAAACACCGGTAGTGAAGTTTCTGCTACCAAGGATGGCGTAACCTTTACGTATTCGAAAGGTTACTGCGCTGACGAGTCTCTCCGTTGCTATGCGCACGGCGCATTGTCTATTACGGCATCGGCGACTATCAGCAAGATTCAGTTCACCACTACCGGTGGAAAAACCGGCGGTTTGGATTCTGAAGTTACGGTTAATGCAACCAGTTATTCTGTAGCTGATTTGGCTTCTCAAGCACGTTTCACTGAGATTAGAGTTCTCTTCGACGGCGAAGGCGGCGGCGAAGGTGGCGAAGGCGGTGAAGGCGGCGAAGGTGGTGAAGGCGGCGAAACGCCGACCGACCCGACGAACTGTGCCGAGGCAGCTGCTGCTGCATTGAGCGTATCGGCCAACAACAACGAGTACAACGGTGGTAAAGTGTACACCATCACTGGTTTTGTAACCGAGATAGCTTACGCTTACGATGCTACGAAGGGCAATATGAGCTTCTGGATGGCTGACACCGAGGACGGTGGCAAAGTACTTGAGGCTTACAAGTGCACTATCACTAGTGCAGAGAATGCTCCGGCAGTAGGCGACAAAGTAGCCGTTACCGGTAAACTGACGAAGTACAACACAACTCCTGAATTCGCAGCAGGCTGTACCGTTGAGATCATTGAGAAAGCCGGCGGTGAAGGCGGCGAAGGCGGCGAAGAAGATCTGAACTATGATTATGAGCCGGAAGCAACCACTATTAACTTGGCATTGGATTACATTGCATACGAGGACTACACAACTACGGATGGCGCCGTATTAGTTACTATCGGTAATGCCGCTGACTTAGAAAGCGCTGATTCGTGGGCATCGCTCTTGTTTGTTGCGTCTTCGTTTGATGGCGCGATTCCTGCCGGCACGTATGAAATTACGGATTCGAAGGCAGAGGGTACATTTTATGCTTCTCCGGGTGGTGACGATGAATATGATTATCCGTCCTATCTGGGAGTTCCTTCTGCAGAGGAAGGTTACTATGACCCGTATTACCTTGTATCCGGTACCGTTACTATCGAGGCTGAAGGTGGCCTTACAGTAAATGCTACTTCTTACAATGGTTCGACCATTACGCTGACTTGTGCTGGTAATGCAGCAGAAGGCGGCGAAGGTGGCGAAGGCGGCGAAGGTGGCGAAGGTGGTGAAGGCGGCGAAACCAGCGAGGTCATCTTCACACGTGACGACTTTATTGGTCAAGGAACGGCAAACACCGGTAGTGAGGTTACTGCTACCAAGAGCGGTGTAACCTTCACCTACTCGAAGGGTTACTGCGCTGACGAGTCGCTCCGTTGCTATGCGAAGGGTTCGCTCTCCATTACCGCAAGCGCAACGATTGAGAAAATTGAGTTCACTACTACCGGTGGAAAAGATGGAGGTCTGGATCCCGAAGTTACGGTTAATGCAACCAGCTATGAGGTAACTCTGGCTTCGCAGGCTCGCTTCACGCAGATTAAGGTTATTCTCAGTGGCGGTACTCAGGGTATCGAAGAGACACTCTCTGAGGGTAAGGCTGTTAAGGTGATCCGTGAGGGTCAACTTCTCATCATGAAGGGTGACCACACCTACACTCCGATGGGCCAAATCGTGAAATAAGCATATTTTTATACAAAAAAATGCGAAAAAATGGCATGCGCTCTTGCGTGTGTCATTTTTTTTGTGTAATTTTGCAGCGCAAAATTGGTGAGAACTAAAAGACATTGGTTTGTACCAACTATAATTAACATTATTTATTAACAAAAAAATCAAGTATCATGAGAAAATTTCTTTCCTTGATCTTTGCTGTCTTTATGACAGTAATGGCTTTTGGACAGAGTTATGGTATTTTGGTGAATGGTACCACGTATTTCGCTGGTACTCCCAAAGGCATTAACTTTGAGGGCTATGATGAATTCCTCGCTCCTGTCCAACTCAAAGCAGGTGACTATTGCCAGCTTTATGATGCAGACAATGAGGCTGCATGGGCAGTAGATCTGAACCCTTATTCGGTAGAAGGTTTTACCCGGAACGGAGACCATTACGAAGTGGCGGTTACCGGTTGCTATGACTTCTACATTCAGTTAAAGTATGGCGAAGACCGATTGTACATCGGTAATGGTTCGGACTGTGGCGAAGGTGAGGAAATCGGCGGTGGTGAAGGCGGCGAAGAGGCGTTCGTCGGATTTGACGCTAGTACAGCGCCCCTTGGCGAGCAAATCGCGGCCGGTCTTGCGAAGAATCTGGTAAACGTAGAATTCAAAGAGACTTCAGAGGGTAAGTATTCGGTTAATCTGGTAAAGGGCGGCGTTGAAGGTACGTTCACGTTCGGAGGCGTTGTATTTGCTTACACGAACTCCGCTGACGGTGCAACGGCTTGGAAGACCTACGGTACGTACATTCAGCCGAATGGAAAGGATCGTGAAGTGCGTATCCCGCTTAAGGCTGGCGAGAAAGTAAACGTTAACCTTGTAGAGGCATGCAAGGGTGTCCTGGTCGATGGCGAATCTGTGGACTTTGAGGCCGGAGACAACATCCTGAAAGCAACAGTTACCGGTCTTGTATTGAAGAGTGTATCTACGAAACCTAAGATTCATGCGATTCTTCCGGTAGAAGAGCCTCCGGTAGATCCGGGTGAGAACATGACTGTACATTTCGTTAACAAAGCCGGTTGGGAAGTAGTTAACGCCTTTGTATGGCCTGCAGAGGGTGACGCTTACAAGGTATGGCCGGGTGAGGCAATGACGAAAGAGGCAGAGAAGATCAATGACTTTGATGTCTTCGAGTACACGTTCCCCGCATTGCATGTCAACATCATCTTCAACAACGGTAAGGACCAGACCGATGACCTTG
>JAEEGL012663021.1_pt1 | contig 23834 bp, 13 predicted proteins | sample 9134231 | NCBI WGS metagenome assembly JAEEGL01 (sample SAMN16246548, study PRJNA631951) | gut metagenome | biome: gut microbiome; feature: rumen; material: fiber-attached | host: Bos | place: Iran: Karaj | collected 2018-10 | reverse complement strand
CGTAATGGAAGTCACGCACATACATACCCATGAACATGTTTTGGCGAGGGATGAACAATCCGGCAGGACAGCTGGTCTGTGATGCTTTGGCATAAAGAATCTCGCGCAGTTCGGGTGTAACAATCTCGTCGGCATCAACCACCAAGACCCATTTTGAAGTTGCACTTTGTATGGCGAACGTGCGAGCTGGCTCACAACAAGTGTGGCCTTCCTTGGGGAAGGTTACAATCTTGCAGCCATAGCGTTGGGCTATCTCAACCGTGTGGTCTTTGCTCTCCATGTCACAGACCACAATTTCATCAAAGCCTTTCACGCTTTTCAGTACGGCTTCCAAATGCTTCTCGGCATTGTAGGTGTTGATAACAACAGATATTTTGTTTGATTCATCCATGGGTTCATTCTATCAAGAAAGGTTGTCAGAGAAATAGGTGTCAAAGCGGCGGCGCAAGGGCTCAAACGTGCTAAAGTCTGCCATCGTGAGCATCTGGTCGGCACGTGTCAGGAAGCAGAGGCGTGCATCGTGGTACATCGAAGCGACCAAAGAGAAAGAGCTGGGGGCACCTATCAGATAGTCGCAATGCGAGAGCACACAAAGGTCCTCGCCAGGAGTGCCTTTTGGGAAGATGAACTGGGCGTCAGGAACAGCCTTCTTATAAGCCGCCTGCTGCAACTGCGGATCGTTGCCGCAGACAAATACCACCAACTTTTGGTTTGGGAATAATTGGCGGAACTGCTGTATGAAACGTGCCATGGTGACATCATCATAGAAATAGCGTCCACCCATGAAACGTGCATAGTCACCCCTTCGCACATGAACTCCCAGACGGATGCAGCCCTCTCGTGTCAACCAAGGCATCATTCGCAGCTGGGCCGTCTGCTCCACGTCGGGCAGGAAGGCAAAGAGTTGGCGTATGTGCTCGAAATGTTTCTGGAAAAGGTCGTGGAAATGCACCGCCCACCCGTCAACCAGCATCGTAGAGTGGCGTCGCATCAACGCATCCATTCCTCGCTCATCAGCTTGCGGCTCCTTGTCGAAATCGACTACGGGCAACAGATGCAACTTGGCAGCATACTTCGCTGCCAAGTAGGTGAGGAAGTTGTGATGTGCGGTTTGGCAGATGTGAAAATATTGGTATTTATAGGCAAATCGCATAGACATCACGCTTCGTCCGTGTTCCCGGCACCATGCATAAATGTGTCCGAATTGCAGGATGTTATTGCACATCTGTCCTCTATCGTGAACAAAAATCATGTTTGTCTCTTTATTACATCTTGAACTTGCCCGTCACCGGGTCAACCATCGTGTCATATTCTTCGCGCGTGCGCTTCCAACGGTTGTGTGTCCACAGCCAGAGAGGTGGTTGCCGACGGATGCTCTGCTCCAACCGGCGGAAGTATTCGCGGGTGATACTGAGTTCAGGTTCCTCCTTGGGTCTGTCCGTCATCAGCTGGAACTCAGCCTCGTAGTAACCTCTGCTTGTGCGACGGATATCAATATAGACACAAGCCATGCCGTATCGGCGGGCGATGCGCTCGGTGCCCGCCAGCACAGGTGTCTGGGGGTGGTTGAGGAACGTCAGCCAGTCGCCGATGTTATTCCAGAAAGGCACTTGGTCGGCAATGAAGCCCATGACCACGGGACGTCCTTCCTGCTTGTTTTTAGCAATATATCGCAGGACATCCATTACCGCTACATTGTCTGGTCCCATGCGATGGCGAGGGTAGAGCAATAGCTTGTCCATAACGGGACTCTCTAACACGTGATAGACCTGGGAACCGGCATAGTTCGTGCTGTTGAGCCACAGCGGGATACTCGATATCCATTCCCAGTTGCAGTAATGGCCTAAATAGAGTGCCACTCCTTGTCCGCGCTGGAGACATTGGTCAACCACGTCACTAGCCTTGAAGACCATGCGCCGCCGCATCTGCGCCTTGCTCATGGAGAAGAGTTTGAGCGTCTCCACGATATAATCACAGAACCAGCGGTAGTAGGCTCGCTCGATGGCACGGCGTTCGGTCTCGTCCTTCTCTGGAAAACTGTCTGCCAAATGCTTGCGCACCAGCTTCTTTCGATACCCCACCAGATGATAGACCAATCCATACAACCCCGTCGATACCCCATAGAGCACACACAGCGGTAACAGCGAAATCGAGTAGGCGACACCGAAGAGGATGCCGTAGGCAATATGCTGCCAGAACGTGAAGGTATAGGTTGCGCGTGCCATTCAATTCGCAATTTTCAATTACTTAATTGTCAGTCGGTCCTCATTCATGCGGCTCATGTATTGCTGGATGATGGCTTTCAGCTCTCGTTCCATTTGCGGCTGTTCGGATCGCTGACCGATGATATTGTGTTGCAGGAGGCTGTCGGTGAGTTCGTAGAGGGCGGTCGCCTTGCCTGTCTCGCTGTTCAGTTGGAGCAGCAGGTTGTGCTTGGCATACTGATAGATGCCGTTGTTGTAGTTGACGGCCCACGTGCTGTCTGCCGGCGTATGGAAGAGGTCGCAGCCAAAGGCCACGAATGGCTTGTCATAGCCGAGCAGTCCCAACACACTCGGCATGATGTCTATCTGCTGGGCAATGCCCTTGCGCCGGCCTGGTTGCAGCAGCTGGCCACTGGGGTCATGGAAGATGATGGGCGAGCAGAAACCGCCGATGTCTGTCTGGTAGAAGGCGTGGTCGGATAGGTTCGTGTGGTCGGAGGTGAGGACGAAAAGGGTGTTGCGGAACCACGGCTGTCGGCGTGCTGTCTCGAAGAAACGGCGCAGGGCGTGGTCGGTATAGCGGATGCATTTGTGAATGATAATGCCCTCCTCGGGGAACGTGTCGCGGTATGCTTCGGGGATGGCGTAGGGGTGGTGACTGCTGGCCGTGAAGACGGCCGTCATGAAGGGTTCCCCCAAGTCGCTCATCTGCTGGGCATAGAACTGGAGGAAGGGTTCATCCCAGATGGCCCACATGCCATCGAAGTCCTTGTCGCCGTCAAAGCGCGGGTCTGCATTGTATTCTGTGCGACCGAAGTATTTCTGGAATCCCGTCTTGCGGGCAAAGGCCTGGAAGCCCATGCTGCCGTTCTCGGCACCGTGGAAGAAGGCGGTCTCATAGCCCTTCCCGCCCAATGCCTGTGCGATGCCACCCACCTCATTCATGGATGCCGGTGTGAGGAAGAAGGGTTCGACAAACATGGGAATACCGCTGAGGATGCTGGGCATTCCGTCGATGCTCTTGCGGCCGTTACAGAACGACCATTGGAAAGTGGCACTGCTGTCACACAGCTCGTCCACGAAAGGTGTATAGCCTCGATACTTGCCGCCCTCAAGTGTCTCGTTTAGTGCGCCTATGTATTCACGCCCAAAGGACTCGACGATGAGGATGACGACATTGTGGGGGGGATGGGTCTCATAAGGCTCATGGGTCTCATGGGATTCAAAAGGCTCATAAGGCTCATGTACCGGCGTGAATACCTTCTCCAGCTCCTCCTCATTCTCAAAGTATTGCGGTGTGACGAAAACGGCCTTGCCGATGGTGCGGATGAGTGAGAATGGGGTATTGAGGATGATGGCGGCCTCTGCCGGACGCTCCACATACTGGTTGGCATTGGAGATGGTGATGGGCCGCACGGCCGTGGTGGCACCGCCTCTCATGCCGATGACCGTCAGCGGGATATAAGCCACGAAGAGGATAAGGTGGATGATGTAATAAAGGATAACGACTTTCAGGCCCTCTCCCCGTTTCCCCTCATGGGGGAGAACTGAATGATTTTGAGCGGTAGTTATCTTTTCAGTGGTCGGTTGGTGACCACTCCTCTCCCTCACAGGGAAGGGCAGGGGAGTGGGTTTGCTGGTTCTGTACCCCTTCCACAAAAGCCCAATCAGCGCCACCGCCGCCAGTACCAGATACCAGTGGCGCAGCAACTCCACACCGAAGATGCCGCCCAGATTCCCTTCGTTGGAAAATTCCTGGAAGACAGTTGTGGTGGTTCGCCGGCCCGTATAGGGAAAATAAGCTGCATCACACAGATTGATGCAGATGGCAAGTCCGTTGACCACCACGAACAGCCACTTAGCTACTTGTTGCCAATTGTGATGCTCTTTCCAATGCAAAGGAATGAGCATGAGAAGTGCATACAGCACATTCGTATAGAGGATGGCCGAGGTATCGAACATCCACGCCCCATGCAAGATGTCACTCAGCGAATTGTGACTCCAGAAGCCCTGAAAGGCTCCTGCGTTCTCAGCCCAGTAGATGAGGCGGCACAGCCAGTAGGCGATGTAGGCCAGAGCCATGTTCCAGACAAAGGCCAGTGGAGTCCTTATGATTCTACAATTTACCAATTTTCAATTCACGATTTTTAATTCTATTCGTTGCAGCACTGTCTCTGGGTTAATGCCTTGCAGGCAGCGGTAGTCGCCGAACTGGCACGGTTTGTTGCCATAGACAGAACAGGGTCTGCAGGTGAGGTCGGGGCGCTGAATGGCGTCCTGCATCTGTTGTCCCCAACCGAGAAAGCCGCCGAAGGGGTGCGTGGCTCCCCAGATGCTCACCACGGGTGTGCCGGCCAACGAAGCTAAATGCATGTTGGCAGAATCCATGGCCAGCATCACCTTGCAATGTGAGATCAAAGCCGCCTCTTCGGCCAGTCCGCCGAGTTTGCCCGCCATCGACTCTGTGTGGGGATAGCGCGCGGCCCAAGCCTCGGTCACAGCACGTTCACGCTCCCCTGCACCGAAGAGGAAGATGCGGACATCGCCGCGAGCGGCCAGCTGTGCCACCACCTTTTCCATCTGTTCCAAGGGGTAGATTTTTCCCTCGTGTGTGGCGAAAGGCGCGATGGCGACCCAATTCTTTTCAGGCCGCTGGTTGAGGTCGAAATGGGGTAGGGCAGCCCCCAAATCAGCCCCTCCCTCGGGGAAGAGACTGCGGAACTGCACTTGGAAATCTGTGTAGCCCAGGCGGCGGAATACGTCGGCATATTTCTCGAAGACAGAGCGTTGTAGTGTTTTCTCTGTGGCGTTGATAAACGCCTTGCGCGCACGGCGGTCTTTGTGGATGTGCTGCACCTGGAGCCCGGCCATATTGAACCGCGTGCGCAACCATTTTGTTCTGAGCACATCGTGCAGGTCTGCCACTGCCGAGGCCTGCAGAGCCAGCAACTTGCGGTACAGGGCGTTCAGTCCTTTCCAGCCTTTGTGCGCACCTTTCAGGTCTGCCACAATGAAGTTGACGTTGGATGGAAGCAGCGCAAAGACGGGTCTGGCCCAAGCCCTGCTGCACACCGTCACACGCACGTCGGGGTATTGGCGTGCGAACGCATCAATCACGAGAACTGTCATTAATACGTCACCCATAGCGGAAAACCGAAGGACGATGATGTGCTTCATAGTTTTTCTTGTAAGACGTTGAAATTAAACGTTTAATAGGGTTGATTCAACCTTTGGGAGTGATGCAGCAGAGGGCTGGCTCATCACTCGCGGTGCTTAATGCAGAAAGGAGCGCTCCCTACGGCTTGAAGGAGCGCTCCTTTCTGCCAAAAGTTGTGCTCCTTTCGGCGTTAGGGAGCGCTCTTTCAAGCGTTAGGGAGCGCTCCATATTTTTTGGGGAGGTGAATCATTGTCCCTGTGTGGATTTTGTGTGCTGAAAACGTGACCTGATGGATGTGCAGAACGGAATCTGACGTTGAATGATTCCAGCCTGAAGCATGCGTTGATCAGCGTGATGGCGTTATGCTCGGTTTCCGTACAGCACGGGATTCGTGGCCGGATCGTTATACATCTTCATCTGTTTATAGACCTTCATCCATTTGCGGCCGGCCTCGATGTCAGCCAGGAGCTGGTCGATGGCGGTGCTCAGGTCCACCTGCTGTTCCAGCAGCACGTCCAGCTTCTTCTGGCACGTGGCTCGGTGCTCGGCGGTGGCATCGAGGCGGGTAACCTGCTCACGCATGTGCCAGATCTTAAGGGCGAGGATGCTCAACCTGTCGATGGCCCACGCAGGACTCTCGGTGTTGATGGTGGCATCGGGCAGCGGCGTGATGCCATGGTACTTGGTGTAGAAGTAGCTGTCGATGGTTTCCACCAAATCAGTGCGGTCCTGATTGGAGCGATCGATGCGGCGTTTCAGCGTCAACGCTTCAACCGGGTCAATCTGAGGGTCGCGGATGATGTCCTCGAAGTGCCACTGTACGGTGTCTATCCAGCATTTGCGATAGAGATCAGCTTCTATGCTGGCGACAGGATAGGGATTCTGCATGGGCGCATCCACATCGTCTGTGACGTGGTAGTCGCGGATGGCCCGCTCAAAGATAGGTCGTGCGAGTTCTGTAAATGTCATATCGGGTTTGCGGTTTCGCCGCTGTTTTATAGTTTTAGTCTAGCGTTCATTGTTTTGAGTTACGCCACAAAATTACACAGAATTCTCCGGCTATGCAAATAAACAGGTGTTTTTCTTAGGAAAAAAGGCTGTTTATGCCCCAAAAAAGGTTAAAAGACGGAGATTCTCGCGCGCGTGTAAATATAATAATGTATCTTTGCAGCCCCAATGTGTTGGTGTTACTTCACAAACTTGCAACCTTATAACTTCACAATATGAAACGTTTTTTCTTTCTCTTGTGCACGCTGTGCCTCGTAGCTGCTACGTCTGTAGCTCAACGTAGAACCGACCGTCTGGACCGTGGTCTTGTGGCATTGCCCGCCAACGTGAACGGTGGCAGCGGCAGCGGTAACTTTGTCAGTTGGAAAATCTTCGGCGAAGAGTATTATGACGTGACCTATAACCTCTATGCCAACGGGCAGCTCTTGAAGGGCAACCTCAAGGTGGGCTGTTACAGCCACACTGCCGGCAACGCCTCGACCAAGTATCAAGTGGCGGCCGTTGTGCGTGGCGTGGAGCAGGAAAAGTGTGCCGAGGTGAGACGATGGAGTGGCGGCTACAAGGACGTGATGGTGGCTAAGGTCACCGACCGTGCGGGTGCCGATGCCACTTCGACCTATGAGTTGAACGACATTTCGCTTGGCGATGTTACTGGCAACGGAATCCCAGAGTTCATCGTCAAACGCAACTACACCGGCGGCGTGAACGATGCAGCCAACAAGACACGCTTCCATCTCTATGAATGTTATTCACTGGAGGGCAAGCGACTGTGGAGCATTGACCTGGGACCGAACCTCATGGCCGGACCCGACGAGCAGTGGGACCTCGTGGCCTTCGACTGGGACGAGGATGGCAAGGCTGAGTGCATCATGCGCGGTGCCGATAACATGATCATCCACACCGCCACAGGCCATGACATCAAGATTGGCAACATGAACTACTACGCCCCGCGCGACGAATATACCCGCAACGGTGCCGAGTACCTGCTCTATCTGAACGGCGAGACAGGTGAACCCTACGGCTGGGATGGCAAGACCGATGCCTTCATGCCCATGGACTATCCCCTGCCGCGCATGGAGAAAGGCGAGGCCGCCAATGTGCTGTTCCCTACCGGTGCCGAGTATGAGAAGGCATGGGGCAAGAACGACACAGGACACCGCTCCAGCAAGCACTATTTCGGTGCACCCTTCCTGGATGGCCGCCACGCCAGCATTTTCCTGGGACGCGGATGCTACACCCGCCACAAGATGTGCGCCTTGGACGTGGACCCCGCCACCCACAAGCTGACACAGCGCTGGCGCTGGGACAACAACGGCGGGTGGAACGACCCCTGGTTCGGCAACGGTTTCCACAACTACCAGATAGCCGACGTTGATTGGGACGGACGGGACGAGATTGTCTTCGGCAGCATGATTATCGATGACAATGGCAAGGGGCTCTGCACCACTGGGCTGGGACACGGCGACGCCCAGCACTGCTCCGACTTGGATCCCTACCGCCACGGGCAGGAGCAGTTCACCTGCAACGAGGATCAACCCGCCTGCACCTTCTGGAGTGCAGAGACAGGCAAAATATACTACCGACTGCAATCTACCAGCGACGACGGTCGCGCATTGGCCGGCAACTTCTCCAATGAGTTCCCAGGCTCATTAGGCCGCACCACACAGAGTGGTCTCGTCAGCCTGACGGCAGACAAGGTCATCGAGGGCGGACCCGCTACGGGAGGCACCAACGATGCCCTCTTCTGGAGTCACCTGAACCAGCGCATCTACTGGGACGGAGACCTCTGCGACGAGGTCATGGACAGCCCGGGCAGTGCTGCCCGCGAGGGTGCCATCTACAAACCCGGTGGCGGACGCCTGTTCACCACCACGGGCTGCAACACCAGCAACAGCTCCAAGAACAACCCCGGTGCCATTGCCGACATCTTCGGTGACTGGCGCGAGGAGCTGGTCATGCGCGCCGAGAACAACAGCCGCATACGCATCTGGACCACAGCCATTCCCACTACCTACCGCATCTACACTCTTTGGCATGATCACCAGTATCGCAATGCGATGGTCTGGCAATGTGTCGGTTACAACCAGCCACCTCACAAGAGCTACTTCCTTGGGCAGATGGAGGGCATCACCGTGGCTCCCCCACCACTCACCACCGCTGTCCGGCTGTGCGTAGGCGATGGCACCGCCATCACTCCTGCCCACAACGGACAGCACCTCCTCGTCTGCGAAACCTCCAACACCACCCTCTCCGTGCAGGATGGTGCAGCCCCATACATCACCACCTTCAACGTTCCCACTTGGGTGCAGGGCACCAACAGTACTGTACTCAACGGCACAGCCAAGGTGAACACCACTCGCTATACCTGCAACGTCACGGGTGGAGCCTTCACAGGCGAGATGCGGCTTGTCAAGCAGGGCGACGGTATCCTCTCCCTGCCCGCTGTTAACCAGACCTACACAGGTCCCACCGACATCTGGGCCGGCACGCTGAACTTTGACGGCCAGTTGCTACAGAGCGACCTGTGGCTCAACCGTTTTGCCGAGCTGAACTCCAACGGCGGTGCGTTCAAGAGCATCAAGATGGACTACGCCTCCATCCTGCGCCCCGGTGGCGAAGGCACCATCGGACGCATTCAGACCGACACCCTCGCGCTGGGCTTCGGTGCACGTGTGAAGTTCGATTTGAATGTTGACGGAGACCAGAAAATGGCGGACTGCATTGCCGTGCGCGGTATCAGTATCGAAATAAAGAACTGGAAGTACGGACCGCAATATCAGGCACCTGTCTTTGAGTTTTCTGTCCCCAAGGCTTTGAATGCCGATGTGTTACCTGGGCGATACCTCATCGCAGAGGGCGTGAAGTACCTCAAGGGCGACCTTAAGAACATCATTGTTGAGGGACTGGGTACTACACTCAAGAGCAAACTGGTGAAGGAAGAGGACAATATCTATTTGGAACTCAGTGGCGTCCGCGATGCAGGTTATATCGTATGGACAGGCAGCGAGAGCACCACATGGGAATTTGGCGGAGCGGCCAACTTTGTCCTTCGGGACGATGCAACGGCCACACCGGAGTCTTTTGTCAGCGGAGACTGTGTGATCTTCAACGATCAGGCCAGAAAACTCACGGTAGCCATCAAGGGTGACATCATGGCCGACAGCATCATTGTGGATGCCTCCAAGAGTTATACATTTAATGGAACGGGCGCCATCACAGGCTCCAGCAAACTCATCAAACGCGGCACGGGCACCCTCACCATCCAGAACGACAACACCTACAAAGGAGGAACGCGTTTAAGCGGTGGTGTGCTTTCTGTCTCTTCTCTCAGCAATGAGAATCAGGCTGCAGGTAACCTGGGTGCTGTCAATTCTGTAGCTTCACGTTTCATTGTTGAAAACGGGGCAGAGCTTCGCACCACAGCTGCTGTCAACATGGGATCACCCATACAGCTGATGAGCACAGAGGGAGGTGTCCTCAATAACAGCGCAGACTTCAGCATGAACTCAGCATTTAGCGGTACCCAGCTCACGAAATCGGGCAACGGTTGGCTCAAGGTTCACGGTGCCAGCACTTTGAAGAAATTGATCATTGCAGGCGGTGCCGTGAATACGTTCAACGGGAATCCCGCTTCCACTGTAGAGTTCCAGGGCGGTGCGCTCTATGATGATTCTCAGGCTGCATCACATGTCATCAACGTGCCCAAGGGCAAGTCGGGAACGTGGTATCTCACCAACGCCTATTATACGGCATACGGTAACAAACTCACGGGCGAAGGCACCCTGACCATCGTGCCGCGCAATACGGTCAGCCGCGTGCGCATCACCGGCGACTGGAGCCAGTTCGAGGGAACTGTCAAGCATAACACCAAGGACATTTGGCTGCCGCTGGATGCCTCTACGGGCTTGGCCAAGGGAACACTTGACATTGCTGATGGTTGCACCGTGACCAATGTCGCCAAACAATTTGCCATCGGTCGCCTTATTGGCAAGGGTTCACTCGCACATCCCGTGGCCAACTTCCAGAACAGCAATGCCGTCAGCGGTACTAACACCTGGAATGTGGGTAACAATGATTTAGGTGATTTCACTTTCGATGGCACATTTACCGACGGAGGCGGTACAAACAAATGCGCCTTTGTCAAGGTGGGCAGCTGCAAGATGACTGTTAGCGGAAAGAGCAATCACTCTGGCTCCACCACTGTCAAAGCTGGCGAACTCTGCCTCAAGTCTGGCGCACAAATGGGAACAGGTGCTCTTTCTGTTGCCCGTGGAGCCACACTCTCCGGCGTCACTACAGCTGCTGCACCGCTCACCAATGCGACGGTCTCCGTCAGCGCAGGGGCCACCCTCCAAGTTGGAGCTACGGCCACAGCCACCTCTGGCCTGATGAACTTCGGAGGCAACAGTGTCACCCTGGCCAGCGGGTCTGTGCTTCATATCGGCGCAATCCGAGGCGCAACCGCTTCCAGTACAGGTGGCAGCAGTTTACAGAACATCAAGAAACTGACCATCAGCTCCACCGTGGAGGTCTATGTGCCCGAGAGCCAGTCGTTTGCCGTGGGTGACAGTATCCTGCTTTGGAAGAACGTTACCACCGTCAGCGGCAAACCCACGTTGGCCAACTATGTCATTGATGCGGCACAGGGGCTCTTCTGGGACGACAGTGACATCGCCAGCGGCATCCTGCGCGTCACGGATCAAGTGCCTGTGGGAATCCGTGAAGTTGAAGGGGCGCAGCTCAACAGCCAACGATCAACGGTCTTTGACCTGCAGGGACGACCCGTCACGACTCCGCGTCACGGACACACCTACATCATGAACGGCCGAAAGGTCAGATTCTAAGTCTTATAGATAATGAAACAAGTTCTTTCTATGTTGCTGATGGCCCTGACTTGGGGCATCAGCATTTATGCAGAAGAAGCGGTGGCTACCGTGCTGAACGTCGAGACGCAGAACGGGCAGACCTACCATTTCCTGCTCGCTGACCAGCAGCCAGTCATCAAGAGCCAGAACGGACAGATGCAAGTGTCCTATCTGGCGCAGACTGGAGACGCGGAGCGCACCACCCTGTCCTTTAGCCATCAAGACGTGAAACGCCTCACCTTCAGTCCTTACAATCCGACAGCTGTGCCCGCTGTGAGGCAAAAGGAGAGCGGTCGCATCTTTTTTGACCTCTCTGAGCAAGGCCGCGTAACGGTTCGCGGTTTAGAAGATGGCCAGCGCGTGACGGTCTATACCCTCGACGGCCGCAGTGCCGTCAGTCCCGTGTGCAGTCACGGAGGTCATGTCACCATTGACCTGAGTAGGCAACCGCGTGGCACGTACCTCATTCACGCGGGCAGACAAAGAACTTTTAAATGGAATAAGCCATGAAACGCGTTGTACTTTTCATCACTTTGGCCGCTGCTGTATGGACAGCAAGTGCGCAGCAGTTCGTGATCATTGAGACACACGATGGGCAAGAGGTGATTCCAGCTGATGACATTGAGTGCATAATGTTGGAGCCAGACGCAGACTTCCATGCCCGTCTGCTGCCGAGAGCCATCGCCGCCGACGAGCGCACGCAGCTCTTCGGGCAGGCGTTGCAGGCAACGGGATTGGCAGATTCGCTGATGGCGTTTGTAGATAGCAGTTACCCGGATATGACGGAACGTGAAAGGCAGGTATATACCATTTCGACAGGTAGTTCATGGGACTTTTACATGCTTCCCGAAGTCCGCAAGATAACTTTCACCGCCTTTGTGGAAACCGATGACGTGTTCCAGTCACAAGGTATTATGAACCTCGCAGACCTGACAGATTACGCCCATCAAGTCTATGATATATTCTACCCCGAGGATGCCGACGTCACAGACCCCACAGACCGCCGCAACGCACTGAACCGCTTTGTGTCCTATCATTTGTTGAACAGAGGAAGCACGGATGAGACGTTGACGCTGCGCCCCGGCTTCTTTGACCGCGAACTGGCCGACGTGGCCGACTGGTATCAGACCTTCCTGCCCGAGGGGACGCTGAAGGTTTCACGGCCCAACGGCGCAGAAGAAGGACTCTATCTGAACCGCCGTGGCGTGCAAGACCGTCCCGATAAGTACGGCGTAAAGGTGCGTGGGGCAAAAATCATCCCTTCGACCGATGGATTGCTCACACAGGTAACATCCAACGGTTCATACTATTACATCGATGCTATCTTAGCCTATGATGAGCAAACCCGCTGTGTGGCACTTAACGAACGGTGGCGTATTGACTTCACGACCCTTTCTGCTGACTTCATGAGTAGCGGGCTCAGAAACCAGAATTGGAATATTGGGTCAAGCATGAGCCCACGGCCCATCCCCGCTTTCCTGAACACCCATCTTGACAATTTTGTGTTCAAGGAGAAAACACACGTAGTCATGCAGAACTATCATAATTATTATTGGAGCTATGGCGGTGTGGAAGTGAACGTTTATCCCTATCCAGTTGATGTGACCAGCGACCTAAACTTACACCTACCGATGCTACCAGAAGGAGATTACGAGTTGCGCCTTGGAACAGTGTCGATGATAAACGTCACAGAAGGGCTGTTTACCCTGAACGGTGTGCAACTGGGTGACACGGTGAAACTTTCTTCCTCTCAGACGAGAGCGGAGTGGGAGGCTCTGGGCTGGCGAACAGGCTTACCAGAAGAAGAGCAGCGGGCGGCTGACCGAGAGTTGCGCGCCAACGGCTGGATGCGAGGGGTCAAGGAGTGGCGTATCTGCACCATGGGACAGAACTCCGGGCAAACCGTTGCAACACCAGAGAACTCGATGCCGATGTGTGATGCGGTGGGATTGGGACGTCGCATACTCGGACGTTTCCACAGCGACGGTCGCACGCCTTTGCAACTGCGCATACAATCCATTCCATATATAGGTGATGAAAAGGAGAATCATCTCAGAGAACACTACCGCCACTTCTCTCTTGACTTTCTGGAAGTGTGCCCCACATGGATTGTGGACAATGAAGAGATACCAGAAGAGTAACCTCATAACCATACAACCTCATAACCTCAATCAATGAAACGCTATATATACCTTATTATATATATATGTATCTGCGCCGGTGCTCAGGTGCAGGCACAAGATGCGATTGTCGTGCACCGCAAGGACGGCACCGTGCAACGCTTCCCGCATGGAATCTACAAAGCTGATGTCCGCTTCTGGGGCAGCGAGGCCGAGGGAGAACCCGTTCAGGGACTCCGCTATGGCAATTTTTCAACGGTTGACCTTGGCCCAGATTGGCAGGTCACGTCCTACGCCAAGGATAGTGAGAATCAGTATGCTGTTTTCTTTGCTTGGAACAGCATGGCTCCCTCAGCCTTGGAGCAATGCCTCTGGCTAAGCACAAGGCCGGGTGTGACGGCAGAGAACTGTGATACCGTCTTCTGGACTCCCCAGCTCAATGGGGGTTACAGATATAACAGCCAGGAAGTTGACCACGCGCTCTTTCTTTACCACAAGCAAGCCAGTTGGGGGGACTTTCAATGGTTGGGTAGTCTTGGAATCAACTGGTGGCCGTATCCCCAGGCCACTATCGTTTCTTCTACTTTCCGCCACGGTCAGACCTATTATTATCGCATCGCAGCCCGTATCCCTGCACTTCGTTCGGATGGCGGACACGATACGCTGACGGTCTTTGGCCCGGAGTGCAGCTTCCGCATACCCGATTTGATGTCAGAGTCAGATGAACTACCCGCTTCTGTGGCTATAGACGGTCTCGTCTATCCCAGCTTGCAAGCGTGGGAGGCGTACCGCACGGCACACTTTACCGCAGATGCCGAACTTCCCGCCGCAGAAGCTTTTGGCACGATGTGGGTGAAGTGGCTGCAAACGCCCGAGGGACAAGCCTTGGACACCAGTGCCGCCGTGCCGCACGTCTATGACGACGGAACCATCCGCTTCCTGCCCGCCGTGCCGGAAGCGTTTCATGAGTGGGCGATGAGTCGCGAGATTGTCATCACCGACCTCACAGAAACCATACCTGTGACCATCACTGTCAACAACCAAACGCAACCACGATGTGAATGGAGTCTCGTCACCACAGACCGTGAGGACTGGCCGCTGTCCCTGCGCACCTACATCAAAGCCACACCCATTACCTATCAGGGCACTACGAATACCGACGCCGCTATCGACTTCGACACTCGAGGCATGATGCCAGGTGTAAACTACTGTCTCACCGTCACCTTTGCCCCCGAAGGCGAGCTGCCGCAAACCGAGGTAAATTCGTGGTACTTCCAGCCCACCCGCTTGCGGATGGGGTTCTACCCCGATGGTAAGGAATCAGAATTGAGGTACATGGACGACTCTTCTGGAAGACAATACTTCGAGCAGTCTGGCACGGAACCCACCACGTTCACTTTTACAGCTCCCTCTGGGATGGCCCCCAACCGCATCCTCCGTATCGTCACCGCTGTGCGTCCGCCCGATCTGAACATCAAGGCGCAAATAAACACGCTCCGCGTAGCAGAAGTGCGTCTCACACCAGAACCCTGAATCGGATACGTGAGGGATCGCCGGTGCATGCGGTATGGCACGATAAAAAAGAGGCTGTGTTATTCATGTAACACAGCCTCTGATGTGATATGGCGTTGTGCTGTTATGCCTTATCTGGAGAGAGCAATGATGACGGCCACGACACTGGAGATGGCGCTGATGATGCTGCCACCGACACCGAGGAAGGTGCTGAAGGCGGAACTCCTCACGTTCTGGCTCTTGTTGGGTTCCACGTAGATGACATCGTTCTGCTGCACATAGAAAGCGGGGCTGTTGAAAATGTCAACATTGGTCAGGTCAATGGCATAGCGCTCACGCTTACCATTCTCCTCGCGGTAGAGGCTTACCTTCTTGCGTAAGGCTTGGTCGCTGACATCGCCGCATTGTGAGAGGATGTCCAGGACAGTGTTACGCTCTGACGTGAGGCTGACGACACGCGGGCTCTTGACGGCGCCGAGCACGGCCACACGGGCATTCAGCAGCTGCACTTTCACATCGGGTTCCTTGATGAGGTTTTTGGCGATGATGCTTTGTTCGATGGCTTCGGCGGCCTCGTCACAGGTCTTGTTGATGACAAATACTTTACCAACGGCCGGCAATGTCACGTAACCTTTGTTGTCGATGGTGTAGCCATAGACCGAACCCATGGAACCTGTGGTACCATAGCTCATGTTGGATCCCGTGCGGTTACCGGAACCCACGGTCACGTCCTGATTGAAGATCTCCAGCAGTTCGGGGTTGTCACAGGTGAGTTTGACCAGAATCTGGTCAGCGGATTTCAGACGCATCTCGTAGGTTTGCAGAATGTCCTGTGCCTGTTTATAGACTTCTTCGGAACCTTGGAAATAGATGATTTTCTTGGAGCTCACACAGGAACTCAGGCAGATGGCAGCAGCGGCTGCCACGAACAGTGTTGAAAACTTCTTCATATTGTTAATGATATTGATTTGAATACCAATTATAGTGTCTTTTTTCTTTAGTAGTGACTTTTGATGACTAAGCCACCAAAATGGTAGATCCTAAGCTTGAGCTGACGGTTGAACTTCTATTACTTTTTTGTTGATTTCTTGTTTTCACGCCACAAAAGTACGGACTTTTGCTTGAACTACCAAATAATTGGGGCAGAAAAAGGCCTGCGCGTGTTGCGCAGGCCTTAAAGAGTTGTGAAATGACCGGACAGAGGCTCTGTCCTGCCTGTGTGAGTGCGATTACTTGACCATCACCTTGCGGACGCTGCCATCGGCCATGCGGACGATGTTGACGCCACGCTGGATGCGGCTCTGCTGGCGGCCGTCGATGCCGAAGAATTGAGCAGCCTTCACACTCTGCTTGGCTTCCAGACTCTCAACAGCAACGGGAGCTTCCTTGCCGATGTAGCTAAGGCTCCAGTTTGTGATGACTGTCCAGTCGTTTGCGATGAGTTCGGTCTTGCGCATACCGATGGTGAGCACGCCGTCTTCCTTCACTTCGACAACAATCTGGTTGGTGAAGAACTTGTTTCCTTCTTCATCTTCGATATTCAGGAATTCGTAGGCAGACCCCATGAGGTTGGGAACATAGTAGGTTCCGTTGAGGCCTTCTTCCTGAGTGAGGTCCACTGTGACTTCACCGTCAGAATAGGTGGGCTCGATCTGAGCACCATCGAACATGCCATGTACATACTTCGTGGCCACGGTGTCACCGGCAACCACAGCGTACATGTAGGAGTTCAGTGCGGGCACGGAGTCATTGTAAGCGGTTGTCATTGCGTTCACATCACCTGCGCGGTAGAAAGCATCGTTGGCAACGATGTACCAACCGGGCTCCAGACCCTGGATGGTCTGATAGTGGTTGAAGTTGGTGTTGTAGAACTCAATCTCAGCGTAGTAGATACTATTGTAAATGGTAGAACCGTTGCTGCCCTCGTTGGTCCAGCCCTCGGAGTTGGTCTGCTGTTCCGTGTTCATATCATAGTCGGTGTAGTCGGGGTTGAAGATGGCAGCAGAAACATCCTGAGGATTCTCGGCAGATGCATCGGCAATGTGGTCGGCCATCACATACTTGACCCATCCCTTCTTCAGTTCAGCGACTAAAGCGTCAATGGCTTCGTTGTCAGCAATCTCAATAGGATTAGCGAAGGAGGATTCAATCTGAGAGAGGAGAGCGGGGAAGGTTGCATCGGAACTTTCAACCGTAGGCATCAGGTACTCAGCATAGAGGTAGTAGGTGGTCTGGAGGTTGCTACCAGCCTTGGAACCAGCAGAGATATAGCTGGAGATCTGGTTAATTTCGTCGATGAGAGCGAGAGCCTCTTTACCTGTCTGGAGGTTAGCGGCATCTTCCACTTTCTTGGCCACTGCATTGAAGTCATCTTCGGCTTTCTTGGTAACGAATGCCTCGTCACCATCGTGAGTCTCCTGCAGTTTGGCGAAAGCTTCATTGATCATCTGAATGTAGATGTTCATGTCATCGCCCAGATACTTGATCTTGAAGTTGTCCCAGATAATCCAGTCTTCACCAGCTGTTGTGCCGAGACCAATGGTGAAGTCACCGGGCTGACTCAGCACGACCTTGATGTGGTTGGTGTAGTAGTTGTCACCGTCCCAATTCTGATCGCTGGGAGCCTTGTACTTGAAGGTGGGATAGAGGTCAGCGGGGATCTCGGTCTGGAACCAGTAGTAGGCACCGCCCATACCGTTACATTTGTAAGCGGTCTCACCCTCAACGGTGGTCATTGTTGCGTCATAGTTGCCATCGTGGATGTAGGGGTTGGGACCGTCGGATGTATAGATGGGCTCGAAGCTCCACTGATCCTCGAGGGTCATCAGACAGGTCTTGGTGTCACCGGCATAGAAGTAAGTTTGGTCTGTGACACTGCCATTGTCGTGACGGACGAAGCCCTGCACGGTGATGTCATAGATACCAGCGGGCATGTCGGTGATGGTCTGGCTGATGTCGAAAGTCTTGTGCCAAGTCTCGATGTTGCCGGTAGCAGTTGCCAGCTCGGTGAGAGAACCGTTGTTGATGGTCCAGCCAGTGGGGTTGGAAGTGCTTCCTTCGCTGAAGTCGGGGTTGTCAAGCAGGATGGTGATGTCATCACCCGGGTTGATGTTACCCTTCTTGATGTACTCGCGAATCTTGTTCAGGAAGCTGCCCATGAGTTCTTCGATGCGCTCGTTGGTAATGGCTCCGTCATAATAACCGTTCTTGAGTTCGGACTCCCAGGGCTCCAGTTCGTCATAAAGATCGCCCAACTGTCCGGCTGTTTCCATGTACTCATCAAGCTTGCTGGCACTGCCGTCGGCACCGATGAATGTACCCAGTTTTTCGTATTCCGTCACAGAAGCCTCGTAAGCAGCCTGTGCAGCCTCGAGCTTGGCTTGTGCATCGGCGTAAGTCTCATCGTCGGTTTGAGTAGCAGCGATGGACTCAGCCTCTTTCAGAGCAGTCTCGAAGGCTGTGACGTCACCCTGATAAGCCATGTAGATGCCAGATTCAATCTTCTCCACGGATGACCCCGCAGCCTTGATAGCTTCTACGAGCTTGATTTGTGCCAGGGACATTTCTGTCTCGCCGAAATAGTAGATGCGGAAGTTGTCAGCTGCAATCCAGTTGGCGGTGGTGCTTTCTGTCTTCAGACCGAAGGTGAGAGCTTTCACGCCCTCGGGGCAAGTGAAGGTCACGCTAAAATGCTCTGGTATGCCGTCTCTGGTGGCTACTTCTTGGAAGACTTCCTGACCGTTGTCAGTGGCAATGAACAACTTCACACCCGTGACGGGGTTCTGATATTTTCCGTGCTGGTGTGTGGCAATGACGTCACAGGTGAGTTTGTAGGCACCAGTCGGGAGTCCGAAGATAGTCTGTTGGAGTTGTGCATCACCAATTACCCAAGGATCGTTGTTGTCCTTCCAAGCTTCAATGAAGTTGCTGATGTAGGATAATTCGTTGTCATCATTATAAGAGGAGCCTGAGCTTGTCAGTGTCTTGCCATCGTTCAGGTAACCAGGTCTCCCGTCTGACATCGTGGGTTGCCAATTGGAGTAGCCCACGTTAGTTGCGTTCACACCACTTTGGAATGTGCAATCCCATCCTTCGATGTTACCGTCACTGAAGTCGGCATTTACGAGACAGTATTCCGTGACTTCCAGAGGTTCTTCGTCCGTAGCACCCTGGAACAGTTCCTTGAATTGTGCGGAATAAATGGCATATTTCAGGTCAGTGATGGCAGCGTTGACCTGTTCTACAGTAGCATTAGGGTCTGTGTAGACGGCTCCGGCCACGTCTGTGTTGATGCCAGCTTCCTCTGCTTCCTCAAGGGCAACCTTCAAGTTCGTCTTGGCTGCATAGCCTTTCTTGGCCTCTTCGTATGCATCTAGTTTGGCAAGATACTCCTCGGAGTTCATTTTTTCCTTATACTCCTTATTGTATGCTTTGACAGACTCAGCATTCTCTGCGCTGACGAACTTCCATGTGAGCCAAGGCAGTGTGGTGTTGCCCTCGGGCAGCTCAATCCACAGGTCCGTCCATGTTGCGGCCCATCCTCTCTGGATGTTGTTGCCGTCGACACCAAAGGCACGGGTTACATCACCGTTATCATCAGTATACAATAATGTGGATGCGTTGACGTTCTGAATCATGTAACCGTCCATGTAGGGAGTGATGGTCCATGCACCAAAGCTCGTATTGCGGCTTTCATCACCATCAATCCACGTCTGAGCACCGTCTTCGCCAACAAAATATTTGGCGCCGCTGGTGTTCTTGGAGTTATTCAGCACCACGAAGGTCCATTCCTCTTCCATTAAGGGGTCTTGAGTGATTTCGAAGGGGAATACGAAGTTTGCCGTTGTGTTGCCGCTAACATTGTTGATTTGCACGGGTGACTGATCCAGCGTCACCACGGAGTCGCATAGCACAATGCCGCGTGTTCCCCATGTCTGCCCACCGCCCAAGAAGAGGCCGGCACCCACGTTGTAAATGTAATACTGTCCGCCGCTTTCGGGAGTTGCCCAATCGCCTGTGTAGGTGGCTGGGGGAGCAGGAGCTGTCGGAGGAACAGGATCATCCCATGCCTGCAAATTGGTACTCATGAACATTGCACCTGCGAGTGCAATGAGAGAGAGGTACTTGTGTTTCATAAAGCAGTTAATTAAAAGATAGTTAGTAAAATAAAGTTGTTTAACACATGCAGTTTAGGAGGCTGAAACGCCTCGTTTAGCCCGTTTTTGTGACTAATAATGGGCAAAGATACACTTATTTCCTGTTCCATCTCTCCTTTCATGTGTTAAAAGTGTCCGCTGCCACTGGTATTTAAGTATTATTAACAAATCCACTTGGCCTCCCTCCTTTTCACAATTGTTAACGACAGAAAGTTGTAAAGCTGGGAGAAAGTCCGTATCTTTGCAGCAAAATTCAATTAAATATATGACAATAGCAGTAGATTTTGATGGCACCATCGTTCGCCATCGTTACCCCGAGATTGGCGAGGAACTTCCCTTTGCCACACAGACACTGAGAATGTTGATGGAGGACCGCCACAAACTCATCCTATGGAGTGTGCGAGAGGGCAAGCTCTTGGATGATGCCGTGGAGTGGTGCCGTGAGCGCGGTGTGGAATTTTATGCTGTGAACCGCGACTATCCGGAAGAAGATGTCACCAAGAACATCCATTTCTCCCGTAAGTTGAAGGTCGACGTGTGGATTGATGACCGCAATGTGGGTGGTCTGCCCGACTGGGGGACTATCTACCGCATGATTAAGGAACGGAAAACGTACGAAGAAATCATGAATGAACACCTTCACTCGGACAGCATCTATGTGAAACCGAAGAAGAAGTGGTGGCAGTTCTAACTGTTATTCTGAAAGGAGCGCTCCCTCACGTTGAAAGGAGCGCTCCCTCACGTTAAAAGGAGCGCTCCCTCTCGCTGAAAGGAGCGCTCCCTTACTACACCTTATATATTATTGTTGAGGCTGTGTCTAAATGGCGACGCAGCCTCGTTAGGTATCATCCCTCTTCACCCAGAGCATCGTCCTGGGGCATGATCAATGGGTTTCATTTCACCCTATAATGGCAAAAGCGTTCGTTTTGACTCTTTCAAGTGGTATCATTTTTTATTGTCCCGCGTTTTGTCGAGAAAAAATTATGAACAATGACCCACCCTTCATCATTTCCTATCTATCCTGTTGGACTTCATGTAGTTTCCCACGTGAAAGACGTACCAAAAGCCTTCACTTGTCCTTCATGAAGATGAAGGCTTAGTGAAGGCTTTTGGTACGTCTTTCACAGGTTAAACAGACTGATAAATAATCTGTTATCTATGGAATGATGAAGGCTGTGCGTTCATTCATATAAAAAAGATCTATTTGTATGGTTGAAACGCTGTTTGCCTTCACGTGGCCTATGGGCGGACGCGGATCTTCCGTGTCACGGTCTTGTCATCGACGGTCACCTGGATGATGTAAGTGCCTGCGGGCAATTTGCCCGTGGCCATCCTGCGTCCACAGAGGTCATACACCGTGCCAGTCCCATTCTGAATGGTGAATGCAGAATGATGAATCTCACTAAGGGCTGTGGTGAGGTTGGTGAAGAGGGCGATGTCGCGGCGCAGGAGCTTCACGGCACGGTCGATGACGGTCTGGTCTGTGCTCTCCAGGGCGGCAGCGTTCTTCTCCAACGAGGCTTTCAGTTCGTCGAGGTCTTCCTGCTCGTACTCTATTTTGCCAGCCAAGGCATCGGCAATCAATTGCGTAGCTTCGTCAACCAGCGCTTGGAGTTGGCTGTAGTCGTTGGGGATGCGAGCGGCGTTGAAGGCATCGATGGCTGCGTTGAGCTTCACGGTTTCGGCATCTACGGTGCTTTGGTTCTCAGAGTTCTGGGCAACCATGTTCTGTGCCTTGGCTACTGCTCCCTGCAGGGTGGTGAACGCGCTCTCCGGGAAGCGGCCAGGACCGTCGCCTCGTGCACTCTGTGCGGCAGTCATGGCAGCTTGTGCGGCAGCGATGGCGGCCTTCAAGTCATTGAGGTTGATGACGATGCGAGCAGCGTTGAAGGTTGCGGCAGCTTCCTTCAGGGCCGCGGTGGCGGCATCAATCTCGGCTTGTGTCAGGTCATCGTCGGGCGTGTTGTTAACGGCTTCGGCGCTGGTCAGTGCCTGCTTGTAGGCCTCAATGGCTTCGGTGGGATACTGCCCGTTGCAGTCCCCCGCCACAGCAGCAGCCGTGGCGGTGGTGGCGGCAGCAATGGCGGCGGTTAACTCGGTGTGGTTCATCAGGTCGCGGTCGTGGGCCTTGGCGCGTGCAGCATCGGTATCGGCCTTGAGCTGCGCGGTCACGGCGTCGAGGGTCTCCTGGTCCTTGGCTTTGGAGGCGGCGGAACGTGCGGCGCTGACGATGGTGCGGAAGGCTGCTATGTCCTCGGGGAAGTACTGTCCTGTGAGATAGCCGGGCTGCATCTCGGAGAGCAGGGCGTTGGCGGCCTCCATGGCAGCATTGAATGCCACGCGGTCCAAGACGACGGTGACATAGCTGTCTATGAGCCAGTAGGCCAGCGTGTTGCCTTTGCCGCTCTTATCACTATAAACGAGCTGTTCCGTGGCGGTGCCGTCTGTGCCTGCATGGAGCCCTGTGGCCACGAATCGGAGTCCCAGCCACTTGCCGTCGAGCTGCACGACTTCCACCACAGCAGCATCATCTTTCTCTGTCTGCCACTGCGTGTTGTAGTCGCCGGTGCGGGCGAAATAGGTGCCGAGGGCCACGCTGCGGAGGTAATAGGTGCTGCCTTCAATGGGCTCAAAAGTGATGAGTTGCGCTTCTGAGGCTCCTTCCTCAGCCAGGGCCGTGATGCTGGCGTTGCCGCTCTCGGTGGCCGTCAGCAGGGCACCGCCAGGGTGTGCAACGTTGTAGGTCACTCCCTCGTCGAAGGGCTGCAAGGGGTTGAAACTGGCATTGAAGGTGGCCACAGCGGCATTGAGTTTCTCGGCCTCGGCGGCACCTTGCTCAAAGGTGCTAACGGTGAGGAGGGCTGCTTCGGCGGTGGCAATTGCAGCGTTCAGAGCATCCATGGCGGACTGTGGAACCTCATAATAGGCGCTGCCCACGGGGGTGTTGGCTGCCAGCTCCTTAGCTTGTGCGATGGCTTTCTCCAGTGTGGCCGTAGCGGTGTATTCCTCAATGATCCAGCGTGAGTTGGCGGCCGTGCTGGACTTGTCGCAGTAGAGCAGGGCACCGTCTGTGACGGCGTCGCTGCCCAGGTATCCGCGACCGCTGGCATTTTGCAGAGAGTAGGTGCCGTCGCTGCTGCGGGCGATGAGCCACTGTGCCAGCGTCTCGCCCTCGTCTTCGGCCCAGGAGGTGTCCCAGTTGCTGCTGGCGCTCTTGGCCAGGAACTTGCTGGCGCCCACGTTCTTCAAGGCAAAGTTGCCTGTTGCAGCCACCTGTGCAAAGGTGAACTGCTGGGTGGCATCGGTAGAGGGTGTGCGCACGGTGGCCAGGCTCTCTCCCTCGGTGTAGGCGATGCGGTTGCCGCCGGCGTTTTGAGTGATGATATATTTCTTATTGGGGTCGGGCAGGATCTGCTTCTGTGCGGCGAACGCATCGAGTGCAGCTTGCAGGGCCTCTGTGGCGGCTTTGTAATTGGCGGCCACGGTTTCGGCCGAGCTGACAGCTGCGGCAAAGGCATCGTATGCTGTGCGGGAGGTCATAAAGATATCGGTGCCGATGGTGTTCGGGTTGATATCAGAGAGTGTCTTCTGTGCTTTTTCCAATAGGAGGCGGAAATTGTATTCGTCATCGCGCTGATCCTTGGGAATGAACTCCTTGAGTGTCCAACGGTACTTGCCGTCGGTGCCGTTCTTGTTGCTATAGACGGTGCTGCCGTCGCTATTGGAGTCGGTGCCGAGGACACTGCCGCTGCCCATATTCTTCAGTTGGATGTAAGTACCTTGGTCCACCACCTGGAAGATGGCGTTGGCCT
>JAEEGL013024141.1_pt1 | contig 23835 bp, 22 predicted proteins | sample 9134231 | NCBI WGS metagenome assembly JAEEGL01 (sample SAMN16246548, study PRJNA631951) | gut metagenome | biome: gut microbiome; feature: rumen; material: fiber-attached | host: Bos | place: Iran: Karaj | collected 2018-10 | reverse complement strand
TCTTTGGCCTGTATCCACTTTCCTTCTTCAGGAATCGGAGCCGGACCGTGGTTGCAGCCTTTTGCAACGCAAGTCATCTGTTCAACTTCATGTGTCTTGATCATGTTGAAAACCCCTTTCGAAATAATTGCATGTAGCCATTGTGCACACAAGATCTCGAAATCGGCACACAATAACACCTCGTATATTATAGCAAATCTGACGTAAATAACAACCGAAAAATCGTGCGGTTTCTAGGTTTTTTAGCACTTCAAATGATTTTCATTTGCCGTCCGAAAAGCACCCGTGCCCATGGTGGACTCAGCATAAGAAAAGACCTCCCGCGAGGTTTCCCGCGGGAGGTCTTGGAGTTGTTTTAGATACGGCTACATCTTCGGAAGATATAGCGGTGTGATCAGAGTAACGAGATAGAGGTTACTTCAGAAAAATGCTTAGAGATTTTCAGTGTCAAAGTCACTATCGGTGATGATATCGCTTTCTTCGAAAACGATTACCTTAAACTTGCACTCTTCATATACTTCTTTTTCCATCGTTATCTCCTTAACCTGCTATAGCTTCGCACTCTAAAGCAAAATTGTAATATGCTTCAGCCAGATTCTTCATAGCATTACTGCCCTTCGCTTTTGCGACCTGAAGGTAAGTGAAGATGGAATATTCTCCACTTATGCCGCTTTCAAAGCTGTATGTGAAAGTACTGTTATATGCAGTAGCAGGGAATCCGTTTGAATTCTCAGTCGACCCCTTAATAGTATACACATAATCGTTACCTTTTGAAGTACCTTCAAGTGTATAAGATTCGGAACCGAAAGTAACTGTCATTGTAGGAGCAGTATCTCCAAGAACAGACTTCTTAAAGCTCAACTTGATGTTTGTCTCGGAAAGCAGCGACAGAACGGCTCCATCAAAAGCATCGTTACCGGCATTGTATTCCTGTGGAGTGAGCGGCGCGGCAGGAGAGAAATCCTGAGAGAAATCTACGCCAGCGACCACAGGCAGTTTGCCCGTATTGATTTTCAACTGTATCTGCGCATATCCGCCATAAGTAAGTAGAGCCTTAACGAGATTTTCATAGGACGCATCCTGCTCTACTGAATCATAAGCAACTTCTTCAACCGTCGTTGTATATTCCGTTTCCTTGCCCTGATAAGTAAGCGTGATCGTAATCGGTGATGTCATACAAGCTGACTGAACAGGAATTACGAAATAATAGCCATTATCGTTATGAGCAAACTCAGTAACATCCTTATTGAAAACCACCTCGTTAGATCCGGTCTTCTTATACGAGTATGTGTAATTAATCGAAACATCCGATTGAGCTGCTTGACCAAAATTCACATAAACATTGAAAAGAATCTCTCCGCTGATTCCGATGTTATATCCGCTTACCTTAGGCATAGTAAACGCCTTTATCTTTATATTGCCGCTAGAAACATATGCAATGTAGTTTTCGTGATCGCAAACAAAACTGTTTAAAGAATAGTTCTTGCCATTGATATTAAAAACGTTGCTGTTAACATTACTAGTACCAAACTCGATCTTTGCTGTACTTGCAAGATCGCCTGAAAGAGTCGCAGTAGCACCATCACAGAACCATACGTTGGCTATTTTATCCTCGCTAGTAGAATGGTTCCCGGAAATAACAGGATTACCGGATACCTTGAAGGAGCCCTTATTGTTACGCATGTACAAGATTCCACCGCCGTTAAGACCAGTATTATTTTCAATAGTACCTCCGGTCATCTCGAAATCAGCTCTAAGGATTCTAATCGCACCACCCTGTTTACCGGAGCAATGATCAATTTGTCCACCTGTAATCTTAAGTGACCCTTTCAATGAAATTGTTGTTACAACTGCATCTTCATCTTCGGAAGACTTATACAGAACATTACCAATTGAAGTACCCTTGCTTGTGCAGTGGCATGAAATAGCACCTGCACCATCATCGTTAGGTCTGACACTGTCAGAATGGCAATTGGTTATTCTGCCGCCGGACATAACACAATGGCCGCCATTAGAAACATGTATAGCACCACCATCACTTTCAGAATGGAATCCGCTAATCTCTCCTCCCTCTAATATGAACGTACAGCTATTCTGTACAAGAATACAACCGCCTCTTTTATAACTTTCTGTTCCATGACTGGGATAGCTACCGTTAATGCTTATCCAATGGTCATCAGAGCCCTTCGTTGTACCAGAGGCTATGATCTTGCCGCTTGAGCCAGTGTCTTTGATGGTTAAAACAATATCCCCATGAACAAGAACGCTATCTTTATTGTTTACCTTGGCAGATTCAATCCAACCAATAGTATATAAATTCTCAGTGCCAGTATAAGTAATAGTATGTCCGGCGAGATCAATAGTAACCTGTGAGCCTGCTGCAGTAATTATCGCACTTTTAGAAACAGAAATGTCTCCGCTAAGAGTATAAGTGCCTGCGGTTTCAGGCATCTTACCGCCGTTGGCATTGATATAAGCCTGATCGATAGAAGTTGTTGCACTTCTGACAGGTTCATTGGATGCTGGATCTTCTGCCTGCTCTTGTGTGTCGTCTAAGTTCTCGACTACGGCCGGATCGTTCGAAGCCGGTTCTTCGTTGCCTGCGAAAGCAGTCGCGGAGAACATGCCGAAGATCATAGTCATAGCACAGAACGCTGCAATAGATTTAATGTGTTTTTTCATCCTGCGTCCTCCTTTTTTGAGAATCACATTGTTTGTCAATATATTATTATATATAAGGATTTTACTTTTGTGAAGTTACACTACCGAAAGATTTGACAATTTTTGGGCGGTGATAGCGCAAGGTAATTATGCAAATTTGGCAATAAGATACACGATCCCGGTGAGGATCAGGGTGACCGTCGAGTAGCCCCAGAGGATTCCTGTGGTGACACGTTTGAGGTTATTAGACTCGTATTTCGTGAATCGCTGGGTGAGGCCGTCGATGGCCAGCGGCAGCAGAAGAAGCGGAAGTACGATCAGGGAAACCTCAAGCGGGATCCCGAATGGCGCGAAGGGAACAGGAATGTTCAGGAACGGGAACAGAAGGACCGCGAGGACGCGCCCCAGCATGATCCCCGTGCATCTTGCGCACAGCGGGAACTGGTAAGAACCGAGAAAGAAACTTCTTTCCGGCATCTGGTGGCACCGCGCGTACTTTCCGCAGAACTCCATCCAGAAGATCCATCGCTGATCGCGACGGCTCGCCACAGTATTCTTTTGCGTTACCTGATTCTCCATATCACACCTTCAAGCTCATATTTTTATCACGGAAGCGTGATAAAAATAGGGCACACAGTACCTTGTTTCTGCCGGCCGGGGCAGGCGGTCACGTCTTGAACTTATGGCCGCAGTTGTAGCAGATCCAGAAATTCTTTGTCGAGGTTTTCTTGCCTTCGCCGCAGAAACCGCAGAGAAGACCGGCCCAGCTCTGGAAGACCATGGCGCCGCAGCATCCTTTTCCTACGGAATAATCCTTTCCCTTCGTCTGGGTCTCGCTGATGATCTGGCATCCGTCACAATGACATTTCGGACATCTCATGTTACTCATCTCCTGTGTTTTTGCTATGCCCATTATACTATGTTTCCACTTACTGTTTTTCCGTTTCATTACAGAATAATAAGCGATGCGTCACTTTCATTGAAGCGGAAAAAGATGCCCTATATAGTCATATTGAGAGACATTTTTGTCTGTGGATGGAGCAGAGAGGTATTGGATGATGAAGGATTTCCCGGAAAGAAGAGAACAGAGAAACAATTTGAAACTGAAGGTGATGGCGCTAGTGCTTTTGGCGGCGATGACGGTGCCGGCTGCAGGATGCAATAAGTCAAAGAAGAAGGAAGGCTCGGACACGTCGGATTCTTCTTCGTTTACGGCCGACGACCGGACGACGGACGACTTCGTGAAAGACACGGATCCGTACTTTTCGGACGTCACGATCGACCTTCAGATCCCCTTCGAGCCGGATCCGAACCGCGAGGTTGCCTCCAAGGACGCAAATGACGCGCGCATCGGGGACAATAAGATCATTCTTTCCTACAGCATCGAATACAAGCCGACGGCTGAGGAACAGGCGATGATGGACAACATCAGCAATTATCAGGATCCTTCCGAGCTCATAAAGTTCTACGAAATGACGGATGCCCGCCGGGAGAACGGCCTTCTGCTTCTGGATATGCAGGGCAATAAGCTCGGAAAAATCAAGATGAAGAAGTTTGAGAGTGTTTATTCCCTCCAGACCCTGAGAAACGGGCGGATCGGCGTGATGGTCTCCGTCTTTGATACGACGGATATGAATTACCGCCATAAGATCGTGATCATGAACGACAAGGGCGAACGCGAGCAGGAGATCGACATATCGGACCGTGAAAACTCCTGGTTTTACGAGCTTTCGTCCGGTAAATTCCTTCTGGTCGATCCGTCTGAAAGAGAACTGATCGTCGTTGACGGGCAGGGATACTCGTCTTCGCCGGCGAAGTTCAGTGATGAATTCGAGCAGTTCTTTGAGATCGGCGGTAAGGGCTATATCAAGACCGAGCAGGCCGAATACCTCGAGGAGGAAACAGTTTTCCATCACTTCCTCACCGAGGTCGATCTGGAAAACTGTACAGTCGGTACGGCAAAGGAACTCGACGGCGAGAGTTTCTACCGGTATCTGGAATGTAACGGAAAATACTACGCTGACGACGATGAGGGAACACTTTTCCTCTGCGATATTGCCAATGGAACCCGGGAAGCGGTCTACCATCCGGAAGATATGGATACGCTGATCCTGGGACTTACGGACCTGGAAATCACTCCTGAAGGAGAAATCTATGTGCTTCAGACCACACGCCTCGGCCTGGGGGAACTGCAGGAGACTTCGTTTGCGCTCATACACCTTCACAAAGAAACGGTCAATCCGCATGCCGGAAAGCGCATCGTCCGTGCGACCAGCTGCAGTACGAGCCTCACGGAGATCCGGCGCATGGCCGCGGCCTATAACAAACAGCCGGGAAGCAAGGCCAGAGTGCTCGCATTTGTCGAGAAACAGGACCTGTCCCTGGGCTTTGACAAGGCTGAGGCAAATGCGGCAGATTCGCTGCTTCTTTCCATGAAGTCCGGCGAAGGACCGGATGTCATCATCGACTGCGCCGAGTACGGCCAGTTTAACTCCGAGGACATCCTCGTTGATCTGAACACCTACATGGACGGAAGTAACGGCATCGACAGAAGCCTCTACTACGACAATGTTTTCCGCGCATTTGAAGCCAACGGCAAACTCTTCCAGATGCCGGTCACCTTCAGCATGGTCGGATTTAACGGAAATAAGAAAGTCTTAGGCGATATCGACACCTGGGACCCGGTGCTTTTCGAGCAGAAGATCGATGCACTCGGAAACGGCGTATACCCTGCGGCGGGACACTTTATGAACGATCTTTATGTCCAGGAGAGCAAGGGTCTCTTTTCCGGATTCCTCTACTGCGACATGGACCACTATGTAGACTACAGCAAGCGCGAGGCGCACTTTGACACCGACGATTTCCGAAAGATCCTGGAGCTCTCGAAGAAGTACGGCGACCGCATCACGGGCGACAAGCTCCGGGCGCTTTACGAACAGTACGATGATATGATGAGCGATCACACCCCGGATACCCTAATGATGCAGGACGGCGTCATCGCACTGAGCCCCGTGTACGTTGCGAACCTTCGGGAATTTGCGGCCGTATGCGACGTCTGCGGAAACGATCCGCTCTTTATCGGCTGGCCGACCTCGAGAGACTCGGGCATGACGGCGATCGCGGACTTCTCTGTCGGAATGTCTTCTTTCTCGGAGTGCAAGGACGAAGCCTGGGACTTTATCCGCTTCCTTATCCAGCCGGAGGGACAGACGGTCCTTGACGACGACGTGAACAATATCTTTGTTCTCCGAAGCTGTGAAGAGGCCGATATGAAAAAAGAGATCGAGACATATCAGAAGAGAATGCAGGAGATGCAGGAAGTTATACACGACCCGGTGATGCTCAACGCTGCTTCCGTGGTCGACGATGCCGCTGCCAAGCGTTTTGATGCCTTCATCGGAAAGGTCCACTCGTCCGTTAACACAAATCCGAAAATCATGGAGATCGTGCTCGAGGAGGCCGAGGGTTTCTTTAAGGGCCAGAAGAGCGCCGATGAGGTCAGTAAGACGCTCCAGAACCGGATCACGACCTACCTTGCGGAGACGAAGTAAGATCTCTTCCGGAAAGGGGCGGGGGAAATCTCCTGTCATGTTATAATTTTATTCGGAAGCGGTTTTACAAAGACCGCGGAAGGGAAACGACAACATGGCTGGAAGAACGTTTGGTAATTCTGAGATAAAGGCGCTGACATCCCGTATCCGTCTTGTGCAGCAGACCGGAAGGGAAGGCATCCAGAAGGTCTCCTCGACCAGATCCGGGATCGAGTCCGCGATTGCTTCTGCGATCCAGCCCGAGTGGGCGCGTGTCCTTCACGGGATCCCCGTCGATGAACTCAATGCGAATAAAGAAGGCATCCGTACGAATCTTCTGAAGGAAGCCGGTTACGGCGATGTCTATTCCGTCCATGCCGCGAGTGAGAAGAACCTGGCCCTGATCAACGGGATCGGCGAGGTGATGTCCCTTCGTGCCAAGCAGAGTGCCGCGAAGATCGCGATGGACGTGAATGCGAACGTCAAACTCCGCTTGAGCCTCGACCATAAGTCCAACGAATATTCCCGCTTGGTGACTGCTGTTGCCGAGCATATGCGCGCGAAGGAAAATGCTCCGAAATGCGAGCAGCTCCTCTCGATGCTCCCGATGGATACCGAAGAAAAAATAGCAGGCATGAACTGCGCGAAGTCCGGCTTTAAGTGGCTGTTCAGCGGCGATAAGAAAAAGACAGAAGCCCAGAGTGCGTTTGATGCCCTCTCCGCGACAGCTTCGGCGATCGATCAGACCGGACTTCTCTACCAGATCTCTGAAAGTCAGACACCGATCACGATCGCGGAAGCCTGGAATGATTTTGCCAAGCGCCCGATCGAATACTATCAGGTGTTAGAAGAGATTGCCCCCGAACGTTTTGACAGCGGAGAAGACGGCTATGGTCTCAGTGATGAGATCCGTGAAGATGTTGCCAATACTCCTGTCGACCTTACCGGCCTTAAGTGTACGCTCAGAGGCTACCAGCTCTGGGGCGTGAAGTATATCCTCCACCAGAAGCGAGTCCTCCTCGGCGATGAAATGGGTTTAGGAAAAACTATCCAAGCGCTTGCTGCCATGGTTTCGCTCAGGAATGGGTCAGATGAGATCAAGGTAGAGGCGGCCCCGGCGACGACAGAAACGATGGGAGTTCCAGCGCCGTCAGCAACAGAACAGATGCCGGTCGCTGATGCGACTTCCGTTCTTGCGCCGGTTGCAGCCGGAGTGCCGGCCGCACCTGCGGTTCAGATACAACAAGAAGGAATAGTCGCGACGCAGGAAGTTCCTGCGCAGATGGCGGCCCCGGCGCCCGCAGTAGCGGAGCCGGAAGAACCGAAGTTGCCGCTGCCGAAGAGATTCCTGGTTATCTGCCCGGCGAGTGTTATCGTGAACTGGTGTCGTGAGATCGAAGCGAAGAGTGATCTGGTTGCCTTTAATCTGCACGATAACAACAGGGATGCTTCTTTTAAGAGATGGTCGGAAGAGGGCGGAGTGGCGGTCACGAACTTCGAGAGTCTCGAGAATCACTTTAAGATCGAAGAAGACTTCAGTTTAAGCATGATCATCGTCGATGAGGCCCACTACATCAAGAACACCGAGGCGAAGAGAAGCAAGAATGTCCTGAATCTCTGCTGTCACACGGACAGGATATTGTTCATGACAGGTACTCCGCTGGAGAATAACGTCAATGAGATGATCCGTCTGATGGATTATCTCCAGCACGATGTGGCCCAGCGTGCCCAGCAGGTCAGCATGACGGCCTACGCGGATGACTTTAAAGATAAGATCTCTCCCGTGTACTATCGCCGCAAGCGCGAGAACGTGCTGTCCGAACTTCCGGATCTTACGGATATTAAGGAATGGTGCAATATGACGCCGGAGGACGAGCGTGCTTACGAAGACGACGTTCTTACGGGATCCTTTATGGATGTGCGCCGCGTGTCCTGGAGAAATGCCGATTATCTGAATACATCTTCCAAAGTTCAGCGTCTTCGCGAGATCGTGGAAGATGCCGCGGAGGACTCCCGAAAGATCCTTGTTTTCTCGTTCTTCCTCGATACGCTGGAAAAGATCCGCACTTTGTTCGGTGAGAGATGTATCGGTGTCATCAACGGCGCTGTTCCGGTCGAAGAACGACAGAACATCGTCGATGCATTTGAGCAGGCCCCGGCAGGCTCCGTTCTTGCCGCGCAGATCCAGTCGGGCGGAACCGGTCTTAACATCCAGTCGGCAAGTGTCGTTATCCTCTGCGAGCCGCAGTACAAGCCTTCAACGGAGAATCAGGCGATCGGCCGTGCGCACCGTATGGGCCAGACGAGAGATGTTCTTGTGTACAGACTTCTCTGCCCGAATACCGTAGATGAAAGAATGATCGAGATCATCGAAGCCAAGCAGGCAGAGTTTGACACCTTTGCCGATGAGTCCGCTGCCGCGAACCGTGATGCGGAAAGTGAGAAGAACGGTGTTGATGTAAACCAGAATGTTATCGTTGGTGCGAATGAAGGCGCCGAAGCCGGCCAGTCTGCGGCACAATCTGCTCCGGGTAATGATCCGACAGCGACGCGTCCGGTCGAGCAGATCGTCGAAGCGCCCTCGGCGGCCCCTGCGGAAAGAGAAATCGACAATGCCAGCATTAACAAGATCTTTGCCGATGAGAAAGCCAGGATCCTTGCAAAGAGACAGCGCGAAGCAGAAGCCGGAATTACTCCGATGCCTGTTCCTGCTGCACCGGCCCCGGCAGTTGAACAAGCGCCAGTTGCACCGAGAATGATCTTCTGCCGTTTCTGTGGAAAGCAAATCTCAGGTGACTCGATCTTCTGCAATTATTGCGGCAAGGATGTCCGTTAATCGCGATTTTTAGTGAAGTAGGGCTTCCTGATCAGAGGTCTTCCGCGAAGGTTGTCTTTGCGTTCTTCTATTAACATGTTGCGATGCAAGTCCATCTTTGAAAAATCAATTTCTCTGGGACGCCCGTATTCTCTCACCATTGCATCTACGGAGATGATCCACACGTTTCCGAATTTGCAGGCATCTACTCCAACAACAAGCTTTCCATAGGAAATGGCTTTGCGGAGGGTGCTTTCGTTCATACCCCAAAGCCTGGTTGCATCGGAAAAAGCCATAAGCCCGTTAAACGGGGATTCGATTGTCTTTCCGTTTTCGAAGAGTTCGTCGCAGGAAAGAGAGACGTTGTTATCCCATTCGATTTTGTCTCCGCCTTGAGAAAGACGGACCTGAAAGAATAATTCAGGATTCCTTTTGAGAACACTGAAAGCGGCAGATTCTCTCGCAAGTGGCCCAACGTCGTATGTTTTGATTATGCCCTCGGCAAAATGAACGTTCAGACGATGTCCTCGAAGAGGGGAGACCTCTTTGATTATGTGAATCATAGTATTCGCTCCTTTTGTTGTTTTTCGGAAGGTTCATTCTGCGCGATGGAATTCCGAATAAATGTGTTCTGTTAGCCATTATTTTTTTCACGTAAGCGTGATAAAAATATCGTACCTGAGAATGTGTTTGTAGTCCAAGAAATAGGGGGGATTTAGAAGTTTTACTTATGGTTTTTTGTGAATGAATTGCTTCTTATGAAGATTTTCGTCGAAATGATGGGTATGCTGTTGGGATGTATTTGCCTATTCTTTGGAATAATTTGCATATTATTAAGAGAAAAATGTGCAAATTATTTGCCGGATCGGTAGATAATTTGCATAATTTGTGATAAATTATATGCAAATAGTAAGATTGAATGGGCAGATTTTAAGGAGCATTATAAGGGCAAGTTATGAGAGTGTTTGATTATTCGTTTTTGAAGAGTCTTAGAGTTCCGGCCAGTTTTCTGGGGCTGACGAATAAGATTTATGATCTCCGACGTGCTGAAGAAGAAAAGCGGCGGATGTATCCGTGTATGTTTACCAGTCTTCAGAAGATTGCAGTGGTTCAGTCTGTAAAGGGAAGTAATGCGATTGAGGGCATTATCACTACGGATAAGCGAATTGAAGAGATCGTCAATCAGAGTTCTGCGCCGCTCAATCATTCGGAACAGGAGATTGCAGGCTATAGAGATGCACTGAACATTATTCACGAAGGACACGATGATCTAAGCATCAATGAAGAACTGCTGCTCCGCATTCATACGGTTCTTCTTTCCCATACCGGCACGGAGTATGGAGGAGAATACAAAACAGAAGATAATGCTGTGTACGAGAAGTTTTCGGACGGAAGTATACGGATACGATGGAATCCGGTTACAGCGAAAGATACACCAGCTGCCATGCAGCAATTGTTCTATGCTTATTCGAGCGCCAGAAACGATGCCGGGATCGACCAGCTTCTGCTGATTCCGTGCTTTATACTCGATTTTCTGTGCATTCACCCGTTTCAGGATGGAAATGGAAGAATGAGCCGCCTTCTTTCGCTTCTTCTTCTCTACAAGAACAACTTTGATATCTCGAAATATATCTCTTTTGAAGAGCAGATCAACCAGATGAAGGGCGAGTATTACGATGCACTGCAAAGATCCTCTTTCGGCTGGCATGAAAACAGCAACGATTATATTCCGTTCATTGAGAACTTCCTGATGTCACTCTATATGTGCTATAAGGAACTGGACAAGCGCTTCCTGACGCTGGGATCGCAGAAAGCAAATAAGAAAGAACGGGTGGAAAGTGCAATCATGAATGCATTTTTGCCGATAAGCAAAAAAGAGATATGCCAGCTATTCCCGGACATCGCTGAGTCGACTGTGGAAGCGGTGGTTGCCTCACTTCTAAAAGAGGGAAGGATCAGGAAAGTCGGAACGACAAGGGGAGCCAGGTACATCAAGACGTAGAATAAATTGCGCGATGTGATAGAGTGAATGAAAGTTTCACCAGAGTGATAGTGTGAATGGAAGTATCACCAGAGTGATAGTGTAGAATAATAGTGTCACTTGCGCGATGGTGTAGAATTGTAATGTGACTTTTTAAGAGGGGATTTTTCTGATGAACGCCAAACGACTGATCGTTACTATGGTCTTTGCGACTATCCTGATCGGATTCTTTATCTGGATCATCGGTGTTTTTATCGATGATGCGGGAAGAAAGAACCGGATCTGGCGTGAGCAATCCGGAAAGGTCAATGCGGCCATCGAATATATCAAGGCCGAGAATTACGACATCATGTACTACGGCGAAGACTTGAACGGACCGAAAGCTTTCACTCCGAGACACATCTATAACTTCGACTATGACTCCATTACAGGAGAAGGAGAAGCGCCGGAAGGTCATGTCGGACACGTGATCATCCTTAACGACCTGAACGCGGACTTAAGAATAGAGAAAGAAGACTGGTTCAGACTTTTGACACTCCTGAGATATGAGAACTACGTCATCGTGTATCTCGGATCCGATAAACTTCCGGAGATGCAGAAAGAAGGCTTTTTCTTCGACGTTTATCCCGAAACCACAAACAGCATTGTTTTCTGGAACTCCGGAAGAGAAAAGGAGATCGGGTTTGCCGACGATTCGACTGTGATTCCGGAAGTGGTCAGAGAAGGACTGACACAACAGCAGTGCACGGTGTATGCCATGATTATGAAAATGCAGAGTCACCATTACATCTAGCGACGCGGATTTATCTTCTCACCATTACCGATGCCGATGTAAAGGCATCCCCAAAAGACGCGGCATAAAGAAATGCCCTAAATCGTAAGGAGAGATACCCGTGAACAATGAACGTGAAAGAATAGAACAGATCCTGCACCGCTACGACGAGATCATCGCATCGATGGCGGATCCGGCCATCGTTTCGGACGGCGCCAGATACCTGAAACTGACCAAGGAACTTTCAGACCTCGAGCCGGTCGTTGCCAGGATCCATGACAAAGACAGAGTGACGAAGGAACTTGCGGATGCGAGAGAACTGCATACCGCGGCAGATGACGAAGAGATGCGTCAGATGGCGGCCGAAGAGGTCGCAGCTCTTGAGAGCGAACTTCAGACGATCGAAGAAGACCTTGAGGAACTTCTTGCCGTGAAGGACCCGAAAGATGAGCGCTCGGTCATTATGGAGATCCGGTCGGGCGCAGGCGGAGAAGAAGCAGCGCTTTTTGTCGCCGACCTTTACAAAATGTATTCCGCATATGCGGTCAGCAAAGGCTGGAAGATCGAATATATTGACAGTAACGATACGGAACTCGGCGGATACCAGAAACTGGTCTTCTCCATCGAGGGGAGAGGCGCGTACTCGTGCTTTAAGTACGAAAGCGGCGTGCACCGCGTGCAGAGAGTCCCGGTTACGGAGTCGGGCGGACGCGTACATACATCGACGGTTACGGTGGCGGTGCTTCCGGAGGTCGATGAGGTCGAAGTCAATATCAACCCGAATGACTTAAAGATCGATACTTATAGAGCCTCGGGGGCCGGCGGACAGCACATCAACCGAACCGACTCGGCGATCCGTATCACGCATCTTCCGACGGGACTTGTGGTCACGTGCCAGGATGAGCGTTCCCAGCACAAGAACCGGGCCAAGGCGATGGCGGTCCTTCAGAGCCGTCTCCTTGAGATGGAAGAGCAGAAGCAGACCGGCGCGATCGCGGCGGAGAGAAGATCCCAGGTAGGTACGGGCGACCGTTCCGAGAAGATCAGGACGTACAACTACCACCAGGGAAGAGTGACCGATCACAGAATCGGACTGACGCTCTACCGTCTGGAAGAAATCCTCGGCGGCGACCTCGAAGAGATCGTCCGGCAGTTGACATTAGCCGACCGCGCGAATAAATTAGGAAGCGCGAACACAGAAGACGAAGAAGAATAGAAACGGACCGCCAAAGGCGGAACAGAAACAAACCTGAAAAACACTGAAAGAAGATGACAAAATGAACTTTGAAACCATTTGCGTTTCACCCGATGATGAACTGAATTTTAAGGCTGCGGTAAGAGCTCTTCAGGAAGGAGAGGTCGTAGGCATGCCTACCGAGACGGTCTATGGTCTCGGTGCGGACGCCAGAAACCCGGAAGCCGTAAAGAAAATATATGAGGCCAAGGGACGTCCTTCGGATAACCCTCTGATCGTACATGTCTCAAGCAAAGAAATGATCAACTCCCTCGTATCCGAGATCACACCGATCGCACATGTGCTGATCGATGCGTTTATGCCGGGCCCGATCACGATCGTCATGAAGAAGTCCGACGTGATCCCGTCATGTGTCAGCGCAGGTCTGGATACCGTAGGCATCCGTTTCCCGATCCACCCGATCGCCCAGAAACTCATCGATATGAGTGGTGTTCCGATCGCGGCGCCTTCTGCGAACCTTTCGGGAAGCCCGTCTCCGACGAAGGCCGAGCATGTCATGAAGGATATGCACGGTCGGATCCCGTACATTGTTGACGGCGGCGAATGCCAGGTGGGACTTGAGTCCACAGTCGTTGACGCCACAGGCGAATGGCCGGTCGTTCTGCGTCCGGGTGCCATCACGATCGATGACATGGAAGAAGCACTGGCGATGGCGGGTATGACGAAGCCCGTTAAAGAAACAAATAAGAGCGGCATTATCCTCGAAGGTGCCGAAGAAGGAATCAGCACCGGAACAGAAGTGCTTATGACACAGAATAATGAGGGAATTCCGGAGGTCGCCGAGGACGAGACACCGCGTGCTCCCGGTATGAAGTACCGTCACTATGCGCCGTCGTGTCCGGTAAGGATCGTCGGAGATAAAACCGGAGACGATTTCGACAATTATTTTGTATACTATAAGCAGGAGGTCATGCAGGCTCTGATCTCGGGAGATACCCCGATCGGGCTTTTCGTGGGAGAAGAGATTGCAGAGAACCTGAGAACACTTTTTGCGAATAAGAACGAAGAGATCATCTACTACGTCTACGGGGCGACGGAAGATGTTGATGAAGCTTCCCACCACCTGTTCGACGGACTTCGGACTCTGGATGAGCTCCGTGTCAGGATGATCGTAGCACCGGCTTTTCCGGAGAAAGGACTGGGTATTGCGTATATGAACCGACTTTTCAAAGCAGCATCCGAAGGCGAAGCACCATTAGAACTCAAGACCGATAGAAAGATCATGTTTGTCTGCTCCGGCAACACCTGCAGAAGTCCTATGGCGGAAGCAATCTTCCGTTCAGTGTTCCGCGCGACCGGCCCGCATACCATGATCGCCGATCCGGAAAAAGAAGCGAAAGTAGAAGCCTGCTCGGCCGGTACATTTGCCGAGAACGGCGCAGAGTATACCCGCTACACTGTTGATCTTGCGGGATATGAATACGAAGAGGACCTGACCCAGGGAAGAAGCCGCATCGTCACGGACGATCTTATTAATCAGCAGGATCTGGTGCTGTGCATGACTGCTGACCACTCCCGTTACTTAAGAACCAAGTACCCGGATATGGGTGATCGAATCTTCTCGCTCCAGGAGATCATCGACCATTTCTCCATCCCGAATCTCGATGGCGAAGTCGAGGATCCGTATGGATACGAGTATCTGGTTTATATGGAGACGGCCAAGCAGCTTGACGGCATTATCCGCGAGCTTATGCCTGAGATCCTGAAGAGCTGGGGGATGAACTGAAGTTCCCAAGTATTTGTTAACGAAAGACTTTGTTCTACGCAAGAAAAACTCGTGTAAGCGTTTTTCTTGCGTAGTTTTTTATTTCGAACTGTCTGGTTAATTATTGATGTATCGTTTGCGTTTGTTTGCAATTGAAAACAACTGTTTGCAACTGTTTTCTGTTTGTTGTATAATATATTCAGCAGGGAGGCGATTATTATGGCAAATGCGTTAGTTCAATTTCGATTAGATGATGAGTCAAAGACAAAGGCGATCAGCATTTGTGAACGCCTGGGAATGGATCTTCCGACATATCTTCGCATATGTGTTTCACGTCTTAACCAGGAAAATGGTATCCCTTTTCCTATGACGATTGAGCTTTACCCGAAGAATAGGGGTATAGAAGCAATGAAGACTGCAAGCCGGATAGCGGAAGAGTTTGGTATCAAGAACATGTCACTTGAAGAAATCAACGAAGAGATCTACGAAGCGAGAAAGCAGGCGTGTCATGAAGATATATGTGGTGATTGATACCAATGTGATTGTTTCTGCGATGCTAAGATGTCCGTCAATTCCAAGTAGCATTGTTGCGTGCGCTCTTTCCGGGGTTATAACACCTTTATTGAACAAAGAAATTGTTAGTGAGTATAGAAGTGTTCTCATGCGCCCGAAGTTTCATCTGACAAATGAGATTGTCGATAGTGTGATTAATACTCTGGAAGAGACAGGAATTTACATCAATTCAACTAAGTTGGATCTGAATTTCCCAGATCCCAAGGATGCGGTATTCTATGAGGTGGTTATGGAAAAAAAGAAACGTGATGAGGCATTTCTTGTGACGGGAAACATCAAGCATTTCCCTAAAGAACGTTTTGTTGTTACACCAAGAGAGATGCTAGAGATTATTTTCAAGAAAACTAATTCTGATCCATCAATGGATTAACTATAAAGAAACGAGAGGATATTATGTTATACATCATACGCCACGGTAAGACTGACTGGAATAACCTTCACAAGATCCAGGGAAGAACGGATATTCCGTTAAACGAAGAAGGAAGAAAGATGGCCGCTGAGGCTGCCGAAGAATATAAGGACGTTCACTTTGACGTCTGTTACTGCTCGCCCCTGATCCGTGCCAGAGAGACGGCTGAAATCCTTCTTGCGGGAAGAGATGTACCGATCATCTTCGATGAACGTCTTGTGGAGATGGGATTCGGTATTTACGAAGGTATTGAGAACAGCTTCTCGATTCCGGACTGCCCGATCAACGCGATGTTCTGGACCCCGGAACTCTATACCACACCGGTCGAAGGCGGAGAGTCTATGGATGAACTCTTTGCAAGGACCGGCGAGTTCCTGAGAGAATTGGCACTTCCTCAAGTAAAAGAAGGGAAGGATGTCCTGATCGTCGGGCATGGTGCCACAAATTCGTGTATCGTCTGTCAGGTCAAGAATCGCCAAAGGAAGGACTTCTGGGCGGAAGGTATCCCGAACTGCAAACTTCAGACGCTGATTGATACTTCTCAAGATAGAATTGATACTGTAGAGTCTCTTTTTGGAGCGCTTCCGCAGGCAACAACGCTTGAAGAAGCACAGGAAGAGCGTTTTCATGATGAATGAAACTGAAATGACCGAATAACTGGAAGGGGGCTCATTGAGCCCCCTTCATTTTCTTTTCTTATTCCGTTTTCTTATGTTTTACCCGTTCCGGGACTGTCAGCTGGATGCACTTGCAGCACTTGCGGATGCGGCAGTAGATGCGGCGACGATGCATGCGATCTCGGCTGCGATGATGGCGGAGATGATCGCTGCGCTTACGCTGTCTCTGACTGTGCTGTTCATGTCGGCGGTGTAGGCGTCGATCACGATGGCGGTAGCGATCATGTTACGGATGCGCTTTCCGGCGCCCATGGAACCCATGCCGCGGATCTTTTTCAGACGCTCGCTGACATCGCGAATTGACGCGCAGACCATATCCATATCCTGACGCTTCACAAGAGCGGAAATCGCTCCGATGATCGGCATGCCATAAGAATCAAAGCGGATGCCGTAGGACTTCAAGGCTTCATGTGTTTCTTTTGCGGACTTGGCCATTTCTGACGGGAATCCGTCAAAGATGCTGAGCATGCAGGACAGATACTGGATCTTATTCTTCAGATGATAGTATTCCTTTAATGCCTCGAAGTGATGCTCGGCTCTAGCGACTACAGATTCCGGCTCAATTCCCGAAAGCGCCATGAGTGTGATGTTCACCAGATCCTCACGGCCGGTGATCATCGGATGGGCCTTTCTTTCCAGAGAATAGATCCTTCTGGTTCTGGCGATGACCTCGTCATACTCGGATTCTTTACAGTTTTTAAATATCATGATGGCCGAAAGGACCAGGTAGTCGGAGTTAAAGAATTTCTTGTCGAGCTTTCTGTGGATCTTCGCGATCGTGTCCATTGCCTGCTTAGGATCTGCGCAGGAAGCAATCGTAGCCGCGACGATCTGGCGGGCATTGCCGCGCCCTAAGGTGGAAAGGATCCCGGTACTGCTCTTAACGACGAGCTTCGAGCGGAGGAAGCGGTCTTCGTTCATCGGCTCGGTATCACCGATAAAGGCCGATGCGCATCCGCAGGCTTCCATGCTGCTGTTCAGCACATACGCGTGCTTCGCCATCTTAAAGTTTTTCTCAAAAACGGAAATGCTCACATTGATTTTTTCTTTCATGTTCGTATCCTCTCTTTCCGAAGAAAATCTTACCACAACAATGGTAAAAAATCGGTTAAGTAGCCTATAAGTTTAGGTAAAACCCGCAAAGTCGGAAAAAAGGGTGAAACTTGTCAAATCCTTTCGATAACTTCCGTTTGCATACAATAATACTTATGTTATAATCAACTTTGGTTTAGAATTTTTTGACAGGGGTGCAAATGCATGGCGTCTGAAAGTGTTAAGAAGAAGCAAGAAGAGGAGATCGACCTTCTGAAACTGGCCAAGGTACTATGGCGCAAGATATGGGTAATCCTGATCTGTGCGATCATCCTCGGTATTGCCGGTTACTACTGGACATATAGAAAGATGTATACATCTTATAAGTCCTCGGCGATGCTCTATGTAAACAACAATTCCGTTTCCTTAGGTTCCGCGAAACTGAGTCTTACCAGTGGTGATATCAAGGCGGTCAACAACCTCATGGAAACTTATTCCGTTATCCTGAAGTCCAGAACGACTTTGAACGAGATCATTCAGGAGACGGGCATTCCGTTCACCTACGAAGAGCTCAAAGATATGATCAAGGCGGAGACGGTCGGCGATACGGCGATCTTTAAGATCACGGTTACGACCTCGGATCCGGAGCTTTCCGCGCATCTGGCCAATTCCATCATGGAGGTCCTGCCGAATAAGATCCAGACCATCATCGAGGGTGCTTCCGCGCAGATCGTTGATTACGCGGTAACCGGTGAACCTTATGTCAACGGACGTCCTGTGAAGACAGCCGCGATCGGTGCCCTGATCGGTATCGTTCTTTCCTGCGGTGTGATCATCTTCATGAGCCTGATCGATACGAAGATCAGAAATGAGGAATACCTCCTCGAGACATTCAAGGATCTGCCGATCCTGACCAGCATTCCGGACCTCAACGAGTCCGGCAAGGGCGGTTACTACGGCTATAGAAGATCCGAATCGAAATCTTCGGAGAAGTCCCGCGCGGCAAGTTCCGCAACGCGTCAGCCGGCGGTAAGACTGGATGACGAGGACGATGAGGAGAGTTCTGCTCCGATGAGACCGGGAAACGAGGGTAAGTGATATGGCAAAAAGAAACGCATATGCAAGTTACGATAACGACGCGAGCTTTATTGGTGAGAACCTGGGCTTTGAAGGTAAAGAATCCTTCAACCTGCTTCGTACCAATATCCTCTACGCTGTAAAGAGAAAAGACAGATCCGCCAGAGTCATCGGTGTTACCTCTTCGGTACACGGTGAGGGAAAGAGCCTGACATCCGTTAACCTGGCGTACTCCATTGCAGAGTCCGGACGTAAAGTACTCCTGATCGAGTGCGACATGCGTCTGCCTACCTTGAGAAGAAAACTCGGCCAGAAGAAGGCTGCCGGTCTTTCGAACCTGCTCGCAGGTGTTGAGGAAGACGGTGAAGTATTACGCCAGAACGTTAATGTTACGGGCCTGGATGTTATCTTCGCGGGTAAGACACCGCCGAATCCGTCTGAGCTTCTGGCTTCCCACACTTTCTCGAGACTGATCGAGAAGGTTGAGAACTACTATAGCTTCATTATCCTGGACCTTCCGCCGGTTTGCGAGGTTTCGGATGCCCTGATCGTAAGTAAGCTTACCGACGGTATGCTCATGGTCGTCCGTCAGGACTACTCCACCAGCACCGACATCGAGTATGCGATGCGTCAGCTCGAGTATGTTGATGCGAAGGTCCTCGGATTTGTTTATAACGGTGCAGACAGCAAGACGAGACGTTATAAGTATAAGTACGGATACGGGAAGGGCTACAGCAGGTCATGATCGATATCCACAGCCACGTCTTACCGGGCATAGATGACGGAAGCAAAAGCGCGGAGATGTCCGTGCAGATGCTGCGCGAAAGCAGAAGACAGGGCGTGGAATGGATGTGCTTTACTCCTCATTTCTATGCAGATATGACGGATCCTGCCACTTTCTTACAGAGAAGAAAGGCGGCGGAGGAGCTTCTCATTGCGGAGATGAAGGAGCCGGGGATCGCCTTTCAGAACGATCCGGAAGTTAACGGTTCGTTTCCCGGATTCATTCTCGGATCAGAAGTTCACTACTATAGAGGTATCGGGAGAAGCGAAGATATCCGTTCCCTTTGCCTTGGCAAAAGTTCTTTCTTCCTTTTAGAACCGCCATTCCGTGACTGGACAGGAGCTTTTCTCGAGGACGTAAGGACATTAAGAGATGAACTGGACCTGAGAGTGATCATCGCGCACATTGAGAGATATCTAGATCAGGATAAGCGCCTGGTCAGGGAACTTCTTGATGAGCCGGGGATCTACATCCAGAGCAATGCGGAAGCTTTCATTGACCGAAAGACCAGAAAGAAGGTCATGAAGCTTCTCCAGGAAGAGAAGATCGATTTCCTCGGAACGGATTGCCACAATATGACCTACCGTCCGCCGAATATGCTTGATGCATGGGAAATCATCGAAGATAAGCTCGGTTCAGGAGCTTTGGAAAGACTTGAGGATAACAGCTTCGTTCTGATCGAGCGGGCAAGAGGATAAGAAGTTTTCCCTATATAGTGGTATTATGAACTATGTAAGGAACAGATCCCGACAGAACGGGAAAGAATGAAAGGAGGGGAGTACCCTTATGAAAAAAAGAATCGTATGGATCGTGCTCTCCGTCGTGATGTTCCTGGCGAGCATCTGCCTCATACTTTATTATCTGTGGGGTAACGGCTATCTGTGGAAAGCAAAGTCCGCTCCGGCCGCACAGACCTACGAAGAGTTTACCTATCCGTCGATCGATGAATCCGAGATGGCAAGTCTCACGGATTTTGTCAAAACCACGACAAAGGATCCGAACGAGCCTACAGATCCGAATGCGCCGACAGAACCGGCGAAACCGATTGAGATTGAGTGCCCTGTCAACTTCGATGAACTCAACCAGGCGAATGCGGAGATCATCGGATGGATCTATATGAGCAAGCCGGAGATCAGCCTTCCGATCTTAAGATCCCACACAGATGACACCTGGTACCTGTACCACGATGCCGTAGGCAACTACAAAAAAGGTGGTTCTCTGTTCGTCGAGCATGATTACAACACCTTTGATTTTTCTGATCCGGTCACCGTGATCTATGGTCACCGCATGAACAGCGGAGCCATGTTCGGCACCCTTCAGGCCACGGTTTCCGAGTCCGATTATTTCAATTGTGACAGGTATATTGTGATTTTTACACCAAATGAAACAAAAATTTATCAAATTTTCGCTACATTACCTAGTGACAGTGACCACATTCTGTACTATAATGACTTCAATGCGGAAGGTGTTTTCGATGAGTATTTTGATGCTCTTTTTACAAAGACGGGAGTCGATGTAAGGCTGATACCGGAAGCAAAGCCTTCGCAGGGCGATCACGTTCTTGTACTTTCCTCATGTTTATGGGGAGACAGGCACAGAAGGTTCCTGGTCTTCGCGAAGCAAGTTTATTAAGTTATTAATAGATAGTTTGTAACACAAAATCTAAATTGCATGGGGGTTTACAAATGAAGGCTTTAAAAGTTTTAGCAACAACCGCACTGACCGTCGCTATCCTTGGCGTACAGGTCCTGGCTGCAGCTCCTTCTCCGTCGGTTAAGGGTGCTGTAAGAGTTAAGAAGGCAACAACTTCTGACGGAACAGACATTACCGCTCAGCTGGTAATTACACCTCTTTCTGAGATGGCTTCCACACCTTACGCAGAGGTTAAGGCTTATCTGCAGAGTGCAGCTGATGATTTCAAGGCTGCTTCTGACAAGGCAGGTAATCTGAAGGGTACAGATGGTGCAGCTCTTGAGTCCGCAATCAAGGCTAAGGCCGGTGTAACAGGTGATGCTACAATCACTACTTCCGAGATCTTTGACGTAAGCTATGTTGTTAATGGTAAAGTTACTGCTCTGCCGAGTTCTACAACAATCGAGTTCGAGTATACAGCTCCGGAAGGCTCTAAGCTGGTAACAATCCACCAGGTTAAGGCTGGCGCTTGGAAGGTTGAAGATGGTCTGAAAGTTACAGTTGACTCCCTCAGCCCGTTCGCATTCCTTTCCGTTAAGGCTGCAGAAAGCTCTGAAAAAGGCGATGAGAAGTCCCCGCAAACTGGTGAGTATGTAACCAAGGGTGTTCTCGCTGGCGCTACAGTTCTTGCCGCTCTCGGCATCGTGTGTGTAGTTCGTGCAAAGAAGAGCTCCGCAAACTAAGGATACGGTAATCAAAGTAGTAGGAATAGCAGTGGCAACACTGCTATTCTTTTCTATTTTGTTAGTTGTTACTGACAGGATCAAGAAGCAGAAAGAGAAAGACTCTGCTTCTACTCCATCGACCTCATGGGATTTCGATCCCTATGAGAGTGAGGAGATCGATCCTGTCATTTATTTTGATGGCAAAGCCTACGTTCAGAAGAAGAACATCGAGACGGTGCTCTTTATGGGTATCGACACCTATGGCGAGACACAGGTCACTGAGACCTATAGAAATCACGATCAGGCGGATGTCCTGATGCTCTGTGTGATCGATCACAAGGCAAAGACTTATCAGGTCCTTCAGATCAACCGGGATACATTTACCCCCATCCCGTATATCGGAAATACCGGTGACCGCGCCGGAACGGTCGATGCACAGATCGCGCTTTCGCATACATACGGTTCCGGAGATAAGGACAGCTGCGGATATACAGTAGAAGCTGTCAGTACTCTTCTTCTAGATCAGAAGATCGATCACTACATTTCCTTGAAGATGGATTCTATCGCGATACTAAATAAGAGCGTCGGTGGCGTAGAAGTTACGATCCCTGTCGATATGACAGTCGCCGATCCTCAAATGACGAAGGGTGCGACGCTCCTTCTTAACGATAAACAGGCAGAAGCCTTCGTTCGTTCCCGTATGAAGCTTGAAGATGATTCGAATGCTAGTCGTATGGCGAGACAGGATACCTATCTTCACGCATGGCGCCTCAAGGCGAAAGAAAAGATGAATAAAGATGCCGGGTTTGCCCTGGATCTGATCTCGGACCTGAGCTACCACATGGTTGCCGACCAGAACCTCAATGGTCTTTCCAAGCTCTCCGGTTATCTGGCTGACTATGAATATCTCGGTAAGATCAGCATCGATGGTGAGACCAAAGACGGCAAGGATTTCCGTGAATTCTACCCGAATGAAGACTCTCTGAAGCAGACAGTCATGACTCTCTTCTATGAGGAGAAAACCACGTAATACAGGCTTTGTAACACTGTTACACGATGTTAAAAGAAGGAAAATGAACTAAATGTGGTATGTCATCTGGACATCAACTGGATCAGAGGAAAAAGCAGCGGCATCGGTCAGGGAACTCCCCTGTCAGACCCGCTGTTTTGTTCCGAGAAGAGCCGTCCAGATAAGAAGAGCCGGTGAATGGATAAGAGAAGAGAAGCCTCTTTTCCCGGGATACTTCTTCGTGGATACAGAAGATCCGGATGCACTCTCTGATGAGATCCGAAAACTTGAAGGCTTCCATAAGATCCTGACCACTGAGAAGAAGTTTTCCCCTGTATACGGAGACGATGTCGTGCTGATTGAGAATATGTATGGCACAGATGGCCTCTTTGACTTCTCAGAAGGCATTATCGAGGGCGATAGAATCGTTGTCACATCCGGTCCGCTGATGGGACAGGAAGGACGGATCAAGAAGATCGACCGCCATAAGAGATTAGCTTATCTTGAATTCGATATGTTTGATCAGACCATAAAGGTCTCCGTGGGTCTTGAAATCGTCGAAAAGCACTGAAGCGGTTTCGTTTTAGCCATATCCCTGAGACCATTGGTAAATCAGACAATTCCACTGCGCAAAATCAAGAAATATTGTAATAATGTCATGTTTTTTGATTATTTTGCCCATAAATCCCTTTAAATAAGATATAATAAAGTGTCGTACTTTGGGGTACTGCGTGATGAAGCACTTTCAGCTGATCGTCGCCCGGTTGCGCGTCGGCTTGAAAATGTGGAAATATCTGCTTTCAAAAACGGAAGGAACACCTTCCGGGGCGAAGCATACGCTGATTCTAACTAAAGGAATAGGGAATAATGGATTCTAAGGAAAAAGTTCAGACTGAGAATAATCCGTCAAGGCCGCATTTACGGTATATCTACCGTGCGATCTGTGCCTGGATTCTTTCGTTTGTTGCACTGGCACTCTTCCTTTGTATCTGGCTGAACTTCATCTTTGAACACAACCATACCGGATACCTCCTTGGAAAAGGAAACCTTGGTATGGCATCTATTATCTATGTTGCAACGTTTGCTGTCATAGGAAACTTCTTAAAGGCTTTCAAGATCGGTGTAGAACGAACATCTAAGCTGATTGCCAGCGTCGTTTTAACCGTCTTCTTTACCAACATACTTGAGATTTTTTCAT
>JAEEGL014096219.1_pt1 | contig 23836 bp, 21 predicted proteins | sample 9134231 | NCBI WGS metagenome assembly JAEEGL01 (sample SAMN16246548, study PRJNA631951) | gut metagenome | biome: gut microbiome; feature: rumen; material: fiber-attached | host: Bos | place: Iran: Karaj | collected 2018-10 | reverse complement strand
ACTAATTCTGTTATGGGAAGTGTTCATTACTTACCACCAGAACAAGCTAGTGGAAAAGGATGTACCATTAAAAGTGATATTTACTCAATGGGTATTATCTTTTATGAGTTATTAACAGGATCTTTACCTTTTAGAGGAGACAATGCTGTTGAGATTGCTTTGAAACATATGAGAGAACCTCTTCCATCTTTAAGAGAAGAGAATCCTGCAATTCCACAGAGTGTTGAAAATATTATTCGTAGAGCAACAGCAAAGAATCCAAAGAATCGTTATGAAAATGCTCGTAGTATGCATGAAGATTTATTGACTTGTTTAGATGAAGCTCGTTTAGATGAGCCAGTTTATGAATATAAATATCCTGAAAATGAAAATGAAAGTAAAAAGAGTAAAAAAGAAAAAGAAGAAGCAGAGGATAGAGAAGCTGATGCTAAAATTGAAGTTTTAGGAGAAGATACTGCTGCTACTGAAATTAAAAAAGAAGAAATAAATGAAGAAGAAAAAGAAGAAAAGAAAAATGTAATTGTCATCATTATTCTTGGAGTTATCTTCTTACTTATCGCAGCTGGACTTATTGTTTTATTCTTTGTACTTCCAAAAATGTCTAATGGAGAATCTGTTTCTGTACCAGATTGTGAGAACTTAAAAGTTAGTTCTTGTGAGAAGAAATTACAGCAAGCAGGATTTGAAGTAAAGACAAAAATAGAAGCAATTCCTTCTAGTACGATTGATAAGAATCGTGTTGTAAAAACAGAACCTGCTGCAGGACGCAGTGTTAAACAAGGTACAAAAGTAACGATTTATAAATCAAGTGGAGAAGAAACAGTTGCTTTAGAGGATTATACTGGAAAGAATGCTATTGAAGTTAAAACTTTATTAGAAACTAAATATGAGTTATCTGTTACGATTGAAAAGAAAGATGTAGAAAATACACCTGATAAAGAATATAATGATGATGATGAAATTATTGGTCAATCTTTAGCACCTGGTACTAAGGTTAAAAAAGGAGATCAATTAATTCTATATACTCCAAATATTGTTGATAAATTCCCAGATATGGTTGAAGAGGGATGGAGTTTAACAGATGTTGAAGCATTCTGTACAAAATATGGAATTATATTAGAAAAGGTAGAGCAAGAAACCTCTGCTTATAATCCTGGAACAATTATTGGTCAGTCTAGAACAAAGGGAAGTACTATTATTAAAGGTACTACTTTAAAGGTTACGGTTGCTGTGAAACCAACCCCTAAACCTGAACCAGAACCAGAACCTGAGCCAGAGCCAGAACCAGAGCCAGAAAAGCCAGAGGTAAATACAGGGGAAGAGTAGGAGATTTATGGAAGGACAAATTGTTAAAATTAGTAGTGATTTATATTTTGTAAATTGTGAAGATGTAGTTTATCCTTGTAAATGTCGTGGAATATTTAGAAAAGAACATATTACTCCAGTAGTGGGGGACTATGTTCTTTTCAGTAAAGAAAAAAGTTTGATTGAGAAAGTACTTCCTAGAAAAAATATATTTGATAGACCAAAAGTTAGTAATATAGATCAAGCTTTTCTTATTACTAGTTTGAAATTACCAGATTTTTCATTAAATTTATTGGATAAATTTATTGTATTAATGGAAATTCATCATGTAAAACCAATTATTTGTATTACAAAAAGTGATTTATTAGAGAAAAGTGAATTAAATAAGATTCGAGAAATATTAAATTACTATGAAAAGATTGGATATACTGTTTTATATAATACTGATTTAAATATTATAAAAGAATACATGAAGGGAAAAACTAGTGTTTTTACAGGACAAACAGGAGCGGGAAAATCTACTTTATTAAATCATTTGAATCCTGATTTGAATTTGGAAACAGGAGAAGTTTCTGTTGCTCTTGGAAGAGGACGTCATACGACTAGAGTAGTAGAATTATTTGATTTTTTAGGTGGAAAAGTAATGGATACTCCAGGATTCTCTTCTTTAGAATTAAATGGATATTCTAAGGAAGAAATTAAAAATGCTTTTATAGAGTTTCTTATGTATCCTTGCCCTTATGGAGATTGTAATCATACAAATGAGAAAGAATGTTGTGTGAAGAAAGCAGTTTTGGAGAATAATATATTAGAGAGTAGATATCTAAATTATTTAGATTTTATAGGAGTTGATAATCATGAAAAAGGTTAGTGTTTCTTTTTTAAGTAGTAAACATATTCCACAAGATTTGAGAATACTTGATCAGAGTGATGCTGATTATATACATGTTGATATTATGGATGGAAAATTTGTTAAGAGAAAAACAATGCCATTTCGTGAAATGAAACATATTTATAAATATACTTCTAAAAGATTGGATGTTCATTTAATGGTAGAAAAACCTTCTAAATTTATTCCTTTATATGCAGAACTTAATAGTGAATTTATTACTTTTCATATTGAGTCTGAAGAAGATATTATGAAGAATTTGGAACTTATTAAAAGTTATTCTATTGGTTGTGGTCTTGCTTTAAATCCAGATACTCCCGTAAAAGAATTGGTTCCTTATTTACCTTATTTAGATGAAATTCTAATTATGAGTGTTGTTCCCGGAGAAGGGGGACAAGAATTTATTCCTGAGACTGAGAAAAAATTAAAAGAAGTAAAAGAATTATTAAAATCTTATCATCTAAAAACTATTGTAAATGTAGATGGTGGAATTAATGATATTACGAAGAAAAAATGTGGAGATGCAGATATTTTAACATCTGGAAGCTATATTCTTCGTTCTGAAAATTATCAAGAAAAAATATCTAGTTTGAGATAGAATATTGTGTTATAATACGTTATAGAATAGGAGTTGATAATGTGAATAGTGAAAATCCTAATACAGAACAAAATGTACTACCACCAATAGCACCAACGATACCTAATAATACTCCAGCACCAATGCCTACTGTTAATCCAGTGGCACCTGTTGTACCAATGCCTACGGTAGCTCCAGCAGTTCCTGCAGTAACTCCTGCACAACCTGAAGTTGTAAATGGTGCAGATCCTAGAGCTGTTGGTATTAATAATTCGGAATTTATTCATCCAGAAGCTTTTGAAAAAGGAAAAGTAAGTAATGATGGTGCTGTTGTTAATGAGAAATTGAAAAAAGTAGAAGTTGAATATAAACCTCCTAGCAAGTTTAAAACATTCTTAGTAATTCTCCTTTTTGTCTTTTTGATTGCATTTGTTATTTTCTTACCAGATATTACTACTTTTGTAGAGAAGAAAATGTCTGGTGAAGGAGGAGACGAAGTTGTTAAAATCACAGAAGGAAGAATGGTTTGTAAATTAAGTACCAATACTACAAATCTTGATAAAAGCCATGAATTGATTTTTGAATTTTCTGATAATAAACTAGAACGTATTAATTATACGATTGTAACAAAAGGAGATCCTTCTGAAGATGCAGATACGTTAGATGAATTAACAGAGACTTGTAAGTTATTATCTAAGGAAACTGAAAAGATTCAAGGGGCATCTGTTCGTTGCGCTCCAACAACAGGTAAATTGGAAGAATATCAAGCTTATGATTTAAAAGATTTAGATATGGAAGAAGTTAGAAGTGTCTTTACAGAGGCAGGAGGACTTTATCCAGAATATCCTTATGGGCAAGATATGGATTTAATTGAAAGATCTATGAATGCTTCTGGATATGATTGTAAGAGAGAATCTTAAAAAGAGAGTTACTAAAACTCTCTTTTTTTGTTATGATAGATAGGAGGTGTAAAAAATGAATGATCAAATACTAAATGAAATTGCAGAGAACCTTTCTATTACTAGAAAACAAGTTGAAGCTGTTTTAAAATTATTGGAAGAAGATAATACCATTCCTTTTATTGCGAGATATCGTAAAGAAGCTACTGGTGGGTTAGATGAAGAAAAGATTAGAAGTATTCATGAAGTATACTTATATCAAGTAAACTTATTAAAAAGAAAAGAAGATGTAATTCGATTAATTGATGAAAAAGGAATGCTAACGGATGAGATTCGAAATAATATTATGGCTTGTAGTAAGTTAGTTGAAGTAGAAGATATTTATCGTCCTTATAAAGAAAAGAAAAAGAGTAAAGCTACGGAAGCAATTGCTTTGGGACTTGAACCATTGGCTAAAATGATGATGACTTTTCCGGAGAGTGGAACAATTGAAAATTTGTGTCATAAATTTATCAATGAAAAAGTTCCTACTGTAGAAAAAGCAGTAGAGGGAGCAAGTTATATTATTGCGGAATGGATTAGTGATAATGCTTTTTATCGTAAATGGATTCGTAGTTATTTCTTTAAGAATGGTGTTTTAGTATCAAAAAAGAAAAAAGATTCAGATGATGAAAAACTTGTATATGAAATGTATTATGATTATCAAGAGAGTATTAAAGGAATGAAACCTCATAGAATTCTTGCGGTTAATAGAGGAGAAAAAGAGAAAGTATTAAATGTATCTATTGATGTGAATAAAGATGAGATACTTGCTTATTTAGAGAAAAAAGTAATTAAAAATGATAAGAGTTTTGTAACGGAATATGTGAAAGACGCTATACTAGATTCTTATAAAAGATTAATAGAACCATCTGTAGAAAGAGAAGTTAGAAGTGAGCTTACGGAAAAAGGAGAAGAAGCTGCTATAGAGAATTTTGGTAAGAACTTAGAAGCTTTACTTCTTACTCCTCCTATGAAAGAAAGAACAGTTCTTGCTTTTGATCCAGGATATGTGAATGGTTGTAAATTAGCAGTTATTGATAAAACGGGTAAGTATTTAGATAGTACTGTTGTGAAACCTTTCTTAAAAGGACAAGAGGATAAGAATATTCCAATCTCTAAGGAGATTGTTAAGAGATTGATTGAAAAGTATCATGTTGATTTAATTGCGATTGGAAATGGTACTGCTTCTCGTGAATCAGAGAAGTTTTGTAGTGAGATGATTTCTGAATATAAACTTCCTTGTAAATATGTTATTGTTAGTGAAGCTGGAGCATCTATTTACTCTGCTTCTCCACAAGCAATTGAAGAGTTCCCTGACTTGGCAGTAGAAAAGAGAAGTGCTGTTAGTATTGGTAGAAGATTACAAGATCCTTTAGCAGAACTTGTTAAAATTCCACCAGAAGGAATTGGTGTTGGTTTATATCAACATGATGTTAGTGAATCTAAACTATCTAGTTCTCTAGATTTTGTTGTTGAAAAATGTGTCAATAGTGTAGGAGTTAATGTAAATACTGCATCTGCTTCTTTGTTATCTTATGTATCTGGTATTACAAAGGCTGCGATAAAGAAAATTCTTGATTATAGAAATCAAGTTGGTAGAATTGATTCTAGAGAAGAAATAAAAAAGAAGAAATTATTATCTGATAAAGCTTATGAGCAAGCAATTGGTTTTTTACGTATTACAGAAGGTAGTAATATTTTAGATTCTACTGCTATCCATCCAGAAAGTTATGATCTTGCGAATTCTTTACTTCAAGAATTTCATATGAGTGTTAAGGATGTTGGTACTCCTAATTTAATTCAAGCTATGAATGGAATTTCTTTTGAAAAAGAATCAAAAGAATTAAATACAGATATTTATACTTTAGAAGATGTTGTTGCATCGTTAAAGAAACCTAATTTAGATCCTAGAGATGAATATCCACAACCTCTTTTAAAGAGTGATATTTTAGATATTAAAGATTTAAAAGTAGGAATGAAACTTCAAGGTACTGTTCGTAATGTTGTAGATTTTGGATTATTTATTGATATTGGTTTACATGAAGATGGTCTTGCTCATATTTCTAAATTATCGAATCAATATGTAAAACATCCAAGTGATTTATTTAGTGTAGGGGATATTGTAGACTGTTATGTTGACGATATTTCTTTAGAAAAAAATAAAGTTAGTTTAAGTTTATTACCTAGAGGATAATTTCTATGGTAAAATAAGATAGGATGTGAACCTATGAAGAAGATTATATTATTATTCCTATTATTCTGTGCAATACCTGTTTTTGCAGAAGATAAGGTACTTATTTTAGAAGAAGTTAAGAATCATTATTATTATGATAGACATTCTTCTATTGATTCTTTTCAGCAAGAAATAAAAATGAATGAATTAAAACCATTTGTTAGTGAATTAGATATTCAAAATAATAGTGATTTAAAGAAAGAAGTATATTTATTATTTGAAAGTAAAGGAGAAGATGGATCTTATAATGATTTAATGGCTTATTTGGATCTTAAAATTACTTTGGATGATAAAGCAGTTTATGAAGGTAGTGGTGAACCATTAGATTATTCTCCTAATAGTAATGATTTACATGATTATATTTCTATTGGAAAAATAAAAGGAAAAGATATTTCTCATTTAAAAATAGAAATGAATGTATCTAATGAATATGCTTCTGTATCTAATAATTCTTTTGCTTATGTAACATATTCTTTTTATCAAAAAGAGAAAAAAGAATATATTGAAATAGAGGAATTAACTCCTGATATGTTATATAATTTCTTAGATGTATGGGTATTTTGTGGAGTATGTGTTTTATTTGCAGTATTACTATTAAGTTTAGTTTTATATCGTATTAAGACTCGTTATAAGAAAAAAGAAAAAAAAGAAAAAAAGAAAAAGAAGAAAAAAGATGGGGAAGAGGAAGAAGAAGTAAAAGAAGAGACAAAATAGTCTCTTCTTTTTTAATAGTAAATGGTAATTCTTTTTCCATTCGTTTTAATTAATCCATCTTCTTTTAGATAAGTAATTTCTCTTGTCATAGCACTTCTATCTACGGATAGGTATTCTGCTAGTTCTGTAAAAGACATTGGTATTGTAAAAGTATTATTTCCTTTTTCTTTTACTTGCATTTTGAAATATTTTAATAGTTTTTCTCGAGTAGTTTTTTTTGTTAGTAAATTAATACGTGTATTTTTTAGACTTACTTGTTCACTTAATAGTTTAATTAGATTTTTAATAAAAGTAATATAAAAATCATTTTTTATCATTTCTTTATTGGTTATTTGATCATACTCAATATAAGTAATAATTGTTTTTTCTTTGGTGATACAACTTATTTCATCACTATTTAGGGAAAAAGTTAAAGATCCAAAGATACTTCCTTGATTTAGAGTTTCCATTATGGTTCTATTTCCTTCATAATCACAGAATTCTATATCAATACTTCCTTCTTCGATAATAGCGATAAATTCTGCTTTATGATAGTTGGATAAAATATTTACATTTTTGGGATATGTTAAGGTACTTGCCCATAGGAATCGTTTTAATTTTTCTATATCTTTATCATTTATATTATCAAAAAGATTGGTCATTTTATCCCTCCTAAAAAAATTATATCAAAAAGTGTAAAGTGTTGCAAATGCAACAAACTATTTCTTTGAAAGAGATTTATAATGAAATAGTAAAAAGGTCAAAGGGAGAGGAATATGAAAGTTATAAAGAGAGATGGCCATATGGTCGAATATATGCCATCTAAAATCGAGGATGCTATTGAGAAAGCAAACTTAGAAGTGGAAGAGGAAGATAGGGCTTCTTCTACACAAATTAACAATATTATTAAGTATATTGAACATTTAGGTAAGAAGAGAATATTAGTCGAAGATATTCAAGATATTATCGAAATGAAACTTATGAGTATTGGTAAGTTTGCTTTAGCAAAACAGTATATTACGTATCGCTATAGAAGAGAGCTAGTGAGACGTAGTAATACTACGGATCAATCTATTAGAGAGTTGATTGATGGTGGTAGTGAATATTGGAATACGGAGAATTCTCATAAGGATGCTAAAGTTGTTACAACACAAAGAGATTATTTAGCAGGAATTACTAGTACCGATATCACGAAAAGATTTTTATTACCGGAGGATATTGTAGAGGCGCATGAGGCTGGCATTATCCATTTTCATGATGCAGATTATTATGCGCAAAATGCATTACACAACTGTGATTTAATCAATCTAGATGATATGTTACAAAATGGAACTAATATGAATGGTGTTATGATTGAAAAACCTCATAAGTTTTTAACAGCTATGACGATTGCGACTCAAATTATAACAGCTGTTACTTCTTGTCAATATGGAGGAGCAACGATTACTTTAACGCATTTAGCTCCTTTTGTTAGAAGTAGTAAAGAGAGATTAATTAAAAAATATAAAGCACGTAAACTTACAAAAGAACAAATAGATAAGTTTGTGGAGGAAGACTTAAAAAAGGAAATTACAGATGGAGTTCAAACATTCCAATACCAAATTAATTCTCTAACCAATACTAACGGGCAAGTACCTTTCTTAAGTGTCAATATGTATTTAGGGGAAACAGAGGAATATAAAGAAGAACTTGCGATGATTATTGAAGAATTCTTAAAACAAAGAATTGAAGGTATGAAAAATGAAAAAGGTGTTTGGATTACTCCTGCTTTTCCTAAACTTTTATATGTTTTAGAAGAAGATAATATTCATCCAAAAAGTAAGTATTATTATCTTACGAAATTAGCTGCGAAATGTACGGCTAAAAGAATGGTTCCTGATTATATTTCTGAGAAAGTTATGAAAGAATTAAAGAAGAATGAATTAGGAGAAGGAGATTGCTATCCTTGTATGGGATGTAGAAGTTTTCTTACACCGGATAGAACAATTTCTTTAGGAAATATATCAAAAGCTTTAAATTATGTTCCTGGAAAAGGAAAATATTATGGTAGATTTAATCAAGGAGTTGTTACTCTAAATTTAGTAGATGTTGCTTTAAGTAGTGATAAAGATATGGATCTTTTCTGGAAAATATTAGAAGAAAGATTAGAAATTTGTCATAGAGCATTACAATGTCGTCATAAGAGACTATCTCGTGTAACTAGTGATGTTGCACCAATTCTTTGGCAATATGGAGCTCTTGCTCGATTAGAAAAAGGAGAATCTATTCAAGAATTATTACATCATGGATATTCTACAATTTCTCTTGGATATGCTGGATTATATGAATGTGTAAAATATATGACAGGACATTCTCATACGGATAATGGAGTTGGAAAAGAATTTGGTTTAGCTGTTATGCAGAAATTAAATGATGCTTGCAAGGAATGGAAAGCAGCAGAAGATATTGATTATTCTGTTTATGGTACTCCTATTGAATCTACTACTTATAAGTTTGCAAAATGTTTAAAAGATAGATTTGGAGTTATTAAAGGTATTACTGATCGTGATTATATTACGAATAGTTATCATGTACCTGTATTTGAAGAGATAGATGCATTTACAAAATTGAAATTAGAAAGTGAATTTCAAAAACTATCTCCTGGAGGAGCTATTTCCTATATTGAGACAGCTGATTTAACTGGTAATATTGATTCAGTATTAGAAGTTATTAAATTTATTTACGATAATATTATGTATGCGGAATTAAATACAAAATCTGATTATTGTCAAGAATGTGGCTATGATGGAGAAATTTTAATTGATGATAATTTAGAATGGTATTGTCCAAATTGTGGAAATAGAGATCAAACAAAAATGAATGTTGCAAGACGTACTTGTGGATATATTGGAAATAATTTTTGGAATAAGGGAAGAACTCAAGAGATTAAAGAGAGAGTTATTCACTTAGATAATAAGGATTTATAATGAAATATAATAAGATTCGTAAAATGGATATCGCAAATGGTCCAGGAGTTAGAATTTCTGTTTTCTTTCAAGGATGTAGTTTTCATTGTAAAGGTTGTTTTAATCAAGAAACTTGGGATTTTCTAGGTGGAAAAGAATTTGGAGAAGAGGAAATTAATACGATTTTGGATCTTGCAAAAGAAGATTATATTACAGGTCTTTCTATATTAGGAGGAGAGCCTATGCATCCAAATAATATTGAAGGGACTACAAAACTTGCGAAAAAATTTAAAGAAAAATATCCCAATAAAACCATATGGGCTTGGAGTGGATTTTTGTTTGATGATTATGTAAAGAATCAAGAAGTTTCTAAATATATCGATGTATTAGTAGAAGGTCAGTTTATAGAAGAATTAAAGAATCCTACTTTAAAATGGAGAGGTTCTAGTAATCAAAGAGTAATTGATGTTACAAAGAGTTTAAAAAATAATAAAATAGTATTATTTTGTGAATAGGAGATTATATGAAAAAAGTTAGAGGATTTGAAATAGCAAAAGGATATGAAGACAAAGATATTCATCTTCCGGTTAGAAAGACAGCACATTCTGCAGGATATGATGTGGAAGCAGCAGAAGATATTGTAATTCCAAAATATGTTCCGGGAATTAAACCTACTTTAATTCCAACTGGTTTAAAAGCGTATTGTGGAGATGATGAATGTTTCTTTTTACTAAATCGTAGTAGTGGCCCTAAAAAAGGTTTTTTGATGGCAAATAGTATTGGATTGATTGATAGTGATTATTATGAAAATTCTGAAAATGATGGTCATTTCTATTTTGCTTATTTTAATTGTAGTGATCATGATATTGAGGTAAAAAAGGGAGACGTTATCGGACAGGTTGTTTTTTCTAAATACCTTGTAGTAGATAATGATTATGCAACTGGTACTCGAAAAGGTGGCTTTGGAAGTACAGATAAAAAGAAGCAATAAGTGTTGTGCTTATTGCTTTTTATTTGCATTTTTATCGAAAATATGATATAATTAACGGCGTCTTAACAAAAAGGGGGTTAGGAATATGAACGAGTATAGAGGAAATTATTATCCAAGTCATTATAAACGTAGAAAACGTAGAAATAATAATGGTTGTTTTGTTCGTCTTATAGCTGGTGTTGGAGCAGCTTTTGTCATTTTTGGTACGGCTATCGGTATATTTAAATTAACAAATTCAAAGGCAGAAGAAAATGCCAGCGAGTATGAGACTCCTGGTGTTGTTTCTGTTACTCCTATTCCAATTCCAGAAGAGGAAATTGGTCCTGTAGTTGTAGTACCTAATTATCAAAGCTTATTACCAGATGATGTTAGAGAAAGTTTAAATCAATATTTAAATCAAAGTGAAATTCATACTTGTGCTGATTTAGAGGCAAAGGGAGTTACTACTACAGATCATTTACGTTTAAGAAAAGGACCTGGAACAGAATATGATATTATCACAGAATTAGATGATGATGTATTTGTTGAAGTTTTAGGTATTTGTGATAATGATTGGTATTTGGTTAGAACAAATTCTAGAATTGGATTTGTTTCTGGAGATTATTTACATGTTTTAACAAACCAATATGTTAATTCTCAAGAGATTGAACCATCTTTCCATGTATTAAGAGGAATTCGTTCTAACACAAGTTTAAATGTACGTGGTTCTGCTAGTGAATCTGGTGAAGTTATTGGATCTCTTTCCGAAGGACAAATGTTTGTTGTACAAAATCATTTAGAGAATGGTTGGTATCAAATTCAATATGGAGATCGTGTCGGATATGTTAGTGGAGATTATGTTTCAGAAGTATATGCTACTTCCCTAGAAGAGTTACCTCTTATTTATATCCGTGAAGATGCTTCTGTTAGTGAAAAGCCATATGAAAATAGTATTGGTACTGTTTCTCATAATCAATTTGTTCGAATCTATGGAGAAAATGATGAATACTATTTAATTCAATATAATGGTTCTTATGGATATGTTCCAAAAGATAAATGTGAGAGAATGACAGATTATTATGCAATTATTGATTTAAGTGATAATAATTTAAAAATATATCATTTAGGAGAAGAGATTCTTTCAACAAGAGTTTCTAATGGTATGGAAAGCCACAAAACACCAACTGGATTCTTCTCTGTATATTGTAAGTTAGATAGTACTTTAATGAGTGGTGATGGTTATACCAATGTTCCAGTTGATTTAGTAGAATACTATAATAATGGATGTGCCATTCACGTAGGAGATCCTGATGTATTAAGTCATGGATGTACTCATGTAAATCGTGGGGATATGGAAAAAGTTTATCAATATCTTAATGTAGGAGATAGAGTATTTGTTCAAGATTAGCCTTTGGCTAATCTTTTTTTTATTGAATAAATGATGTTTTAATGATACAATTTGATTGTAAGATAGGTGAGGAGTATGAAGAATAAAAAGGGTTTTACATTAGTAGAATTACTTGCTGTAATTGTAATCCTAGGGATTATTATGACTGTTTCTATTCCTGCGGTAAGCAAATGGATCAATCGTAGTAAAAATGAATCTCTTGAGAGTCAGAAACAAACTCTTTTGATGGCAGGAGAAGCTTATGCTCAAGGTAATTCTAAAGTACTTCCTAAGGTTATTGGAGAAACTAAAATTATTAAAGCAGAAGAACTTAAAAAAGCAAATTATTTAAAAGAAGATATTAAAGATGCGGATAAAAGAGATTGTATGAAGAATTCTTTTGTACGTATCTATAAATATGATAAAAAAGGATATACTTATACAGCTTATTTATATTGTGAAGGAGATACTGTTCCAGATGTTATTACTGGAGTAGAACCAATTATTGGTATTACGTTTAGTGGAGATAATGTTACTGATGGAAATATTCAAGATGTTTCTACTTCTTCTTTTAAAGCTACTATAGAGGGTGGAAAGAAAGACGGAAAAAATCTTGGAATTGATGGATATTCTTATAGTATTTCGGTTAAGTATAATGGAACTGGTGAATTAGTTGAAATCTTTAATTCTGGTAGTTTGAACGCTGGTGGAAGAGAAAAGATTGTGATTGAAAAGAATTTAGGTGATTATACTAATATTACTACTGTAAGTGAGTTTATTATTACAGTGGAAGCTTATAACCGAGATGGTGGATATAAGAGAGTTATTGGAAATTCTAAATATGGAGATAAAACTCCTCCGATTTGTGGAACAATTACTGGACAAGCAGGAGTTAATCAATGGTTTAATTCTCCACATACTTCTACGATTTCTGTGAAATGTAGTGATGGAAAAGGATCTGGTTGTCTAAAAGAAGTCTTTACACAATCATGGAATACAGAAGTTGAAGATGATTTCATTACAATTAAAGATAATGCAGGTAATACAACAGATTGTAAAGTAAGAGTTCATCATGACTGGACAAGACCAACTCTTACGGTTACAGCTTATAAGAGAAATGAAGATGGAAGTAAGGGAGCTCAAGTTGGTACTGTTACTGCGAATAATACGAATAATAATGTTGTGTTAGATAATTATACGAATTCTTATGGAAATAATCGTTGGTTAAATAGAGCAAATTATAAAGATGGAGTTTATTTTGAAATAACAGTTTCAGATAATATCCATATTAATACAGGACAATGGTATTACAATAATACGGGTATTACAGATTTTAATGCATCTAATATAAATACAATGAATACTGGATCTTCTAAGACATTTACAAAAGCAGATAATAAGACTTCTGTTACTTTAACAGGAGAGGGACTTAGAAGAGCAAGATATGAAGTTATTGATTTTGCTGGCAATAAAGTAGTTGTTAATATTGAAGCCAATATTGATCATACAAATCCATCTTGTACTTCTTCTGGAGGATCTAGTAGTTGGACGAATGGTAATCGTACTTTAACTGGAACTTGTAGTGATAGTATTAGTAAGTGTAAGGGAAATATTACGAAAACTTACAATAGTGATATAAAATCTACTAAAGAAACTCCAGGAACGGTATATGATAATGCAAATAATAGTACAACTTGTCCTGCCAATCAAACCGTTTATATCGATAAGACACCACCATCTTGTTATACATCGAAAGCAGATACTGCAAATCCAAATGGTGTTACTGTTAACATAGGATGTTCTGATAATTTAAGTGGACTTGCAAGTTGTCCTTGTCGATACAATCAAGATACACAAAGATGTCAAGCTGAGACTGGGCTTAAAAATTCTAAATATTATTATGTTAGTGATAATGCAGGTAATTCTAATAGTTGTTATGTAAATGTTATTGAATATACGGCTTATAGAAGTAGAACAAGATCATGTGATAGTTGGAAGTATTGTCAAAACTCTGCTTGTGGAACTTGTGGTGGAGGAACAGCCAATTATCAATCTTATAGTTCTTGTAAATCTGGTTGTAATGGACGATGTGAACCTTGGGATGACATGCCTGGTACTGGTATTACTGGTGGATGGGTTTGTTATAAATATACATATAACTGTTCTTGTAGAACTCCGGGTTGTGGATGTGAAACATTTAGTGCATGGAGTGCATGGAGTGGTTATAGTGAAACCGTATGTAATGAAAATGATTACACAAGCTGTGGATCAAGAATTCAATATAAATAAAAGAAGAAGGAATTCTTCTTTTTTTTTGTAAATTATAATGTATAAAAGTGTAAAGGTACACTTTTTTACATTTTTCTTTTACATTTCTATTGTATAATAGTATTAGAGAATAGAGGTGAGTCTATGTATACGGTGTATATGATATTTATAGCTGTTTTATCGTTGTCATTTATTACTGGGAATATTGTACTTATCGCAGAGCATAGATTCAAGAAAAGAAAACTAGTTTTGCAAAAAGGCGCTCTTGTAGATGAGGAAATCCTATGATAAAGGCTATTGTTAGGTTTTTTAAGTATATATTTGAAACTACAGAATTAGGTTTTTATCAATTGTGCTTAATATTGGCAAAAGGCTTTTTTTTCTACTTCTATTTCATTTCGTTAATCTTTGAAAAGATTTTTCGATTAAAACTATTTACTAGGGTTAAAGACTTTTTCAAGCAAAAGCAAGGCGATCCAGTTGCCTTTTTAATGCTTGTTTTATTTTTCTTTGTAGGTATTTTCCTACATACTTATTTGTATGTTGATCAAGAAGATGTTAAATATGTAGATGAAGATGCTGTTTTAAGTCCTATTACGGATTCTTCAGAAGAATATGAAGAACCTCCTAGAGAATCTACTGCAAGTGATAAAGAAACATATTCTGATAATGAAGTTAATTTATTCCGTAAGTATGGAAAACTAGATATTAATACTGTTAACTTTGATGAATTTAAAGCTATTAATGAACAAGTGGTTGCTTGGATCATGGTAGATGGTACAAGTGTTAATTATCCAATTGTTCAATCTGATGATAATGAATATTATTTAAATCATGATATTACATGGGGTCCTAGAGCTAGTGGTTGGCCATTTATGGATTTCCGTAATTCAAAAGATTTATCTGATAACAATACCATTTTCTATGGACATAATTTATTAAATCGTACTGCTTTTGGTAGTTTAGGAACAGTATTAACAGATAAATGGTATAAGAATTCTAATCATTTGATTGTCGTTCGTACTCCAGAAGAGAGACATGTTTATCGAATTTTCTCTGTTTATGTTATTGACTTCCCAGATACGTATTATTTACAAACAAACTTCTTTAGTCCAGAAAAGTATCAAGATTTCTTAAATACGATTTCTTTACGTAGTAAGTTTGATTTTAGTGTCCCTGTTGGATCAAATGATAGAATCATTACTTTATCTACTTGTTCTGATGATAATAAAGGAAGAAAAGTAATTCACGCTAAAATGATTGAATAATAAAACTTTCCACTGTTATTGTGGAAAGTTTTCATTTTGAGAAGATATTTTTATAATTTCATTCATATCATCATCTTTTGCAATGATATTTTTATGTTCTTTTTTACATTTTTCACATTGATAGAGTATTTTATAAGTATCTTTGTGTTTTTCTATACCAATTGGTTTTAATAATCCTTTACAAGGATTTTCTCTATCTCCTGGATTTATATCTACATGTTTTGAATATAAACAATATGGACAATGATCACGAGAAGTGTATCCTAGAGGAAATACTTCCTTTTTACAATGTTCACAGATAAAACCTTCATCTAATTCATTAAAACGTTTCATAACTTCACCTAAACTCATTATAATACAAGTTGCTTATTTTGACAAAAACAACATTTTATGTTATAATATGGGCACTTATTGAGGGGGATTTTTTAAATGAAAAGATATATTCTTTATGTCATTGCTTTAGCTGCTGCTATTGCAGCTCTTAAATCATGTGAAGATGATAATATTGCGAAGAGATCAACTGAGCGTATTATCCAATTACCACTTGTTGAGACTACAGATCGTCAAGTTACTCCAGTTACACCAGAACCTGTACCTGTAAAACCAGCGGAAGAAGAAAGGGATTATATTTATCCAGAAGCTACCGATTATCAAGTTAATTTTGTTAATAATGTTATTTATGATAATTTAGTTCAAGCAAAAAAGAATTTTGAATCATTACTTACTAGTGGAAAAGCTTCTACACAAATGCAAAATAATGGAACACATCTTCAAGATGGAGATGTTCGTTTTGTTGATGATTGTATGAGTTATATGTATGGATTAGTATGCAAATATGTTGATTGTTATCAAAATGGTAATATTCAAGGATGTGTAGATACTGCTAAAGCTATGTGTGATTTTGATTTGAATGGTTTTAATAAAAGTTATTTATTTGATGTTATGGTAGCAAGTAAATTACCAAGAGAGTTTAATGATGGTACAGTACATATTGATTTTAATAGTCATAATGGTATTTATGATAATCAAGGTAACATTATTATGACAAATGGACGTAAGCTTCATGTTATTGGTTTAGCAGATCCTATTTTATGTGCTACTCCAGAAGATAAAGATGATTTTGATCGTATTGATAGAGTTTCAACTTGGTATTGTATGGTTCCAAAAATTATAACCAATCAATATGCTGTTGTGGAAAACACTGCTGGAAATGATGGAATTTGTCATGTATGGAATCAAACAAATGTAGAAGCTTGTTGTCGTAGAGAATGGGCATCTATTCGAAAAGATGGACAATCTATGTATGGATTAAATCCAGATACAGTTCATATTCGTTGGGAAGATTCTGCTAACAGCTATATTTATGAAGGACCTAACGGAGAAGTTTATGGTATATTAGGATATGCTGATCAAGCAAGAGTTAATAATATTTATACTGTTCAAGATGCAGTTGTTACTCAAAAGGGTGATGTATATCAATTAGATGGAAATCTAAAAGGTATGGTTGCTCAAAACGGATATACTTATCAAAAATAAAAAAGGAATAGTTTTAAACTATTCTTTTTTTTGTTATAATGGTTATAGTTCGGAGTGATACTATGGAAATGGAGTTTAAAATTCAAGACTTTGAAGGTCCATTAGATTTATTATTGCATCTTATTAAAGAATCTAAGATGGATATTTTTAATATTGAAATAGAATCTATTACGAAGCAATATGTTGATTTTTTGGAACAACAAGAAAAAATGAATTTAGAGGTATCTTCAGAATATTTGGTTTTAGCAGCTGAATTAATAGAGATTAAATCTAAAATGTTAATTCCAAATAATAAGATAGAAGAAGAGGCTCCAGAAGAGGATCCTAGAGAAGAGCTTGTTAATCGATTATTAGAATATCAAGCTTATAAAGATATTACCAAAGTATTACAAGAAAAAGAGTTAATTCGAAAAGATATTTATACTAAATTACCAGAGAATATTTCTAATTATTTAGAAGATACAAAAGAAATTCATTCTGATGTTACTTTGGATGATTTAATAGAAGCATTTCAAAAATACTATCAAAGAAAAATAGATTCTCGTCCATTAAAGACAAAAGTTACAGTGAATGAGATTAGTGTTTCTTCTAGAAGATATGAAATTAAAAGTTTATTAAAGAAAAAGAAGAAAGTATCTTTCTTTGAATTATTTCCTATTGTTACAAAAGAATATGTAGTTGCAACATTCTTAGCAATTCTTGAGATGGCAAAAAACAGAGAACTTCGTATTGTTCAAGAGGAAGCGTTTGATGATATTATTTGTGAGGTGTTATAGATGAATAAAGCAGTATTAGAAGGTCTTTTGTTTGTTGTTGGAGAAGATGGTTTAACATTAGAACAAATTGAAGATGTATTAGAGATTAATGAAGAAGAAGCAAAAGAAGTAATTCGTGATTTGAAGAAAGATTATGAAGGAGAAGATAGAGGCTTAAGAATTGATTTTTTAGGGAATCGTTTTAAACTTACTACAAAATTTGAACATAAACAGTATTATCAAAAATTAATAGAGAATCCGGAAACAAATACTCTTTCTCAAGCAGCTTTAGAAACTTTAGCAATTATTGCTTATAATGAACCAATTACTAGAGTACAAATAGATGCAATTAGAGGAGTAGGATCTGTTTCTATTATTCGTAAACTTGTAGCGAAAGGATTTATTAAAGAGAGTGGAAGAAGTGAACTTCCTGGAAGACCTATCTTATATGAAACTACGAATGAATTTTTAGATTATTTTGGTCTTTCTTCTACAAAGGATTTACCTAATATTCAAGAAATTATTCAAGAAGTAGAAGAAACGGAAGATGATAAGGTAGATTTGTATCATTCTCGTTATGAAGAGACAGAAGAGTAATCGTTTGGAAAGGACAAATTGTTCTTTCTTTTTTATTTTTCATATGTTATAATCTTTTTGTATCTGCTTCCATGGCGGAATTGGTAGACGCGGCAGACTCAAAATCTGCTTCTAGCAATAGAGTTCCGGTTCAAGTCCGGATGGAAGCACCATATTATGGGCATCTGCTCTTTTTTTTTGAAAAAAATGTAAACGTTTTCGAAAAAGCATTGCTTTTTCTCGTCTTTATGATAGAATAAAAGAGAATAGAAGATTTGTTTTTAAGGAGTATGTTTATGAAAAATAATAAGTCAAGAATATGGTTATTTCTTTTAGTAGCAATGGTTTCTTTCCTTTTTGTTGGAAAAAATGTATATGCTAATGAGGATGATAACGTACCAAAAAAAGTTCGTTTCTTTACTACTGTTAGTGGATGGAAAAATAATAATGATTTAGCTTATACGTGTGGATCTGCATCAACAGATAATGGAACTACACCACCAACTGCTAAAGTTTATTATGCTACCTATGATGGTATGAATATGGGAACATTACAAGAAACTTCTTGTAGTTTTAATCTATCTGATTTAGGTTGGACAGTTGGAACTACTTATAGAATTATTGAGGAATATGATTTTACAAATTATGTAGGTGTTGATACAGAATTTGAATCTATTACTATTAATCCTGGACGTGTTACATCAACTATGTTTAGTGATGATGATGCAATATTCTTAGATTATGAACCATCTGATGAAGAAACTGCATTTGTTTATAATTTAAATCAAGTAGATGAAGCTACTGGAATTATTACAGGTGGCTTATATGTACATCAAGTTCATTTAAGTGATGATCCAGATAATCCATCTGCAGGTGAAAAAGAGGCCGATAAGAGTTTTGGTACAATTTATATTCCAACTTATTGTGTTCGTTTTACATTCTCTGCAAGAGGTAATGTAGCATCTACTTATGGAACTTTCGTATTTAACTTATTAGGTTTGACAGATAATAATATTACTACTGGAGTAACAGGAGGAGATAATCTTCCAATTACAGTATGTGAATTAGGTGGAGAACCATTAAGTATGGATGATATTGAAGGAATTATGAATCCATATATCGATCCAGATAATCCAGAAAACAGTGATCTTCGTTATGTAGGTGTTAATCATGCAGATGATTATCAATTAAGTGTACAAAATGAAGATGAAGATATTATTGCTGATGGTAATACCATTATTAAACCATTAGATGTAGTTGCTTATTTAAATAGCGATTTATCTCAAACAGGTTTGGTATATAGAATTATTCCATTTATCGTATTAATTGGATTAATGGTTTCTGGATACATTGTTATTCGTAAGAATAAAATTAAAGAATAATTTATTTAAAAAAATAATCAAAAAGTGTAAGCCGAAAGGGTTTACACTTTTTTGCTTTATATGATAAAATGATATAGAGTGGAATAGTGTAAGGAGAAAGCATATGAAAAAAATAATTACTATGTTGTTTATCTTTGTTTTGTTTGTATTTGCTTGTATGCCTATCCATACATATGCAGATGGAATCACTTATGGAGAAGATGAAATGATTGCTCCAGGATATGTTTCTTTTAAGACTACTATTCATGACTGGAATCATATCGATTCTCTAACTTATCCTTGTGGCTCTCTAAATTCTTCCATTACATTAGAAAATGATATTAATACGTATTCTTATGGTTCTTGTAGTAACAATACGGTTATTTTAAATAATTATAATTTTGAAGGAGATAGCGATATTGTTATTCGTGAGACAATACGTGTTACGAATAATATGAAAAAGTATGGTTTTTATCTTTTAGGTTTCTTTGGAGCATCTAATGAAATTACTGGTACTCCATATGAAACTTATCTAAAGAGATATTATAACAATCCTGGATATTTCAAAGTAATTGATAGACCATCTGGAGATGAAATTGAACCACTTGGAGCTTCTCCAGTAGAGGAAGAGGTTGTTGAAGAAAATATTGAAACGGACGAAAATACAGAAACTGAAGAAGAGAGTAATTATGAAATTCTTGGGGTAGATGGAGCCACTGAATTTGTTGAAATTTATGATGCTTCTTCTATTGATTTGGGTACTGTTGATTACCCAACTAGCTTTTATATGAAATATCAATTTGTTGTTAGAGGAGATCTTGCTGATCCTAATGGAACATTCCAATATCGTTTTGATGAAGTAGAACAATATAGAACTGCTGTTCATGGGGATTCTATTGCTTTTTATAATAATGTAGATCCAAGTTCCCCTTCTTATAAAAGTATTACTTTTACTGATTTAAGCAATGCTTTAGAAGAAAAACCTGAGGTAGTTTATACTGGGGTTTATAATGAGAATGAGTATGCTGTATTTCTTCATACTATTGGGGGAGAAGGATATGCATCTATTATTGCAGATCCTGATGATGAAGATTGTTTTGGTATAACATTTGAAATAGAAGCTAGAAATGATTCTACAATTGCTAATACTGGATTATTATATGATATGTGGCCATTTGCTATTTTAGTGGTTGCAGTTATAGGACTTATGGTTTTCTTTAAAAAGGGAAAATTAAAAGAAGAAAAGATAGAAAAAATAGATGATGAAATTATATAAAACTTCACTAAGGTGAAGTTTTTTTTATAAAAGTTTTTTGTTTGCTTGTAATCAACTCTAATAATATGTTAAAATGAAATAGAATAGGGTGAGTGTTTATGAAAAAGAGATTTCAATTATTCTTATTTATTCTTTTATTAGGAGTATTTGTTCTACCTTTATCTGTGTGGGCAGAACCAGAACCAAAAGTATTAACTTATGAAACTGTTATTACTAATTGGAGACCTAACAATCAATTACATATTATAGAGTCTTCTACTTTTCCAACAGGAGCGACTGTATCATGGAAATTAGAATGTGATGGAAATGATGTTTCTCTTACGGTAGGATCTGGAAAGGTATTTTCTTCTATTAATGATACTTGTAATTCTGCAAAATTTGTAGAAACGGTTAATTTTGATAACCTTTCTTTATCTAATTTAGGTCTTATTACCGATAATACAATTACACCATCTGTATTTGATCAAAATCAAAGTGAGGGAGCTAATCTTTCTAGTGGAGTTCAAAACTATTTATTTAGTGGATATTTACCGGATGATGATTTTTATCCTGTTCATTATTATGTTTTAAATACAGTAGATGAAAATGGAAATATAACGGGAACTCCTTATATTCGCGATCTTTATTTCTCAGATGAGGAAGAACAAAAAACAACAACTGAATCTTTAGGAACGATTGCTTTACCTAATTATGCAGTTCGACTAGATTACCAAGTAAAAGGTAATATTGCTAATCCAAATGGAAATTTCTTTATTTCTCGTAGTGGAGAAGATAATATAGTTTATCCTTATTCACCTGAAGGACAAGGTACTGTTATTCCAATTGATTCTTTATCAGCATTAAGTATCATTGATCAAGATGTAGATGCCTATCTTACAGCAGGATATGGATTAGGAGAAGTAGCTGATCCTGCTTATACAATGGATATTGTTAATGCATATGATGGAGAAAGTTTTAATGATCGTTTACAAGTAGGAGAAAATACTTTCTACTTAGAATATCAAGTTTCTGCAACACAAAATGCAGAAAATTCTGATACAGGTTTGTTCTATAACCTTGTACCATTTATCATACTTATTGCTTTAGGAGCAGTATTTGGATTCTTCTTCTTTTATAAGAAGAAAAAAGGAAAACAAGTTATTGTTGACGAAGAAGTTTTATAAATAAAAAAAGAAAAAAGAGTGAATAGGAGGGAATAAAAGTGAAAGATGACGAAATAGAAGTACTAGAAAGTGACACTTACTATATTCCGTCCATTATTCGTATTTTGGATGAAGTAGATAATAATAAAGATTTATCTGAAAAAGATAAAACAACGATTGTGGAATCTCTTGTAGATAATAATGATGAATTAACAGAGCTAGAAAAAACACAAATTCGTACTACTAGTATTAATGATGTGAATGCTCTTGTTAAAAAGAAGAAAAAACAGTTGTTAAAAGATAATATCTTGATGCTTGTTAAGAAAACAGTATTTCTTTTGATATTATTCTATATTTTATTCTTTCATATCTTTGGATTTACTAGAATTCCTAATGATTCTATGTCTCCTAATATAGCAGCTGGTGATTTATTATTATATTATCGTTTGGATAAGAATTATAATGCAGGAGACGTTGTAACTTTTGTAAAAGATGGAAAGAGATATCATTTGCGTGTTCTTGCAACGGCAGGACAAGTAATTAGTTTAAATACAGAGGGTGAGTTCTTAGTAAATGGAGATTTGGAAGCTCATCAAACGTATTTAAAAAATGTAATACCAAATAAAAGTAAAATTCATTATCCATATGTTGTGGAAAAAGGAAAGGTATTTGTAGTAGGGGATTATCGTAGTAGTACGAATGATTCTCGTATGTTTGGAGCTATTGATGTGAAAATCATTGATGGTAAAGTAATTAGTTTATTGCAGACAAAAGGCATTTAAGAATGAGATGAGGGATTGCCATGAAAATAGTAAAATTTTTAGATCATGTTTTAAACGTTATCGTATTTACTTTTTTTCTACTTGTAATGGCATTCTCTTTTTATGCTTTATATGATGTACATGCTGTTTATGAAAATACGGAATTAACAGATGAAATTTTAAAATATAAACCTTCCATTCAAGGAGAAAATTCTTTTGGAAAAAGATTTGCATTAGAAGATTTACAAGAAATTAATCCTGATATTGTTGGATGGATAAGAGTAGATGATACCAATATTGATTATCCTATTTTAGCGGGAAAAGATAATACTTCTTATTTGAAAACCGATTACAAAGGAGATTATTCTCCTTCAGGAAGTATCTTTTTGGATTATCGAAACAGTCGTGAATTAAATGATGATTTCTTTGTTATATATGGTCATAATATGGCTAAGAATTTGATGTTTTCTGATATTAAGAAATTTCAAAAAGATAATTATTTTAATGAACATTCTACTGGTAAGTTATATACCAATCATGGAGTCTATAATTTAAAGATTCTTACTTTTAATATTATTGATGCTAATAAAAGTGCAGCCTATAAATTACAGAGATATTCCAATGAACATAATGATGTTATTATTCAAGAATTATTTGGTAATGCAATCTTTAAAAAAGATATTGAAGTAAATGCTTCAGATAAGTTGATATTATTATCTACTTGCTATGGAGTAGGTACTTATGATCGTTCTGTTATTCTTGCTAAATTAGAAGAAAGTGATGATTCTTCCTTGATTCGTGATAATACTTCAGATTTACAGAAAAAAGAGTTTGAAAAGATTGAACAAAAAGTCATTAAAGAGAATGAAAAGAACAATTTAGTAAATCGAATTATTGTGTTAATTATTTACATTATGATTGCTGTTATGATTTATATTCGTTTATCTATTGTT
>JAEEGL012375489.1_pt1 | contig 23837 bp, 11 predicted proteins | sample 9134231 | NCBI WGS metagenome assembly JAEEGL01 (sample SAMN16246548, study PRJNA631951) | gut metagenome | biome: gut microbiome; feature: rumen; material: fiber-attached | host: Bos | place: Iran: Karaj | collected 2018-10 | reverse complement strand
CGCTTCAACAAGGTCGCCGGCGTCGTCGGCGACACGATGCACTACCATCCCCATGGCGACGCCTCCATCTACGAGGCGATTGTCAACCTCGTCAACATGCGCTATCTTATCGAGGGGCAGGGGAACTACGGCAACATTTTCACGGGCCACGAGGCGGCCGCGCCGCGCTACATCGAGTGCCGCCTCACCGAACTCGCCCGCAAGGAGGTCTTCAACGAGAAGATCACGGCCTTCACCCCGAGCTACGATGGCCGGAGCAAGGAGCCGATCCTCCTGCCGGCCAAGGTGCCAATCCTGCTCATGATGGGGGTCAAGGGCATTGCGGCGGGACTCTCCACCGAGATCTTCCCGCACAACTTCAACGAGCTGATCGAGGCCCAGATCGCCATCATCCAGAAGAAGCCCTACGCGGTCTATCCCGACTTCATCACGGGCGGCATCATCGATGTCTCCGAATATGCCGACGGCGCGGGGAAGCTGCGCGTCCGAAGCACCATCGAGCCGCGCGACAAGAACAAGCTCGCCATCACGTCGCTCCCCTGGGGCCAGACGACCGAGACTCTGATCGCCAGCATCGAGGAAGGCATCGACAAGAAGAAGCTGCAGATTCGCGAAATAACCGATCTCACCTCGAAGCAAGTCGAAATCGAGCTGACCTTGAGCGTGGGCGCCAGCCAGGAGAAGGTCACGCAGGCCCTCTACGCCTTCACCAACTGCGAGGTGACGCTCGCGTCGCGCCCGGTCGTCCTCAACCGGAACCGCCCCTGCGAGATGACCGTCTCGCAGATTCTCGAGACGAACACCGAGCTGCTGCTCGACATTCTCAGGCGCGAACTCGAGGTGCGCGCCGGCGAACTCGACAACGCCTTCCACGCCAAGACGCTGGAGCAGATCTTCATCGAGGAGCGCATCTACAAGCGCATCGAGGAGCAGGAGACCTACGAGGCCGTCCAGCAGGCCGTGCTGACCGGGTTCGCCCCGTTCCGCAAGCGGCTGCGTCGCGATGTCACGCTCGAAGACGTCGAGCAGCTGCTCCAGATCAAGATTCGCCGCATCTCGCGCTACGACATCGAGAAGAACCGCAAGGAAATCGAGGGCATCCTCCTTGAGGAGGCGGAGGTTGCCGACAACCTCAGGCACCTCCGGGCCTACGCCGTCAAGTACCTCAAGGGACTCCTGAAGAAATACGGCAAGAACTACCCGCGCGTCAGCCGGATTTCCGAGTCGAAGTTCGGCGCCATCGAAGTGCGCAACCTCACGGCCACCGAGCTCTCCATCAAGATCGACCGCGCCAACGGCTACATCGGGAGTGGCGTCAAGAGCGACGAGGAACTCTTCAAGTGCTCGTCGCTTGACAGAATCGTCGTCGTCTGGGCCGACGGCCGCTACAAGGTGCTGCCGCCCCCCGACAAGTTCTTCATCGACCAGAACATGCTCTACTGCAGCCTCTACGACAAGGAGCGGCAGTTCACGGCGGTCTACACCGAGCCGAAGTACGGCTTCACGTACATCAAGCGCTTTGCCTTTGGCGGCTGCATCATGAACAAGGACTACGCCTTTGCGCCGGAAAAGAGCAAGGTCGTCTTCTTCGTGGAAGGGACGCCGGAGGCGCTCTACGTGAAGTACAAGCCGGCGAAGGGCCAGCGTGTCAACCAGCAGCTCTTCGTGCCCGGGGAAGTCCTTGTGAAAGGCGTCTCCGCCCACGGCAAGCAAATGACGTCGAAGGGAATCAAGTCAATCTTCCCCGACAAGCCGAAAGGCTGGGACGACGACGCCGTCAAAGGCTCGCTCTTCTAGTGGGTGAGTTGGGAGTTGTGATTTGGAACACCTCCTCCCAGGTCATACCGTTCTAGCGGCAACGCTAGTTTGGTGTCTACCATTCTAGCGTTGCCGCTAGAATGGTATTGACGGGTTGCCGCGCGTTTGGTATAATCTAAACCATGGAAACTCAAAGAAAGCGCATTTACGAAGACGTCCTTCGCGAACACCTGCGAGACAACCGCCAGATGGCGTTTCTCACGGGGCCGCGCCAATGCGGGAAGACAACGCTCGCAAAGGCTCTTTCCAGTCACTACTTCACGTGGGACGACCTTGCCACGCGGCGGCTTGTCGCCGGTGATGCCGCCGGCCTCGCGTCTGCCGCAGGACTTGACATGGCAACTGGCGAACGCCCCGTCCTCACTCTTGATGAAATCCACAAGTTCGTCCGTTGGAAAAACTTCATCAAGGGCTTCTTTGACATCTACGAGGATCGTATGCGCCTCATCGTGACGGGCAGCGCGCGCCTTGACATCTACAAGCGGGGCGGCGACAGCCTCATGGGGCGCTACTTCCTCTACCACATGCACCCCCTTGGAGTCGCCGAACTGGTCCGTCCCGAACTCGAAGTCTGTGAAACACACGCCCCCAGGAACATTGCAGACGCCGACTGGGCCGCCCTCTGGGAACACGGCGGATTCCCCGAGCCTTTTGTCAGACGAGACAGGCGGTTCACCGTCCGCTGGCGCAAGCTCCGCCGTGAGCAGCTTTTCAGGGAAGACCTGCGCGACCTAACGAAAATCGCCGACATCACTGGCGTTCGCATTCTTTCCGAACTTCTCCTCGCCCGCGCTGGGAACTTGGTCTCTACGGCCTCTCTCGCCCGCGAGATAGGCGTCGCCGAAACGACGGTCAAAGCGTGGAAGGCCACGCTTGAGTATTTCCACGAGGGCTTCTCCGTGCGCCCCTGGTTCAAGAACATTGAGAATTCAATCCGCAAGACGCCAAAATGGTACCAGTGCGACTGGTGTGAAGTTGTTGACGAAGGAGCGCGGTTTGAGAACCTGGTCGCCTGCCACCTAGCCAAGGCAGTTGACATGTGGAATGACCTTGGCCTTGGCGACTACGCCCTCTACTACATTCGCAACAAGGCAAAGGACGAGGTCGATTTCCTCGTGGCAAAAGACGGAAACCCCTGGTTTGTTGCCGAGGCCAAGGTGTCTGACACGAGAATCACCTCGGCGCTCGCCACCATGCAGAAGACAACCGGGGCCGCGCATGCCTTCCAAGTTGTCCGCGACATGCCGTTTGCCAACGCCGACGCCTTTTCATACAAGACGCCGGTAGCCGTATCCGCGCGCGGTTTTCTGAGTCAGCTGTTCTAATTTCCTTGCCTACCGTTCATGCCGGAGAGTAGGGAAGGGGACGGCCGCTGCCGGGGAAGGCTTCGCGCACATCGCAAAGGGTAAACATGGTCTTGCCCCTGATTTCCCGGTCGTGAATCTGGAGTGCGGACAGTCTGTCCTCACTCCAGTACAACGCCATCCTGGTTTGGACAGATGGTTATTTCACGATGTCCGCCGCGAGTCGGAAGCCTATGACATCTTCTTTTATCCCCGTGTAGTTTTTGAAGCAACTTGTGGACTGGCAGCCCTCGGCGAAGCTCCCCTGACAAGCCGAAAGGCTGGGACGACGACGCCGTCAAAGGCTCGCTCTTCTAGTGGGCGGCGATCTAGGCCGCTTGAACCGGCATAATTTGAAAGTGGCGTTTTCAAATTATGCCACTTGCCGCTCACTTCTTTTTCCACACGGCGTAGAGTTTCACGGTCTTTCCGGTGGTGACGAGATTCTTGACCTTCTTCTTGTTTGCGTAGGCGACCTTGCCCTTCTTGGCCAGGGCCTTCGACTTCGCCCAGCCCTTGAAGGTGTAGCCCTTCCGCTTGAACTTGTTGGCCGTCAGTTTCTTCGCCTTGCCGTAGGTGAATTTCTCGACCGCCATTGTGCCCGTGACGCCCTTGTATGTCCCGTAGAAGGCGACCTTGTAGGTCTTCTTCGCCCAGACGGCGTAGAGCGTCGTCGTCTTGCCGTCCGTGCGGAGGTTCTTGACGCTCTGCTGGTTCGCATAGGCGATTTTGCCGTTCTTCGCATTAGCCTTGCTCGTCGCCCAGCCGGCGAAGGCATATCCTTTGCGTTTGAAGGCGTTCTTGCGCAGCTTCGCCGCCGTGCCGTAGGTCATCGTCTGAACCGCCATCTTCCCCTTGCCCTTGTTGGCGTTGAAGGCGACCTTGTAGGTGGCGACGATGGCGGGTTGCGGGTTGACCGTTGTGCCGCCGGACGAGCCGCCAGACGCGCCGCTCCCCGAGCCGCTGGTGGACGCCGTCCACTTGGCGTAGAGGGTCGTGACGGTGGTCGAGTCCCATGTGCGGGCGCTCTTGCCGGAGGACGTGTAGTATTGCACGCCCGTCCCGTTGGGGCCGCTGTAGTAGCCGTCGAAGACATAGCCCGCCTTCTTGGGAACCGCGACGGTCGGCATCGCGTAGCAATACGACGGGTTGACGGTCGTCGTCTCGACAACACCGCCCTGGCCGTCCAGGGTGAGCGTCCGGTCGACGGGCCGGCTGTAGGTGAAGGTGCAGTAGGCACACGAATTGGAATTGTTGACCGCGAAGTAGCTGGTCTTGTTCCCCCGGAAGCGAGCGGGAATGTACACGCTTGCAAGGCTGGAGCACTCCTGCAGCGAGCCGTAGCCGATGTACGTCACGCTGTCGGGAATCATCAGCTGCACGAGGTCGTAGGCGCCGGCGAACGCGCCGGCCCGGATCTTCTCCACCCCGTAGGGAACCGCGTACTCGCCGCCGCAGCCCGCCGGGAAGGCTACCAGCTCCTTGCCGTCCTTCGTGAAGAGGACGCCGTTCACGCACTTGAAGTGGCTGTTGGCGGCGTCGATCGTGAAGGACGGCAGCGTGTAGGCGAAGGCGAAGACCGAGAGGGCCTCGCCTCCCGGATCCTCGCTTGCGCCAATCGACTCAACGCCCCTGCCGATCCGCAGCGAGACCAGCCCCTTGCAGTAGTTGAAGGCGTAGGGGCCGATCGTCTTCACGCTGTCGGGAATCGAAACCGACCGAATGTTGTAGCAGTTGTGGAACGCCCGATTGCCGATGGTCACAACGGTGTTGGGGATTGTCGCGGAGACAAGGCCGTAGCAGTTTCGGAACGCGCCGTTCCCGATGCGCCGGGTGCCGGCGGGGATTGCCAGATCCTTGACCTCCGATCCGTTCAGGAAGAGCTTGTGCAGGGGGAGCTGCAGCCCGTCCGGGGAGAAGTCGATCTCGCACCAGGCCTTCATGTCGGAGATATGGACGGACGTGATTCCGCCGCAGCTGGAGAACGCCCCGCTCGCGATGTTCGTCACGGAGTTCGGCACCGTCAGGGACGTCAGGCTGCCGCAGCCGGAGAACGTCTCGCTTTCGATGCTCGTCGAGCCCTCCGAAATCCCGGCGGCGGCAATCTTCGAATAGGCCTCCGGGAAAACCTGCGACAGGCGGAACCTTCCCGGAATCGTCACGGACGTGATGGCTCCGCAGCCATCGAACGCATGCTGCTCAATGCTCAGTACGGAGTTCGGAATCGTCACGGACGACAAGGCACCGCAGCCATCGAAGGCATACTTCTCGATTTCCCTGACGCCGTTTTCCAGAGTCACGGATGCGAGGCCGCTGCACCCCTCGAACACATACCTTTCGATGCCGTACACGGAGTTCGGAATCGTCACGGACGTGAGGCCGGTGCAGCCGGAGAACGCATATCTCCCGATGCTGGCCACGCCGGAATTCAGGTTCACCCTCCCCAGCATCGAGCATCCCTCGAAGGCCCAGTCATAGACCTCCGTCTCATCGGTGATGGAGACTTCCGAGAGACCGGCGGGTATCATGAAGTCGCTTTCCCCCTCGCGCAACTCAACATCCCAGTCATCCCACCACTCGCCGTCTTCGTAATAGTGGTTGACGTACGCATAATTGTACCTGTAGCGCTGGCACACGCGGACGAAACGGCCCCCTTCCCCGGAATCCCCGAAGATGCAGCCAAAGCAGGTGGTTCTGTCCTCGGTGTCGCCGCGTCGCGATCCAACGAACGGCAGCGTCATCGACCGCAGGCCTCCGCAGCCGGAAAAGGCCCCGTAGCCGATGGTCTGGACGCTCTTCGGCACCACCACCGACACCAGGCCGCCGCAGTTCGAAAAGGCGCCTTCGTCGATTTGCCTCACGCCATTGGCAATCGACACGTTCGCAAGGCCGCCGCAGCCCGCAAATGCATTTCGACCGATTCTCTCGACACCCTCGCGGATTGTCACCGACTTCAGGCCGGCGCAATCGCGGAAGGCTTCAGCCGGGATGGCCTTTATGTTTCCTGGAATAGTTACCGCGGAAAGACCGCCGCAGCCGGCAAAGACCGGACCATCGGCCATGCCCCGGACTCCCGTGAGGTCAACCGCCCCCGACAGCCCCGGTTCATAGCCCACAACCCATCCATTGACAAGGCGAACGCCGGGGATTGTGCGCGTGTCGTAGGGATAACTGTCGCATCCGTCAAACACGCCCTTCCCGATGCTCGTCACGGTATCTGGCACTGTCGCGGACGCCAGGGACGCGCAGCCCGCGAACGCATAGTCCCCAATGCTCGTCACCGAATCGGGAACCACCACGGATTCGAGGCTTGTGCAGCCACTGAAGTATCCGTTCGGAATGCCTTCGACGCCGTCAAGCAACACCACCTCCCTGACAATGCCGATGGAGTCCGGGATTAAGTCTTGAAGACGTGTTCCATATATCCTGCCGATGGTGATGCGTTCTATTCCCGTGCAGCCGGCAAAAACGGGATGTGCCATGCCGCAACGGAAAAGCGATCCGTCGCCAGGATCGAGAAGGGGCCTCCAGCCGCTCTGCGCGGAGTCTGTGGAACCGTCGTCGCGGAAGCCAAGGCCAAAGTTCTCGCTCCACTCATTGCCCCAGGGGCCCTTGCCGCCGCCTCCGTCGCTCAACCGAAATTCGACATCGTGCCACCCCGTGGCGTCGCAGACGTAGCTGCCCGTGCAAATCGAATAACTCGAAGATCGCGGCTCATTGACAAGGACATGTCCGTCAACCTTCACGAATGCGTCATCATCAAAATGCGCGCCGAATACGTATGTCTTCCCGGCTTCCATGAACATCTGTCCGAAGTAGGCGAATGTCGTGTTCTCGGAATTCCAGTTGAAGGTCTCACCGGTCAAAGGGTCAGCGAAGGCATACGGGGAAGAGTTGCACTTCGTGTAGGCGGCAATCGCGCCAGAGACAATATTGGTTGAAGTCGCGTCGGCCAGCGTCGAAGTCGTGTCGAAGCGGGAATTGAACTTCACTTGGCACAGGCCGCCCGCCATGCCCATTTGCACGCTTGCGGGAATCGTAATGGCCGTAATCGCCGTGTCCCCGGCAAAGGCATCGGCCGAGATTCCGACAACAGGCCGTCCGTCGATTTCGTTAGGGATTACGACCTCGCCTGTTGGCGCGACCAGAGGTGCGCCGATTGTGATCGGGCCGTCCGTAGCGGGCGATATCAAGAGCACCCCATTCCCAACAGTCGTTCCCCATTGCGCGTAGAGCGTAATTGTTCCGCCATGGGCGGCATCGAATCCGCCGATGACAGTTTCGCCGTTCTGATACGCAATCAGTCCGTCTGGCTCCGTCGCCCAGCCTGCAAATGCGTAGCCGTCGCGCGTGAATGTCGCGGACGGAAGCGTCGCATCATCGCCCGACGCCAAGACACGCTTCGGCATTACCCCTTCGCCGCCGTTTGCGTTGAAGCGCACGGAGTAGGCAGAATAAAAGCCATCAAGTTGAGGAGGATTAGAATCGACAATCCACTGATGTATCTTGTCAGATGTCGGCCATGTGATTTCACCTACCCAGCCGCAGTCAGATCCTGAAGAGCTCATATAGTCCTTACTGTACCTCCAGCGAAGCGTATGGCTCCCGCTTCCAGAAACATCAAATGTCTTTTGCGTCCATCCGACGCTTCCACTTATGGAGTCCTTCTGCGTTCCGTCGATATAGAAACAGAGATAGTCATAACCGCTTTCGCTCGACACATTCCACCAGAACGAAATCGTTCCCGATCCCGTTACCGTTTGCTCTATCCACGTTGATTGATCATGAGTAATCGCGCCACTACGAACGGCTGAAATGCCATTGTGTGTGTCGGCAGTTTGCACGAACCAGTTCGCATTGCCACCTGTTATGCCACCTGTTATGCAATCACCAAGTGCCAACGTTCCTTCGTGCCATACGGCATAGAGCGTAATCGTCTCGCCTGGTTCGACCGCAATGTCCGCCGGTGAGTCACCATCGAAAAGCGTCGCTTCGCCGTCAGCTGTCAGCGCCCAACCAAGGAAGCATCCGTTGGTGTTCGTGAATGCGCAAGGTGGCAAGGTCTGATTGGAGCCGTTTGTGATTGCAAACGGCTCCATTGTCCCCTCACCGCCGTTGGCGTCGAATAGTATGCAGCTGTCGGCCCAAACTGCGTAGAGTGTAATTGTTCCGCCATGGGCAACATTAAATCCACCCTCGACCGTCGCGCCGTTCAGATACGCAATCGGCCCGTCCGGCTCAGTTGACCACCCGACGAACGTGTAGCCGTCGCGGGTGAATGCCGTGGCCGGAAGCGTCACATCGTCGCCCAACGCGAACACCCGCTTCGGCATTGCCCCTCGGCCGCCGTTCGCGTCGAAGCGGATAGCGTAGGCGGAAACAGGTCTGACATCTGGGCCATGGTTCAGAGATGCAATCTCTTCGTCCGTCAAAGCCCTGTTATAGATGCGAATTTCATCAATTTTTCCCTTGAAATATTGAGGCGGGGAGCCAGCATCTCTCGCAACCAATAAAGGCTCTGTGCTTCCTGTCACCGATATCGCGTTGTTCCTCTGCCCAACAAGGACACCATCAAGATAGACCTTGATGCTGGTGGAATCTCCAGTCATCACCCAATGATGCCAGCCACTTGTAGGCATGTCAATGCCACTGATGTCATCCTCGGATTCCCCAGGTCCCCAGAAGCCATATGCCCTTGCGAGATAGAGTCCTATCTGATTAGACTTGTTGACAAGGGGCATGTACCCATTGTTCCATCCGGACGGCTCGCACCAACATGACAAGCTAACATTGGCCGTGACACCTCGCAACGCCGAATTATCTGCGATTGAAATGTAATCATCTTCACCATCAAAAGAATAGGCCGAATTTGAATTCCCTGCTCGGTCAGCGACAAGCACCGCGCCAAAAACGCTTCCATTGTTTCCATAGCCACTAGCATCGGTCGCATTTCCGTTGAATGGATAGTAGGCGACAAGGCCAGTTGTCGGAAGGATGCCGTAATTGTCTTCATGCCATACGGCATAAAGCGTAATCGTCTCGCCTGGTTTGACCGCAATCTCCTCCGTCGAGTCGCCGTCGAAGAGCGTTGTTTCGCCGTTGGGGGCCAACGTCCAGCCGAGGAAGAATCCATTTGTGTTCGTGAACGCGCAAGGCGGCAAGGTCTGATTGGTGCCGTTTGTGATTGCAAACGGCTTCATTGTTCCCTCCCCGCCGTTGGCGTCGAATAGTATGCAGCTGTCGGCCCAAACTGCGTAGAGCGTAATTGTCTCGCCATGGACGGCATCGAATCCGCCCTTGACCGTCTCGCCGTCTTGATACGCAATCGGCCCGTTTGGCTCCGTCGCCCAGCCCATGAACGTGTAGCCATCGCGTGAGAATGTCGCTGACGGAAGCGTGACATCGTCGCCCGACGCAAAGACACGCTTCGGCATCGCACCCTCGCCTCCGTTCGCGTCGAAGCGGGCGGCGTAGGCTGGCAAGCCGAAGGACAAGACCGACTGCGGCAAAGGCGAATAGGTAGCGTCGCCGGGTTTCTTCCATTCCACAACCATTCCTTGGCTACCACTGTCTTCGTAGGTTGCCATGTCGATGCGATGAATGCCTTTCGACAAGGAAGTCGTCCCCGTGCTAGGAGATGTCCACGCGCTTGTGTCACAAACGCGAATTCCATCAATGAAGATGACAATCGCATCGTCGCAAGCGGCACCAAATGAATATGCTCCTCCAGTATCGATGCGAAGAAGCCCATCAAGAAACATTGCAAATTTATCTTGCGACTTATTTGAATACTTGCCGTGATAGCGATTTTTGGTTGAAGAGTCAGTAATTAGCTCGGTAAAATCAGGAAAATGAGTGCTCAAGTCCCCGTCTTCCTGAAAGCCACTCTGAAGCGTATCCCCGAAGGCAAGCGTGTTCGTTTCAATCGTTGGCGTCAGCGCTGCGAAGTAGTTCGTCATTGCTGCCTCGGATTGCGTCCAGGTAGAGTAGCCCGAAGACGAGATGTCGTAGTATTTCACCGAAAGGCCATTCCCCCCATTGCTTCCCTCATGCCACACGGCATACAGCGTCACCGCTTCTCCTGCCTCGACATCAATTTCCGCCGTCGAGTCTCCATTGAGAAGCGTCGCTTCACCGCCGGCTGTGAGCGCCCAGCCGAGGAAGAATCCGTTGGTGTTTGTGAACGCGCAAGGCGGCAGCGTCTGATTTATGCCGTTTGTGATTGCAAACGGCTCCATTGTCCCCTTGCCGCCGTTGGCGTCGAAAAGGACGCGACCGCCGTCCCAGACGGCGTAGAGCGTAATTGTCTCGCCATGAGAAGCATTAAATCCAGCCTCGACCGTCTCACCGTTCAGATACACAATCGGCCCGCCTGGCTCCTTCGCCCAGCCCACAAAAGCATAGCCGTCTCGCGTGAATGTTGCGGACGGCAACGTCACGTCGTCACCGGTCGCATAAACTCGCTTGGGCATCGACCCCTTGCCACCATTCGCGTCGAAACGAATGGCGAAGGCTGCGATGTATGGACAGGAATCATATTCAAAACAACCGATATCGACAACGCCATCGTGAACTCGGACATTGCCATCAATATCTATGTTGTTTTCTGCAACATATGCATTATCGCCGGCGTTAATGCAAGGAGAATCCTCCATAAGATGGTAGTCATGATTGGCAGCATCAACAAATGAGGCATTTTCGCCTATCAAGCAAGAATGGAATGTCGCAGGCCAGTGTGTAGCGTCAATATTTTGAGTTCCACTCCAAGAACCAGAGGTGTTATCTGTGATGATGCAGTTGTAGTAATTCCCGCCGGCTATTCCTCCACCATTGTCGCGAGCCGTGTTGCCAACAATTGTGCAATTGTACATGGTGGCACCTCCGCCGCCACCATTAAGGGCATTGTTCCCGTAGAGGAGGCAGTTATGACACTCTGAATCCTGAACTCCGCCCCCATCTCTGCCGGAATTGTTTCGGATGATGCAATTCCAAAGAACGCCCTTACGGGCACCTCCGCCGCCATCCCAGCTGGTTATGTTGAATTTCCCGTTTTGCAAGGTAAAGCCGATAAGGGTTGTGCTATCTCCCAAATCTGCGCACCGACGGGCTTCGCCATTGGCGTCGATTATCGTTGAAATCGCACCATGAACACTTTGGATCAACAAGACCTTGTCCGTACATGCAAAGGGTTCATACACTCCGTCAGCGACGAGAATTGAGCAGCCATTCGTTGCAGAATTGACAGCAGATTGAATGGTCTTGCGAGCTGTTGCCCAGGTAAGGCCATCTGAGAAATCCGATCCATTGGTTATATCGACATAAAATGAAGCCTTATAGAAAGGAACAATGCCGCCATCTCCTTCGTACCACACCGCATAGAGCGTCACCGTTTCGCAAGGTTCGACCTCAATGTCCACCGTCGAGTCGCCGTCGAGAAGCGTCGCGTCGCCGTCGGCGGTGAGCGCCCAACCAAGGAAGAATCCGTTGGTGTTCGTGAACGCGCACGGCGGCAGCGTCTGATCCGCGCCGCTGAAGGGGAAGAACGGATCCATCGTCCCCTCGCCGCCGTTGGCGTCGAAGAGAACGGTGCTTGGTTTGACTCCGAACTGTGCGTTCAGCGTTTCCACGCCGTCGTCAAAGGTAAGCATGTGGATGCCAGCCGTTGCATCCGAGACGTTCCAAACATATTCGCCCGATGCCGAAGCTGACGCCGAGACCACGTTCGCGCCATCGATTGTGATCGTGACGGACTCCGCATCGTTCCACTCGGTCGAGTATGCCAGCGGCTCCTCCGCCCGCGCCAAGCGGATTCCCGTGCGAGTGTCGAGACGAAACGGCACGGAATCGCCGGCGTGTGCCCGTGCGGCGGAGAGAAGTACGGCAACGGTTGCCGAAAACAGGGCTAGGGTCTTGTTCATTGCGACATTCCTGATAAACTCAATAGTAGAACGCGCTGCCAGCGCGTTCGTGCCTCCGTCCTGAACGGGCTGGCAGCCCGTTCTACTAGCAATGGTACAACGCGCTGCCAGCGCGTTGACGACTTTGGCCTCATGCTTCAGGCTGTTCTCGATGGACGACATATCAATCTCTGCGGATAAAGAATTGAAGAATCGAAGGATCAAATGCGCTCGCTATTCGGAGAATCCTTGAACTGGGCGAACGGGCCTCCCGATGAAGCGGTAGCCTCCCCAGTCTGCGCATGGTGACACCCTGCTGCCACTAAAACCCAAGCCGTCAACGTGGTAGAAGATGCCGTCGTCCGAAACGGGGCCGGACGACATGTAGCTGCCACTCCAACCGGCGTAGCCGGGAGTGCCGTCCCAGTAGGTGTAGGCAGCGGCGGGGAGGAAGATGCTGGCGGAAGCGTAGTCGCCACGCCCACGCCCGATGTAGCCGTACACGCCGTTCTGCGTCGTCCAAGTCCAGTCGCAGTTGCTAACGAGTGCGGAAAGTTCGGGCAACGTAGGCGTTCGCCATTTTCCGCCCCAGTGTACATGCGCCGCGTCATGCTCCGGCGCAAGGACACCCTTCGCCGTTGTCCATCCCCCGTTTCGCAGAGCCGAGCGACTCTTCTCGAAGGTCTGTCTGCATATCGGATCGTCATCAGACTGGAGGTTCTGCGACGAGCCATCGCTCGCGACCCAGGCGTCGTTCTCGCACCTGTAGCCGATAGTGTCGCCCCACCAGAAGTAGAGGCCGTATTCCTCCGGCTCTTCCGCGCCGATGTTCGTCTCCGCCCAGTAAGGGCCGCCTTCCCACAACTGGACTCTACCGTGTCCCTTGACGATGGTGACGCGCACAACCATGTTGCTGTAGTTCACTTCTCCAAGATCGGCGTGGGCATCCCAGAGCAGCCTGTAGTTGCCGTTGGTTGTCACCTCGTTGTCATCGGGATAGACGCTGCCCCGCTTCACTTGAAAATGCGAAACTTTGCGGGCGTCGCCCGAATCCGGGTCCACTACCGCCACGGCGAACTCTTGCCTTTTTGTCGTCTCGTCAATCCCTGACACGGTGCAGGTGATATCCACCTTCCCGTTCCATGGGTACCGCTGCTTCGCGACGACATTTAAGACTGTCGGGTCGGAGAGGGCGGGGAGAACTGTTGCGAACAGTAAGGCCATCGTCGCCAAACGACAAACGCCGCGTTTCAGCCACGGGAACAGAGAGATGAGATGGAAAGACTGAAAATGGAAGTGGGGGGAGGAGTGTTCCATGGGAATGATTCCTTCGGGATTGGCATCACCTTGAAGACAAACTTTCGATATCGATGCGAAGCAGGTCATTGATTTCGGGAAGAAGAACGGTGTCCCCGGAAAGATGACGGAGATCTCGACGAGAAAGAACGGCGATTGTTCGTGCTTTTGTCTCACACTTTTGCTTAATCGAACATTCAAAATGCCGATACTTTCTGATTTCCAGAACAATATTCGGCGAGACAGTTAAATACTTGCAGTTCAAGTAGGCGAGGGTGGCGAAAAAGACAAGGAACTGGACAAACGACAACCATTTTGTGAAGTCAAAGGCAACAAGAGGAAGAACATATGACAGAAGAAATTCGGATGAAATCGTCCGTTTTGAAATGACATCGCAAATCTCGAATGTGTTAAGCCCGTCTTGCTCGGATTGGGCCATCTCCTGCCACTCTTTCTCTTGGGACTTCAAGACACCGAGACTAACAATCGTTAGAATGGGTATTGCCACAAGTACACACCATTCCGTGCCATGAGGTTCAGGGATCCGAAGCCCGATAATCTCCTCAAGCATTACTGATATCCAAAGAGGGGCGAAAGAAAGGAAAAACAAGAAAAAAGCAAGAGATCGTTTCATGTCGTTTTCTCCGACTACTGCCAATCTCTGGCATTATCCACTTCAACCGGACTATTTACAAACACGTCGTGCATGGCTTGCTTGCAAAGCATCTTGATCAGGCGGGATGCCTCTTGTTCCGAAGTGATGTCAATTCTTCCTGCTCCGTCAAGTTTCAGACGAAATGCTTTTGACAATGCCTTTCTTCTGTTCGAATCTTTCAATATCTCGCCTCTTGCCGGATCGTAGTGAACCAGCCTTCGGGCATTCGACATTTTTGCTGCGACATCCCGGAGAAAATGTTCTCCTTCCATTGCGACAAAGTCCATGGAAAGACATTGGGTAATGGTAGAATCCGCCCGCTTTAGCATGGCCTCTTCTGAAACGAAGATTCGCTCCGCCTTTCCAGAGGTCAAGTAAAGCGTATCACTAACGAGAATCGCATCAATTTCCGCCTGAAGGGAGAGGATTGACCCCGATATGGGATGAAAACAATTCGCCTCCCAGAAAAAACGGTTCTTCGCAACGGTCACAGGGCGATTGAGCGTAACGAGAATGGCCTTGTCTGTTTTCTCCGCCAATCCTCCGACTCGCATCAGGGAGGCGTTAAAGACTGGATCCAGAGGACTTCCGTCACGAATCGCGTGGGAAACGCCAAACGAAAGGCGTGATACTTGATCGGCGACCAAGGGATCGTCGTTCTTGATCCAGCGAATGTCGTTATTTGGCGATATTCCTTCATACGGCAAAATTACCTGTTGTTGCTCCAGTTCCCCACCACTCCATGAAGCCAGAACCTCCTTTAATTGCGAAATGTATTCTTTATGCGAACCTCTTTTCGCAAAAAACACTTCATGGACAGGAAAACCGTCGGACGTCACTTTCTTTGCCAGTTTTGCCGTAAAGCACCGACATTTCTGGCAATCGGACAATGACCTGGAAACCTGATGGAGTCTTTGATGATGTATGCTCATGTCTGAACTCTTCAGAACCGACCCGATTACGGATATTGGATTTGCACAACCGCCATTACTTCTCCATCTTGGTAGGAGAAGCCGTTGTGGCCGCTGTTGACGGTGATGGGGGGCGCCCAGGGCTGGCCGTCGCCGACCTTGCCTTCGCCGTCGCCCAGCGTGTCGAGCACGTGTAGTTGCTGCAGAAGACCTTTTATCATAGAACAGTCTCCAGAGCCGGAGCCCACGCCTCAAGGAAGACTGAGAAGTCGCGCTTGTTGGGTGGCTTTTCAAATGAAGCGCGGATTTCCTGCGGGGTCATTCCACGTGTTTCAATCGCAGTATTTCCCCTGATGGTGAAATAGACATCGTAGGTCTCCTTACTTCCATGCGCAGCTTTGAGTCGCTTAAGCAGCTCCTTGGGACGAATCACCATGAAGCTAGGAGAATCTACCTCGCCTTTACCTATCACGGGAAGAATCACAAACACCCAATAGTCAGCAGTTGACTTTTGCAGTTTTGCGGCATCTATACGCCACCAGCCGCTTGCGTTGACTTCAGTCTTAAGTTCGTAGCTCTTGGAGGATTTCACCTGAAGCGAAACCGCTTTCCGGCAATCGCGACTACTCACCAACAAGTCAATGCCATCATCTTTTGATGGTACCCAAACGCGCAGTTTCTTTCCGAACTTGTGTTCAAGGTGTTCGGCGGTGAGGTATTCTCCGCCATGAACTGTGAATACGGGTCTCATGTTTCCCTTCCCATGCCCTCTTCACTTGGTTCGCACGGGAGAAAACGAAAAGGGCAACGTTTTCTTCCATGCTCCTAGTGAGGCCCTGAGAATGCCTTGGAGGAAAGCACGGGAAGCAACGCGCCCTTATGGCGCGCGCCCTTGCTCGCAACGAATCCTCCAGTAAAATTTCTCAGGTTTCACTAGGACCGTTAACGATGCGCGGAACGCAAAGTCGATAAAACTGACATTTCAATTTTACCAAATCGCAATCGCGCGCGCAAACTTTTTTTGTGCGTAGGCGCATGCGCGTGTTTCCTTTGGCACTCCCAAGGTCTCACACTATACTTCCAAAACGACGGGGAATCTTACGCGGGGATGGAGGGGCGGCGGCAATAGCCCTTGCATTTTCCCCGATGGTGTGGTAGACTTGAATTTCAGTTTTCCCCCATGCAAACCCCCGAAACATCCACGACTCTCCTCCGCTGTCTGGGACAGGACGCTCAGTCGGCGCGGTGGGGCGATTTCGTCACGCGCTACGAACCGGTCATGCGCTCCTTCCTCGCCTCGCGCTTCCCTTCCGTGCCGGCCGACGACATTATGCAGGAGACGCTGCTCGTCCTCGTCCGCGCCATGCCGACTTATGTCTATTCCCCGAAGGAGCATGGCCTTTTCCGCAACTACCTCCTGGGCATCCTGCGCAACAAGGCGCTGCGTTTTCTCCGCGACCGGAAAACGGAGGAGGAAGCCCTCAAGGAGCTGGCCCAGGCGCAGGAACCCATGTCGTCCGACGAAGAGGTCGAAGAGAAGGCTTTCCGCGAATCAATCTACGAACTGGCCCTCGCCGAGTTGCTGGCGGATCCGGCGATCCGTCCACAGTCGAAGCGGATTTTCGTCCGGGTCGCGGTGAACGGCGAGAAGCCGGAGGATGTCGCCGCCGCCTTTGGCGTCACGCGCAACTCGGTCGATCAAACGAAGAACCGGCTTGTCGCGAAGCTGAGGGAAATAAAAGAGAGGCTGGTCGCCAGTCGTTAGTTGAAGGTGGAAGGCAGCAGTTCAACTGAAGAATGGCTGAGGGACCATGGGCCGATTCCAGACGGCGCTTCGCTTCCGGACGGTGCCAGAATTGGTCGCTGGCGCATCGTCGCCTTCATTGCGCGTGGCGGCGCTGGCGAGGTCTATCGTGCGGTAGATGACACCGGCGACCGCGAAGCGGCCATGAAGATTCTGCACCGCACCGACGCGGCCGCCCGCGAGCGTTTTGCGCGCGAAGTCCGGACCATGGCGGAACTCCGCGACGACGCCTTCCCCACGCTCTTCGAGACCGGGGAACTCAATGGCCGCCCCTGGTATGCCGCGGAGTTCCTGCAGCCGCTGGATCTGCCGGCTACGGATGGCGCGGTGGCACGGCTTGTTCGCGCCGTCTGCCGCGGGGCGGGGGTGCTTCATGCGCACGGCCTTGTGCATCGCGACATCAAGCCCGCGAACATTCTCTCCCGCAACGGCGCACCTGTCCTCATCGACCTCGGCCTCGTCAAGCGCGCCGAGACGCCCGAACTCCATCCCGGCGACACGCTGTCCGTCGTCGAGGGCCGTCCCGTGGGCGTCGGCACGCCGGGCTATTCCGCGCCGGAGCAGTTCCTTGGCGGCGGCATTTCGCCGGCGGCCGACATCCACGCCATTGGCGTTCTGGCCAGTACCTGCTTCGGTGGCAGGCCGCCGCGCGCCTGGCGGAAAATCATCCGCCGCGCGACAAGTTCACTGCCCGCCGAGCGCTACCCTGACGTGGCTTCGCTCGCCCGTGCCGTGCGGATGCGCCATCTGCCGACGATGCTTGGTGCCGTGGCGGCGGCAATGGCGATTGTGGCCTTGATCGCCACCTTTGCGACCAGGAGAGAGATGCCACCGGAGCGGCCGGCGGTTCGCGCGGAGAGTTCGCCCAGCTATGCTGCGGAGCAGCCGGCGAGGCGGCCGCCGGCTCGCTTGGAGAGGCGGCCTTTGCTGCAACCTGCCGACACCTCCAAAGGGAGCTCGAATCGGGTGCCGGAATCCGAATATGCCAATGTGCTGTCGCAGTATTCGCTGGGGAGCCCCAGCCCTTCCGAACTTGCGGCAACCGCAAGGCAGAGGGCAATAGAGGCGTCATTGGACCGCAATTCCGCCGATGACCCGGCAATCCAATCCGACAGGGTGAGAGCCAAGCTCGCGGATCAAGCAAAGAACCTTCCGCGCGTCTCGGAGAAACAACTCGGCAAGATCGCCCAAAAGCTCGATTCGAGCATGGTAAAGATTCCCGGCCGCGACTTTGAAATGTGCAAATTCGAGCTTACGCAGGAGCTTTGGATGCCGATCGCCGGATTCAACCCTTCGGCGGTGAAAGGGGCTAGTCTCCCCATCACCAATGTGACGCTGGGGGACATTGAAGAGTTCCTGCATGACCTAAACAGCCTCCCGGAAGTCAGGGTTTCGCGAAAACCATATCGCCTTCCGACGGCGGAGGAGTGGGAATACGCCTGCCTCGCCGGCGGGACAAACGGCTTCTGCCGTCTGGCCGATGGCTCGCAGATCACGGCGGACAAGCTTGGAGAGGTCGCGTGGATCGGTCGCAACTCTGGCGGCAAGGCGCATCCCGTTGGCAAAAAGAAACCCAACGCCTTCGGCCTCTACGACATGCATGGAAACGTGGCGGAATGGACTTCGACAAAGCCGCCCGGCGAGATGTTCGAATACATTTGCAAGGGCAATGCCTATGGGGCGGACAAGGCGGAGCTTCTCCAGGCGGATTTCAGCCCGCACCTAACATACGGGATCAGCCTATACTCCATTGGCTTCCGCCTTGCGCGGTAGAGGGAACTCGGCTTTGCCACTATCCCTTCAAGCGAAAGGTGGCTTGCGATGGTGGATTGAGTTGATGGTTTTCTGGAGGCTGGAGATTTCGGCTCTGGTGCACTTGGGGAAGTCTGTGGCCCTTTGAGTGCCACCTGCGGACGAGCCGGTTGGCGTTCTCGACCGAATCTTTCTCATAAGGCGCCTTAAGGGAAATTGTCCACAATTTTTCAATGCCACAAGTGCCACCACTGTTCAGCACTGCCAGCAATGCATTGCCGATTGTTGAACAATTGTGGATTTGTGGACAATTTCGGATTTGTGTACAATAGCCACGCCCCTCGGGGAGAGGGTGCTGTCCCGGTCGCAGCACCGCCGCGTGGCGCTTTTGCCTTGGGCCTCTAGCCGCGGTTGGCGTAGTTCCGCTCGATCCACTTCCGGTATTCGCCGGAGCGCACGGAGTCAACCCACGCGCCGTTGGCAAGATACCACTTCACCGTCTCTTCGAAGCCGGTGTCCGCCGTGTGCGTCTGGCGCCAGCCGAAGTCGTGCTCGAGCTTCGAGCAGTCGATGGCGTAGCGGAGGTCATGGCCCAGTCTGTCGGCGACATGCGTGATGAGCGATTCGCGCGGCTGTCCGGAGGGAAGGGGAGCGGCAAGCCGGTCGACGAGGGCGCAGATTTTCTTCACGACGTCGATGTTCCGCAGTTCGGAGCGGCCGCCAACGCAGTAGGTCGTCCCTTCGGCCGCCTGCGTCATCACCGTCCAGATGGCGGAGCAGTGATCCTCGACCTGGAGCCAGTCGCGGATGTTGACGCCCTCGCCGTAGACGGGCAGGGGCTTGCCTTCAAGGGCGTTGAGGATCATCAGCGGGATGAGCTTCTCGGGGAACTGGTACGGGCCGTAGTTGTTCGAGCAGTTCGAGATCGTCGTCGGGAGGCCGTAGGTGTCGTGGTAGGCGCGGACGAGGTGGTCGGAGGCGGCCTTCGAGGCGGAGTAGGGCGAGTGCGGCATGTAGGGGGTCGTCTCCGAGAAGTAGCCCTCGGCGCCGAGCGAGCCGAAGACCTCGTCGGTCGAGACATGGTGGAAGCGGACGAGCCGGGCGCCGATGGCGCGCGCCTCCTGCAGCAAATTGAAGGTGCCGACGATGTTCGTCTGGATGAAGTCGCCGGGAGAGACGATGGAACGATCCACATGCGACTCGGCGGCGAAGTGGCAGACCGCGTCGATGCCGTATGCCTCGAAGGCGTCCTTGATCGCCTTCGGGTCGCGGATGTCCGCGTGGAGGAAGACATACCGGTCGCCAAACTTGGCGGCGACGTCGTCGAGGCTGCGCGGGTTGCCGGCGTAGGTGAGGGCGTCGAAGTTGACGATTCGGCCCTCGAAGCCGGCCTTCTCGAAGACATAGCGGATGAAGTTGGATCCGATGAAACCGGCCCCGCCGGTGACCATGAGGTTCTTGAACATGATGTCTCTCCCTTGTTGTTTCGCCCGCGCGGCGCGGGCGGGTTGTTTCCAGAATGCGCGTCCCTGCCCCTGGCGCGCCTCCTACTTCTTCCTGAGCCGGATCACGAGCGTGCGCTGCTCGAGGGCGTCGGCGATCTTCTGGAGGCCGAGGAGCAGGCCGTAGACGTCGGGGATGGCGACATCCCTGCCGCGCGCCTCCCGCAACTCGAAGACCGACACGACCTTGCGTCCGTCGTCGGGCCGTTCCGAAACGGTCACGGAGACGCTCGTCTCGCCGAGCCCAAGGGCGTCGAGATGCCAGTTCAGCGGCTTGGGCAGCATGAGGATCTCCTCCGTCTCGGGGGGCAGCACGATCTTCGTGGAGCGGCTCCAGGCGTTGGCGGGGGAGACGAGAAGGGGCAGGGTGCGCTTGTCGGCGCGCAGGGAGACCGGGACGGGCGTCGCCGACAGCTCGAGGGTGAGCGTGTCGCCTGTCCGGACGGCATAGTCCGGCACCCTGGCCTTGAGGACGCGGCGGTGCGGGAAGGTGTCGGTTTCGGTCTCGAGCGGGGCGGTGGCGGTGGCCGACACGGCGAAGCGACCGGCGAGCTCCTGGGTGTGGCGGCGCCTCTTCTCCGGCGTCATCTCCTCGTAGCGCATGCGCATGTCGGCGGCGTCGGTGCCGCCGTAGTAGGTCGTCTCGGTGATGGCGGCGTCGCCCGACGCGTCGAGGTCGATCTCGTTGGTCGACATCGTGAAGGTCTCGAAGGACTTGTCGGGGGCGCTGACGACGAAGAGCGGACCGGCGTCCTCGTCGGCGGACTCGCCGATGGCGACCATGCCGTGGTGGCGGGTCGTGCCGAGGAGGGCGTACTGGGTGGTGTCGTTGAGGAAGACCTCCGGCGCGTCCTCGTCTTCGGGGCACGGGTTCACGCCGACGAGCGGGTAGTCGAAGACGTCGGGCGAAGGCAGGACGTAGTTCGGGTCGTTCGTCACGTCAACCGACTCGTACATCCGCAGGGAGTTCGCGAAGACGATCCGCGGCTCGAAGCCGATCTCCTTGAGCATCGCGTAGATGACGACGGCCCGGTCGAGCAGGTTGCCGTAGCCGTCGGCGAGGACGGTGTCGGCGGGCGTCGGGGCGAGCGGCAGCTCGGTAAAGGAGGGGCCCGCGAGGCGGATGTTGCGGACGACGAAGTTGCGGATGGCGATCACCTTGTCGACCGAGTCGTTGATTTCGATTGTCAAGTCGACGGCCTTCTGCGCGCAGGCGCGGGTGTTTTCGGGCGACGTGGACTCCTCGACGACAGCCATCAGGCTGGAGAGGTAGTCCTTCCAGGACCCGCTGGAGAGGTAGATGGACTTTGCATAGAAAAAGGCGTCGGGAAGCCGGTCCTCGCGCGGCAGGGTGGCCGGCCGCTCAATGGCGTAGACGCAGCGCTCGACGCCGTCGTTCGTCGTGACGCTCGGGCTGTCGTCGCCGTTGAAGACATGCGAGTAGATCATCGTGTTGTCGCGCGAGGCCAGGGTGAAGGTGTCCTTCAGGAGCGTGTCGGACGACTGGAAGACATGGCAGAACGAGAAGAAGGGGGCCTGCCGCTGGACGATGCGGTAGGAGGTGCGCACCGTCGAGCCGATCTCGACGCCGGGCAGGCTGGCGACGAGGGTCTTCGCGGGCGGGAAGCGGGGGGCGGAGGCGACCCAGCCGGCATCCATGACGTTGATCTCCTCGGGGCTGATGACCTTGACCTGGCCGTTCTCGTTGGAGACCGAGGCGTGGAGGAGCTCCACCTCCTGCCAGACGGGGTTGAAGTCGATCTTGATTTCGGAGAAGGCCTTCCGCCCGGCGTAGGTCAGCACCTCGGAGACCGTCGACACCGTGGTGGTCCAGCAGGTGTCGTCCACGACGTCCACGACCGTGTCGCGCGAGAGGATGCGCCTGTCGGCCGCGGCGTCGGCGGGGGTGGGGCCGCGGCCGAGGATGGCGCGTTGCTCGGCCAGGCGCTCGACCTGGTGGAGCTGGTCCTTGAAGCCCGCGTAGTCCTCGGGCGCGACGAGGGTCGTGTTGACCTCGAAGCGGCGGGTCGCGGACAGCGTGGCGGCGGAGCCTTCGCCGCGGACGAAGGAGGTCTTCTGCGAGAACGTGATGCCGTTGGTCTTGAAGGAGGTGTCGTCGGGCAGGGCGACGGGGTCGCCGAGCGACGCGAACTCAAGCGTGACGGTCTCCTCGGCGCCGCAGGCGTTTTCCGTTTCAAGGGGGAACCGCCGCTTCTCAAGCCCCGTCGAGCCGGTCACGAAGTTGACGTAGCCGATTTCGCCGGTGGCGAACGGCAGCGCCGCGAGGACGGAGGTGTCGCCGCGCGCCGGGAAGTCGGGCGCCGTCAGCGTGAGGGAGACGGTGAGCGGCGTGTCGGTGTCGCGGAGGTTCTCCGGCAGGATCTCGAAGGACTCGAGCGTGGCGCCGGGGGCCAGGCTTTTCGCGACGCCCTCGAGGAAGATCCGGCGGCGCTCGCCGTTCATCCTGACGAAGAAGCCGCGGTAGGCGGAGTCGTTGAGCCCCTCGAACTCGATGGAGGTGGAGTATGTCAGCGTGCCGTCGTCGGAGACGCTGCCCTTCGACTTGGCGAAGACCATGTTGGCCGAGGCGGGGACGTCGTCGGAGGTGCGCAGCGTCTCGCCCTCGGGGGAGGCGACGAGGTAGCTCTTCCCCGCGAGGTAGGCCGGCAGGAGGTCGCGGGTGTTCTCGTTGGTCGGGTCCATGAGGGTGTAGTCGCCGTCCTTCTCGCGGATGGCCACGATCGCGTGGTTGAAGAAGGTCATCGGCACGTCGGGGTCGCGCTTTTCGCCGACGTGGATGAGGACGGGGTAGGCGTCGATGTCGGCGAGGCGGAGCATGGCCACGAGCAGGGCGGCCTTGTCGCGGCAGACGCCGTGGCGCCTCTCGAAGGTCGTCGAGACGTCGTGCGGCTCGTATCCGGGGGCCTCCTTCTCGGTCGTGACGCCCATGTAGCGGATGTTCTGCGACACCCACGTGAAGATGGCGCGGACGCGCGCGTTGCGGTCGTCGCCGGCCTCCTTCGCGAGCTTGGAGACGGTCTCCCGCATGTCGTCGCTGACGCTGTCGAGGCGCGGCTTGCAGAGGTTCCAGTACCATTTCGAGAGGTCGCGCCAGCTCTCCGCCGTGCTGAGAAGGACGCGCTGGCAGACGGTGTGGACGGGCGGCATGCTGGGCTCGGTGAAGAGCTGCGGGACGTTGGCGACATGCCAGGTGTGGAGCGTCCGCTTCGGGTCGGAGGCGAGCGGGGCCGAGGAGGCCTTGATGGTACCCTCGACCGCGTCGCGCAGCACGTTGCATTTCAGCGGCCGTTCGGCGGGCGAGGAGATGAAGTAGGAGTAGCGGAGGATCGGCGCGGTCGCCTCGAAGGTCTGGTAGTCCGACCAGACGTCCGGGACGCGCGACTTCTTCTCCGTGCGCTTGAAGGCGAGGCGCACGATGTCGCCGATCTCGAGGTCGGGGTAGGAGACGCGGAGGATCTTGTCGTTGGTGTCGTAGATGTTGGAGCCCATGTGGCCCGGATCGACCATCACCTGGGCGTTGCGGGCGAGGTCCACGGCGACGGCGGTTCCGTCGGGCTTGAGGATCTCGGCCGCGACGATGGCGACGTCGGAGTAGAAGACGTTGAAGTGCAGCGACGACGTCGCCTCGGCGCGCTTGCCCTTTTCCGTGAGGATCTTGACGTAGGTGTCGTCGAAGACGACGGAGGTGCCGTCGGGGTTGTACGCCTCGTAGGTGACGGAGTCGAGGAGGACCGTGTCGGCGTCGGGGTATTGCGCCGCGTCGACCGCGTCCCAGGCCGCGCGCGCCGCCGCTGCGTCAATGGTGCGCACTTCCGGCGGCACCTCCCAGACGGCGGTG
>JAEEGL011060811.1_pt1 | contig 23837 bp, 15 predicted proteins | sample 9134231 | NCBI WGS metagenome assembly JAEEGL01 (sample SAMN16246548, study PRJNA631951) | gut metagenome | biome: gut microbiome; feature: rumen; material: fiber-attached | host: Bos | place: Iran: Karaj | collected 2018-10 | reverse complement strand
TTTGGCGCGTATTTCTCGAAAGAGAGTACATACATATTGGCTCAAATCGTCTTCCGAATCAACACCTCGTAAAATGAGAAAAAGAGTAAAGATAAATCTTTATGGAGCGTGAGCATAAGCGTAAGCTCCACCCATAGGAGATTTGGGTCGGGCTGAACATGGAAGACGTATGGCAGTTGACTGCGCTTCCTTTTTTACACAAGGTTAATGCAGCATTGCTGAAGTTGAGATTATTACAACAACAATGTTTAACAATTATGGATAAAGAATTCAAAACTAACAAAAGACTAAAAATGCCTGAGTCAAGATTTGCTACTGGGCAATACAGCATGCTTAGACATAATGGAACAAAATGTCCTAACTGCGAACTGATTATTGAGGGTAATTATGAACTATGTCCCCACTGTGGATACCGTCTTCATTCTGACCATTGCACTTTCTGCGGTGCACCTATGGATAGCGATGATTTGTTTTGCGGTGAGTGCGGAGGAAGTGCCAAAGGAATAATTTGCCCTACATGCGGAACACTAAGTTTTCGTTCTTTTTGTCCCAAATGTAACGAACCAGTTGATGACATAGGAATAGATGAATTGGAAAAAGCTAAGAAAGACCCATTATATCAACGTATTAATGCTCTCGCAGAAAAAATCGAAGAATTTCTTGAAAGCGAACCTTTTAAACATGGCGAAGAACAATTATCTCCAGAGATTGCTGCGATACTTGAAAAATATCGTGATTTGCAAATATCAACAGATACCCAAGCAACAGAAGAATTTGATACGCCAGAAATAGAATCCGTCAATCATGTTGTCGAGTCTAACAAGGCTATTAAATTGACAACTTCAAGCACTTCAAATTTGGATTTCTCATCAGCTATTGAAGAATTGAATGATTTATTATCATCAATGGTTCCTGATCCGGGACTAACTCCACAGATGCAGCGAAACTATTATTCTGCTCGCAAAGTCGCAGTAATACGTAAGAGTAAAGTGAAAGAGAAGGTCGGATGGGTATGTAACTTGTGTGGATGTTGTCATGGTTCGCCGAGTGAATGTAGTCGCCCAGAGTTAGGAGGGACTTGGCTTTATACAGAAAAAGAAATAACAATTAAGACCTACGAATAATATGCAGACAATCAAACCAAATAGCAACACTTATTCAGATGATTCTTCATCAACAATTCGACCAGACCATATTTCCTCAACTGTCAGACCAAGTTCGTTGACAAATGGGGACATGTCTTCAACGATTCGCCCTAATGGTGGCTCTTCTACTATTAGACCAACCAATTTTGGCATGACAATTAGGCCTGGGGAATTGAATAGTGATGACAATGAAAAAACTATCCGTCCTGGAGATGACAAAACTATAGATCCCAATAAAAAGTCATCTACAGCATCATTGAGTGAAAAAATTGATACAAACTTATATCAACCTCGTGATTCATATATTATAAATGGTGTTGAATATAGAGTCATAAAGTCTTTATCTCTAACCTCGGGAGAGGCACAAGTATTCCTAGTAGAAGACCCATCTAAGGTTGAACGTGTGCTGAAGTTATATTATAAAGGCTCCACTCCAGATACAACTATACTTGACAAAGTTAAACAAGCCAATGGGGCAAACACTTTATTCAAAGAGCTTTCACACGGAACTTTTGAAGATCGGCACTTTGAGTTAATCGAGTATTATAATGGTGATAATCTTGATACTATTGATGTACGGAAGAAAGAATCGGAAATAATCAACATAATTAAATTTATGGCTAAAGCTATAGACTTTTGCCATGAGTTGGGATTCATTCACAGAGATGTAAAACCAAGTAATTTTGTATTTGAAGATAAGGGACGGAAAAATCTTCTATTGGGAGATTTCGGAATTGCAGTTAAACATGATGAAAAAGGAGAAAGTGTTGCAGATATGGCTCGCACGAAAATTTTTGCAGCTCCAGAAGTGTATCTTAACACTGGAGATGGCAAAGCGAAATTCAGTACAAAAAGCGATTTCTATTCTCTTGGGATCACGATTATATACCTATGGATGGGCAGAGACCAGTTTACGCATTTCGAGAAAGAAAATGAACTACAGCTTGCCACAATGAAAGCCTATGGAAATATGCCTATTCCTGGTGATATGCCGCCACGCCTTCAATCGTTGGTAAAGGCTCTTATAGAACCAAATCCAACAAAACGTGCAGGCTATGATGAGGTGCAAAAGTGGCTTAAAGGCGAAAATCCTTTTAAGACTGAAGTTCAATCGCCAACAAGAAACCAATTTAAGGTAATCTTCAGCGGAGAAAGAAATCTCATTGCCTATTCTCCAGAAGAATTGGCAAGAATCATGTTTGATAATCAGCAGTTGGCTATTTCCTATTTATATAAGGGAAGAGTAACCAGATGGCTTGAGGATAATGGCCGTCCGGAATTGGCAATTGAGATGGAACGAATAAAAGAGGATCTCTATCCTACGGATACATCTGCGGGGTTAGATGCAGCCTGCTACATACTCCATCCTTCTATGCCTTTTGTTGACATTTGTGGAAACAACTGTAAGACATCAACTGAAATAGCAAAGAGTATCTTGTCTAATTTCGACAAATATTTGATGCAACTATCGCATAATCCCACTAGTAGGCTCATTGTTTTCCTACAAACCCACGGGCTTGAATCTGCTGTTGTAGAATTTCGAAAAGAATTTACTAACGACAAACGGCTTGGATTGTTGTATTTGGCTTATAAACTGGATGCTAACCTACCGTGGCGTATGACTGATATTAACGGAAAAGAAGGTGCCTTAAATTCAGGAGATGAGATTTTAAACTGGGTTTCTAAATATGCTGCTTCAGACCGTTCTCTTTCAGATATTGTCAGTAATGCATTTCTGTTGTGGATTAGCCAGAGAAATACGATAACTGCTGCAGCCATTCAGCCTCTGATAAAACGTCAGGGTGATATTAATAATAGTTATGGAGTCCTCTACAGGCTTAATCCAGAAGTTGGACTCTTTTTTATACTTGATAAGACATCGCCTAACTATTTGATTACTATCGAAAAATTAGCACAGTTAATAAATAAGAGCCTCATAAATGTAATCAATAAGACTGATAAGGATGGATGGGATGCAGGCATTATCCAAGAATTATATGAAATCAGCCAGGGAGAGAGGCCGTCTATATACCATTTTTTGGAATCAAAGGGGGCAAAATACGCAGAAAAGATTAAATGGATAAAGTATTGTCTAGATTTAAAATCGGATGACAATACGAAAAAAGCAGGTCCATATAATGACCTCATAGGTTTGTTCAAGATAATAAAGGGATTGAGCGGAAAGGCTTTTTATACCTTTAAAAGTGGAAAGACCATAGATAATCCATCGGAACTATCCACTGTATCTTCTGCTGACCTTAATGATGCCAAGGCCAATTCATACCATCCCCTAGAAGCCTGGGTTTCTGTTTTTTATCAGGAAGATCCAAATTTAGACAAAAACATCAAATACACATACGAAAGAAAAACTGCTGAGTATATGGAATTCCTGTTCTCTCAAGGGTTTAGCTCACCAGAGATTGGACGTTATAACTCCTCAAAGCAAATTGTTGAATCACGAGCAAAGAAGCTTCGTTCTACATTGTCAATTGTTAAAAAAGGCAGATTTATCGTTTCTTTAATAACACTTATCCCTTTATGCGTAGCAGCTCTGCTCTTAGCTTTCGTTTGGAGACCGGAGTTTGGTTCCCTGCGTTTTGATTCGGTGTTTACACCTGTAGCTGTGATTCTTACAATAGTTTTCTGCTTTATGACTGGCTTTGCGGGAAGAATAATAGGAGAGATTATATGGGGATGTATAGTTGGTGCAATAGTATCAGGTATAATAGTTTATTTATCTAAGTTTACCTCGACAGTCACCCCGTATGCCACTGCCGCGATAGTAGTGGCTTTGGGTGCTTATTTTTACACAAGGTGTATAGGGATAAGGTTAAAGGAAAAAGAGAACGATGATTTGTTACATCCGGACTTTGAACATTTGGAGTTAGAACCCTTGCATGAAGCCTATCATCCCAACTATAATGGCTTTGATTCCAGTATTGGAGATAAAACCAATAATTATAGTACATATTTAAGTCAGATAAAGAAGACCATGTGGAAACGGGCTGTTCCTGTGGGTATTATTACAGTCCTGAGTATCTTGTATTTTATGAATATCGGTCCAGTTAAATCCATGATCGACAGCAGTAGCGTAGTAGAAAAATTGTCATCTTATGAGATAAACTCTACACCAGATTTTAGTGAAGGCCTATACGGTTCATGGTCAGGTACGATCAATAATGAGCCTGCTCTTGTTAAGTTTGAGACAATAGGAAAACGTTATAATGTGAAAATGATAATAGAACAAAGTAGCTCAAAACTAGAAATTATGGGATATTATCACACAAGACGTGGCTTGTGGGAATGTTTGCCGAAAAATGGTCCTGAAAAGATATCAGGCTCATTACAATTGACCGACAATAAAATATTAGGTGTTGTTACTATAAACAACCAAGATAATTATATTGATTTAGAGTATGTGTCAGGAACAGAGTAAAAAATGTGATATATGCGGAAAGGAGAATCGCAATTTGGCATCTTTCTGTAGAAGGTGTGGTGTACGTTTGACCACAAATACCACTCAGAATTCTGCTGAATTAGATTCTATTTTGCCTGAAATAATTGGGCATGAAGCAATAAAAGAACTCACTAAAACAATAATATCTACTCATCTCAACCACATAGCACGGGGTATCAAAAGGAGTAGGAATAACGATTTGCTATTATTGGGGAGTTCTGGTACAGGCAAAAGTCTTATTGTTAAGTCTCTCGCTCGGGTATTGTATGAAAATGGTATTCTTACATGGAAAGAGCCCATTGTTCTTAATGCGGTAACATCTTTGCAAAGTTATCTTAATGAAGCGGACAAGCACCTTGAAGAAATATCTGGAGCACTGTTATGCGTAGACGCCTTTCAAGGATTAGCGCACAATGCCAAGGACGGTAGTGCCATTACCGAACTTGAACGTTTGTATGAAGTGAAGGCTATGGTTGAGGGGAAGGGAAACTACATGATGATTGTTGTTACAGGAATCGACAACGGTGATATTTCGGCATATCTTCACAACAATAGCAATATAGCAGCTAATTTCCGCCAAAGAATTGACTTGGAGGATTATTCTGTTGACGAACTGGTTAACTTGACCGTTTATTTCCTTTCACAGACATATTCCATGATGGTTGAGGCTGCAGCGGTGGAGAAACTAAGGCGTATTTACAAGCAAATGGTTATAGATAAAGACAAACATCTTGAGCAGAATTGTAAATATGTATTAAAGATTGTTGATAAAATATTTGACAAATCACAGACACGAGATACGATGACAACGATTATTAAGCCTGAAGATATTGAAGGTAAGGAGTATGTTAAGAAAACATATAAAGAGGCTATTGCTGAACTTGACAAATATGTAGGCATAGATGAAATCAGGAAAGAAATTAAAGGCATAGGCGATAGTATTGAAGTCGCGGCCGAAGACGGTGAAGGTTTTACGCTTAAAAATCATTATCTTTTCCTTGGCAATCCTGGCACTGGTAAGACAACAATTGCCAGAGTGCTTTCCAACGTTCTCACTGCCTTGGAGGCACTACCACTCGGACATATCGTAGAGGTTGACAGGTCGCAAATGGTTTCATCTTATGTGGGTGAAACAGCAAAGAATGTGACCAAAATTGTTCAAAAAGCCATGGGCGGTATTCTGTTTATAGATGAAGCCTATACATTGGTGAAGGATAATAACGACAGTTTCGGCAAAGAGGCTGTAGACACGCTCCTTAAACTGATGGAGGACAACCGAGGTAAATTCGTTGTCATTGCCGCAGGATATACTAATGAGATGAGACGTTTCGTAGATTCGAATCCAGGTCTGAAGTCAAGATTCAACAAGACAATCAATTTCCGAGACTACGAGCCAGAAGAACTGACCCAGATATTCAATAACATGTGCTCTGCAAGTTCACATCCATATATGGTAGAAACTGCCTATGAACCGCATTTGCTGTCTTTTTTTAAGTCGATATATAATAAGAAGGGAAAAGATTTTGCCAATGCACGTACTGTCAGGAATGTCTTCGAAAGTGCCATCGAAAGACATAACACTCGCATAGAAGAGTTAAGGTCACAAGGGTTTGACATAACTAATCTGAGGCGAGTTTTCACGAAAGAAGATATTGAGGGCGACCGTTCAAGTGAATTGACTATCGATGAAGCCATGGCTCATCTTGACGAACTGATTGGCATGGCAGAAGTGAAGGAGGCGGTAAAGAAACTGAGAATTTCTTTAGAAATAGAACGTGAAACAATAGAACGTGGACTTTTCGATCCCAAAAACAGTTCCCAGCACATCGTAATTACGGGTAATCCCGGCACAGGAAAAACGACTGTTGCCAAGCTGCTTGGTAGCATCTTCCACGCCATAGGTCTATTACCATCTGACAAGGTTATAGAAAAAGAAGCGAAGGATCTTAAGAGCTCATATGTTAACGAGACGGCAAAACTCATGAATGACGCTGTAGACGAAGCTATGGGAGGAATTCTATTTATCGACGAGGCCTATATGCTAATGAATATTGATGCCAATGGAAAGGGTGACCAGACAGGAAAGGAAGCCATCGGAGCTCTCATTACCCGAATGCTCAACGACGCAGGAAAATTTGTGCTAGTAATGGCGGGATATCCTAAAGAAATGAATGCTTTTGTAGACAAAGCCAATCCGGGATTCAGACGCCGCTTTAGAGCTTTCCTTAACATCAATGATTATACTGCCGAGGAACTCTATCAGATTTTTATGCTTAAGGCAAAAAAGCAGAATTTAATACTCACTGACGACGCAGAAAGATGGTTAAAAATAAAGATTGAGCAAATGGTAAATACCAAAAGCGAAACTTTTGGCAATGCTGGTGAAATAGACAAACTTCTCAATAGTGTTGTTGAGCGTCAGTCTATAAGACTGCATGAAATGAAGAGTTCTGGACAGGAAATTGATAATCAATCATTTCTAACAATTGAGGCAGAGGATATTCCAGTGGAAAGACCAGAAAAAGTTGATCCGACTTCTATACTCGCCAATCTTGACGGTTTTGTGGGACTTCATGGAGTGAAGACCGAATTGAGGAATATGGTGAACACCATTAACCTAAAAAAGAAAATTGCAGATTTGGAGGGCCGTCCAATAGACAAGGCCTTAGACCATTATGTGTTTATGGGAAATCCGGGAACTGGAAAGACCACTATTGCAAGGATGATGGCCAACGTTTTATTCTCAATGGGTCTTTTGTCAACAAACACACTCGTGGAGGTAAAACGCGAAGACCTTGTAGCAGGTTATGCGGGACAGACGGCTCCAAAGGTAAAGCAAGTTGTACAGAGTGCTTTAGGTGGAGTACTATTTATCGATGAAGCATACACATTGGTTCAAGGTCCCAATGACTCTTTTGGAATGGAAGCGCTTAACACTTTACTTACATTGTTACTTACCTATAAAGAAAAATTTGTATGTATCGTGGCTGGATATAGTTCAAATATGAATGATTTCTTACATAGCAATCCAGGACTTAGCAGTAGGTTTACCAAGACTATAACTTTCGAGGACTATACTCCTGAAGAACTCACCGAGATATTCATAAACAAGGTTAAACGTTCTCCGTATAAGCTGACCGACGATGCCCGGTCGGCCGTGTTTGACTATTTTACATCCATATATAATAATCGAGATATGCATTTTGGCAATGCACGAACGGTTGGTAACTTCTTTGAGGATGTACAGACAGCACATAGCAATCGTGTTGCGGAATTTAATCTCGACGACCCTGATTTGGACAAAAATCTTCTTACAGAATTGACGGTAAAAGATATAATAAATGCACAATGAAATTAAATTTGAAACAATGCCCATATTGCAAGACTCCAATCCCCGAAGATAGTGTCTATTGCGATGTTTGCGGAGAAAAACTCCGTTATTGTCCATCCTGTGGAGCTTTTGCTAAGTCTAAAAGATGCGCTAAATGTGGACATCCCACCGAAGAAATAAATGCTGGTGAACCTGCATCAAACCCAAACAGCAAACATGTACCTGGTCATCTTGTATGTATGTCTGCTAACATACGTCTTGGCTTAAGCCATGAAGCCATAATAGGTAGACGTGGGAATTATGGTAATACATTCCAGCAGTTTCATTCTGTATCTGGTAATCATGCTCAATTATTATGTGTTGAAGGGATATGGCAAATTATGGATTTAGGATCAAGTTTCGGAACGTATCTCAATGGAGAGAAACTTGAAAAAAACAAACCGACTCCTATCAATGTTAATGATATCTTAAAGTTTGCTGATGTTGAATTTTTAGTGTCAGAATAGTATGGAATATGAATTACAGATATCTTTAGCATGCGACATTGGTTGCTTCCGGACAATCAATGAGGATATGATTCTCATATCAGGTGAAAAATATCGAAATAGCAGCGATGACTTCTCAACCGTTATACAGAATAATGGTCGATTTGTTGCAGCAGTTGCTGACGGTATGGGTGGTCATAATGCTGGTGAAATAGCCAGCGAGATGGCACTTAATCATTTCGATGATTTCATTGTGAATCTATCTGGAAATTTAATTGACAATGATTTCAGGTTCAAATTAGACAATGAAATAAAAGAAATTCACAGAGTCCTTACAAAGCATGGCTATGCCAACTCTGCATGCAATGGAATGGGAACAACTTTGGTTTCATTGCTGACATATGAAAACCGAATTTATCTTGTAAATGCAGGTGATAGCAGGGCTTATAGAATGCGCAACGGTATTTTGTATCAACTCACAACAGATCATTCTGTACAGAATAAGAACAATGACTACACCCTTCCTTCCAACATGATTTACAATTGCCTCGGAGGAGGAGGGGATTCTGCCTTCGCCGATGTCACAGAATTAACAGGCAAGGTATTCGAGAACGACATGTTCCTTTTATGTAGCGATGGCTTGTATGACGAACTGAGTGAAGAAGAGATTGAAGCACATCTGAGAAACTTTAGCAGTGCTTCTTCCCTCGTTAATGCAGCTAAAGCAAAAGGTGGTCACGATAATATAAGTGCTATTGTCATAACAATAAAATAATGTTACAAATATGGAAAAGATTGTATATAAGATTGTTGGGTTTATGGTTGTGTTAGGCATAATCATTAGCGTGCTTGAAGATTGTAAGGGGAGTATTGCAGATAGAATGTTAGATGTTTTTTTAAACCCATTGACAAGTTGTGACCGTCAAAAGTATATTGACGAGCTGGATAAAGAAAAGCCCAAAAATGCAGCTGAGTTTATTGGTGTCTGTATTACACAAATAGGAATATGTAATAACGACATCACGAACATCAGTTCCACAAATATCAACATACAAGAGGAGTTCAATTCTGTCAATAAACTTGTCAATAATTATAATCAGACAATTTCGAATCACAATAACACTATCAAGAATACAAAAAATAACCAGATTAATCTAACAAATTGGATTGACGAGCATAATACATATGTCAACATTCTTAATAATAAATACGATGATGTAAGAGCAAAAATCGACGCTCTTACAAAGGAACAAAAAGAGTTGAAAGATAAAATTGAGAGTTTGAAAAACTATGTTTCAAATTACGACAAAATAATGTCAGAAGAGTATAACAAAGAAAAAACGAAAATAGATAATTATATTAGTGAATTAAATATTAAGTTAAGTTCTCTAACAACTGAAATAAACACAAGCAAAAAAAAGCTGAAACAATTAAAAGAGTCCATAGACAAATGTACTCACGAAATAGAAAAGATAAATAAGAAGTTAGGTGAGTTACCAAAAAATGGTCCTGAAAATGGCCCAGACAAAGACGAATCAACAAAAGAAGATAAAACTTTCTATTATATTATTGGTACAGAAGATGAATTAAAAGAAAAAGGAATAGTATCATCAGGAGGACTGTTTGGTGGTTTAAAGGTAAACCCCAATCCGAATAAAGATCTATTTGTTTTCCTTGGTGATAACAATAAGAGCATTCTCCTCGGAAGTGAGAAATCGGAATTTGATGTAATATCTGATATTCCTGCTGATAGTTATGACATTCGTGTTATTAATAAGGCAAAGATATTAGTAATTAAGGATTTAAAGACTTTCTGGAGTAAAACCGAGTATCTGGTCATCATAAAATCAGAATAACAATTCTAAATCAAGTTACAATTATGGACGAAAGCAAAATCACTCAACAAGTGCAGGTCGCAGCACCGCAAGTCACTCAGCAAGATTTTATTAATCTTAATGCCCAAAAGCTTGGGAGCTACAGATGGCCAAAAGGTGCCATTGAAAGCATTGATCCAAGCAAGCTCAGGCTTGTTTATCTATGGGGTAATCGCTTTAAGGGAAAAGCTGAAGGATCATGGTCTGCTAGAGTAGATGGCTCACCTAAAATCACGGTGAACAATCAGGAGGTAAATATCAAAGATGGAACTCCCTACTCTGGCAGCTTCCCTCAGGTAGATTTCGACATTCTCGTTATTAACGACAATCAGGCTACACCAGAGTGGGCAAGGAAATTCTGTAAAATTGGATTCGAAAGTGACAATTTCCAGCCACAATCATACGTTTCCGCATCTGGAGGTATGATTGAAGGAGACAATTCTGGTAGTCCTCATTCTGCATGGATGAAAAACGGAAATGAGATTATTGATAACTACCTACTTCCTTTAGCTAACGATTTGTCTAAAAATACAGCTGTAGCTTATGTGGCTCTCGACATTATCCCACCTGAAATTATTCAGCAGTCGATGAGTATATTCAATAGGCAGGATTTCAATTCTAGAGATGTCGCTGTTTCTTCTCGTAATAGCGTGACGGAAGATCCTATTCCTGTACTAATTCCGTTCTATGTCATTGAATATCAATTCGAAGGCCAGACTTATTTTATGGCAATGATGGCTGACAAAAAAGGTCTTGTAAATTGTAAAGTTCCTGGCGAAAGAGCGACAGGCAAGTCTCCCGAGCAGATTGTTGAGGAAGAAATGCCAGACAAGATTAAACAGGTAAAGATGATGAAATGGGGCTGGATTCTTGCGGTTGTAGCTTTATTCGTCGTGAATTTGACTGTAGCTGTTGTCTGCCTTATTGCGTGGGCTACAGGATACTGGTTCATGAAAAAACCAATTAATGATCGTATTAAGGAGATTCAGGATCAAGATACTGTTGAATCCAAGAAAACAGCGGATTTGTTGAGGAAACAACTGACAAAATAACAAAATGGCGGAACCCGAAAAGCCAGAAACGAGTAGGGGTATTCTTAATTATCAATGACTATGAAAGTTGTAAAGGTTAAGAACGCAAAGTCAAACTCTGCAGGATGCTGTGACTGCTTTGGTGGCGGTTGCCGTTGCAATGACTAAGAGTTTTGACAGGGTCGTGGACGAATCATTGTTTTGTCCACGACCATTCATCATTTTCATCTATCAAATAATATGAAGAAATGAAAATCGAACATGCAGAGTTGTACTTATTACCAGCCGGTCATTTAGTCGGTACTGAGAAGGAAGATTTCTATATTTTATATGCCCCCATATCACAGGACATTTGCTTTATGGAGAAAGCAGATGCTCAGATGCTACGCAATTATATAGAATACAATAAAACACCAGACAATAAAGAATTAGTTGAGCTTGCCGACAATTTGGTGAGTACGAATCGGCCTCCCACCATAAAAGTGCCTTTGGCAGGTCTGTCCACTCACATGTCACTCATGCCAAACTACAGATGCAATTTTTCTTGTTCCTACTGCTATTCTTCAAAGGGACGTTCCAAAGGAACAATCAGCTGGAAAAAAGCGAAATCGGCACTCAACTATTTTATAGATAGCAAAAGGATTGATAGCTCTCAGCCACTATCCTTGTTTATTTCTGGTGGTGGAGAGCCATTATTATCATGGGACATTGTTTCTCAGAGTATAGACTACGCACGTCAGAGAGCCTTGTCGCAAGGATTTAAACTGCGCATATCGCTTGTTACAAATGGCTCACTATTGACAATAGAAAAAGCGCTTTGGCTGAAGGAGAAGAATTGTAGTGTGTGTGTGTCATTTGAAGTATTAGAAGAACTGCAAAACTGTCAGCGCGGTCATTATGACATTGTCAGGCATTCAATAGAAATATTAGGTCAAGCAGGCGTAAATACTATGATTAATGCGACAATTACGCCTAATAGTGTGAGACGTATGGCAGAGATGACATCTGAAATTATCAAATGCTACCCGTTCGTCAGACAGTTTACTATGGAACCCGTCACAAGTGTCGGACTATTTCATACGGCTTCCGAGATGCGCCAATTCTATGACACATTTATTGACGAATACACCAGAGCGAAACGAATAGCCAGAGAGCATGGATTACATATACGCTTTGCAATGGACGAAGCATTGAAAAGTACGGTTGTCCGTCATTGCCCGGGGAAGTTTTGCCTCACTGCAGATGCAACAATCACTGCTTGTCACCTCGCTACCTCACCAAAAGAAAACCGCTATGAGAAGTGTGTGTACGGAAAGGTCTATGATGATGGGCACATAGAAATCGACGAAGACCATTTCCAGCAGCTCTACGAAGACAATATGCTTTCCAAACACCGGTGTGACGATTGCTTTGCACGATGGAACTGCGGCGGCGAGTGCATGGCCCGCAATGACACTTATCCGCAAGAATACATGGACGAGGTATGCCGCTTTAACCGCCAATGGCTTATGCTCCTTTTGAAAGAGCGATTAGATCAGGAGATGATGGAGACACAGGGACTCACCTTACGTGAAGTGGTTCTCCAGGCAGAGATTGATCTGTTAAGGCAGAAAGATATTTATATCATACCATCCGATGAAAACAAATGGCTCCTATATGCCCCACTCGCCGATTGTGCCGCTCTTTTCAGCTTTAACGAAATACGCCGTATAGCTACAGCAGCTGACCAAGAAGCAAAGGATATTCTTAACGATATAACCGACGTGATTCCTGTTGCAAAACGGGACGGATACGTCCGTTCTGTCAAAGACTTTATCAACCTGAGCATACTGCCAAACAACGTCTGCAATTTCTCTTGTTCTTACTGCTATTCAGCAAAAGGGCGATCCAGTCAACGACTCTCTTACGCCAAAGCTAAGGCTGCTGTCGATTTTTTTCTTTCGCCGGAACACAACAATAGCGAACAGCTTACCGTTAGTATTTTTGGCGGAGGCGAGCCTTTGATGTCTTGGGACGAAGTCGTTAAGCCTATACTCTGCTACCTTCACAATCAGGAAACAGTGCAACATCGGCACATCATACCGACGCTGATAACAAATGGTTCTATACTGCCTAATGATTTCGTATCTATATGCAAGAATTGCCATGTAGACCTGGTTGTCTCTTATGAAATTTTGCGTGATGTTCAGAATCATCAGCGGCGCCATTACGACTTGGTAACAGGACATATCAGACAAATGATAGCAAATGGTATAGTCCCTGCTATCAATACCGTCGTAACGCCACTTAATGTAAGCAGAATAGAAGAGTCCTTAGATCAATTACACAGAATGTTCCCGGAAGTGAAGTATTTGTCGATGGAACCCGTTATTGACCTACAGATGCCCGATCGTCGTAACTTCTATCGTCTTTTTATTACTCATTTCTTAAAAGCAAAGAACCTCGCAGAAGCCTATGGCATTCAACTCTCTTGCTCAGCCTCCAGGAAGGTTGACCAGACCATCGAACGCTATTGTGCCGGTGAAATGGCACTGTGTGCCGATGGCTCTTTGACAATCTGCCCGTGTGTGTCTTCATCAGCAGAGCCACATTATCATTCATATATTTATGGGAAAATTGATGATGACGGCTCTGTAATTATTAATCACCAACGGTTGTTAGAGCTCCTAGGCAACAATGTTCATACCCATTCCTGGTGTAAGACATGCTTTGCAAAGTGGAATTGTGCTGGTGGATGTATGCATAACAACGACAAGAATGAAGGACTCCAAGATTTGGATTTCTGCTGGTTCACACGCGAAATGACACGCCGCCTCATCATACAGCGTCTTAATATAATGTCTTAAGTTCTATGGATTCATTTCAGAAATATAATATATACCAGCTACCACTTACTGAAGAGTATGGTCGTAACGACGTGTTCCTTGTTTACGCTCCTGTAGCAGGCAATATGCTCATCGCATCTGACGCAGAGTGCCGACAATTGAAATACTTGATAGATCATCCTAACGAAGTCATGAGTGACATGGCTCTTATCATTGATTCCCTTACTATTGGAACACCTGTTGACAAACGCGACAGTACAGTCAGACGGGTAGACGATTTTCTGCGGATGTATGTACTTCCAAATTACATCTGTAACTTCTCATGTTCGTACTGTTTCTCAGCGAAAGGACGTTCCAAAAAGGTAATGAAGAAAGAGCATTTAAAGACAGTTCTTGACTATTTCATTGACTCCAACCGGGTTCGGACAGACCAGCTTGCCATCAGCTATCTAGGAGGCGGAGAACCAACCATTTCTTGGGATTTGGTGAAATTCGGCATAGAGTATGCCGATATGCGTTCTCGCCAACAAGGTATAAGAATGATGACAACCATAGTAACTAACGGATCCGTCATCAGTCAGGATATGGTTGATACTTTCAGCCGATATGACGTACGTCCCCGGATATCATTTGAAATTTTAGAGGAAATACAGAACCTACAGCGCGGACAATATGCCAACGTGTGCCGTGGTATTGATATGCTTTGCCGGGGAGGTGTCACCACAATGGTCCGGTCAATGATAACACCTGACAACGTAGAACTCATGCCGCAAATGATTCAGCAACTGCATGACCGATTCCCCGTAATCAAAACCGTATTGTTTGACCCCATTACATCAGCTGAAACATTTGCAGACCCCGTTTTCACACGTCATTTCTATGATTCTTACTACAACTGTTTCCTTGAAGCCAGACAGTTGGCCGTTCATTATGGAATAAATCTTGGATGCACACCGCTTCGAAATCTTGATATGGTAGTCGAACGGTTCTGTACAGGTGAGTTCTGTATCACCCCTGAGGGCACCGTTACCATTTGCCATCAGGTTTCGTCACCATTTGAACAACGCTACGAAGACTATATTTATGCACGTATTGGCGACGATGGCTCCCTCATGATAGACCAGACCAAGTTCAGGAATCTGATAGAGCGAAACACTATATATACACAGCCGAGATGTCACAACTGTTTTGTCAAATGGAACTGTGGAGGTGGTTGCATGATGCAAAACAACCAATACAATGATGACATTCTTGATGTGATTTGCGACTTTACACGCCGTTTTAGCAAGCGCCTATTACTTGAACGGTTGGCAAATACATACGCTGAAGACGGAGAATCTTTAGAAGAAACTATTAAATCCTACTGATATGATATTTATAATTATTCTGTTTTTTATTCTGACTCTGCTCTTTGTCATTAATCATTTCATTAAGGTCAATAGGATAGACTTTGCTATGAAAAAAACTGGGCGTCAGATTATCCTGCTTATATTATTCGTGGCCTTTGTGTTTGTATTGTTAGTACTTATTTACTATGTATTATCTCCTACTTTAGACAACGACAAACTTTTCAAACTGTTTGGTGTGTTTAGTCAAGCATTAAATGTAGATCCCAAATTAAATATGGATAGAAATATCTACGATTTAATCGTGTCTCTCGCAGGAGCTGTCTGTTTCGGTGGTATTCTTATTTCTACCATTTCAAATATTATTCAGCGCCGAGTTGATTCTTATACCAAGGGAGAAGTACGCTATTCACATCTACATGGCCACAATATTATTATTGGTACTAATGAGTTGTTGGAGCCTGCCATGAGGCATCTCATGCTTGAAAAAAAAGGTAAACACAACAAAATGGTAAAAAAGAGAATTAAAAGGATTACTCTTGTCTTAACCACTGAAGATGCCGAAAAAACAAGGGCTCGAATACGGAAAATGGGTGTAATAGATGACAATAATTTAATTATTTATAGAGATAATATATTCAATTGGATTCCAGTAAAGAAAAAAAAATGGCATTTCCCCTGGCAACACTCTCATAGTACCAGCGAGAAGCCATCGAATAGTTCCAATGTAAAACAATTGGACGAAGAAAAATACAATGTCCTAAAACAGCTCAATTTATCAAAGTGCAAGCAAGTAGTTGTTATTGGGGACGAACCCATAGAGAATAGTGACATAAACAATACGAATATCGCAGACCTTATCTATCGATCGTCTTTTCAAATGAAAAAACGTAAAAGGCCGCTTCCCATTTATGTGTCATATTATGATGATGCCTATTTCATGTGCTTTTTTAATAAGGATTTAGATGTCTCCCATGTCTATTTCTACCCTTTCAATTATTATGAACTTTGCATTGCCAATGTATGGGGCAACAAACTACTATGCGATAAAAATAATTATCCCGGACTTTCAAATATTTCGGAAAAGAAGCCTCTCCACCTATATATATTGGGATTCAATGCAATGGGACAAGAGGTGCTTAAGGCCGCCTTAAAATGGGCACATTTTTCAAATTGTGCTAATACAATGATAAGCATATTTACTGAAAATCAAGAAGCCCAGAACAGATTTCTGCGGCGATATCCTAATATTAACGGGAGAGTTTTTGATATGGATATTGACTATAACATTCAAAGTCCATACGCTAAAGAGACAATGGATGATCTAAAGAACACAGTTTCTAATGAGAAAGAACGACCATATATTGTTATCTGCTCAGACAACAATACCAATAATTTCATGCTTGCCACTCATCTTCCATCAGAAGTGTACAAAAAAGGCGTGCCAATTTTAGTACAATTCGACCACAATAGTTACACTTTAGAGCAGAGATTCCATGCTAACAACAAACGTTTCGGTAACATTCACTTTTTCGGATTTCACAATAATGACATTTCCTTCTCATTAGGATTGGAGATAGCGCAAGAACTTTTTTTCCTTCATGGAATAAATAAAGGTTTTCTTAAAAAAACAGAGAGCGATAAACGGTCATTCCTCAATTATTGGGAAAAAGTCTTTAAAAAAGAAACCAATGATGCAAGAGCACGATGGGAAGCAAGTCCATATAATAACGTCAGGCGTACTCATATAAGTTGTGCTCAAGGTCTATCAATCCTCTTACAAGAGTTGGAATTGAGTGTTGTTGAAAATCCTGACAAGAAACCTAATAAAGAAGATCCAGGAAGGGATGCTCTTCTGGGAGACATTACAAAGGATATTCTACAAAGAATATACGTGGGCTCTTATATTGCAGCTGGAAATATACCAACTAATAGTCCGAGTTCAGAAAACGATGAGGATAACGGCTGCCTTAATGAATTGTTCACCTATGATGAACTTAGAAAAGCAGGTGGCGAATCATTTCTCAAACGCGACAAGAGATTGAAAGAATATATAGAAGAGGTTCTGGAATGGCTAACAAGAAACGGAAAAATTCTAAAAAAGACATCTTCTTTGAATTAATCGGAGAGGAAGAAGTTCTAATATACGCTCCATTAGCCGGATTGGCACTCCGCACCAGCAGCGAAGAGGCTGAGAATATAAAAAAAGCAGCCTTTGGGTTGCTATCAACGCAGGAAAGCGTTGATGCATGGAATATGTTGCGAGCCAAAGATTCTGTGTTGGTCTGTTCTTCACCGATTGACATCGACGAGATGAGCATTCTGTTAAACCAGCGTTGCAATTTCTCTTGTACTTACTGCTACTCTGCACTGGGACGATCGAAAGCAGAACTAAATACGGTCCGGATACATCAGGTTTTAGATTTTTTCGTGAAACGAAGCAGAGGACTGCATTTGAAGCTTGTGTTTTCAGGCGGTGGCGACCCCTTATTGTCGTTCGACAAATTTCAGGAAGCCGTCAACTATGCAGAGAAGTTAGCAATAAAGCAAGAAATAGCCTTGGCTATTGGCTTGGTGACAAATGGTTCGACACTCACTGACGACCAAATCAACTTTCTGAAGGATCATGAAGTAGAAATGGTTCTTTCGTTCGACATATTAAAAGATGTACACGATAAGCAACGATCCCACTTTGACACTGTAGCAGACACGTTACTACGCATAGCCAATGCCGGTCTGCCTTTTGGCCTTCGGTCGACAATTACTCCACTGAACGTCAACCGCCAATGTGAAATGGTAGAAACGCTTCACAAGGATTTCCCGCAAGTAATGAGCGCAGCCTTTGAAGCTGTACTGAGCCGAGAACTGTTTGAGACCATAGAAGAACAAACAGCATTCTATAAGGATTTCGTGAATGGTTTCTTTCAGGCAAGATCGTTGGGCGAATGTTACGGAATTGAAATCAGTAACACTATTTTTAACAGCGTGGGCTGTCGTAAACTCAGAGCCTGTCCTGGTAAACTAGTCGTCACCCCCGACGGCATTCTGTCGGCCTGTTCCCGTATATCTTCTGACAAAGAACCTCACTACAACCTATTCCAATATGGTCATATTGATTCCAGTGGAGTTATTGTTGACGAAGACAAATACAACTGGCTGATGAGTCAAAATGCCCTACTCTATAAAGACTGTAGCGGCTGCATTGCCCAGTGGCACTGTGGTGGGGGATGTCTCCTGGCAAGAAAAGTACTGGCAGAGCGAATGCCTGTCTATTGCAGTTTTATGAGACAGATGATTGTTGAGACATTAAAATACGTAACAAGATGAGCGAGGAGTGGTTGGAAAGATACGCTATATACCGTTATGAGTGGGAAAAAGAATTGTCTATTTTCTATTCGCCCATCGCCCGCCGCTATGCCGTTGCCTCAAATAGTCAATTGGAAGCTTACCTCACTGACGGTCGTTTTGCTGATGTGTTTGGTGCGCTGGCCGATTACGTCCCGATAAACCGTCAAAAAAAAGTATTAGCTCCTGCTGACTACACATTGCTTACTATCCTGCCCAACAACGTATGCAATTTTTCATGTAGCTACTGCTATTCAGCTGCAGGTCGAAATGGGTCGTATCTGAAAGAGGCTCATCTAAAGGCTGCCATCGATTATTTCATTGGTTCCAAGCCGGACACCTTTGGCCGACCGCTTACGATTTCCTATATGGGAGGAGGCGAACCTATGCTCTCCTGGTCATTAGTGAAAAGTGGTATATTATATGCTGAGGAGCAAGCCATAAAGCGTCATTTGCGTATTCGACACCGTATTATCACTAACGGTTCCATACTTGACAATTCCTCTATTGACTTTCTGCGGGAGCACAATATCGACGTTTCTGTTTCATTCGAGCTTTTACGCGACATTCAGAATCTGCAACGTAAGAATTACGATATCGTGGAAAAGAATGTCAAACGACTGCTTGACAGTGGTATCAACGTGCAAATCAATGTAACGATAACTCTGGCTAATGTCGAGCGGATGGAAGAAACGTTTGAATGGCTGTTAAAAGAATACGATCAGGTCAAAAACGCCATGTTTGAACCGGTAACCGGACAGCAGTTATTTGCTACCCCCCAGGAGATGGAACGTTTTTACAATCTCTACACCAAACAATTTGTGCAGTGTCTTCGTCGTGCCGAAAAAGCGAAAATCAGCCTCACGTCATTCGTCTATCTGCGCACCATTTACCCCCTTGAACGTGCTTGCCCAGGCGAACTCTGCCTCACCGCTGACGGACAATTTTCTGGCTGTTATTGCGTTGCCTCGCCTCGTGACCATCTGTTTTCCCAGACTCGCTATGGATGGATTGATATGTACAACCATATACATTTTGACATGACCCGCTATAATGAACTGAAGGCTCACGACGTATATGAACGAGCAGAATGCCAGTCCTGTAAGGTGAAATGGAATTGTGGTGGCGGATGCTTTTATCAATATGCAAGCTATGACGAATCTTATCGCCGTGTGGTCTGCGATTTCACCCGTCAGTTTGTCGCGCAGATAATTTATTACAAGGTTGAACAACGATTACCAGTCAACCATGTTTATCCGATATTACTCAAAGAATAATGATATGGAATTGTTAGAAAAATTGTGTAGTGCCTATGGGCCGACAGCCCATGAGTGGGACGTACAACGCTTGGTCGCAGAAGAATGCTGCAAAATCCGGATGGTATGTGAAGGTGATGCCATTGGAAATCTGTATGCCTCATGGAACAACCCTGGCCCATTAAAAATAGGAATCATCGCACATGCAGACGAGATAGGTATGCAGGTGAACTGTATAACCGATGACGGTCTTCTTCGATTTAGGAAAATAGGTGGACTGCGTGCCACGTCACTTGACGGACACCAAGTAAAAGTACTCACCCACAAAGGCCCCATTGATGGCATTGTAGGAAGTGACCCGATGAACGATAATGGTACAGAAAAAGGTATTCTAATGGCAACCCGTGATTTATGGATAGACATTGGAGCCGAATCACGTCAAGAGGCAGAAAGTATGGTCAGGTTAGGCGATTTTGTCGTGTTTAATGCCACTTTTACCCGTTTAGGGGAATATCGTATCGTCTCGAAGGCTCTTGATGATCGCTTAGGGCTATATGTGATGTTGAAATCACTACGCGAACTGAAAGAGTGTTCGTTATCCGCTGAAGTTTTGGCTATATCTTCTGTACAAGAGGAGATTAGTACACGTGGCATTAAGGCCTGCCGCAAACCGCTTGACGTTGCTATAATCCTTGATGTTGACTATGCAACAGATATTCCGACCGCTCATTCAGAAACAGGTTTGCTGAAACTGGGGGGAGGTGTCGGTATCAACATGAATGCCGACTCTAATCCTGTCTTAAGGAACATGCTCGTTGAAGAAGCCGCTAAACAAGGTATCGCCCTGCAGCCAACTGTCAGCAGGAACCTTTCTGGAGGCACTGATGCCGCCCAGTTAGGAACCATGGGAAACATAGCCACCCTAAACGTCAATCTACCGCTTCGCTATATGCATACCCATAGCGAGACGTGCGACATTCGTGATATTGAAGCTGCTGTAAAGGTTGTGGTGGCTTTGGTGAAACGATTGGACAAGATGCCTGAGCCAGTATTTGTGCCCTGGCAGCATTTGGAAGAAAAGAGATCTTAGATAATGAAACGGAGAATAAATATTCTACTCGTTATACCACGCTACAAGGTATATGGCTCAAGTGGACACTACGTTATGCCTATGGGCATTCTATATGTCTCGGCTTTTTTGAAACAGAAAAGGGTCTGCATGGTTCACACATTAAACCTGAACCATGTAGCTGGTGATGAGTACCGTGCCTTGGCCGATTTTTGCCATACCAATGATATTCAAGTAATAGGAGTAGGGGGATTGTCTGGCGAGTATCAGGATCTGGCACGCATTGTTCGATATGCACGTTCCATCAACCCGCAAATGTTTATCATCGTAGGAGGAGGGATTATGACTGCCGACCCAGAGGTGACGATGCAAGCTTTCGACGATGCCGACTGTGGTATCATTGGAGAGGGGGAACAGACCTCTTTAGAACTGCTGCAAGCATTATCGGATGACAAATCTCTAACAACAATCAAGGGCATCATCTTCCGCAAGAACGGCATTTTGGAAAGGACTCCTCCCCGGTCAGAGATAATGGATCTGGATAGTCTGCCTTTTCCCGACTATGAGGGCTTCAACTATCAGACATATCTTGAACAGAACCCTGATTTAAGCGACGAGGGAAAGAAGTATTCTCAGGTATCGGTTATCGGAGGACGTTCGTGCAAGTATAACTGTACGTTCTGCTTCCATCCATCAGGAACAAAATACCGCCAGCGCTCGCTGGACTCTATATTCTCTGAGATAGACTATCTGGTAAGCCATTACGACATCTCCTACATCGCTCTACGAGAAGAACTTTTCGCAACAGATAATGAGCGGGTTAGGGCGTTTTGTCAACGTATGGAGAAATACAATGTCGACTGGTCTATACAACTGCGCATTGATAGCATCGACCAAGAGTTGGTTGATATACTGAAGATCACTCGCTGCCGCTATGTATTCGTGGGAGTGGAAAGTGCCAACGACAAGGTTCTGAAAAGTATGAGAAAGGGTATCACTCGGTGCCAGATAGAACGCGCGTTGGAAATGTTGAGAACAGCAGGTCTTAAATCACGTTCCGGTGTCATTTTTGGTGACTCAGAGGAAACTTACGACGCTGCACGTTCTACACTTCAGTGGTATCTTCAGAACCGCAAGCGCTATCAATTATTTGCAGACATGATCATCTCTTTCCCTGGCTCCGTGCTCTACAAGCGAGCCTGTAAGAGTGGCATCATCCCTGATCCTGTACAATTTCTGAAGGATGGATGTCCGGTTGTTAATGTCTCTAAAATGAATGATGAAGATTTTAAAAGATTAATAAAGGACATAGAAAAAATTAATAACAGACAATATAACGTAAAATATTACATAGACAGATAATATGTTTATTTTGCTTGTCACTACCTCAACCAATGCTGTAAGAGCGGCACTTGAGCGAGAGAAAACAATCAAACTCCTTACGATTGATTGTGCAACATTAGGTGTAAATGTATTAGAAGCGATAGAGCGTATTTTTCATGATTCCATTCCAGACCTATTAATTACATATCGATGCCCTTACATTCTTCCAAAGAGAATTTTTGAACAATGTCACATAGGTTCTTTTAATATACATCCTTCGCTTCTACCAAAATATCCAGGGCTGAATCCCTGGGATAAAATATTCCATAACAAAGAACGAGAAAGTGGCGTCACATTACATCAAATGACCAAACATGTTGATGCGGGTAATATCATATTCCAATCTTCTTTTATTATAGAAGAATCAGATTCCATAGAATCGGCACGTATGAAGGCCGATGGAATCGCTGCAGAATTAGCTCTAAAGTTAATATATCAGAAATCCAATATGTTTTAATCTATTGGTGTCCGATAAAAAATTAAGCTGAGCCGACAGAAAAGGGGACAAACCTTTCGGCAAGTCCCCAAAGATTTGTAATTTTGCGTTTGCTATAACAAAAAATTCCAAATCTATGGGCAAAGTTACAAATTTCTCCGGACAGCCGGTACTAAGTCAACTGATAAAATTGATGTAAGCATTCGTTGAAATACACGTTGTAGCAGTTGTAGTTAAGTTGTACCTTTGCAGCGCAATAGTGCCTCTTCCTGATTCGCTTCTATTGGGAGTGGTTTTTCGCTTTCGGGACAATCTGCATCCAACGCTTGCAGTGGTGTTTCGTTCAAAGCGTACACATAAGACTTACAGGCCAGATCTTCATCTTCATTCACCCGTATTTTTCGAGACTTAAGCCTCTTCATATAATCTATGACCGTGACATTGTTGGAATCCCACATCTTATAAAGTTCGTATGCGTTGGTAATGTCTGCTTCTGTTATTAACACGCCATATACGGGTATCATGAGCTGCTTCTCGATTGATCGAACTGTCTGTGCCAATTTCCAAACTTTGCTGACACGAGGATCATGGCCATCACTCAAAATAAGGGGACTAAGTGTTTCGGATTCCTCATATGTCTGTTCTTCGCAATGACCGCAGCAATCAAGACATACCACGACCATACTTGAATTGTCGCAATACAGATATACGTCGAAGTCCGTCAAATATGGGGCTAAGCCCTTCAGGTGAGAGGAATAGACGGCATAATTCACCGCCATAGCATCTAAGTGTTTCCAAATAGTTTTTAGTGTTTGTTTCTTGAAATCATTAATGAGTCTATACTCTTTCCACAT
>JAEEGL015142411.1_pt1 | contig 23838 bp, 42 predicted proteins | sample 9134231 | NCBI WGS metagenome assembly JAEEGL01 (sample SAMN16246548, study PRJNA631951) | gut metagenome | biome: gut microbiome; feature: rumen; material: fiber-attached | host: Bos | place: Iran: Karaj | collected 2018-10 | reverse complement strand
GCTGGTTACAATAAGTGAGTATTTCTAAGAAAAAATCCCATATAGTATATGATAAAATGGTTGATAAATACTATTTTATTTTACCTGATGGTTCTGATATGGAAATTAAAAAAGAACAATTAAATAAAATAGATTGGTCATCTTTGTATTATGAATTATATAGAGATATGTTAAAATATAATATCTCTAATCTTCGTGACTATGTATATATTTAAAAAATATTTTAAAGCTTCTGTTAACTTTTAGTTGACGGGAGCTTTTTTTTATGATATAATATAAGAGTAAAAAGGAAAGAGAAAACAAGAAAGGAGCCTGAGATGGCTACTTATGTTATTGGAGATATTCACGGTAGGTATTATCATTTGATGGATGTTCTGAATCAAGCTAAGTTTGATGTTAAGGAAGATGAACTCTATGTTCTTGGAGATATTTGCGATAGAGGAGGGCATTCTGATAAAGTTTTAGAGTGGGCATATAATCAACCCGAGTCTGTTCATTTCTTGTTTGGTAATCACGAAGATTTTCTGGTGTCTGATATGCGGCGCTGGGAGGAGTATATTAAGGGAGCCGATCTTGATAAGGATTACTTGTTGGGTGCTTATAAGTATGATTTTTACAATATGAGTATTTGGCTTCAATGGAATGGTGGTATCGAAACCTTTGAATATCTTAGCAATCTTCCCAAGAGTAGAAGAGAAGATATTGTAAATTGGATCGCACGATGGCCTTTGTTTTATGATATCAAAGTTAATGGTCAGAGGTATGTTCTTGTTCACGCGGGGCTTGCTCCGAAGGGTATGCGGCTGTCGGATGATCGATATGATAGAGGACGTAAAGATTATGTAGAGATTGAAGGAGTAGAAAGAAAGCAGTTTGCGCAAACTCTTCTTTGGGTAAGGAATAATTGGTTTGTAGAGGATACTCAAGATTTACCTTTTACTACTATTTTTGGACATACTAATACTGGACATATTTATGATTTATTGGTTTGGGTTGACGAAGATAGAGAGATGTATCAGGTAGAAGGAGAGCCTTTTAAGATTCTTAAATTCCATGGTAATAAGATTGCTATGGACTGCGGGCTTCAGACGTTGGGACTTCTTCGACTCGATGATATGCAAGAGTTCTATAGTGATATCAAAGAGTAAGATTATGCAATTTTGCCAGGCCGCTAGGAGTTAGAATGATTAATGGAATTGAAGATATATTAAGAGAGTATGGTGAAGAACTATTTACTCCTGTTACAGATGACAAACATAGTCGTATTGATCGTTTGTCAAAAAAGTATGCTGAGAAGTATGAATTTGAAATTAATGAATTACGAAAGATAATTGAAACACAAAATAAACATTGTGTAGTTTATACTAGTGGATGTAGAACATGCCCTTATTTTGAAGATTTTTCTACTGAATTTTGTGGTGTAAAAATAATGCTACGAGAATGGAGTGAATAATATGACATTTAATGGACGAGTTGAACTATTTAATTTCTTTGACTCGGTAATGCATAGTCCTCTTGGCGAGCCTGATTATGATGAACGTGAGTATGGATTTAGTGATGATGAACGTAATGTACTATGGGAGCGTGAATTGGAATTGTTAGGTGATTACGCATCGTGGTCATCGACACTAGATGATTGTGTGCGCGAACTGGGAGTCGAGGTATAAATATGTGTGATTATCTAGAACGTATGAAGAAAATCAATGTTCCAACTGAAGAGATACGTTTGTGGTCTGGTCTTGCTCATCGCGTTATCGAATATACAAGTCCGTTTCCAATTCCAGAAGATGTGGTAATCATGCTCTGGTTACACGAGGAAAGCGCAACCATATTACTTGATATGTGTGACGATATTGATGAGAAGTTTAGTGAGCTAGAGATCGAGAACGCTAAGTTGCGAAAGGCAGCAAGAGATGCATGGTCTCTATTTGTGAGGTTTGGAGCCGTGGAACCGTATAATTTACCAGAGGTTGACAGAGTAAGAGAGTCTTTGAAAGAACTTGGAATTGATGTATCATTACAAGAATTGGGAATTGAGGTACGTGAATAATGAAAACGCTTGGAAATCCATCAAAAGAAGATATATGTGGATTTGTAACTACGACAGCGTATAAACAATTGGAACGTGAAAATGCTAAATTAAAGAAAAAATTGCAAGGATATTTTTATCTTACATATAAAGCCGCAAAAGAAAAAGGCAATATACTTACAGAAATGATGATTAGAGATGAAGCTAAAGAGTTTGGAATTAATTTAGATTAAGAAGTTGTTGGAGAAAGAAAATGGATTATGATTTAAAACTTTCGTTAACTCTTGCTTTGAGTTATCTTAATTTTGTTTGTGAACATAAAGAATTTTGTATTAATTGTCCTCTTAATAAATATCTTAAAAGAGATAAATATAGTAAAATCATTGGAGGATGTGAAGTATTGGATTTAATAGACGAAGCATCTAAATTTGGAATTAAGGTAGGTGATTAAATGGATAGTTTTCAAGTAATCGCTAATCAATGGATTGAATCAATGGAAAAAGGTTTAGAGTCTGCTAAAAACGAAGAGATTAAAAGAATTGGCAAGAAGATTATAGAAGGTTTTAAAAGTTATATAGCAGACGAAAGCATTGTAAAAATAGTAGAGAGAGATAGAAAAGATAAAATTGGTCAATGGGTTAATACTTTATCAGAAATTGCTTTAGTAGAGACTTGTATTGCTTGCGGGATACTGGGAGCCGCGGAATCTTATAATATTAAAGATTTACAAAAGCGTTTAACTAATTTTATTTATGCTGATCTTTTTACTCTTTAATCCAAGAGAAAGGAGAAAAGGAGAAGCGCGGGAGCTTGTGATGTGACGTCTCAAGGCAAGCCCGCATCTTTAAGTTATGTCAAATATTGTTTTAGATGTTGTAAATGTGATATTTGTTGTGTATTCAATCTTTCTATTGGGATATTTTATAAGAGAGAGATTTAAGTAGAATGTTAAATGTATTGTATTATATATTGGTAGGCGGAATATTTTGTCTTTGGTTAGGTTTTATGATTAGCGTAGTTGTTCAGTTAATTATAAAATGATTAGACCAACGTTAATTTTGGCTTAGCTTTAGCTAAGGCAAAATTAACAAACTTAAAGGAGTTAGAGTGTATAATTTTATTGTATTTGTTAGTTATAATTTGAGGGGTTGTTAAAATGATTAGAATTTATTATTGTGATGATCATGATGGCATTCTTATAAAGAATCAATGTAATGTTGCTGTTGATGATAATGAAGCAACTTTAGCAGAGGTTATTAATGGTCTTATTAAAGTTGCAAAGTTTGCGGGGTATAATTCTCTTTCTTTTGACAATCTTGTTATAGAGTATGTTAGAGAAATGTTAAAGGAAAAAGAGAGTAATGTTCCACTTATTACTTCTGAAGATGTTGAGGTAGATAAAGATTATACCTTTGAAGATTTTATTCTTGATAGGACCTATAATTAGATCGTTTTTTTGGAAAAATTACGAAAGGGTTAGTAGAGTGCGGGTATTGTTGTATTATTCTCGCGCTCTTATTTTTTAGATAGGCATGATGGTTAAAATTTTACATTTTTTCACATCAGATATCCTATAACAAAATTTTACATTTTTTTACATCAGATTAGTTTGATTTTATACATTTTTACGCATCAGATATTTTTATTTTTAATTGGGTAAATTAGAATAATTTTAATAGTCTTAATTTTATTAAAATATAGAAACATATAAGATATATGTATAAATATATAGAAAATTTAAATTTTTTCAAGACCATGTTAGATTTAGATAAAGTGATAGGAGTTGAAATTTTTAATGGAAGAGAAATCAAAGAATAGAGGAGTTTATTTCATGTTATCAGAGGATAAATTTGAAAAAATGAAAAAATATGCTCAAGAATTGTATATGACACAAAGTGCCTTTATTCGATATTGTATTGATAAAGAGATTAAACGTTTAGAGCGAGAAGATATATATTTATAGTAGATGGCGATGTATAGAATTTTTTATGCCGAACCATAGGATTTTTTATGCCGGTCTATAGTTTTTTTTACAAAAATTATGCTGATAACTATGCTAGTGATAAAATGTTAAAAAAACTATAGACGGCCATAAAAAAAACTATAGATCGCCATTAAAAAAACTATAGATGGGCATTAAAAAAACTATATATATAATTGTTAATATTGTTATATATTGTTACTTTTGTTAAAAGGATGTGAGTTAAAAATGTTTTGAAATCAAGAAGTTTTGGTTGAAATGGAAGATCAGTTAGTTCATAATAAAGACTATCAACCTATTATTCGTTTTATTGCCTATAGTATGGATGGAGAGTTAGATACTCAAGAAGAAGTTTGACGAGTGGAGAGAAAACGATTTAGAACAATATTAAAAGAAAAAACTAAATGGACAAATTATTATGTTAGAAAATTTATACAAGTATATGTTGATATGGGTGTTATTAAAGAGGTTAATGGTTATTATGAATTTTCTAAAGTTGATACGAGTTTAGCTTGAACTAAATTAGACATAGGCACAGTAATTTATTGTTTAAAATATTTAAATGATATCATTATAAAAATTTATTGTTTGTTGCTATATAGATATAACAAATATATGTATTATAATTTAAACAATCCTTTTCCTCAACCTTTTAAATTTTCTCGCGCTCAAGTTTGTAGAGGAATTGGATTAAGTGATAAGTGGCAAGATAATTATACTAAAGTAGATCTTGCTTTAGAAACTTTAGCAAGTTTAAATTTGATTGATTATGATCCAGGACCTTTTTACGAATATGATCCTGAGTTAGATAATACTGTTCCTTGGATGATTTTGTATAAAGTTAATCAATATAGTGATCCGCAAAAGAATGTTGCTAGAACAATTATTAAAGAAAAACGTAAAATCAACAATAATGAAGATAAAGCTATGATTGCGGCGCCTATACAAGATATGTCAGAAAAAGAAATTAAAAAATTACAGAGTAAGCCAAGTTTAAAAGATCATGATTGGCAATATTACGATGATTTTGTTAGAGGAAATAATTTATTAAATGGCGATAATCCTTATTATGATATTGCATATCAAATATGTTCAGATGTGAGAAGTTATCTTAAAGAAGGAAAAACAGCTAATTTTGAAGTAACAGATGAAATAAGAAAGGTTTGCATAGGATTGTTTAATTATGATTATTGTGATGAATTAGTAGGGAAGGATTAAAGTATGCGGAAGGATACTACAGTAAGCGTAGGTGTTTCTAGGAAGGAAAAAGAAAGATGGCAACAGTATGCGAAAGAGCTTGATTTGTCGGTATCTAGCTTGGTTAAGAAAGCTATGACGGTATATCTTATGCTGATCGACAAGAGAAGGCAAGAACAAGCAAGAAATAATAGCTAAAATAGCCTTCTCAAATGGAACTTGAGCGCGCATATTTTTCACGGCCTGTCAAGCACTTTTTTTATAGTATTACCAGCGAATTTAGTCGAGCTTAAAAAAGCATAAAATAGGCAGATTTTAAAAATTAGAGATCAGAGCCGTATAATTTGTCGTTCTATGCTTTTTATGCTAATTTTTCAGCATAAATCTGTCGATTTTTTAGCTTTTTTAAGGTTGAAAATTCCTACACATCACAAAATTTCAGAGAAAATTTTAAGCTAGTAAAAGAAGTTTTTCTTGACAACCTTATTTAGCTTATGCTATAATATAGTTAAGTTGAGAGAGAGAAAGGAAATCGCATGGTTCCGCAGTTTTACGTTATCAACATTGATGGTCGTTTTGTTGGAGATCGTCTTTTTACTGAGACTCCAAGAGAAGGAGATATCTTCTTTGTAGCGGGAGAGCCTGTAGAGATTGTAGAGGTGCGGCGTTCCATCGGGATCGTGCTAGCAGAAGTAGCTTAGAAAAAATAGGTTTTTTTACAATTGAAAGTTTGAGGTATGGTCTTAAATATTTTTTACCCAGACCTCAATAATTTTTCTTGACAACCCTATTGAGTTTATAGTATAATATAATTAAGTTGAGGGAGAGAAAAGGAGCGCCGCATGTCTGGTATTCTTAGTTATTATGACTTCACTGGTGAAAACATTGATGGTGAGTACATTGAAGTCAGCACACTTGAAGCTGTAACAGAAGAGGAAGCAAAGAACATCGCACGTCTTGAGTTGAAGTATGAAGGTGGTGGTCACATTGATGCTTGGTATGCGGAGACGGGTGAATTTGCTTTCGATGTAGAGGTTTAAAGCAAACGCCGCACATCTTTTTCATTTTCATTTCTTACTTGCTCTTGGACTTGAAAACAAAAAATGATTTTCATTTTCAATTTTCATTTTCAATCTCGTAAGAAAAAAGATTTTCATTTTCAAAAAAAACTTCTTGACTTTCATTTTCAATTATAGTATAATATAATAAGAAAGTTGAGAGAGAGGAGTAAAGCGAATGACGTGAGAAAAAAGATAGCGTCGCTTGAAAAAAGTTCTTGACAACTTGAAGTAAGATATAGTATAATATAAAGTAACAAAGGGGAAAGAAGTTCCCCGCTGAGACAAAAGGAGATTTTAGTATGGCAGAGAAGATTACTCAGAAGCAGATTTACCAGCACATTGCCGAGGTCATGGCTGATGATGATATGGTCGTAGAGTTCTGTGAGAAGAAGATCGCGCAGATTGACAACCGTAGGAAGACTGCACGTAAGCCCAGCCCCGAGGTTCAGGAGCGTCGTGATAACGTTCGAGATTATCTTGCGGGTATTGAGGGTGCGGCTACTGTTAAGGATATTGCTGATGCTCTTGGATATTCCTCTTCACAGGTTAGCGGGGCTATGCGTGGCCTTGTAAATGCTGGTGTTGTAGAGGTTGTAGAGCCTGAGCAGAAGTCCAAGCCCAAGGGCTACAAGTTCATTGATGACGATGATGATGATAACACCGATGTCGACGTTGCGGAGTCATTTTAATTAGTGTTTACTGCGGGAGGGACACGCGGAGATTTGAAAGTCCCTTCCGTTTGTAATATAAGAAGTCTTTTTTGAAGGAGAGAGCATGGCTGTTGGTGATATGAAATACAAGTTTACTGACAAAGCTGGAGCAGAGCAGGAGGTGGAGATTCCTGCGGAGGTGCTCCGGAAGGGGAAGCGGGCTGGTAAGACAAATCGTCAAACGATTCTTGAGTATGCGGCTGATCAAGGATTCGATGTAGACGTCCCGCAGGTTGCTTCTAAGAAGAAGACTTCTAAGCGTACACGGAAGCCCAATAAGACTAAGGCAGATCTTATTGATCGTCTCTCGGCTGCCATGTCTGATGTAGGTGAAGTAAATATTGTAAATCCTGAGCGTCAAGTTCAGGTAGTAATTGACGGTACGGTGTTTGAGTTTACCTTGGTGCAGAAGCGAGCACCAAAGCAGTAGGTCTTTACCTACCTTCCATTTTCCTGGAGGATTCGCGTATAGCGGGTCCTCCTTTTTTATTTTAAAAACATAAAAATTTTAATTTTAATTTTGATTAAGCTTCCAGATAAAAATTTCAATTTTAATTTTGATGATAAAACTTCGTCGCTTCGCTCCTCGTTTTATCTGGCTCGCTTCGCTCGCTCCAAGAGGATAGATAAAATATTTAATTAAAATTTTGATGTTGACGCTAATGGCAGACTGTAATATAGATTGCGGAAAATTGGGATTTCGTTCTGTCGAGGGCGTATAGGCCCATTTCTATAGAAATTCGCCGTATAGGACGCGCGAGGGAGGTTCGGTCGTATTCGTTTCAAGTTTTATATACTTTTGCGTTATAGAACATATGTTCTGGTTCTGCGGGCCATGCTTATTTGTTATCGAACATATGTTCGATTGGATGTAACCCCCACGATATGATACCATATTTTGCTAGTTTTGTCAAAAAATTATAACAAATGTAACGCGTTCTAAGCGAATTCACAAAAAGAACATATTTTTCAAAACTGAAAGACTTGTCTTTGTGAAATAGGGTCTGTAAGGCCGTGAGAGCCATTCTAAGGGGTTTTTATTTGGTAGCCCTACTAAAATAGGGTCGTGGCTTTGTAGGCGTTCTCAGGGCTTTGTGAAGATTTTGTGAAGATGGAAAAAAGTTCTTGACAACACGCGCGATTTGTGGTAAAATTTCGCCCGTCGACGGCAATCACTTTTATGTTATACACCGGATCGGATTACTTTTATGTTATCGCTCGGGATCCCAGCCGGCATAAAAATTTTAACTATAACATTAAAATCATAGTCCGCAAGCATTGCCTAGGTACTTGCGGACTATCGCGTGCTATAACTTTTGGGGATTAAATAATACCACGCGAATATTATTGTTCCCCTTTGTACCATTAAGGTGGATGCATCATAGCTCCTTTGTTATAGGCGGACACTTAAATGTTATATCATCAAGGTGGATGCATGTTATAACTTTCTAGTAGTAGGAATAGTGCGGGGTTTTTGTGGGGAACCCCATAACCCCGATGCTATGCCGCGAGGATAGCGGAGATGATATCGTCGATATCCTCATTGAGGATATAGACAAGCTCGCTACGGGTAGCGGACTTTTCCACGCGACGGGTAGCAAAGAGCCCCGCATCCATACCCGCATTGAGGACGGCCACGGCCTTTGCAGGGGTGTTGATACCATCCACGTTATCACGCACCCATGCAGCCTTAACCTCATCTACGCTATGCTTACGCATAGCAGAAACGATATTGACCGCCAACTTTTCGTTGGCTCCACGGGTCTTGGACTTTTGACCCGTCTTGGACTTGGTGGCCTTTTGGTCACGAAGCTTAGTGACCTTTTCGATAACCTCTTCGTTATCGAATCCGTTTGCCTTGGCAAACTCAAGAATGGTGGACAAAGCGGTATAGTACGTAGTGGTGGCCATAGCACACCCCTCTCCCCCACGCGCACGTGGGAATCTGTGGGAGGGTCTTTCCCCCCCTGACAATTATTACTATAGCACAAATTAACGTGTTGTCTTTTAAGGTTCCTAAATTGTGGAGGAATTGTGAAACCGCAGGTAAATAGGGGTGTTTTTGGCTAACTGATTACATTTTTTATTTTTTTGACATAAATACTTGCACCAATTTTCATAAAAGATTTGACCATTTCAGGATAGGTCAGAAAAAAATTTTTTTGTGGAATTTTGCGATTTTCACTTGACAAACTTGCAGGCGATGTGATAAAATTTTTCGCCCAACTACGTGGCGGGCTATTGAATAGTGCGCTATTTAATCGTGCGCGATGTTCATCCTGGGCTCACATAAATAATATAATTAAAATTTTTATGTCGGCGTACATAAAAAAAGAAATTAAATTTTTTATTTTGATTATCAATAATGTAATTAAAATTTTTATGGTCGCCGCAATAATTTATTTAATTAAAATTTTTATGTGGTAGGGGTCTATCCCGCCCTCCTCACCCTTGTAATGGTACACGACTCTTGGATTTTTGTCAAGTTGTGAGAGCCTTTGTAAGCGAAAACACAAAAAATTCACAAGTAGCGAAACTGAAAGACTAAATCCACAATTTTAGGCCGTTTGAGCCATTCTAAGCCAATCTGAGGGGTACTTTTGGATTTAGGCTATTTAAGTTCGGGTATTGTCTGAAAAATGCTTAGAATCGTTTGTGTAGATTTTGTGAATCGCTTGACTTTTGCTTGCGGATGTGTTATAATTTTGCGGTCATATTTGATAACTTTTATGTTATTGAACAGTTTTAAATCTTGTTCAGGATTTTTATTACTTAAAAGCAAAAACAAGCATACTTACAACACTTATTATAATAAAACTTTCGTTAATCCCTGATAATAGAAAACAGATACCTGCAATACTAACTAGTATTACATCTAAGATATCATTGTGCATAATATTTTTATCCTTTCTGTAAAGAATATTATAACAAAAAAGAGCAGTTTTACATCATGCCCAGGATGTTATTATTTAGTTATTCCTTGCTTGTACTTGTTTCCATTCAGGACAACGGAAAACAGGCATAGCAAATTTAGTATGATGCTTCTTGCGATACTTGCGAGCCTTAAAGAAAATCTCTTTTTCGATATCGCAATCTGCTAGTGCATAGTGGGCTTCCACAAAATCACGATTTTGTGATAGATAAGCATAGACTGTTTCAGCGTTAGTCTTTACATTACCTTTTTGTGTTACAAATCCGTTCACGTTGCACCAACGCACATACTTATTTGTATTACAGATGGTAGCCAATGCCATAGTCATAATGTCAATAACATTATCGACATTGTCAAAGAACATTACATCGTCACCTTCATACATGTTCAAATTGTTATTAAGTACCTCATAATCAAACTTTGCATTGTAGGCACACATAATAACTTGTGCGTTATAGCGTGTGGCAATATCGTAAAAGTCACAAGCGATATCATACAAGCATTTAACATCCATGTTTGCCATGCAAATTGCATCGATGTACATTTGGCATTTATTAGCCATAAAATCATCTTTGCGCAAAAGCTCAAAAATAAATGGGGTATCGACTACTTCTTTAACCAAAGCATTATAACTTTCAAGGATATTACCCTTACTATCGCAAACATGCCATGCGATATCAAAAACCAAACGAGCCGACGTGAGAGTTTCCACATCAAGAACTACAAACACTTTACGCATAAGACAGTCTCCAATCCTGTCCCAAGTAGGCGGGCTTATTCCCTCCTGACAAGTATTAATATACGCCTATCCAAGTTCAATTGCAAGCTTTTTCTAGTTCAATTTTGTCTACATATTTCCTTCACAATTGAACAAAAAGTTCAATTTTTCGTTTCAAAAGTTCAATTTTAGTTCAATTTTTGTCTCAAAAGTTCAATTTTAGGATAAAAAAGTTCAATTTTAGTTCAATTGTGTAGATTTTGTGAACAATCTTGACATTTCTTGCGCGATATGGTATAATTTTTCGCCCAACTATGATATCTTTTATGTTATAAAGGCCTTTTTACATCATGCCTAGGATGTTATAATCTACCAGATTTCAATCATAACTGTTTTGCTATCATTCTCTTCTACCTTATAAATATGCCCAATATAAAATTCATCATATCCTTCACAGCCATCATCTTTTCCAATAAAAAGATTATAATCATCGGGATACTCTTTAAGTTCTTCCATCAATTCCTTTACTGTCATAGCGACACCTTTCTCTAAAAGTTATTAAAACGTTGAGCCTTTTTACATCATGCTCGGGATGTTATTTTAACAATCAGTGTTTTGCTTCAAGAAATCTAGTACATTTTGGCTATAGTTAATTCGAGCTTCAAGAGTAAGCATAAAATCCTTTACCTTGTAAACCAGTCGCTGATAGTACGCTGATTCTCTAGGATTAGATACAATCTCCCATTGTTTAGCTATTACTTTTTTGTAAACGTCATCATACAAATTAATCATAGTGTCTTTCTTTACGCCAGTAGGCTTGATAATACCAAACTTGTGATAGGTTGCAAGGTTGGCATTGTTAATTCCTAGATTTTCAGGAATATCAACACTCCAAAAAGGACTACCTTGCATAGCATCAATAAAGTTATCAACCTTTTCAAGATTGAGTAAGCACTCTTCTAGAGGGCGAGAGATGCCGCAACAATTGTTCTTAAGATACAGGTCGTTGATTTTCTGTTGCATGTTAGTCATTGTCGAATTCCTTTCTGTCGTTGGCTTTCTTTCGACACCTATATATTACTACTGTTTAGGCTAAAATCAGTTGTGATTCTTATCTCTCCACATAATGTACACATTTGCCGCAATTGTGTAGACTTTGTGAATTGGAAAATATTTCTTGACTTTTGTGGCGCGGCATGTTAAAATTTTTCGCCCAACTGCGGCATTGCTTTTATGTTATCGATCACTTTTATGCTATCGCCGCACTTTTTTCATGAATTTAGGATTTTCTCTTGACTCTTGGACTTTGTTCTGCTAGAGATCGCTATGCTTTGTAGGTTATATTGTTGAAAAGTACGACATAAATGTTTCAATCAGGACGTTTTTGCATAAAACTGTCTGATTATGCATCCTTATTGCATAAAATCCAATAGTCGGTGAATAGATTGACGTTTCCGCAGGTAGATGGCTTGTTCTAAGGCTATTTAAGTGTCATGAATAAAGTTGTTGGTGTAAGTGTCTTGGGAGCATTTTTGTTGAAAAGTACATTTATGTGATGTTGAAAAGTCGCGGTCAAAATCGGCAGTCACTTAATTATCTCATAAGATTTCTGTTTTGTCAAGCTGTGAGAGACTGTGTAAGCGAATTCACAAAAGATTCACACTTGACGAAACTGAATGGTTATCTCCACAAAAATACGTCGTCTGAGGCTCTGAGAGCGATTCTAAGGCCCATTTCTCAAAATAGGCTATTTTAGTTCATTAATAGTCTGAAACACTAAAAAAGGCGAGACGCTTTTGTCTCGCCTAATATTTTTGAGCAGTTTTATATCATGCTCAGGATGTTATTGCTAAACCTCCACGTCATTGAGGAATTTTCCCTCATTGTCGTAGATATCGAGGTGCCCGCCATCCTCGGATTCGAGAATCTTCACTGCGGTATCCTCTGCGAGGTTGCAAGCGTCGCTGAAAGATTCAGCGTTCTCGAAAGTGTACTCGAATTGGAGAAAGTCACCATTGACGTTCTCGCCCTCAAGAACAAAAGAGAAAGTGTCAACCATGTCCAAGTCCTTTCTGTCGTTTGCCTTTGGACAACTATTATTATCCTCTTTTGAGAATCCAAGTCAATAGATTCACAATCTCTACACAAATGAAAAAAGTTGTGAAAATCTTGTGATTTGACTTGACATTGTTTGCGGGTTGTGCTATAATTTTCGCCCAACTATGATAACTTAAAAGTGTTATTGAGCAGTTTTTATAACATGCTCAGGTTAGTTATTTTAATTTTTTATTCTTGTCTCTTCAATTTTTTCAACATAAAACCAATTAGAATACGGGTCAAGAATTTCTTCTCTTATCATTTCATCAATGTTTCTATACCCCATACCAGTTGTATTATTAACCTCATCAAGCATTTCTTGTGTTCCAACTTTTTCTTTTAAATCTTTATAAAAATCATCTAGATTGTTATAATAAAAATCTTGACCGCGATAAATAAAAGAATCATTACTATCAAAGTGAATGTGAAACATTTGGACGCCTTTCTTTTTTTGTATTAATAAAAAGAGCCTTTTTACATCATGCTCAGGATTATATTTTTTAGTCGCAGGTGTATTCAGCTTGAAGCGATACCCTTTCGATATGCCTTTCGTTATCGCCTGTTACTGAAATCGCGCAATTGATGCCGCAATCATCCAATTCGTATTTTGTTATCAGTTCCTCAAACTTTTGAACTGCCTTGTCCCCATCCTTGTAAATGAAATACCATGGAACGCCCCAACCTTGCATCGGTTCAACGACGATAAGCCATACTTTCATGTTATACCCTTTCTCTTGGGCTCTTTTCCTTACGCTTAATATATTACCATAGATTTTTAGGATTCACAATATCTACACAATTGAATTTTGTGATGATTGTGTGAAAAGCTTGCACATTTCAGGATTGTTTGCAATAATATAGTTGCAGGGCAGGAAAAAGGCCTTACATAGCCTACTGTTAAACTTGTGATTCGACAACAGTTCTGTCGATTTTTTTGTGAAGAGTTTGTGAATATTAAAATTTCTCTTGACTTTTCTCTCGCGATGTGTTATAATTTTTCGCCCAACTTTGATAATCTAAAAGTTATTAAGCAGTTTTATAACATGCTCAGGTTATTTTTTTAGTAATAAGCATCTTCGTGATATTCTATATCAATTTTAATGATGTGGTGAGTAAAAACAATTGCGTGATGGAGTTGAAGATATGTTTTTGTGATGCATTCATTCATGCAATTATTAAGCATTTCATCAATTCCATATTCGCTTAATCGTTTATTGTATGTTTGACTATCAAATAAAACGTTGCTACCATCCGCAAGATGTAATACAATATTATAACAATAAGTGTGATGCATGATAATAACCTTTCTTTTTTGTGCTAGTAAAAAGAGCCTTTTTACATCATGCTCAGGATATTGTTTTTATGACATATCGTCAATATCGCAATCGTGATTCTTAACGATAGTCAAATAGTTATACCAACGCTTTGCTGTCTCAGCATCAACACAAGGCCACTTGACGTGTGCATCATAGTCGATAACCCAAAACATATTGTCTCCTTTCTTTTGGGTTCCCGCTTGACAATTATTATTCTACTCAAATCAATAACAGAGTCAATAGGCTCACAAAATCTACATATTTAGTTCAAGGTGCCGCATAGTAACATAATCATCATTAATAGTAACGCCATAAAGTGTTACATGCGCAATCATCTCAAAATCATTTTTTCCAATAGCAATAGAGTTATTCATGAGTCCTTGAATATCCCAAATAGCATCTTTGTACTTGCGGATAGCTTTCATTTCAATTCTGTCATTAGCAATTGTGTGATAGTTTCCAATCAAAGTTTTGTTATTCAGAAAATCAATATCGGTTACAACTTGATAATACTTAAAATCATGCATGTCAATATCCTTTCTGATTTTAAATCAATGCTATAATAAGTGTTGATAGAGTGATAAAAAGTGCAACTGAAGTATAGAACCAAATATCAACATAGTAATATTCATCTATTTTTATTACTGCGATAGATGATAAAAAGATAATCAAAATCCAAACAAAAAACTTTATCATCTTTCAACTCCAATCTGTAGGTGACAATTATTATTATCCTCTTTTAAGTTTAAAAGTCAATAGCTTCACATAATCTACACACATTTTAGGAAACGTTTTTTATTTTTCATTTGTGAATTTCTTGTGAATTGCTTGACTTTGTGCGGCGAGTGTGGTAAAATTTTTCGCCCAACTTTGATTTTCTATTTATATTATATCATAAATAAAAACAGGAATCAAGAAATAATTTTCATTCACAAATTCTACATATTCATTTCAGGAAACACAAATAGGAATCAGTTTCAATTTTTGATTTTCAATTTTAGGAAACAAATAAGATTTTTGATTTTGAATTATTAAAATATTTTTCGTTTTTAAACAAATAAAGAATCTAATTATGATTTTGACTTTTAATTTTATAAAATCTAGTTACAATTTTGATTTTCAATCTCATAAGAATAGTAATTAAAATTTTTATGTGCGGCTAATTAAAAGTTTTAGGAAAATCATTTTAAAAATTATTTGTGGAGAAAGTGTGAAAAGTCTTGACATTTGACGGCATGTGTGTTATAATTTTGCGACCGTCAACGACTCAAAAGTTATAAAAACTTGATAACAAAAGAGTAGTTTTAAGTCATGCTCAGGACTGTTATTTAATGAATTTGTTTTTTGATTAGTCGGCAGCCATTAAAGAATAGTGGCAATGAATCATCGTAGTCAGACAATAGCATGTATCGAGAGACAGAGATATCAAAAGCATGATTATAAAAAGAATCATAATAAGAAAAAAGCATATCTTCAGTGGGCTTTATAGGCGTAAAATCCTCATCAATAAAAACAACCTTATCGACATAGCCATGTTTAACCTCATCTTGAATTTGAGTAGGCGAGAGCAAAGAAGCTTGTTTGATAAAATCTTTTTTAGCTTTCTCTAAGCTATCAAAAACTTCAAAATATTCATCATAAGAATCAATAACACAATAAACATCTTTAGCCATGTTGCAATTCCTTTCTTTTGTCGCTTGCAACTATAGATAGATTACTAAAAAAGTGGAGCCATGTCAATGACTCCACAAAGTCCGCACAATTAATTGTTACATTAAAATCAGAAAGCAAGTAGAGAAAATTATTAGAGCGATGTTTATACGAATAACTTTAAAGTTTATCGCAGTTATTTTTTTAGTGTAAACTAAGATGCATTGGATAATAAAAGATAGAATCATCATCAACAAATTTGTAAATTGAAGCGATGCCATGAAAGTCCAAACCAAATCTGTCATAGTTTGCATTATTGTTTTCTTTCTCTTGGATTAATAATAAAAAGAGCCTTTTTAAGTCATGCTCAGGACTAGAATGCTAAACCTCTACGTAACAGCTCAGAAAATCACCCTCCCAGAAAATATCGATATGTCCACCACCAAGCTCTTTAAGAAGGTTCTTTGCATACCGCTTAATTGCGGTAACGTTGCATCCGTCAGGCGTTTCATAAATCAGGTCACCGTCAATGGTTTCACCTTCAAGGCTCCAGAACTCAGGCATGCGCGCTCCTTTCTGTAGGTCTCTCTCGCACAACTATATTCTCTCAGGTTCCATGGACTTTTGCAATATATTTTCTAGTTCTTCACAAATCCTCCATTTCTATCCCTTTTGCGAGTATATATCAAAAATCTGATAAAACCGCGATAACATATTCCGCATATCATTTCTGCTATATCATCTATTTGCTATACAACGAAATCGTCATATAACTATTGTGCTATATAACAAAATCGGCATATAGCATTTAGGCTATTATAGCAAATATGTTATATCACCTCCTCGATATTATGTCCACTATGCTATTGTAGCACTTTTCAACACGATTTTATGAAACTACATAGAATCTCCACAAACGAGGTTTTTAACAATAGGTTTTCAACATGTTATTAACAATTTGTTGAAAACTCCTTTATATAGCATAATTGGGCTGTTTTGTCAAATTGTGAGAGCCCACATAAGCGAATTCACAAAACATTCATAAGTTTTGAATCTTAAAGAGTTGTCTAACTGAAAATGCCCCTCTAAGGCATTCTAAGGTCGATTTTAGGCGTTTTTTCCGCATACCCCTACTAAAATAGGATAATGGTATTTTGGGCGCTAGAATCATGCGAGAATCCGTTTGTTGAAAACTTGTTGAAAACTCGCCTCGGATTGTTGAAAACTTTTTGGCCGTGCGCGGTTTTCAACATTGTTCAAGTTTTAATGTTAATAACTAGACCGATTATTGATTATGCTTTGAATGTTATTGTGTTGAAATTGTTAATAACTTATCTACAATCATAGTACACTATTGTATCGTGCACTATTTATAATCATTGTGTAATATTGTACCGGAAGGTGATCGATTACATGCACGCTATAGACTATTTATACCTTAATGATATCATCCTACCGGTTCGGTTAATAACATTCTAAACATAGGATAAAATGCCTAAAATAATACCCCTCACGATATCGCAAGGGGTATTGATGGAGCATGCGTTTATGTATTAGCGCATGATATCATTAAGCAGATAGACAGCATTGAGATAGTTGATATTGTGCAACCTCGAACATTTAAACTCATGAATCATCTTATCGCACAACATACGCATTAGTGCATTCTTATCATTTGTTTGTTCTTGCAGCGTTGCCGTCTCACGTGCGACAACCTTATCGTTTATGAGGATAGACCCCATAACAAAGTTGTCATCAAGCATCGACTCTACAAATACCGTGATATTGCTATATCCGCAACGGCCAACATAAGCGATAGAATCCACAAGCGTCATATTTTCGACGTGCTTATTTGCTACCAACATATCATAGTTCATGCTGTTTACGATGATGTATTCCATGTTATAACCTCCATGCTATCCATGAGTGCCACTTGCACCCGCTAGAAACAATATACCCGAACATGTACCCAAACACAATAGATAATTCTAGACAATTTGGAGACAATCCACTATCATATAGGGCAAGGGGTTACCGCATAGATAGATAGGTGATATCATGAAAGCTATGACATACGATGATGCTAAAAAGTATTATTATGATATCCTATTAGATAGGGCGAAACTACATTCTGTTAGTCTCTTCAATGTAGTGAGTGAGTCTATAAACGATGCAACTATTATGGAAGACTTGCACGACCTTATAGAAACATGGACAAATGAACGAAAAACAATAGTTGACGAGCTGCGCTAGTGTATGTAATAATAGGATTCAAGCGGACGGCATAGGGTCACCGCACAAACGAGAGGGGTTCACAATGGCATCGAAGAACACGTACAAGGTCACCGCTTACGACGCGCAAGGTGCACAGATTCATGGCGAGACGTTCACGCGCATAGCAGACGCCCGCAAGGTCGCACGCGAGTTTTTGCCTTACGTGAACGTGTTCACGGTTGACGTGACTCGTGAGAACGCCAAAGCCATTCGGGACTACGTAGCAGAACGTTACGTTAAACTGTCCCCCAATAGCGGCATCGTTATTGTTGACGGCGAGACGAAAAACATCCGCTTCTAGTACATAAAAGTACTAGCCCACTTAATAACGCCTAGCCTATCGGTTGGGCGTTATTTTTTTGTACGTACCACAATAACATCCCAGGGGTGTATCGAGGATAACAAAAATGTGATCGATCGAGGTGGCCTGGCCCCGACAAAAAAATCTTCAAAGTCATTTTTCAAATTTAGACTACGATTTAATTAAAATCTACGATTTAAAATCTACAATCTTTTTCTCAATATCTTTTGCTCCATGCTCATCTCCACGTGTTCTAAACTTTTTAGCCCAATAAGCAAGTTTAATTCTTTTTTCTAAATCTTGCTTTAGTCTATCGTAAACATAAACAATCTTTGCATCAATAGTTTTATCTTCCCAAGCCTTCCACATCTGGTTATCTAGGATATCCCGCAATTCTTTCATTTTTTCAATATCACCATAAAAATCTATCACAGACTTTTGATACAGTGCTTCGATTGACTTCGCATCAGTTAACTCAGTAAATTGATTCATAAGATTCATGTTATCGCCTTCCACTAAGAGTTCGGCTCTTCCTTCTATAAGTTTTTACTCCATTACTACTATTGGATTTACATCCTTTAACTCCACCATAAATTAAGATTCCAATAAAAAAGATAGCAATAATAAAACCCATATTCTCTCCTTTCTTTCTAATAATATTATATCATTACATTTTTCTTCCGTCAAGAAAAAATTTTTCAGGTCAAAAAATTTTATTTTTACCTTAAAATTTTTATTAAAAAAGAGTTGACTTTTAATAAAAAAAATGATATAATATTTTTATTAAAAGAATTCTATAGAAAGGAGGTAGCTTGATAAAATTAGATTATTCTCTGACTGACCCAGAAAAGAGAATTACTATTGCAGAAAATATTCTTTCTCACTATGAACCTTCCCCAAGTGAACTAATTTTATTAACTGACTATGTTCTCTTCGTTCGAGATAAAAATCAAACAAAAAAAGAACGCAAAGAAGAATATCCTATTACAACACCCAATAGAGAAGTAACTTTAGAAAAAAGACAAATTTCTTATGACGGTTTAGCAGAAAAATTAGAAAATGGTGAAGACGGTCTCTATTCTTTAATCTCTACCGACAAAGAAATCAAACTAGATAACAAAGATCCTATTACTACAAAAGATATAGAAGAAATACCAGGAATAAAAGACAGTGTAGATACAATAGCATCTCTTGAAAAACAATACAAAAAAGCAAGTGGCGCAAAAAGAAAAGCTTTAAAAACAGCTATTATTGACACTTGAAAACAAATTTATATGATAAAAAGTGATTATAAAATATCTACATCTTTTTCCACCAATAAAACAAAATATTTAGCTTATATAGATATTCCTGAAGAAATAGAATTTGATGATCGAGATATTCCTTACTCTAATAGTCCCCTATCCCTTTTAAATCCAGAACATGTTTCTCTACTTCTTCAGTACTACCAACCCCTCAAAGAAGAAACCTGAGAACTATTAGACTCTGATATGCGGTGGCACCTTATTGATTTAGAAGAGCTCGCCGCAAAAGCTTTAGAACAAAAATATCCTCTTCTTTGAGATGTTCTTATCTGAAAAGTAGATAAATTAACTAATAAACAAATAAAAGAAAAAGTCTTAGCAAAATATGGAGAAGAACACAGTGAACAATATTATTCTTCTATTTGAAGAAAACGCATCCCCAAATTAATTTCTGAACAAGCACAAAAACGTTATTTAATAACCTACTGTTTGCGCAACAAGGTAGGATATTGAAAACGTTGTTCAAAGTGCGGACGCTTGAAACTTGGTAATCCTCTTTTCTTTAGTAAAAACTCGGGCGGTGATAATTTCTATAGTCAATGTAAAGAATGTAGAAATAACAAAAAATAGTCCAATAGAAAGGAGGAATTATGGCCGTCGTAAAAAAGAAATGTTCAAAGTGCGGGCGTAGCATGAATGAAACAGAATTCTTTAAAATGAGAACGGGTGACCGCATAGATCTATGTAAAGATTGTTTAACACAATATATAGATAATCGCAACCCAGAAACAATTTATTGAATTCTTGAAAAGTTTGACGTTCCTTTTATTAAAAACGTTTGAGTACAAAAAACTAATGAAATTTATAAAAAGAATCCTGGCAAATTTGGTCCTAAGTCAGTTATTGGCACCTACATCCGCATGATGAATTTAGGACAATATAAAAATTTACGTTATGCAGATTCCGACCACTTGAAAAAGCAAAAACCAAAAGAACCAACTTCCGCAAACGAAGAAGAAGAAAAACTCTTAAAAGAACGTTTTGAAAAAGGTGAAATTTCAGAAGCAGAATATAAAACTCTTTCTTCTCTTGGAAAAAAGGTAAATCAAGACGAGTTAGAGTTTTTTGAACCAGAAGAAGAACCTTCCGCAGAAGAAACTTCACAGACATTCGGTCAACAATATGCTAAAGATGACTCTTACTGAGTAGACCAATTAACACAAGAAGATATTGATTATTTAATTCTTAAATGAGGTACAATGTACTCTCCAGAAGAATGAATTACTATGGAAACAATGTACAATAAATATGCGGACGAGTATGATTTAAATTCTGATCGTGAAGAAGTATTAAAAAAGATGTGTAAAACTTCTTTAAAAATGGATTTAGCCTTAGATGCAAATGATGTAACTGGCTATAAAAATCTTGCTACAGTTTTTGACCAACTCCGCAAATCAGGAAAATTCACAGATGCTCAGAAGAAAGAAGAAAAAAGAGAGCTTCTTTCTACTATTGGAGAGTTGGCAGCTTTATGTGAACAAGAAGGTGGAATCATACCAGCTTTACCGCAATTTGACCCTAATCAATATCCTCAAGATACTATTGATTTTGAATTAAAAGATTTAAAATCTTATACTTATCATTTGGTATCGGAAGAATTAGGTTTAGGAGATTTGATTGAGTCTTATATTTCTAAACTTGAAAAAGCTGAAGCAGACGCGGCAGATGTAAATATGGGACTAGTAACTTCTGCGGAAGAAGAAGAGCAACAAAGATTAAAAGATGAAAAATTCTATGAACAGCAAGGTACTATAGAATTAGAGAATGAAGTTGAAGCAGAAGCTGAAGAATTGCTACGAATGTTGAATCAGGGTGAGATATAATGGCATTAAAAGATATGATAAGAACGAAAAGTCATAAAAAAGATTGAGATTCAGATAGTTTAAGAAAACATATTATTGATAATATAGATGAATACAGAAAATTAATTGCTTATTGAAGAGTTTATCCAGACAAATTAGTAGACTACTATCTTTCTCTTGGAAATCCATATAATTTCAGATTCCGTGCTTATCAACGTCTCTTTTTGCGGGCGCTTTTTCGACATAAATATGTATATGCAACGTTTGTACGAGCTTGGTCAAAATCATTCATGTCAGTATTGGCTTTAATGCTAAGATGCATCCTATATCCTAATGCTACAATAGGTACTGCGGCGGGTGGTAAAATATAAATAGTTTAAAAAAGAAAGGTGGTTAACCTCCTATGTTTGATAAAAATATGTTTAAAAAAATTGATTCAGAAGAAAAAGCTTATTGGCTTGGATTTTTAGAAGCCGATGGATGTATTCATGGTGGAGAAGGTGATTATCGTATTGAATTAGGTTTAGCAGAAAAAGATTTTCATCATCTAGAAAAATATAAAAAATTTATTGGAAAAAATAATAAAATTTCTCACAGAGACGGAACTAATTCTTATAGATTTAATTTTAGAGATAAAACGGTTCATGCGGATCTAATAAAATTAGGATGTACTCCACAAAAAAGTTTAACATTACTTTTTCCAACAAAAAATCAAGTTTCAGATGATTTTTTATTACCTTTTCTTAGAGGTTATTTTGATGGTGATGGTTCGTTTTGGTATGAGAATAAATTTGGCTTAAATATTTTAAGTAGTAAATTTTTTCTTGAAGGATTAAAACAACGGTATCCATTATTTTCAGATTTAAATATTTATCCAGTTCATTATGATCGTCCCGACAAAGGACAAAGAATTCAAACAGGCAATAAAAAAATAGTGAATCAATTTTTATACGACATTTATTCTAAAGCAAATATTTATTTAGATAGAAAATATCAAAAATATTTAGACTATCTTGCCACACTATAGAGTAATTTATAGATTAAGAATCGCGGAATTAAGCGGGAAGGCTGAGATGCTAATCCGAACCGAAGGCTTAACAAAGTTAAGTCAGGGGCAACGCATAGTAGGTGAAAAGATATAATCCTACCACGAGGCCGCGACTCCTTTTTATAAGGATGAAAAGATATGCTGAACTTACACAAATAGGAAGTGTAAGAACTATAAGATAAAAAACTTATAGGATAACAAAATTGAAAGAACAATCTGCTCAAATCGTTAGTTCTAAAGTGGCTGAATTATGTAAATTAATACCAGCTCTTGAAAGAGAAATTATATGGGATACAAGAGGAATGAGAACTCGAACCAGTCAAACAAAAGATTCAGTATCCTATACATTTACTAATGGATCAATTTTACGAAACCTTGCGGCTAATGAGCATTCCCGTGGACAGAGACTTCACAGTTTGTTAAATGAGGAATGTGTTACAATTGATCAAGATATTCTTAACGAAGTTTTAATTCCTACATTAAACGTAGACCGTCAAGTACAAGGAGTTTCAGACCCGAAAGAACAACTCAATAAGAGCCAGATCTTCGTTACAAAAAATGGGCAAAAAGTTACAATTTATTGATAATAATTTTTATAGATAATAGGGATAAAAGAAAAGAGAAAGGAATTTTTATGTACTATATCTATAAAATTGAAAATTTAGTTAATAATAAAAAATATATAGGTTTAACTAACAATATAGTTAGAAGAAAAAGTAGACATTTTACTGATTTAAAATATAATCATCATAGTAATAGCTTTTTACAGAAAGAATATAATATTTATGGAAAGAATAATTTTTCTTTTCAAATTATTTTTTCTGGAGAGGTAGATTATGAAATTATTTCTGATTTAGAAAAATATTATATTCAAAAATATGATAGTTATTTAAATGGGTATAATCAAAATGAAGGAGGAAACTTTGGCCCTTCAAATGGTGGAAGTCATTTAATAAAATCAGATATTTTAACAATTTTAGCCGTTACAGAATTTCAAAACAGATGCGGTGAAGTATTAGCTCAATTATTTAATACGACTAGAACAACAATAAATCGAATTAAAAAAGGTGTTAATCATTGTGAAATATATGATGAATATCATAAAATGTCTTTAGAGGAGCGTAAAGAGTTATATAAACTTGTAGAGAAAGAATTAAACATTGAAACCAAGGTTCTTAATTCAAATAAATTGAGAACTAAACGAAAGTTAACAAAAGAACAAGTATTTGAAGTTCTTGTTAATAATGAATTTAAAATAATTCCTCGCACTCATATGGCTAAAAGAATAGGAGTTTCTTCTACTTATACTCTTGACTGTATTTGTCAAAACAAAACCTATAAAGAAATAAATTTAGAATATCAAAATTGAACTGAAGCTCAAAAACAACAAGTAGCGACGTTACTTCGTGAGAAGTAAT
>JAEEGL012537421.1_pt1 | contig 23838 bp, 12 predicted proteins | sample 9134231 | NCBI WGS metagenome assembly JAEEGL01 (sample SAMN16246548, study PRJNA631951) | gut metagenome | biome: gut microbiome; feature: rumen; material: fiber-attached | host: Bos | place: Iran: Karaj | collected 2018-10 | reverse complement strand
CCGTTGGCCTCCCGGTTCTTGAGCTGTTCGACCAGCCCTGACGAGATGATGCCGGTGGGGATGGCTATCAGACATATGCCCAAGACAGAAATTACCGCCCCGATGATCCGCCCGAGTGTCGTCACCGGGTAGAAGCCACGCGTTCCGGATTTCGTGAATGTCTCCACAGCCCACCACAGGGCCGAGATTGCGTTCTCGAACTTGTCGGGCTGCGCATCGTGCTCCGCAGCATACATGAGAAGCGACAGAAAAAGCACCAGCAACGACATGAAGAAAAACACGGCCAACAAATCCCTCGCCTTTTCCCGGATGACATCCGTGATGGCGGAAAGCGTCCGCGAATGTTGTGTGACCTTGAAAATCCTCAGAAGACGTATTAGCCGCAGCGCCCGTATTCCCAACATCCCCTCTGGCAGAAGATAAGGAAGAAACGACGGCAATATGGCAAGCAGATCGACAATGGCCATTATGCTACGCATATACCTTAGTCGCGGGAAAAGAATGCGCCAGAGAAGGAATTTCTGTTTGGATGGATAACGAAAGTTAGCCGTCCAAAGTCGAAGAAGATATTCGCATGTGAATACCATGACTATCGCCAATTCCGTTTTCTTGAGAACATCCATAACCACAGGCGGCAGGTCGAACGTAACAGCGAATACGATTGCCACGCTTAAGCCAATAAGCAACATGATTACAGCATCAAAGACAAGAGTAAGCCTTGTTCCCTCCGCATTAGAATCTGGTTGAATCGTCCGATAGACGAAACCTTGAACTTCATTGTAGACGTTTGCAATTTTGCCAAGTAACTTCATAACCAACTTCTCACTGAAAGACCAACATTGCCTTTACAAGACCCTTATGAGAACTCAATCGTCCCGCATGGCATCCAACTGTTTCTGACGATGAACCTTCTCCATCTCGCTCTGCAAACGCATCTTCTCCTCCTCCATTTGTTTAATCTTCTCATTCATATGATTTATGTCCGCCGTTTGGTTAGACAACTTGATCTCAGCGATCCGTCGCGCCGTTTCTGCGGCAACCACACGCTCTGCCAACCGCTTTTGGTCATCGGCGGCCTTCGCCTCAATCGCCTTACGAGCCCGTTGAAAAGCTGCTTCGTTGACAGTAACCTTAGCGTTTGCCTCCACCATCCGTTTCTCCGCGTCTTGCCTGGCGACATCAGCTGATCGCGCCGTAGAGACTGCTGCATCCAACTTGGCTTTCATAGCCTTAATCGCCTTGTCCGCCATCTCCTTTGCGGTTGAAGCCGCAGCCTCGCGCTTTTCTGCCGAAAGCCGCGCCGTCTCTGCCACCGCATTCGCCTTCGCCATGTCTTGTATGGCTTTCTTCGCCTCCTGCCTAGCCCTTTCGGCACCGTCCTTCACCTTGGCTATTTCCGCCTTAAACCGCGCGCGTTCTGACAATAACTTTTCAACCGGCTCGCGTCCACCAGTCCAAAACCAGACGAACAAAAGAAGGGCAAATGAAGATAAAAGCAGCACAGAAAAGACAATGGTCACAATTCTCAACTTGAGTTTCGCCCTATGAAGATTGCCCTGTTGCTCGTTGAGTTCGCTCTCCCTCTGTAGCCCCACCTCAAGAGCTCGGCAAAGTGCAGACTGCCTATTCTCGCTAACACCCACGTTGACCGCATGTTCTTTGAACTTATTAATGGTCTCCGAATCCAGATGCCCCGTGTTATCCAGCTCAAAGTTACTCATTCCCCAATCCAGCAATTTCTGTTCCTCAGTTTCCCGCCACTCGGCCTCTACACCAGCTATTAATATCTTAACCCTACTTTCGCTAATTCCATACTCACTCGCGATTTTTTCTATTCCCTTAAGTTCATCTTCGTCTATCTTACCGTCATCACTCTTATAGGATCGGATTACTGCAATCAATGAGGTTTCATTTTTATCTTTCACCAGTCGGTAGCTAATCTTGGGCATCTGATTATTTACCAGTGTTTCCAAACAAACCTCAAAAACATCACTTCGATCTAACGTTGATGCTTGGATGTCTTTCAGCCGTTGGAGTTTTAGCGGGAGATTGTCGGGGATTAAATAGTTTTCTGAAACCTTAACAGGGACAATAGTAATATTCTTATCGATTGCATGCTCTATTTCCCTGCGAACCCAATCGTCTTCGCACGATCTAAAATCCAAAGCATTCTCTGTCAAGAGAAGCAAAAAATACTGAGTGTGCGCAATAGCAGAATAAATCTGGTTGTTAAACTCTCCACTCTTCAACTCCGTCTGGTCTATGAAGCATTTAAAGCCCTTAAGTCGGAACCAATACGCAATGCTTCTGGCAAGATCCAAACCCGTTTTTCTGCGGTAGCTAATAAAGACATCGTAGTGTTCCTGCTCCACTTTTTTATCCGTCAGGACATTATACGTTTTGTCCATGTCACTTCACCTCCGCCTCATTCTCGATCGATTCTTCAGAAATCTTGACGTAATGTCCTTTCTTCACGTTATATATGGCAAGGTGCGTTATCTTGTCGATCCAAGAGGCGATCGCCATCAGCATCACAATTCGCATGAACATTTGAAACCCCCTTTCGTTTCTTTTTGCTTGTTAAGTCCGTCTCTTATCTATTTAGGCTGTCTCAACTTCACAATCCCCCGACCAGCCTCCTCGGCTACCTTGCCGACAATCTGGCAAAATGCGATGTCATACGCCTGGGCGCAATGGGGGGCGAGCCCAACAAAATTCTCACGTTTCAACTTAAGCACTTCTTGCGACTTCTGCTCGCTCAACTCCTTGAGCGCCATGTCCACATCAGGTAGTTTCTCGAACTCAATAATGTTCGCATGCTTGCCGATAGTTTCAAGCTGGTTCGCTCTAACATCTTTGGCCTTGAGTTTTTCCGCTCGGATTTTTTCAGGAAGATCGAGCAGCGGATCATCATCTCGTTCAAGTATCTTCCAAGGTCTGTACCCCATCATTACGTGGAAAGCGTTCCATCGGAGATGCTCGTCGATTGCCAAGGTTCTAAGAAGGAGATTTCCCTCAAAGGGTTTTCCGTTCATCGGCTTATCCACCTCGTCGAACGAGACAGCACATACAGCACCCTTATCTTCAACATTCTCACGATAGTCCATTCCACGCAGCAACAGAATATTCCGTTGGCCATCTGCGGCTGCGCGACTGGAGAGTTGATCAAAGAAAGATGCCGCCGCCCATTTCGTTTCCTTGTCATTACCTTCATGGTCCTTCACATCTTGTCCACAATCACCATGACGACTGTTGAGTACCTTTGCCATCGTGTCGACAACCTCGACATTGATCCGTTCAAACGAGTATATGTCGTTCATGTTGCCGAACAAAGTAATGCGCAAGTTTTCCTTCTTTTTCTCGGGATCCGCCTGCTTCTTCTTGGAAAAGATCGAACTAACCCTCCTCTCTGGCGACAGATATCGATTTCTGGACGGATCTTTCACACGCGCAAACACGACACCGGGTGCAATTTCAGACTGACACCGACGCGTAAACTCTACGATCTTTTGTGCGATGCCAAGTGTCTTGTCGTCTCCATTGAGACAGACAATTATCCTGTCATAGGGGCACTTCTTGCCCCCATTGTCAAGACACTTCCGGAACCAGTCATCGAAAGTCTTGTCTTCGGCACGCACGCTTTCCGGGGCCAAACTGACCTCATAACGCTTTCTGCCACACTCAACGACACTAAGGCGGTCTTCTTCCTCTTCCTCGCAACTTCTCTCGATGAACTTGACATCATAACGTTTGTCCCCATACCCTTTGGGGCTAAACTGCGGATGCCGGGTGGCTAAAGGATGGCGGATGCAGTATTCTTCGATCACCTTTTCATCCTGTTCCACAATGTCGATTCGCAAAGGCACAGGAATCGCCAGGCCATTTTCGTCATACTCTTTCACGAACTGTCCATTGCATATGATTTCACTCAGGATGTCCTGACCGGCGGAACCAAAACCAATAATCAATATTTTGATGGCATTAACCTTAACCTGGGCCGTTTCCTTGCTGATATTCTCAACAACACCCGGCATCTTCAACAACGGATAGTGCCTGATAAAATCCTTTGCAATAAGCTGAGACTCGCGGATGAGTACAGGCGTCACAACAGTCCGAACATTCGCCGCCCAAGTTTGATAGGTCAATTCATCCGCCGGAGCTTCGATTCGAATATACAAGAACGGCTTATCCCAGACTCTCGCCCGACGACACCTGAACCACTTTAAAATCATCCCGGCGCGAAGCGCCTGCCAGAACCCCTTCAGACCTGGCAAGGGGGGATTATCTCTCAAGAGGGTAACAATGCGATCCGCCCGGCTCACATTCACGTGGGCAGACTCGTCCATGAAGAAATGCCGCCGTCCTTTTGCCTGAGAAAGCGTGTCCTTACTCACATCGGTCTCTACCGCATTCGAGTCATACGTAAACGACCACAGGCCGTCCATGTCATCGATGTCGCGCGTCAGGGTGCGCCATTCGTCACCATCTCCAGATTTTTGCTGGAGCATAAAGTAGACCTGATCCTTGTCGCTCTTGATTATGATGCTCCTAGCCAAAAGCAAACCCGCATTTGATCGGCCCCAAAACACATTAAGGTTTTCCCAGAATACCGTCCATTTTCGTATCTGATTGACAATTCCACGCCCGAATATCGAAAAGCCAATCAATGCCACGTAAAAGAGTACTGACGTGTGGAATATGAAATAATGCAACCTTTTCCCACCCCTGTTAGTATCATTGCCCGGAGGCGTATTGGCTTTTTGCTCACCGAATTTCCCAACTGTCTCAAATCCGCCGCGCGACGGGAAAAAGGCTGCCACAGTGCGGTTGGGCGCCTCGATCTGTCGCTCGACCTTGACCCTTGAAAGGACACTGTCATCCACAGGAGAACAATAGTAGAGAACACATCCCCAAACGAACAAGACCATAAACAAGATGGCATTTAGAATTTGAGCCCGCACAAGTGGAGCAAGAAGATAAAAAAACCACCCAGCATTCAAAAGAAGAGAAATGTAGAATGAAAAATCGATGAGCACATCTATGAAAGTGATTTCTGACTGACCCCCTGTGACGGCCCGCATCCAACACCCAAGCCCTAACGTTACCACCAAAAACACCAGGGTGATAATACCTTTGTATTTTCTGTCTCTAAATTGACGTTTGTTTCGCGCGTATATCAATCCGATAGCATAAAACCAAAGAATATTGCTCAGGAACAGAAAACCAAATAATTGCTCCCAGGAAACTTGAAGCGCACCGACCTTCAAGGAACTGCTACTGGTAAAAATCAGACAACCCGATATTAAAACCGCCAAGGCCACGCCGACAGACACAATCCGAACCAAGAAGGATACGAATCGTGAATTCTTCCAAGGCCTTGTGTTTGATTTGTCAACTGTCATCGGCATTCTCCTGGGCATAAATCTCATTATTTTCACTTTATAAAACAGCCCCGTCCGGATACTTCTCGTCCATCACAAAAACCATAAGTCATCGTATTGAAAACATTTCCGTTATTGCTCATTCGAGAATGACGGCCGCTCAAGGGTATCCATGCACAACCATTGAAAAACATTCCGCGCCGAATTATAGTAATTGAGGGCTTCTTCATGCCTGTTGCATTTGATGAGTTCCTTCATGTCGGATTCAACCCTTGTTCTGATGTCAACAAACTTCATGACAAGGTCTGGCCGGGACTTGATCAACTCATGGCTCTGCATTCCAAGCGCCGCCAGCTTCCGTCCCTCCTCGGCGGCAGCCTTATACTCATCTATAATTCGCTGGCCAATCTGGTCAACCCTAGACATTTCCCCAGCACGGACATTATTTCTAAGAGAATTCCGAAAGTCCCTCTCCGCAGTATTCCGGCGCGAGATGTCCAACATTGCAAGCTCCGCTGCCGCAGACTCGATGCTACGTGTTACATCTTTCTTTCCTCGTTGTGAATCATCAATTACGTCTAATACGTCCTTCTCACTCTCGCCAACCGCAACCACACGCTGTGAACCCTTCACTCGCGAGGTCCTTGACGAGACGCCCAACAACAGTAAACCCAATATGGTAACAGCAGCCACCCCAGCCAAAGCCAAAATCAATATATGACGCTTTGCCCAATTCAGAATCTTGGCACGTCTTGCTGCGGCAGCCTCCACTCGCTCAACCAACTCCTCCAGCCGATTTCGACTAATTCCACAGGCACTTGCCAATCGTTCCAATTCCAAACGCTCTTGCTCATCAATCACCCCATCATTACCTTTGAACCGGGAGGCCTTCTTGAGAAAAACTTTTTCCGCCTGCCTCCGGGCTTTGCGGTGCTGGCGAGTAGACCGGTCGCAAAGATTGCGCAATTGTTCCCGTACCATCTTGACAATTGTCTCTTCGAAATCCGTCTCGCGGTCAATAAACGAAGCCTGCGTTGTCTTTAATATCAAAAGACTGTCTGGAAGCGTCTCTGGGAATGTCAATTTCTCGCCACGGACAGCAACTGGCACAATAGGCACATTTTTATGAATCGCGTGTTCAATCTCCTTCCGTACCCAATCATCCGTATTGGCACATCTGTCAAGCGCGCCGTGCGTAAGTACAGAAATGAAATATTTAGAATTATCTATCGCCTCAAAAATCTGCTGATTGAACTGGCCTGTCTTTAACTCTCGCTGATCAAAAAAGCATTGGAAACCCTCTATTCGAAGATAATATGCAATGCTTCTAGCAAAGTCCAATCCACCCTCACGGCGGTAACTGATGAAAATGTCATATGCCTTCTTCTTTGACATATTAGCCCTCCCTCTGTTGTTATCAGAATATGAAGATCGCGATGAAATAGTCGGCGACCTCGTTCATGACAGTCTCACGACTTCAAAAGCTTCCGCAGGAAAGGAAACACAAAGAGCGACAATACGGCTCCCCACACGAGCGAATTCAGGATCATGATGCACCACCAGAGAATGCCGCCACCCGCCGCCCCAAGTGCCCCGGCTACGACATATCCCGGCCAGCCGAGGAATCCCCCGAAGATGACGAACAGAATGAAATGCACCACGCTCAGCGGCACATTCGCAAACAGAAACGATTTCATTGTCTTATTCCTTTCTTTTATCTTTTACGGTTAAAAATATAATGCTCGGAGAGCAAGCGCCATTACTCCTTGGCAGACTCCGCCGGTGTTGCGGGGGCAACGTCCCCATTGGGCTTCGGACTTGTTTCTTCCGCCAGTTCCGCCGCCTTCTCCTTCGCCCGGTCATAATATTCGCCGGCCTTCTTCTTTGCGGCCTCCAAACCTTCTGCCACGGACTTCTTCGCGGCGTCGTACTTGTCCCCGATGGACGCCTTTACCTTCGGCCACGTTCTCTTTAGCAGAAGATACGTCTCGCGAGCGGACTCCTTGAGCTTAAGCGCGTCAAGTTCTTCTTCCGGAAGATTAGCGTCCCAAAGAATGCTGGTCCCGTCGTACTTGCAGCTTACGTTGAACTTCACGTACTCGCCGTTGATGTTCCCCACGGCCACGCCGGAGAAATCTTCATCCGATTGCTTCACGAGACGCACACGCTCGATCACCAAATCTTTGAGTCCTGGTTTCTTCGTGAACTCCTGTTGCATCTCCACCTTGACCTCTTCGGCGATCTGCGCGGAATTCTTCCGACAGCCGACAGCAAACAGCACACAGGCGGAAAGGCAAGCGATTGCTAGCATTCTTTTCATCTTCATTTCCTTTATTGTTACAACGAACATCATTTCTCTTTCAAGGCACTTTCAATGACGGCATGAAGTTTGTCGCCATGTTGCTGAAGCCAGGTCCCGGCCTCTTGCGCTGTCTCTTTGATGTTTGAAATCTGTTCCTTGTACTTGTCCCAATCTGCACTAGCGGTCACGCATACGTAGCCGATCGCGCACAAGATGGCGAGAAATATCACGAACTTTATCAACTTCGTGACAAACTTGAATAGCGCAAAGAGCACAAGAAGCACAATTCCCACGATAACAAGCTCGTCCGTCTTGGATCCCTTGAGCCATTCGACAAACGCAGAGAATCCCTCGCTTATCGCGTTCGTAACCCTAGATTCCGGTATTTGCGCACCATTCTCCACAAGCGAACGGCTCTTGTCCCTTCCGCCGACGAGCAGGACAAACGCCTTAGGCGAAATCTTCGGGTCATTCACCACCCGCCCGGCGATACCATCCCTGATTTCGTTGTTGTACTTCTTGTTGAGGCGAAACGACACCTTCGCGCCATCCGAGACATCCGCGACCGACGCCACCTTGCCGACATACGCATCATACCACACAACGGGCGAACCCGGCTGAAGCGACTTTCCGTCCTGCGAGACGAAGAAGCACTCCTTCTCACCGCACCCCGCAAGCAGCAATAGCAACGCCGCAATTGGGACAATGGCTCTCTTTTTCATTATCCGACTCCTTCCATCGGCAAGTCAGGCGACTATCATCTGCCACGCCTAAAAATCAAACTTAGAATCCAACCGAGAACACCCACGACACCCGCCTGCCACAACCAGGATGGGATATGGACGCCAAAGACAAACCATCCTTCATGGTCCGCCTCTTCTTTCCATCGCTGACGATCCAACGCCAATTTCTGCTTCTCCATCTCAACTTGCCGCCTGCGATCATCGGCAAGCTGCCGTTGCATTCGCTGCTCCTCGGCTAGCCGTTGCAATCTCATCGTCTCGATTCTTTGCGCCTCCGCCCTCGCCGCATCGGCTTCTGCCCGACGCCTCTGCACCTCAAGTTGTCTGGCTCGGTTTTCTTCCTCTCTCTGCAACCTGCGCTGTTCCGCCGCCTGCTGACGCTGGTTTTCGGCTTGTTGCCGCTGGGCGGCGCTCGTTAGGCCGCCCACAAGCCCCCCTAGGCCCTGGACGAACGCATCGTTTCCACCACGGCCACGAGCACTCCCGCGCCCACGCGCGCGCGCATCTGCATTCGCGCACAAAATCGTCGCCACCCCAAGAACGGCCATTTTCATCAGGATTTTTCTTTTGTCAACCATCTTCATTTCCTTCTCTTTCTAACCTATCGCACCCAATTCCGTCGGAACTTCTGGCAGAAGCATGCATCTCTTTTCCCGGCGTTAATCTTGTATGACAATCTCCTCGCCAAAACAACGGGCATCAGCTCCAGCTCCTGGCATCGTACGTCGTGTCCGTGGCGGCCGGAAGGCCGCGGACATCCCAGTCGTGATGTTTCCTGACGATAAGCGCATCGTCACTCAACAGAAAGTGATCGTACAGGATCGGTGCCGTCGCCGGATCCTTGCCGGCATATACTGGATCATCCCACGTAACATCCACATGATACCAGCTGCCACCGATCTGCACATAGTTCCAACAATGGTTCATCTTGTCGCTGATCACTTCCTCGGAACGCATCCCCGCCTCGCGGAGAAGGTAACGGTAGGCCATCGTGTAACCCTCACAGACGGCAAGATGCCGCACCAGCACACTGTACACAGTGCGAGCGAGCGGAGAGCCGTCATGCGCATCTGCGGCGGCTCTGTCGTATTCGCAGGTTCGAACGATGTGGTCGTGCAGCCGCTTGGCCTTCTCGACAGGATCATCGATGCCGACGACCGACTTCAACGCCTCGGCAACGGCCCCGTCCAGCTCGGCCTTGCGCGCAGGATAATCTTCCTTCGAGATTCCATAGCGTATGCCCGTAATCGCAAATCGCGTAATTATTTCCCCGCAATGGGACCAACGGCATTGTGCCTGTTTGGTGACATAAAACACCTGCGGGTTGTTCCAGAGCACGTCAAAATAGAGGTCGCTTATGCGATCATGATCCCATCCGTATTCGGCAGCAAACTTTGTGACGTCAATCTCTGGCTCGAAATTGAGCAACGCGTCAACGACCACGCGGTCAAACTCGCGCTCCTCGATCGTATAGCCATCCGCAACATGGCGCACAGGAGGTCGATTACCGCGCCGTTTAGTCGTCTCTGACTTCTCGACCTGCTCGTTCTCGGCGACCAGCACATCAAGTACGGACAGCGCCCTTCTGCGGTCGGAATCAGAAAGGGCGTCCCCACTGACAGCGAATTTCGACGCCGCGCGCATCTTCGCGACAGAGTCAGACTTCTCCGCATACTCCTTGACGAGCATGAAGAACTTCTTGAGGAACACCGGATTGTTAAGCGTTTTCCGAAAGAGCGGAAACAGAGTACATCCAGAGTTGACTGGCTCCACCAGCCAGACAACCGCCTTGCCCGCCGCATTCCGTCCGCCATCGCACCAAAACGCCAGGGCGGCCGCGTAAAATCCAGCGCCGTCGAACATGCTCTTTATCGCAGCGGTGAATGCATGCGTCAGCGTGGGCGAATAACTCTCCGCCGCCGTCGAGACACCAACCGACGCCATGAGACCAAGGCGTCTATCGGCCTCGTCGCGTTCACTTGGCGAGAAATTCGGAGCAAAAACAAGGCCTGAGACATACGCCTCATAATCGTATGCACATTCAGGGCATTCGTACAAGCGGCCAAACGAATTCACCAAACCCATGAAGGAACTTGATACATGCACACCGGACCGACGATCATTTTCCAGCCTGAAAGTGGCAAGATTGCCAATCTTCGCGGAATCAACGCATTTGTTCGCAGTCTCCGAAGGATTCCATGTGAATTTCCTTTCCGGAATCACGAAATCAAGCCCCGATCCGCGGGCGAACTTCCCGACAGCGACCAATGCATGCCGCGAGTTGCCAGCTTCGACATCCCGGAGGATGTCCAGCACGAAGGTGTTGCTTTCGGTAATACATTCAAACCGTTCGGCATGGGCAAGATCCGATTCCCCGAGCGCATTCCCGGATTCATCACGCCATTCCACCAGCGAGCCGCGGAATCGTCTTCCATCCTCTGGACAAGCAAGCAACAGATAGGATCGTCCCACCCCGAAATCCTCTTTCCAAAGCACCTCGTCCGGGCTGGGCAAAACGCCAGAATCTATGTGATAGCCGTTTGTCGATATCCCAACCGCATTCTCAAGCACAAGATACGGCGCGACACGCGGATAGGACTTCTCCGTCCAGGAATCGTAGAACCAGCGCGCGGGGACAGACTCGTCGTCCATGCGGCGGCCGTCCCGAAGCAAATCCGCCGTCATGGAAATGCCAAACCTGCTCCAGACGGCCGCATCTACCGGCGTCTTGGGTGGGATGAACTTGAGTACGCTCTTGAGGTGATATATCTTGATGGACAGCGCTGTTTCGTCAGGAAGAGGGATCAACCGTTCCGAAACTGGGAGAGCCTCCACCTCGGCATCGGAGACAATCCGAAGAAACACCGCAGGTGTGTCGCCAGTGCGCAGACGCATCGCCGCAGACGCATTGCCGGAGGTGAGCGACAGATGGAGTACCGCGTCCGCCGACGCGTCTTCTTCCGTGATCTCGTCAAGATGCGAAAGAAGACGTATCAGGTCATCTCCTGCGGCCAGTCCCTTGAGGATGGAGGCCTTCTCTCTGCCAGACATGCCCCGGGAATAATAGACGACCCTGAGATGTTCGGCCAGACACAGCCCAAGTATCTCCGTCACCGCCCTGTCGACATCCTGATCCGCAGGTATCCGTATGGTACCGACCCAATACGGTTCAGTCTCGCGAGGTCTCAACACGACAATGTCATTGTCAACGGAGAACCCCTGGACACCAAAGAGCCGCCGTCCCAACTCCTGGACACCCTCTGGGCGGCATATCGGCGAGAGCGCCACCACGAACTGGGGGATCACAAATCCATTAGCGAGCACGAGCCTCCACTTGTCAAGAAGGAACGCGAGATGTATGCGAACGTCCTGGGAATGCTCGCAATAGTCATCGACGAACACCGTTCCATACAAAAGCATCATTTCATGGACATTTGCAACAGAGCCGGAATCAACCCCGATAGAATCCGCAAAGAAATTCTCCTCCACTTGCTCTGGCGTGGCAAACAGTATCCCCGGCATGGCGACACCGTCCCCACGCCATAGGAGACCGTTCATCACCGAATGAGTGAGCACCTCCGTATTCAGGTAATCCCCGAGCATCATCTTCCTGATCCGGGAATCGACCTTTTCCTTAAACGCACGGGCCCGATCTAATGACGCCGTAATGTACAAGACGCATTCCCCGCGAACGACAGCAGCATAGAGCGCCGATGCCAACATAATCTCCGTCCGCCCGGCCCCCTCAACCCCAGTCAGAAGAAGGTCGCAACTGACGGCACCAATGACCGAACGGTTCTCGTCGTACAGTCTGCGCCACGCCTCATCACGAACATCCCGAAATCTGCGGAAGAACGCCGATTGGTCAACCGTGGGGGTCTTTTCATCCATGAAGAGAAGGAGCACCGGATCCGGGCTGGGATCGAATCGCGCAGCATCAGGGACTTCAGTGCGATGGACATCCTCCCCCAAAACAATTCCGTCAGGTAGTCTCGCACGGATCTTTTCGACCCATCCAGGAGGATTACTTGAATCGTCCTTCTCCTCCGCCGCAGCCGTCTTCCTCCATGATTTCAACCAATCAAAAACAAGCTTGGCCCACAGCAGGAAAGCAACGCACCCCCAGGCGCAGCCCCAGATCAGGCGGCATGGGCAATCCGGCGACAGTGCGCCCAGCGCCGCAAGCGTACAGACAATCGCTGCCAGAAGAGGAGCCCATGGTTTCGCGGTCCTCCGGCGTTTTTCCTTCTTCCCGCCTTTCTCATGGAGTTTTATCCAGGCCACTATGGATGCAACGGGCAGAAGGCAGATGCCGTTGAGGACGATATTGAGAACGACGAACCTTCCGGGCGGCAGAAAGAAATGTCGGATCGCATAGAAGGCGATCGGCACCAACCACAAGAGTGCGGTAAGCACCAGCATCCAGACGGGGAACGGGAGATCATCCCCTTCGCCATTGTCACCAACCATCGCCAGACCATGCAGAAGCGTAAACGCCACATAGGCTGCACCTGTCGCACACGCCAGACCCACGGCAAGTTTCAGCCAGATGAGCTCGCTCGTAAACGATGCCGATATGGGATGGAGGAGCTTCTCCCATCCACCGCAATCCACAAACAGCCAGCATCCCAACGCCAGAGTAGCCGCAAGTGGCAGAATCGCAACAAAAACAAAAACCTTGCGCTGCCATTTCAGGGCCTTCGGATGGCTAGACCACCGACCGGGGACAAGACTCGAGAATCTGTTCATGTCTCATCCTCCGACGCCTTTTGACGGAGCGCAAGCAAGCCTGCATCCTCATTTCTGTAAAGTTCGACGTCCACCTCTTGTATTGCAAAAGCGAGGGGAGCGCCTTCCTCGCATAGCATGTCCTCGCTCGCATGGAACTCCGACCCGACCGTTTTGTCCCCGGCGGCGCAGATGGCACCGAAGAGCTGGCCGTTCTTGCGGCTTGCGATGAACACTTGGCGCTTCAATGTGCTGGCACGGGCGTTGACCGCCGCTTTCCCGCTATAGAAAAGCGTCCCCTGCGAACTCTCAAGCCAGTCCTTCAGCCCGTTTACCAATTCGTCAAAACAGACGTCATCGGCTTCAACCCTCACGCGACGACGGACTTCGCGTACGAACTCTGCCATGAATTGGCGGGCATCGGGAATGAACACGGAAACAGGGAGATGCCCGACGTTTCGACTGTCGTACCTAGTGCAAAACCGATTCCACTTGCCAAAGAAAGACAGATCACCGTCGCCTTTCCACAAATCCAACAACGTTGCCTCGATATCGGCCGTACGGATCGATGTTACGGACGGCACGATGCTCCGTGAAGTCCTTGACCGATATTCAGCACGCTGGCGACGTTCAAAATCACGAACCGAGTTCTCGTGTCGCGCGATTGTATCTGTCGCTACGGCAGGTCGATACTGGAGTTCCCTTACGAGTACATCACGAATTCGGGCAAGCAGATCATGCGTACGCAGGCGAAGATTCCTCCGGCGAGCCTCAAGTCTATTGTACACCGACGTGCAAAGTATCTCTCGCGCCTGATTCATCCTCTTGGCGGAAACAGCATCCAGTTCCTCGCAGGTTGCCACAAACGCTTCTGCGGCTGCATATCCGAAGTGGTGGTGCGTCGCGACGACCGCCACCACGGCGGCAAGTGCGCCAACTGCTGATGCGGCAAGTAGCAGCAGCACAGTGGCCAGCGACCCTCCCATTAGCGTAACAATCTGCCACAATGTCACGCCGCACATTGCTGTGACCGCCGCAAAGACGAAAAGACCCTTCCCAAGCCCGACATAATGGGACTGGGCAAGCGACAAATCCTTTGCCATATTCCCCAAATCGGCAACGAGCCCCTTGCGTCTCTCCTCCGTCCTCGCCATCTCGTCAACACGTTCCCGGAACTTGTCCGAGACGACAGTTGCGCCGCTCTCCACCTTAAGCGTCTCATCCAGCGCCTTTGAATAGGCAAAAAGCTGACGAGGGGCATCCTTGACCCCCAAAAACACGCGATGGATCTCGCTGTTGTCGGGCTTCTCGTTTTTCTGCCGCCACTCAAAGTAGGATCTGGCAGCCTTCTTTACATTCTCTTCGCGCCTCTCGGAGACTTCGACTTCACATGCCAGTTTCGCAGCATCGAAAAGACTCCATTCCCCCTTGTAATCAAGGGCCACATCCGGTTCGACGGCATCTCTGGGGTAGTCAGGGCACGGGGGCGACAGGGCCTTTTTGTCTCCGCCGGCGACAACCGCATCCCGCAACTCCTCGCATATGCGCTCCAACACCCTTTCACTTGTACGGGAGATCGATTCCTCCGCCCCCCCGAAGAAGCATTCTTCAGACTTCCAGATGCGGATGCCGGGACGCATCCAAAGAGTCCTTTCGGAATTCGACCCCCGCCTATGCTGCTCACGAGAAAGGACAAACGCCTTGACGAGCCGCCCGACGAGGATATCCCAGACACTGGAAGAGAAGATGTCGGTCGAGCCTCGGTCTATGCTCAATTCCCGATTGAGGAAGTAGCACGAGACGAACGGACGGAGATCGTCAACCCCGGCATTATTGGCATTTTCGCCGATAAGAGCGGAGAACTCTTGTATCTCTTCGTCGCTGATCCTTATTTGCTGACCGCGGCAGACAACGACAAGTACGCTCTCCATCCGGTGTAGATTGACTTCGTTTACAAAACGCGTACGCAACACCTTGACGAGGGAACGGCTCCAATCAATGATCGACCTGAAAGACCCGAAATGCCCGTACTCGATCTTACCTGATTCATTCGCGTCATCAAGGAAGACGACATGCACCATCGAGGAGTTCAGGATCGAGACGATTTCGACCGTCCGCTCATTGATCTCGGCCGAATTCGAGGACTCAGGGCATCCAAAAAAGACCGGCACGTCGCCGGGGCGTTCAGCGATTGACTTTGCAATTTCAATGCCGCGAGAATAGTCAATGCCGTACGGCCAGAACCGGACGTGATTTTCCTCGCCGAGCAGAGAAGTCGGGATCGCCCCGCTCTCGCAGAGCGACTCCCTCTCCTTTTCTGGCATCAATATGACTATTGGCTTCATCAATACGCATGCCCATCAAGCATGATTCGAATACGCACAACCTCCCTACTGGGCTTTCGCGGTTTTCTGCAACCGCTGCCAGAACGGCACGTCGTCCTTGGTCGCCGCACGAGCCCGTGCCGTTAGCCATTTGTTGCGCGCAGAACGAAGCTTCTCAAGGGCGGCGACGCCGATCGACGGCACGATCTTCTCAGCGAAGACATCCGCCTCGGACAGAAGATGCTTGAGCTGCTTCGCTCCGTCTTCCTGGGCCTTGACAAGCTTGGAGCCTTCAAGTCCGGGCTTGCCCTGTCCGGCCAGATAGGCATAGAGCTTGTCTATGGACGTGATCACGGTCTCGTCCGCCTCCCAGACCGGCATCACATCCTCTTCTCCGCGACCATTCTGCCAGACGAGGGGTTCGCGGGAGAAGGTGAAGTCCTCCGACTTGCCCTTGCCCATCTCAAGAAGCGGCAGCTTCCAGTTGAACCGATCGGCGATACCGTCGAGGATCGCCTTTTCGTCGTCTTTCGCGTTGACCCCAAGGAAAGAATACAGGAGCGCGTTGTCGATTGACGCCTTGAGTTCCTCAACGTCATCGACGGTAAGCTCCTTTTTCCACGGATGCCACCGGCTGTCCGCAAGCTTCGGCTCGTTCACGTATATCGGCGAAACGAACCCGAGACCGCGGCGACGCTCCCTGTAGATCTCACCTTTTTTCTCAAAATACGCCTTTGAATCCGGCTTCTCAGCCTCTTCCAGCGCAGCCTTGACCTTCGGCTCCTTCCACATGCGCGATATGGACTGGACAAGATCAAGCGCCTGTTCGCCATTCTGGCAGTCGTCTGCGGAAATGCACTGCGACGCAAACACGACGATACGGTCGCTCGGCAGTTTGCACCCTGTCGTAGATTCGGAATCGTGATGGAAAACGCTCACGTTCTGCGAATCGTGCGATGCCTTGATCAGCTTGTTCAGTTCACTGACGCGGTTGGAACTGAGTCCGACAGGGAGAAGCACTATCGTCTCCAGATCCTTGAACGCGACGCGGTTCGCAAGCTGAACCCATGGACGGCAAGTGCTGACCATCGACAGGGCTATACGGTCGATGATGCCGTCCACGCGGATGCGCGGCGGCATTTCGTCCGGTTCCTCCACATCGGCGCCATTCGCAAGATCGATGCCAATGTAATCCTGAAGCCTGCGGCGAAGATCCTCATACTCGTACATGCTCCCGCACATGGCGGAAATCAAATCGTTCCAATGCGGAATGTTGTTCTTCAGGACACGAGCGAACGAGAAATTCACGTCCATGAAGTCCTTTGCGAGAAACACGTTCGTCGTGAACGTGCGCTCTAGCGCCTTCTCCATTTCAACCACATAATCAGCCTCAGGGGCATTCTTCATCGCCAGAAGGCGCTTGAGTTCATCAAGGATTGTTGCATTGATGAGGTTGGTGCGCATGGAACTTGAATCTTCGGCGAGAAGCAGATTACATACCTGATCCCTCGTCATAATCGGCTTCAGCACACGCCTGTACATCATCTGCGCAGATGCGTCGTACGGTATGTCGGCCAACATCGCCTTTGTCGTTGGTGCCGTGAAAAGCCTTGCATAGGCCTCGCCACGCTTCGCACCGACACAAGCGTCCGTATCCTTCTCGAAGGTCTTCTGGGCCTTGGAGAGAGCCTTCGCAAGCACGCCGCACGCAGACTTCACCTGCTCAAGCGATGAGATCACCATCTCAAAACGCTTTTTGAGAAGCGGACGAATCTTGAAGAACAGTGCACAGTTGTAGAGCCAGGAGAATTTCGTCGAAAGATATTTCTGCTCAACCTCTGTGAAGTTCGTGAAGGTAATCTTCTCCTTCATCGTGTTACGCTTTGCCATCTCGTCAAACTCTGGCTTGAAACGCGCAACCACGTCCTTGTCCTGCAAGAATGCATCCTTTCCGAAAATGATGCGCTTGTCAAGGTTTGCCATGGAATTCGCAAAAATTGTCTCCAGTTTGTCGATTACCGCGATTGCACGACCGAAGGAAGCCTTCATCCGGTCATTGGCATAGGCCGTCTCAACGAGCTTGCCGAGCGCAGCACAGAGATCGGTCACCTTCAACTCCGCAAGAATGTGGTCAATGGCGGCATCTATCTTCTCCTTGCCCACATCCGAGACAGCAAGCGCCTTGCTGACGAACTGCCAGGCCTCCTTGGGCTTCTGCTTCTTCATCTGCGCCACGAAATTCTGCTGGATGTTGGCATTTTCCGCACGCAAGGCACCGATGATGCGCGGGACCACGCCCGACGCGCCCGTGGAAGCCGCGATGTCGTTTGGCCCCACGGCGTCTTTTACCGAAAACACCGAAAGCCCATGCAAAGGATTGTCCTCCTCGGCAAGCGAAGAAATGACCGAATCTGCGCTCTTATCGAGATCGCTCCCCTTTTCAGCCTTTTTGCAGACGGCATCTACCGCCGCCATACGCAGGGATGCTTCAAAATATGCTTTCAACGGAACGGTTTCGACTTCAAACGTGTTCGCGCCAAGCGAACCGAAATTCTTCAGCTTGTTTATTGCGGTAGAGCCGACGATCTGAGAACCTGCGACAAGCGTATAGAGTGCCGCACCGGCCATCTGGTGGTACTGGTCGTTGCTCTCGAGGTGGCCATGTCCGGCATCATCGCAAATAAGGTAGGCCGAATTTAGCGGTGAACGCCTGAAAGAATCCTTCTCACCGACACGGACTTTGATAATATCCGTTTCGGCAGGCCCGGTCGGATCGTTAGGATCGTAGTCCGGACGCATCAGGTTGGGAAGCGTAAAGAAATATTCCGGATCCCCCTCCAGAACACGCATCCAAGCCGAAAGTTCAGACAACCCCGTCACCGTGTTGACTTTCATGCCCAGATCCATCTGCTCATCGCTGAGACCGACATTCGGATAACATCCTCGTTCAAAGAATATTCCAGACGGGTTTATCTTGAATCCACGCTCCTCAAGGGACTTGCGAACCTTGAACGCCGCTGGCATCCAGGTACCGCGCCCCGTTCCGCCGGCAAGCCCAGCGACGAAGAACACCTGCATGTTCTCCAAAGGGCGAGACTCGTGCATGTTGCGGCGCTTGATGTTATCCAGCAAGTCATTTAAGACCTCGTCAAATTTAGGAAGTGCTTTCCACGTACAAAGGTAGGACACAGGGCAGCTCTGCCCGGCCCCCCGCTCGATGTCCTTTATGTATTGTGCACGGAAAGGAGTGCGACCGTCAGGGTTGAACCACCAGAACGGGCGGAGACGTGCGTATGCGGGATCATCCTCATGCCCATAGAAGACGTTGTCGACGATGTCGCCGATGTCGTTCAGGCCCTTCGTGATCTGGAGAAGGCGGATCAGCGGCATGCCAGACTCGCCGATGTCCCCCATCTGCTTGGCGACCTTTGTCGTGAATTCATTCGTCAGCTCAACCTCGGTGTCAATGATCAGATACGCAACGTCATTTGGCAGACGCTTGCGCCACTCATCATTGCCGGCCATCATCTCGTTAAAGCGCATGAGTGTCTTGATTCCAGACCCTCCGCATGCAACCAACAACGTCTTACGACTCATTTTCTTATCATCCTTTCTTGTTTGTTTAATGATTAAATTGCGTAATGCAGGCAAAACACGACAAATGCCCAGATCAACAGCCCAAGCGACAGCAAAAACAAAATCACACCCATAAATCCGCCACCATTGTCCACAACACGAACGCGAACATGGTCATGCCCGTTGGCGATTTCGTCCATGTAATCTGAACCGTAGTACCGAAACAGGAAATAGGGCGCCTCTCCCGTGATGTTGACCTCACCTGTCACGTCATCAAACTTACCATCCGGAGGCCGTATCAGCGGCGTGCCGTTCGCGCTCTTCACTTCGAACTCGTCTTCGGAAAATGGTCCCCACACGTTATCCGCGGCTTCGTCCAACATGAGCATGTCCCCCAGCCGGAGCCTGCCCTTCTTTGTCCAATAGTTCCACTTCCTGACGCCTTCAAGCGGCACTCCCTTGCTCAAATAAGCATCGCCCAGCTCGTCCGGATAACCACCGTTTATCTGCTTTGGCGCAGGGCCTTCCCATGTGTAGAACTCCCACCCCTTCGGCCCATTATGGAAAAACAACCGAGAAGCCATTACCAACAGCAGCAGCAAGATAATCACAGCCGGAACTGTGGCCCACCAGCCATAGCGGATGCGGACTTCGCGTTCCGTATATGAAGGATCGGTGCCGGACGGACCGATAGCCTGAAGCCCAATCACCATCTCGCAGGGATTCCCTCGAGCTTGGACGATCGCCTCCGATTTGCCGCGATATTCTGCAAGTTCCGAGCCATCAACCGTCCAAACGAGAACATCCACGTCTCCAGTAGACTTGCTCTCGAGGTGAAGTTTGCCACCGACCGTGTAATAAGACCCCTTCTCCTTGATTTCAAACTTGGCCTGCGGCGGAATTACCGTTATCTCGATCTCCTCCCGCGATGTCGTAAAGGATTTGCCGCAACGCTTGCACGTGGCGGAGGCCGCAACGGAATAGGTGCCGTACTTCCCGTAAACATGCGAGGATACGGAGCCTTTGTCGGACTTGCCGTCTCCGAAGTTCCAGACAACATCCTTCGCTTCGCCGTTCCTGACCGAAACTTCGACATTGACAGACTCCTTGAGCCCAAACTTCTTACGGGTAACGCCATCATCGCCCTTCGGGAGGACGATCGCAAGCTCAAGGTCGGGACAGGCAGTTGAAACCACAACCGAAGTGCTGAAGGTCTTTCCGCACTTTGCGCACTTGCCTTTCGCAGAGACCTTATGGGCCTTCTCGTCCGAATACACATGTTCAACATTGTCGCCCTTCGCCTTGGCCCCGTCGCCGAAGTCCCACTCGACATCGGTCAAGCGTCCGCCTTCGGCCTCAAGCTGAAGGTGAATTTTGTCGCCGGGCCTGAAAGACTTCTGCGACAAACCATCCGCGCCCTTCGGCAGGATGATTTTGGCGATGATATCGTCGCAGGCAAAGTACACCGTCACCTTGTCAGACGAAATCGACGAACCATCGGGCAATTTCGTCCGGGCAAAATACTTCGCCGTAACCAAGGCCGAATTGCTTGGAGAAACTTTCGGCGCGTTCACCTTGAGCCCATTGCCGATCACTCGCTCCTTGCCGAAGATTTCCTCGACCCATTCGACCTTCGTCGCATCAACCCCGCCCTTACACGCCGCCTCAAGCGCGACTTGATCGCCGAAACAAGCCTGGAGGCCATTCGCTTCGCGATTCCCGACCTTCGCGCTCACAATATCCAATGCGGCAAAGAAACTCGTCTCGACATCAACCGTCGATGAGACCTCCGCATCGTCCACAGCCACGGCTTTGACCATCAGCACGGCCCCTCTGCCAAGGGATACATTCGGTTTGAACACGCAAGAGGACACCCCGCCTTGCACCGGCTTTTTCGCCGAAAAGAGTTCCTTGCCCTTGCAAGTCACAGTCCATTTGACTTCCTTGATTGACTGCCCCTTTGCCGTCGCCTTCAATTCAAGATCCTTGCCGACCTCGACCGACGCCCCACTGATCGGCTTGTCGATACGAACCATCACGTCCTCACGCTTAACCGAAAACGGGATCGTTTCGCTCCGCAGTTCACCCGCCGCACCCTTCACCACGGCTACAAGCTTGTACTTGCCTCCCTTCAGTGACTTGAATTCAACCGGTTTCGATGCGCACGCCTTTCTGTCCACTACGGAAGACTTGACATCTGAGGCCGATCCTGTCACCTGCCAGTCTATCGTGTCAAACTCCCCTTCAACGCGGGCAACGGCCTGCATCGGCGCGCCAAAGTCAAATTCCTGCCCCGAATACGGCCCGACAATCTTGACATACGGCTTGACCGCCACGTTGATGAACTGCTCGATTTCACCGGTGATGCCATGTCCAAAGAACACCCGCGCCTTTACCTTGTGCTTATCGCTCTTGTCAAAGACATACCCATTGAGCTTCGATGTTTTCACCTCAACCACCTGATTGTCAACGAACCAGGAGTAGCTCTCCGCCTTCGAAACGGTCTTGGCGGAGAAATTGACCTTATTGCCTACAATCGGTTTCGTCGGCTGAACAGAGACGCCGACAGATGCATCGATCGCCACGACCTTAATCGTGGTGGTCGCGTCTGTGAATCCGCCTTTGCGGGCAATGGCGGTCACCGTATAGGCCCCAGCCCTGTCAAATTTATGGATGAAACCATCCCTTTCCGTCGTCCGCCCCTCAATCGACCAAGTCACTGAAGCGCCCTCCACAGCCTTCGCGGCGAATCTGACAGAATCCCCAACCTTCACATAAAGCTGGGTCGCACGCGGCTCAACAGACACGAAGGACAACGCGCCTCGCGCCGCGAAGTTAACCGGCACGGGGTCGGGCGAACTGATTGAAACATCCTTCCAGGCGTCGGGGAGATCAACAACCGACAACTTGCCCCGAAACGCCTTGGCCGGCAGGTCATCTGGCAGGTTGATCCTCGCCTTGCTCCTGCCTGGCTTAAGAGACATCTTCCCCTGGAACTTCCGCCCGTCAACCTCCAATTCAACGCCAGCGTTCAAACGGGCCAAATCCCTCTCGCATCGCGAAGGGATCGGCAAAAGTAGATCGGCCCTTAACGTCTGCACCGGTTCTGATGCAGGATTTTTGAGTTCTACACCATCCGTCTTCAACTCAAGCTTATAATCGTCCTTGCGCTTATTGGACACCATCACCGGAGGATTGCCAGGACCGAGCCAGCAACCAGTCTCAAGGGACATCTTTCCACTTGAGGCATACGCCGTTATTCTACCAAGATAATCCCGCTTAAACCTCTCCGAAGCATCTTCTCCATTATAGACTACAGGAACCTGTTCGGTCCGGGATTCGTACCATTTGACATCCCCTTGCCGTTGCCTGGTCCAACAATCCCTGTACACTTCGTTCTTACCGTCAGAATATACAAACATCCGGACTCTGGCATTAGGATCCTTATGTAGGAATCCTTCCCCAAACTCAACAGCCTGAGCTAAGGTATCATATAGGAGCGTTCCGCCCTTCGAAATCTCAAGCTTTGAAAATATCTTCCCTTGTTCCCTTGCGGAATAAGGGCCAAAAGGGCCTTTCATATCGCCAGAAAACGTGATAACATAAATCTCGGCCTTTGGCGTCTTTTCAGCAATTGTTCCAAGCCGGATTTTCAGCATCTCTCGCAGCACTTCATCACGAGAATTGTTGTAACGGCCAACCTCATTGGCCGTTGATGCCATCGAGTAAGACTGATCAAGGAGAAAAACAATAATTTCCTTGTGCTCATTGCCTACGGCATTCCGGTCACCCGCATTCGTTCCGACACTAAAATCAACATCAAGCGTCGCAGCACCAACAATCTGCTGAAAAGCAACGGCGACACAAAACACCAATGCTGCACTTACAAGCCGCAAGCCGCGTAAACCTGTACTGCTATTCATGTAGTACACCTGATTTCTTTCTCGATTTTCCTCAAAAAACTACTTTGGCTTAAAAGATGCGCTTGTAGTATATCATATTTCCACTTAACTGTGGATTTTTTTATCACCGCCAATCATTTGGACGGGGCGTTGCGGAAGATGAAAGCGCGTCGGCGAGCCAGAACGGGAGGCGGATGCCGTGCGCCTTGAGCTTTTCCGCGTAGGCGGGGATGTCGATCGGGAGGCGACGGAAGGTTAGGCGCTGCGACTCCGTGTCATAGATGACATAGGTGCTGCAGAAATCACAGCGGGGATAGCCCACGCTGCCCACATTCACGACATAGCGCGCGCCCGGCTTGACCGGGAAGGTCTTGGTGGCCGCCTGTTTCTCCTCGTGGATTGGATAGAAGAGACGCACCGACCCGCTCTCGTCCATCTCCCAGGCCGCCGCATGGTGGGTATGTCCGCAAAAGAAAATCCGCTCCTTCCGGAACGCCAGACTTGCGGCGGCTTCCCGCGGGCCAAAGATGTAGTACCAGGCAGGCGGATTCGTAAAGTCGCCATGGGCGAATGCCGACTCCCCCTCCACATGAAGATACGGGAGGTTCCGCAGCCAGCGAATCTCCTCTTCTTCCAGCTCCTCCCGATGCATCAGATCAACATGGTAGTTCCGGTTCGCATGCACCTCAAGCCAAGGTTCAAGCCCCACGCAGGCCGAATCATGGTTCCCCATGAGAACAACATCGAAATTCTCGCGGATCAGGCGAAGCGTTTCCTTGACGGCGTAGCCGTAGCCCGTCGTGTCGCCCAGGAAGAAGAACTTCCTGCAGCGGCGCCTACGGGCATCCGCCAGCGCCGTCTTCAGCGCCAGCGGATTCGCGT
>JAEEGL015939511.1_pt1 | contig 23840 bp, 36 predicted proteins | sample 9134231 | NCBI WGS metagenome assembly JAEEGL01 (sample SAMN16246548, study PRJNA631951) | gut metagenome | biome: gut microbiome; feature: rumen; material: fiber-attached | host: Bos | place: Iran: Karaj | collected 2018-10 | reverse complement strand
TGGAGATGCGCAGCTCATGATAAGATCGTTGGAAGCTCGGGGTTACTTGATCCAGTTGCAACTGAGATTGAGAATATGCTGTATCCTGTACAGTTCCCGTACAATCCCTCTTCCTCAAGCAAGACAATGGTAGTGGAGACTCACTGGATAAACGGTACTTCCTGGGAGAAGATGGCTATTGACGCCGCAGATGATAAGTACGGGCCGTATCAAGGTGTGATGAAAGTGGAGGCGCTGGTCTCAAAGACGGGAACCGTTATGATCGACCGCTACTTCTTGTTTACAGTGTCGAATACTGCATGCTCTGCGCATGAAATAACAAAGAGCGAATACACTAAATTAAAGAGGGTGCCGAAACATGAAGATAATAAAGAATAAAGTTGAGCTTATCAACGCTCCCGATTACAAGACGGTACTGAATACTGTAGAATTGGCTACGAGGACGTGTTATAAGTCTGAGGACAAGATGGGAGAGGGTACCGCCGAGAAGCTGATAAGGGGCTGTATCAAGAGAGGACATCTGTCGACCATTGAGCATGCGTTCGTGACGGTGAGGATCACTGCGGACAGGGCGATACTCAATGAGATGGTGAGGCATAGGTTGTGTCAGTACTCACAGGAGTCTACCAGGTATGTCAATTATGACTCCGATAAGTATGGCAGGGAGATCAAGGTGATACAGCCCACACAGTTAAGCGGAGACGATATACAGGTGTGGAAGGAAGCATGTACATACGCGGAGTACTGCTACAATAAGCTTGTAGACGCAGGGGTGAAGCCTGAGAACGCAAGGAGTGTGTTACCTCTGTGTACGGCATCTGAACTGGTCATGACTGCCAACATGAGAGAGTGGAGGCATATACTCAGTCTGAGGAGGGGGCCAGGAGCCCATCCTGATATGAGAGAAGTGGCAGATATGATATACGAGGTGCTTCGCGAGAAGTACCCGGTCTTCTTCGAAGACCTTTAATTTTTTTTAGAGAAAGTGGCCCGGGGTCAAATGAATTTTTTGGCTCCGGACAAAAATTACGTTTCTGGAGGTGCATATGCAGGTATATTGCGTGGATGGGATAACGATACATCGAGGAGAGTTGCTGGATAAGTTCAACAGGCAGCAGGAGAGACTGCAGGGAGCGGTGAATGATACATATGTGGTGCAGATCGACGAGCTGCTGGGCAGGAGACAGATAGGTGTAAACAAGGTGTATAAGGAGCTCGAGGATGTGCTGCGGGAGTTTAGGGCGGTCGGTGTGGAGCCGGTGCTGGGAGTAGATGCAGTGAGGTAAGAGATGATAGGGAGCGGCGATGCCGCTCCTTTTTTTGTGCAAAGAAGAGCGTGGGAGCGAGAGCGGGAGGGGAGGAGATGAGCGTACATACGGCACGATATAAAAAATCGTGTCACGATGTAAATTACGTTTTATACGTTTTTTATATCAGTATGTACAGTATCAGCACTACTTGGGATGCTGGACCTTAGAAAATTCTGTGGTCGGAACAGGATTTAATCGTGACAGCAGGCAAAACAAAGAAATCTCAAGTCCTGCAGAAAGGAAAGAAGATCATGAAAACAAAAACGAAAATTGCAATTGGACTTGCAATCATCACAGTCACGCTGATATCAGCTGGGATATTAGCGATCGTAACGAAGCCCAGTAACGATGTGCCCGTAAGCACAGCAGTGTGCACATTGGAACCCATTGCGACTCCTACGCCTATACCCTCTGAGATTCCGGAGCCGACGGAAGTTCCGATCGAGTATTTCGATGCGGATATTGAAGAACTCGAAGAGCAATTGGAATATTACAAGATGCTCAAACAGGAATATCTTGTAAAAATCATCGCACTCGCAAGAGTTTGCGACGCTGAAGCTTCAGTTTGTGACGAGAACGATCGTCGCGCAGTTATAGACACTGTTTTGAACAGGGTCGCGAGCGGAAAATTCAGAGACACCATCATCGGTGAATGCCTCTCGGGAGAATTCCAATATTCATCCCGAGACCTGAACGACATAGATGATGAAATTTTCATCTATGCAATGGAGGAATTCGGAAAATGGATCGCAGGTGAAGATCTTGTTCTTCCTTCTGATTACTTCTACTTCTGGGGTAATCACGGAAAAGACGAGAATGGAAATCCGACAAAATGGAGCAACTACTTTTACAATGATTATGACTTGTGGGAAAATGAGATTCACAAGACGCCCACAAGTGCATATAAATTTTAATCATGACACGGGAGGAAAAGATCATGAAAAAGCTTAGTAACAACAACAGTAACTCAGTCAACAACAAAGAAACACAGGAGGTAATTAACATGACTAGAGAGAACAACATCAACAACACAATGGTCAACAATACTAACAAAAAGGAGGAAAACACCATGACCAGAGAACAGTACGAGAACGAGAGCTTCGACGCTCTCATGGAACAGGCGGCGCAGGAAGAGAGAAAGCGCCAGCACGAGAAAGAGATGAACCGCTTCTATCAAGAAGCAATCTTCTATGATGAAAGAAGATATCTCGATATCAGCAAGGATCCAGAAACCAAGGAGCTGGAGGCTCGTAGAGATGCCGATGAACGTCTCTTCGAATCCACGCATTTCCTCGACAGAGACGCAGAGAGATGCGCAATGGATATCAGAGTGCGTAACGGATATGAAGAGTCGAATGACTCCTTCTGGGATGAACACATGAATGACATCCAGAAGAGAGCATGCAACTTGATGGCATTGTTCACAATCGACAAGGATATCGCAGCGAACAACACGTTCTACCGCAAGGGAATCAAGAACGTGCCGAATGAGTTCCACGATGTAGAGGTAGCCGTGACAGCGTTCAGGGCTCCTGGGTTGGTAGACGCAGCGTTCTGGGCGCCTAGGCTCAGGGCAATGATCGACAAAATCGTTGAGCATCAGAAGGCCACTCAGAGAGTTGTGAACATCCAGTTTACAGAGATCTGGGCAGCTTTCAAGGCAGTTGTGGAGAATTACGGTATCGATAACGTACCTCCGGTATACAAGATGATCTATACATGGTATTACGATTATGCAACTAAGGAGGAAAAGCGCGATTTCGAGGAATATCTCCCGAAGGCGATGAACAGGTTCGCATGGGTGTATACAACGGGAAAATCGAATTCGAAATATCCGATATACAATGTATGGAGAAACATCGCTCTTGGGCGTAACCTCAACGATGCGCCCGATGGTGTATCTCCCGAGTTCGCAGACAAAATCCTTGAATATACGGATAAAGCGTATGCACTCCTGTTCACAGAGTCCAGAGAGTACTCAGCCGATGAGCTCGATGACATGGAAGCTAAGGCAATGAGGTATTACAGGGAAAAGTTCTGGGAAGCAAAATATCTCCCGAAGGTCGGTATGGATTACACGATGTTGGTCAAGAGAGCTAGCGAGAATGAGGTCGCTTGGAAGATATTGGACGCATTCGATGACATGACCGATGCCGGTGCAGCAGAGTACGCAGCCAGGGTGATCAAGGCTCGTCAGGCAGAGATGGCGAAGATCAAGGCTCAGGAGCCCTTGAGGAAATATGCAGAAGCGTTGATTGATGCAATGTGCGAAGGTCTCAACGATGATCAGGATTACTCTAAAAGGTAATCCTGGTCCCTTAGAGGAGGCGATAATCATGAAATTGTACTTGATAATTAAGACCATCTGCGAGAAGATTCTTGCTTCTGCGAGAAGAGATCGCGGGGCTTCTGGTCCGTTCGCAGGGCGTTGCGATGCTAACGCACCTGCAACGCTCCTGCTCGCTACTGCAGATGTCGGCTCCAAACAGGCGCTCGGCGGTCCACAGGGTCGCTACTTCCCGCTTCGCTCGCCGGGTGTGCACACCGCGCACACCTCGGCTTGCTTCGTCTGCGAGAAGATTCAGTTTGTTCACCCACTCTCCACTCGCTGCACCCACTGGGGTTGGAGATACGCTCAACTTCTGCCTCCCCCCCGCGGAGAAGAAACAAAAAGTGTGGTGGTGTTAAGAACAAAGGTTCTTAGCATCGAAACCTTTCGGTTATCTGCCGAACGCAGAGCACAGAGGTGCAATGCGAGCTAAGCGGCAGATAACCGCAGAAACAAAAAGGTTTGGGGTGTTAAGAGCAAATGCTCTTAATATATATTTTAATTTCCGGAAGGAAAACCGGTCAAACCAGAAAGGAGCCATCATGGCTAAAATTACATTTATCAACAACTCTGAAAACAAAACCGAGAACGAACCGAAGATCTTCTTCAAGGTGTTCTACAAGAAGACCCTCAGGTACTCAACTCGCCCTGACTGGGCCAAAGATGTCACTGAGTCTGACGGCAAGTTCCTGGTGAAGCTTCCCGCCAACTACATCACAGAGTCCTATGATTCCGCCATGAACATGGCAGCACAGCTGTCCAAAAATGGCGGCGAGTTCATCAACCTGTCAAAATTCGCAGTTTCCGACAGTGACCTGGCAGCAATTGCCAGCGTCAAACAAAAGATCGCGGATCTTGAAAACGAGCTGAACGACAGGCTCGCGTCCGAAGATCTGAAAGAAACCGACGCCGTCAGGTATTACAATATGAAAGCCCTGATCAGCTCAGAACTTCACGGCAATAGATAAGGAGGTAAAACAATGAAAATTACATTGACAGAGAGCATGCTCAACAAACTCTCCGACCACAGATTAGCACTTACCTATCCGCGGGGAACGCGCATCCGGCTGATACACATGGACGATCCCTTTAACACAAGCGTAAAAGCGGGCGATACGGGCACAGTCATAGGCGTTTCCGATTACATCGGCATCATAAGCATGAGGTGGGACAACGGAAGTTGTCTCGGCCTTGCGCCCGATATAGACAAATTCGAAATCATAAAGGAGGAAACAAAATGATTTACCTCATCATAGGCCAGACATTGGCCATCAACTCAGCAAAAGCTCGCATCGAGCGCCGACAATTCGTTGCCGGATACGCTCGTAACCTGCGAGAAGGAAACAAGATAGTATCGCAGTGGAACAACGGCCAGTTCGTAACTAAGTACGAGCTGATGCCTGTCGAAAAACAAACCGTAAAGAAAGGAGCAAGAAAATGAAGACACCAAAAACCAAAAGAGCAATGGATGAACACGAAACAAAGAAATTCGTGGTCAAGCAGGCACGCAGAAACAAAGAAGCGAGAAGACAGCTGGTCTCTCGCAGCAACATCAATTGGAGGTGAAAGTTATGCCAAGTGGCGAGTTACCGTATTGGAAATGGCAATATATCACACTGCGTGATATGTGCCTAATCACAGACAAAGACAAAAATCGGTTCAAAGCGGTCATCAAAGACCTGCAGAAAACTGATAGCCAGTTTTGGCTAGAGCGAAAGCTACGCCGCGTCAAACTGGGCGACGAAACAATTGAGGACTTTTTTGCCAAATACGAAAGGAGAGATTAAAATGACAAAAGAACTCATTCAGAAATTCCTAACGGAGGTACCTGCTCATCCGGTACCGAAAACAAAAATCTGTGTCTACGACAATCAGACACGGACATTGTACATGCCCGACGGTACACAGAAATCCGTCGAGAAAACAACCAAACTTCAAAACGACCTTGCTACCCAGGGCTTTGAGATCAGAGATATCTGGAGACTGGGCAAAAATGACCATCCATTCGGCTGTATGGGCAATGTTCGCGAATACGCCACAGATATCTATGACCTCTATGGCAAAACAATCATTGAACTGTCGTTCTTTGATTATTGCGCCGCTCATCAGAAGTGGTCAAGGGCCACATTCCACGGCGAACAGCCAAGATATCTGGTAGTTGCAACAGATAAAGAGATCTGGTATAACGATCGTTATCTTGCGCCAAAGCAGCGGTACGATGGAATCATCTTACCAGAATCCGCCACATGGTACAACGGTGGCGAAAACATGTTTTACAATGTAGCGTATAACGATTTCAGATCGATATTCTTCAGATGCTCAGACAAAAGATTAAAATCCAGACTCGGCTGTGAATACTTAGTCGAATTTCTCGACGAAAAATATCAGGAGGTTTAAAAATGGAAACAATTGATGTAGTAAAGAAATGTTTTGTAAACAATCCATGGGATTTATCAAAAATCAAACCGGCATTGATCATAATACAAAACATGGAAATGGCGTACGGATATAAAAATATCCATGACATTTACAAAATAAGTGGTTATCATTCGTTCAGAAACAAAGAATCGATTCGGAATCACTTCGGGGTTACAAAAGATGATGTGACATTGATCAATGAATATCAACCGTGCCCGATCAGAAACGCCGGTGTCCACAATGAAGTCCGAACATTCGAATTCGAAGGCAAAAAAATGCTCGAGATGATGTCGATCTACTGGGATTCCGAAGAGGAAAAATGGAAGAAAGTCATCGACAATGACATCGTTTTCCACTTGTACATGATAGAAGACGATAAGATCCTCTACATGGAAGAGAACGGAGACATAATACCGAAAGACATCAATGATTTCGGCAATGTTGTTGGAGGACGTACAATGTATTTTGCTCCAGTAAAAACAATTTTTCAGATATGTCAATCCTGCTCGCGTGACAACAAATCAATTGATGACGCCATCAGGTTCGTTTATGGAAACAAGTTCACCTACAGAGGTGGATATGAGATGGACCTGTACAGCAGCAGGAATATCCAGACTTGGTTCCAATACAGGTCAAAGCCAAAAAAGAGCACAGGTAAGGGTGTTAAAACAAGCATCGCCGCAGATCTCGAATCCAAAACAGCTTATTACGAAAATGAAAAGCACGAGATCAGAAAGATCCAAGACGCAAAACGAGAAACGGGCATGAAACGAATGTTAACATGCTGGATTGTGGCTAAAATCGAAGGTAATGACGATTATCTGAGAGCTGAAGGTTATCTGCCGGAATACACAGGCGACATAACGCCAATGGGTAAACATGTGTTTATCAACAAGCATAAATACGAACTCGTAGGCATGTCAGGCGGTGCGCCGCTCAAGGTGTTCGACGGTGAGATATACGATCCTCAGAACTATCTGTCAGAGCTTGATTATTACAAGTATCTGAAAGATATATGCACAAGCTCTGCGATCACAGGTTGGAGAGACAATCCGCTCCAGATCATTACGAGAATTTCAAGATTCCCGTGGCTGGAACAGATCTATAAATCAGGCTACAATAGCCTCTTCAGAAAACTCGTAAGATCGGCGACTATCGCTTCCGATATTTACAAAGGTTTCGGGGTAGAGGTTGGCAAAACATTCTCCTTCATGAAGAGCATCGGTCTCTCAAAGGGTGAAATGGAGTGGCTGAATGCAACAAAATGCAGCAGCTGGTCCTGGGGAGCGTCGGCAATCAAAAAGCTGATGTCTCAGGATGTGGGCCACAAGACATATCCGAAAGAAAAAGTATGGCCGATTCTCGACTACTATCACTTCGTTTATGAAGATAGATGGTACAAGAAATGGCATACAGATATCTGCGAAAACGCAGGTTATATGGGAGTAATAGACGAAGCGCCTCAGGCGCTCAAAGAGAGAAACAACAGGTATCGCGACAGAATCATTTATCTTGATTCGATAACGATGCCCAACGAGAAGAAATTCTCTCAGGAACTCGATGAAATCTACAGAATCAGAGCAGGTACAGAAGATTGTTATACATTTAATCTGATACCTGACATAAACTGCAGATCGCGAGAAGATGTCGCAAGGTTGCATAACAGGTTACTCGACATTCAGTTAAAGCATCCAAAAACATACGGTTCTCGTGAAACAAGAACTGAGAAGGAAAAAGAATGCGAGAAGACGGACAAGATCAGAAAATGGTTGGAATTCGATGATCCGCATTCAGATTATGTGATCATGCTGCCGAAGTCACCGTTCGATCTGATAACAGAAGGAGAAAAACTCTCCCACTGCGTCGGCTCTTATATCGACGATCATTCCGCAGGTAGAACAACCGTTCTGTTCCTCAGAAACAAAAAGACGCCCGATGAACCTTTCATCACCATTGAGGTTAAAGACCACACAGTGACACAGGTTCATGGAAAATACAATTGGTGGCTCGGGAACTTTCCGGAAGCGATTCCTACGGTTCGCGACTGGGCTAAAAACAACAAACTCGCAATTACCGATATGGTCTTAAGATCGACATCCAAAGATTACACAGGTGATGGCGAACTTGTTACGATATAAACAAAGGAGGTTTTAAAATGAAACATTGGTTATTACTCAGAATAACCAATCTAAAGGCTGATCGAGGTGTTATATCCAGTGTAATGGGTTTTAATACCCGCAAGTACAGGTTTAACACCAAGGACTTTAGAGACATTACCGACGCCCCGGGATATCAACGGGGCGGAGGGCAATATTACAGCATGCTTGATCCCAAGATGTTGAAAGAAGAATTAAACGCCACAGAAAAAACAAAGGAGGAAAAAGAAATGGCAAAAAATCTCGTACAACTTAAAGAGGACAAGGAAAATAAGAGGTATGATGTATACCTGAATGATTTCCTTATTGCAACAGTCGAACCTGGTGAGAAGTCAATCCAGGAGGTTCAGGAGCTGCTTGAAGAAGCGCTCGGTGATGTAGACGGTAGCGATCTGATCGCAATCGCTCGTACATTCGAGGCGCTTAACGATGGAACCTGGAAAAAGGTCAACGATAAGAACGGTGAAACAATTTCCTATAATGGAGAAGAGTACATCGTTTCGTATGGATTGCTTTCGCTCCTGAAAGATGGTAAGATTTATCTTTCCATTGCGAAGCCGAAAGATATCGAAAACAAAACCGAAGAAGAAGCAAACGAGATTATCAAATCAAAATTGCTTAATGCTCTTGAAGAAGATTAAGGAGGTAGTAAACATGAAAATCTACAAAAACATCGAGATTAAGGAAACAAAAACAGGTCTTAAGTACAAGCTCAAGGAATCTGAAGGTGAGATCGAAATCACCAAGGACGATCCTCGTTATAAGACGCTCAAAGACATCTACAATGTCTGCAAAGATTCCGAAAGCGAGGAGCAGAGCAAAAACTATTACAACAGCCGCATAACAGATGCATTCTCAGAGAGATATAGGACAAAGGATTACGATCCTGATGATCCGAGAAACATCTTGATCCCTGGAGTAGGTTCAAAGACCGTCCAGCAGCTCGTTGACTTCTTCAAAGAGTTCGAGTTCCAGCCGAATCTCAGATTCGTCAATACGATAGGCCAGATGGCCAAGGTAGGAAGAGGCGGAGAATACGCAAAGAATTATTTTGCTCTCTCAGATTCGCCTTATCAAACACAACTTGCGAGCAAAGTCGTATCTCCAGAATTCAAAGACATGATGAAGAAGCTCGCAATGATATGCGAAGATTATCGCATCAACAGGCGTCTGAAGATCTACTTCGGGCCCCAGGGCACAGGTAAAACCACGCAGGCGATGAGAGAAACCGAAGGCAGGGTAGTCCCCTGTCACTCAGCAATATTGCCGTCAGATATAATGGAAGACTTCGATTTTGAAAGAGGCGATGCAACATTTAAACCGTCGGCATTTGCAAAAGCAATGGAGAACGGCGAAAGCATCACACTCGATGAGATTAATCTCCTTCCGTTCGATACTCTGAGATTCCTGCAGACATTGCTGGATAACAAAGACAAGTTCATCTACAAAGGTAGAACGATCAATATTCACGACGGCTTCATGGTCATCGGTACGATGAACCTCAAGGTTAACGGTTCAGTATATTCGCTTCCGGAGCCGCTGATAGACAGGTGCGCCGATATAGTAGAATATATCCCGACGATCAAGATGCTCGAAAGAGCGTTGTACAATCCGCAGGAAGGAGATAATGACTAATGAAAATTAGACCAACATTTGCGAAGCTCGAAGAAATCGCAGCAACGATCCCGATAAGTTATTATCTGGGAGCAAACATTCCGATAAAGTTTAAGAGAGGAACAGATTCGTATTACGATCCAAATTCCTATCAGATAGTAATCGGAATGGAGCTCATAAGTGAAATTCTGAGTGGGGTAGAGTTCCCCGAAGGCACCGATGAAGAAGAAATGCTGAGAGACCTCGTGTACCATGAGTTGTCTCATGTCATTTTAACTCCAAAAACTCTGGGTAAGAGGCGTACACCGAGTCAATTCACGATTCTAAATATATTCGAAGATGAGAGAATTGAGACGATAGACGCCCATTTATTTATGAAAACCGACTTCAAGAAGCTGGTACACGCAATAAATGATGCGCATGAACAGGATCCTTTCTGGAAGCTCGTGAGGTTAAGAGAAGGGCCCGAGGAATTCACAAAGAGGGTCGAAGAACTTATTGAAAAGTATTCAATAAGCAAAGATTCTCTGAGCGACATAATAACAGATTATGAAAATGAGATCTTCAAGTTATATGACGATTTCATGAAAGAATCAAAAATGGCGCAAAGCTCAAGCGGCAGTGAAAAGCAGCAGGGTGATGGAGAAGGCAGCGAAGGCCAGGGCGGTGAATCGAAAGATTCCGCAGAGGCAAAAACAACCAAGAGCATCACAATAGATCTGGGAGACGCTGGCGAAGGTCAGCAGTCTTCTACTGGTACAGTAAAAATTGACAAAGATACAAAGATCAATGTCAAAGATAGCGGCAGGAAGAATGAAGAGGGCAAACGACCCGAAGGCAGCAAGGACAGCACAGGCAGCATAGAGATGACAGAGGAAGCAGCAGAGAACATCAAGGATGCAATCGCTAAAGCTCTGGCAGAACGCGCAAGATCGCTGTTCAAAGCAGAAGGTGAAAAGATGAGGCGCGTATCTGAAATCATCGAGTCAATACTCGATCAGCAGATAGCGAAAAGGAAAAGAGAATCGGGCGCAATAAGCGCTTATTCAGGAGTATTCAATCCGAGAATGGTAACGAGAGAAGATAAGAAATTCTTCGTTCACAAGAACAGGTTGGGCTCAAACAAAGAATTCTCGAAATATCATCTGAATCTCTTCATTGATGTATCTGGTTCATTCAGGTATAATCAAACAAAAGTCAATGAGATGCTGGGAGCTCTCGAAAGAATCGAGAGAAAGAATCCCGATTTCTCATTCGATCTGGTAACGATCTCAATGAGAGAAGTCCTGAAGCCCAGAAACGATAGAAGAATCGATTGTTATGGAGGTAACGACATTTCTGATAAAATCTATGAAATTTACAGAAAGTTGCAGTTCACTCAGACAACGAATTACAATATCGTTCTGTTCGATGGAGATGCATTCACAGATGCATATGGTGATAAAAGAGCCAGAGAATGCAGAGCCGGCGGACATTTCAGCTGCTGGAGCGGCAACAATTGCGTAATAATCTCCAGCGAAGATAACAAGAGATATCTTGAAAATAACAGCAGGTGTAAAGTAATTCTCACACCGAATTACACAAATGTGTTCATTGACAAGGTATACGAGGCGCTGCGCTCGTTCAACAGATAAGGAGGTAATGAATATGAACGAGTATGTTAAAAGTAGAATGGAACAATTGAAACACACGATGGACCTGATAAAAGGGTCCATCACAGAACCATGGGATTTAGCCCTGTACACATGGCGAGTGTCTAATGAAAGTAAAAAACCAGAAGATATCGCCGCGTATGAAGAAGCAAAAAAGTTCTGCATCGAGTGGTACGGGCTGAAGGAACACGAGTATCAGACGGCAATGAAGTCCAAGTTAGCGCTCAAAGCGAGCGGATTTTAAAAGGAGGTAATGATTATGGACATGATGGAAGTAAAAACAATCGAAACAATGGTAAACGGTATGAAGCCTGGAACATTCTTCAGACTCAAATACAAAACAGTCCCGCAGCTCAACAAAGAGGGCAAGAAACACGAGATCTACAAGATCACGGCAACTACCGTCAGGACGGGCGTGCACTATAATAAGATAAAGGGGGTGGAAGTCAAAGGTACAGGAAAAGACTGGTGCTCTTACCAGAACGCGAAACATCCGGCAATCGCTGTGCATAACACGACGGGTAAACAGTATCTGACGGTATATCCTACCGCCAAAGGTACCCACACAAAGACTGCGTGGTTCCTCGACGGAAAAGTGCACGAGTTCGACGAAGTCAAGCAGTACCTGTACAGCACAAGTAAATCAGACACGAAGATCTACCGTGTTTCGCTTGAAAACATAGTAGATATCAAGCAGACAAAGAAAGGATGATGACAATGGCCAAGTACAGCATCAAAATCACTCCCGAGACAAAAACGCATATTGTAGCGGGAAACATCAAAACAGGAGCAATAGCTCAATATAACACGCTGCCAGGAAACAAGCCCCTGACGCTCAACGACGGCACGGTACTCACAGATATAGTGGGCACCTGTGACTGTATGTGTGAAGGCTGCTACGCAGTCAACTCAGCAAAGCGTTATTGCAATACAGTTATTCCCTCGCAGGCAGAAAACACGCTGCTCTTACGGGAAAGACCGCAGCAAGTATTCGATGATATCAAGGCGTATGTGAAGGCGCATAAAACAAAAGTGTTCAGATATCATGCGTCAGGTGAGATCGAAAGTTACATGCAGCTGATCCGCATGGCACGCACGGCAGAAGAATGTCCGGAGACGATTTTCTACTTCTACACGAAAAGATTCGATTATGTTGAGCAGTACATAAACGATCATGAAAAGTTTCCGGATAATCTGATATGTAACCTGTCAGAATGGAACGGTAATCTAGACAAATATGGCGATAAATTTGCCGGTATCAACAGATTTGTCTACGACGACGGTTCGGATCCGACGCTGAAGTCACTCCCTCATTGTCCAAGTGTTGTTAAGAAGCCTGGCGCAAAGAAAGGCACGCTCTCTCACAAAGTCACATGCCTTGACTGCGGCAGATGCTTCCACAACCACGGCAAGAGAGTAGCAGTTTATAATCATTAAAAGGAGGTGGTGAGATTTGAAAGTAATAATCACGCCCGAGGAAGAATCAATACTGCATGGTGTAGAAATTGACGAATCCAGAGGGTACGAAATCAGGAGAACAGCCGACAAATCACTCGTAGAAACATGCAAAACATACGACGAGGCATGGAAACTCAAAAAGAAGACGCAGTACATTCAGTATTACGCCAAGGAAATTGATACAGGCAAGTGTTGACAAAAATCTCCGAGTATGATATAATGCTTATATCGAAAGGAGGTGATGCATATGGGCGGGCTAGAAGCATTCGTTTTACTGGTAATATTATTTGCCATCCCACTCAGAGAAATTTTCCGAGGATGAGATCTCGATAATTCCTGAAAGGAGGTGGAAAACGTGCAAGATGCGATTAACGCTTTAACGGCGCTTGCGGTAATTTTACCAGTAGCATGTATTGTCGCATGGGCTACGCGCTAAGCACACAAAACAACCAGGGGAGGATATGATTCCTCCCCGCCCGCAAGGGCAGAAAGGAGAAACATGAAGATCTACATTATGTTACCGTTTACGAGTGTAATAGATAGGCCGAAATCTATGGAATATTCGGCTCAGCTAACAGAAGATTATATGGAACAATTTGGGAGTACGAGATTTGTATATAGTTCAAAATTTGCAGGACTTGTCAGAAGGCCAACCCATTGTACGGGCGCAAAGACCTGGATGTATACAAGAGTACGGCCAGAAATGTTTAAATTGTATCGAGAGGAGGAAGATGAATGATAATCTATCTGCAACTGCCATTCACAAATATGCATTACGATGATCAAGGACCAAATGGAAATCTGACAGGTGACTATACTGTAAATTTCAAAACAACGTGGAGATATAAATTTCAAAGGCATGACCAAACAGACGTAAAGTATGCAAACTTCAAATCGAATATCAACCGTTGGGTATATTCAGTTGTTGATCCAGAAACATTTCATATATATCAGGAGGGCGAATAAATGAAGATCTATGTATTAATTCCACTTTCTCACAGCACACTTGTGAAGATTAAAGAACGAAACTATCGCATAATGAGAAGTTCTCTGGCACGTGATTACTCAAGACACTTTGGAGTAAAAAACGAATATTATGTCGATTTGGCAACTAGAACTAAAGAGTACAATATCTCGGGCGGGAGAAATGCGCAATATAACGGCGGCAATTGGTGGTATTATAGCGCGTTTGATCCGTACAATGTGATCAAGAAGAAAGAAGTCAAATAAGGAGGTAAATATGAAATTTTATGTATTAATGCCACTTGCTAACGTCGAATACGCGAAGATTAAAGAACGAGATCATCGTATAGGGAGAAGTAAACTAACGGCTGATTACGCGCAATGCTTCGGAGAGAAAAACGAATACTATATCGATTGGGAATCTCGGGTGTATAGGGTATCAGGCTGGAGAGATGCGGGTTATGAATATGGTCGCAAAAACTGGTATTACACCGCATATAATCCCCACGATATAATTAAGAAGAGAACAATCAAGTAAGGAGGCAGGAACGTGAATATTTATATGTTAATTCCGTTTATGGTAGGAGATAATATAGAAGTGAAAGAGCAAAACGGTTTTATATTAAAAGGTAATATGGTACGCGAGTACGCGAAACGTTTTGGAGAGAAGAACAAATATTATATTGATCGATCATCTGATATAGTATGGGAAATATCGGAAATGAAGGATTTGCACTATAATGATTCTATAAAGAGTTATTATTATGACGTGTTCAGGCCAGGAGATATAACAAGGAGGTGAAAACATGAAGATATATTTATATTTGCCGCTCGGCAGCGGATCGATTCATTATACACATGCTTACGCCGAGAAGGGCGAAGGCTCAAAACAATTACGACATCCGTATGACACGATATTCTATACCGAAGGTTTATACGTCAACGCGGATATGTATCAGCAACATGATAACGGGAAAAGAGTACAGTACGACGGAGACAGGCAAAGCTTCACGAGTTATCAGCGCATCGAAGTAGCGGGTCTCACAATATCGAATAAGGAGAAGAAGTTCTAATGTTTAAACACTGAAGGAGGTGATGCGTATGAACTAGGACAATAAACGCTGCAAAAATTTAATATCAGCAGTACAAGAGCAAGGTAACCCCAGGCAGCTCATCAATGCCATAAGCGAGGGGGTAGTCTGATATTTTTTTTATTGCATTTTTGGCCCGGATTCTGCTGACTAGTTTTATTCCCGGGAGCCCCGATTTTTGGGGCTATTTTTTTGTGCAAATTGCACAAAAGGGGGTCCCTCGAAAAATACGATTTTGGATCATCGGACCGTGCATAATTATGCAAAATTTGGACCGCCGCGGACCATAAAATATATAAATAAATTAGGGTCCTCTGGGTCCCTGTCTGGCAACGCTCCGCGTTGCGCCTACGGCAGACAATATTTATATTAACGGGCAAAGGTTATTATTATTATTTTTCTTGTGCGAAGCGACTCGGGTTTCTTTTTGCGAAGCGATGGCGAATGCCCGAGTGCATGGTATGCACGAGCAATCGGCGGGCGCATTTTGCGACCGGCGCAAACTTTTTCTTTTTTTTATTTCTTTTAGTTATCGAACTGGTTGAGATAACGGGTCTCTTTCTCTCTTTGTTTCTTTATTCTTGGACTTTCTCTTTCTTTATATATTTCTTTCTCTTTTCTTTTATTTCTTTTGTAACTTTTCTTTTTTTCTTTTCTCTTTCTTTCTTCTTTCTTTCCTTTCGTCTTCTTTTTCTTTTTTCATCTCTTTCTCTTTTTCTTTCTTTTTTTTCTTTTTATAAGAATCGGGACCCCTCCACCCATATCTACTATGTATATTAGCTATACTAAGTAGAGCATATATAATATAATATATATATATAATATAAGCGGGAGAGGCGCCACGCGATGGCCAAGAGATTTTCCCTTGAGAAAGCATATACTGCGAGAAGATATAGAAGCCGGAAGAGGGGGTGGCTGAAAATTACTGTAATCCTACAGAAAATTTTGAAGAGTAAAATCTCAGACCAGTAATTATAGGTCCGAAGCGTTACTTTCAAAAAATTACTGTAGGCCTACAGAAAATTTTTCGTCAGAATCGATTTTGGGGTCTCTGAATTATTGCAGATTTCACAAATCTTTGTCAGGATTGACTTTTGCGTTGTTTTTGCGGGCCTTTGCAATGGTGTTTTTACGGGCCTCGGTCTCTGCATCAGTGAGTTTTCTTGTGTCAGGATCCTTTCCGAGACGCACTCTATACAGCGGGCACCTCTCAATTGGACAGAGCGCCACCTCTTTAGGTTGGTCACAACAGCAGTCCAGACACTTGGCTCTAATCAGTTTTAGTAAATCATTTTTAGTCATTTTTTTGTACCTCCTTATCGTAATTTTTCGTCACTTTTGACGTCACTTTTTCGTCACTTTTAGCGCCGATTTGGCGCCGAAATTTTGGTGTTTTTTGCCCTCAAAATCGGGCAATTTTTTCGACCAAAATCGTATTTTTTTCGGTGAATTTTTATGCAAAATTTTTGAATATTTATGCATTTATTTATAAATTTTTAACAATTTGTTTATAATTTGTTTATAATTTTTTTGACCTCTTCAATGTATGATTTTGCCCAAAATCGCATAAAATCATACATTACCGATGTGAAAAATCCGCAATTTTTATGAAGTTGTCGAGGTACAATTTTTGGATTTTTTGTGCAGTTTGCACAAATTTGAGGTGATTTTTTGTACATTTTTTGTGCACATTGTACAGTCGTTTTGGGCGGCGATTGTATTTTTTGTGCACTTTGCACAAAGGATTTTGCACTTTTCTTGATGAAAACGGTGCAAATTTTACACTTTTCCATGAGAAAATGGTGGTGTTTTGTGCACTTTTCCATGGAAATGTATCCGCAAAAGGTGGGGAATTCGGGAAGTTTTGCGGTTTCAAACCGCAAAAGTGGTGAAAAAGGTGGAGTTTTGCGGTTTTAGAGAGGTGAGGAGGGGAGCGTCATTTCCCCCATTTTCCCACAATCCTCCACTTTCTACCCCCTCAATCCCCTCCGGGATCCACCATTTCCATCCCTTCCTCCCCCCCCTCCTCCACTTTCCCACAGGTTATCCACAGTTTTTTCCACAGCCGTCAAGTAATTCCCCTTGACACCAGAAACGCTAAGGCCTGTCCCTCCTTAGTACATCATCGCCTCGAACACCTTACCTTGATCGTGCCACAGCCCACAGACCTCGGCCTTACGGCCCTCCACATAGTACTTGGACTTGCCACCACGCTCAATGACCTCTATCGCATCCCATATCCTGAGCACAGGTACATCCCTCAGCAGCGACGGTGTACCCTCGTCGTCCCAGTACAACACATCGACGCCATGCTCACTCTCCATGATCGCGGCTACTCTGTTCATCGCGGCACTGCTACTCCCCAGGAACAACACCTCCTGCATCTTGCCGTCTACCTCCACCATTCTGATCTTGGACTTCTTATGATTCAGGTCCAGCGCTCTCTGTATCCAATGTAATCTCCAGTATATCATAAATCCTCCTTTCAAAAACGCTTACGCGTGCCTCTTAACCGTTCATAATCATCAAGATCTCTTATCAATTTGCGGTCTACTATTTGTAAGGCTTTTCGCAGGCGTATAACGTTACCATCGTATTCATGCAAGTTATAACAATCAAAAATTTTATAAATATTGCTCAATTGTTTGTACGCAATATATAACTCCGGCGCACTACAATATTCGATATTTTCAATGATTCTATTCATCTCATCAATATGACTCTCCGGCACATCCATTTTTGTCATATACTCTCCTCCCACTGTAAAGTATTTTTACTTGACACCCGATCCGAAGCCAGCCACTGATCTACCGGATTCATCTCCGCAGACGTTGTAGCCCACGTCTTATATCTACCTTCCTGCCTGCACTGAGGACACTCAAATGTCCACGAACCGGGAATCCGCACAAGCTCAAAGGCTCGCTGATGTCTTTCGCAATAACCGTCCATTGTCATTCCTCCCACGTGTCCAGTCTCTCATTCAGTATATCAACATAATCGTGCATAATCATTGCCTGCTTCTCCAGCAGTTCTCTCTGCTTTACGTTCCCAGTTGCCAAATACCTGTACAGTTTCGCCAGCTTTTCCAAGAGTTTATCTCTTTCCTTAATTACTCTTCTCTTTGCACTCTTAAGCATCCTTATTCCTCCTTTCAACACCAGAACATGAAGAACCATCTTCTGTAGAGATCAAAGAACCTCTCCTTGGCCTCCTCAATATCTGCAATTTCCCGGTCAATATCGGTGTCCTCAGACACCTCATAGTAGCCCTTCATGGTCTCCAGGCACTTCAGCATTGTATTTATATCTTCCTTAAACCACCTGTTATTTTCTACCCATTCCTCGTACGGCTGCTGCACATGATACACAAGCGGCACATTTCTAAAATACTCAAGCATCTCCTGCCATACCTGTATCTGCCATTGACCGTGTTCGCAAAAGGCCTGGAACGGGTATCCGTGAGTTCTTACGAACTCCCTGTTACCCGACATCCATTTGGGATCAGTGATCTTTCTTTCCTTCATAAGAATCCTCCCCGTACATCATCTTCGCATAGCATTTTTCAAATGCTTCAAAAAATTTATCATCTTCAACAAAGAAGAGATCCATTTTGACCTCTCTCTGTACATCGCCAAGTAAGTTCATTAACAACTGGCCGAATCTAAAGTCTGGATAATCCTTCCACACATCGCCCAGTCGTTTCATATAACCATCTATTCTATTAGGATCACGCATCTTTTATACTCCTTTCACATCAAATTTGTTTTTGCTTGTATTAAGTTGCTTTAATACAAGCACGGATTTTAAACCGGCGTACGTTTCTTTCGCCCGTTTTGCACACCGCTACGTATGCGGCTGCCGTACGTAATGGTCACGGGAACCATACAGCAGTATTGCGAACTTGCCCCGCTGGCGGCGACTCCATTAATTTCTCCTCGAAAGCAACCTCGGGATAGCCGCAGTGACATAACTGCGGAGTTTAGCAGACTCTTGGAGCTCTTCCCGTGTAGCAACGGTTATCTCTCTGCTCGCCTGGGTGGACTGTTTTAGTTCATTATCCACCATTAGAACGCACCCCTCAACAGGCCTAAGAGGTGACTAACATTTTTCCTTTTAACGTCTAGAGCCTGCTTGGACTAATTGCTTCTTGTAGGACTTAAACCTACGACCTACTGTTTACAAGTCAGTCGCTCTGCCTGCTGAGCTAAAGAAGCATAATTGATAGTCTTAGGACAACAAAAGCAAATGGTAACTATCACGCCAGATTTATCCCTTACACTGGCACCCCAATCCAAGACATCTAACTTTGTCTGACTGGTGTCCTCGTCCTAGTGTTAGATTCAGAGGACTGCTTGGCTGGGGCGGTTGGAATCGGACCAACACGCGCGGATTCAAAGCCCGCTGTCCTGCCACTAGACTACACCCCATTAAGAATAAGTTTTTCTTGGCAAATCTTAAGTAGAAAAACTTATAAAAAGATTTATCCAGGTCTCACACTGTCGTAGTTAAGAATACCAAATTTTACACGGGTGACGTAGGTTATACGCGCTTTCACCATTGGCGGCTGGTTGCGGGAGTGGGATTTGAACCCACGGCCTTCGACTTATGAGGACGACGAGCTACCAGACTGCTCTATCCCGCGATATAAGCGGTAATTATAAGGATACCGCTGATCCTGTGTTATGGCGGCGGGCCTCGGTGTCGAACCGAGTTCTCCCGGGTTAGAGCCGGGCATAATAGCCGGTATACGAGCCCGCAGTGGTGGCGGTAATAACCGCCGTCTTGTTATCAGAGCCTAAAGAGGTTGTAGAACCAACCGTCTATGAAACTTCCCTCTGTGTCTTTGCCTGCATCCTTACTTGCATATATATAAGTGCCATAATCCTTGACATAAGCATCTCTCAGAGCCCTGTAGTTATCATATGCAGCGTCTACCTCTGACCCACGCTTCACCTGCTCAGCGAGCTTTTGCCTATACTTTTCCTCTCTTTCCTCCAGCTCTTTCTCGTCTTTGAATAAATCTGTGTCAGAATCATAAAATTTCTTTGTCTTTTCACTGTAATACTTCATAATATCAATCTCCTTTCTATTTTATAATTCCATCCTAACATGAGTATCGTAATACACCTTTGTCAAGATAGGTATAACTTCCTGTTTCTTCGCTATTTTAATAACACATCCCATTTCAAGATCAACGGCGGCACATTCGTCCTCTCCGACTTTGACCTGGTCATTTTTCATCAGTTTCATGTACTTAAAAACCATTTGATTGACACCAGCTCCGGCTGTTCTGAGGAAACACTCCCCGGCCGGTATTTCATCAACCGTTATCACTTTCTTCAATTCACTCTTAACTTCTACACACTTCATCTTAAGCCCTCCTTCATCTTAATTGTCCCTCTCCCCTTTGGACAATTATATTATAACACACAAATCTATTTTTGTCAAGTACCTTACAACCTCAAAACATAATCTTTATTTGCAACTATGACCTTGCCCGTCAGATTATTCTTTGAGCGTTCTTCTTCCACTTCTGGAGCAAAGGCGATCCTGGCGTTCTTATCTCCGTGAACAAGTATGATCTTATCACACTCGATCGATCCATAATACTTCTTCAGATCGTCCTTCTGCATATGTGAAGAGAACGACGTCAGCGATACGATCTTTGCCCTGTTATATACTCTCTTGCCGTCAATTTTAATGTATTTCTTGCTTCCGTTCTTAATTATATCCGCCAAAGAACCGCTCGCAGCGTATCCGCAGAACATAATCGTATTGTTATAGTTCTTCAGCAGGGTGCTTGTCCACATAACTGAGCGGCCGAACTGCAACATACCACTTGACGCGCACACAATAAGCGGGCCTTGATACTCTCTCCAGCCCTTCGATTCTGCATGATCAGAAACAATACGCAGATTCTTCCACTCAGAGACTTCCTTCCAGAGCTTCTGTTGTTCCTTGTTGAGCGAGCCGTGAATGGCTCTGCATATGTTTGCCGCCATTGGCGAATCGATAAGCACCGTGGTATTAAACGTGGGATCGTTACCGAACAGCTTATACAGCTCCGTGACCATTACCTGCGTTCTCTGATTCGCGAAACAGGGAAAGAGTACCTTCCCGTTATTTGCCGTGGTCTCCTGTACAACAGTTTTGATCTTCGCGAGATCGCTTTTACGTGTCTTAGCGGTTGCGATCCTGTCTGTACCGGCATATGTGGCCTCGCCTATGACCACATCGGCCTTGGAAACGCCCTTGAACTTATGCGTATAATACTCATGCACATGCAGATTCCCCAGATCCGATGTATACAATATCTTCTTGGTGATATTGTTGCAAGTGATCCATAGCTCCAGCTGTGCCGAATTCAGAATGTGCTGTGAACTCACGAACCTGAACTTGACATACGGATTAAGTTCATATATCTCATCGAAATCATACTCCTTATAATTTATCAGAGCGCTTTCAACATCTTCCTTACCGTAAATCGGCTGATAATCCCTCTCAAACTGTTCCGAAATTGTGTTTGCATCCCGTTCCATTATATTGGCACTGTCATTCAGAAGTATTTTTAATATCTCATACGAGCCCTTTGGCATAATCAACGGACAGTTTGCACCCTCCTTGAAGCATTTGGGTACATTACCGCAATGGTCTGCGTGATTGTGCATCACAAAAATTGCATCCAGATTCTTTGGCTTGAATTCAAATTTGCGATTGTTTATTTTATATTGTTTTAAGATAGAGTCTTTTCCACAACACTGGAAGAGACCACATTCTAAAATAACCTGTGTATCCGGCGTTTTGATCCAGATACATGATCCGGTTACGTCTTCCGCATTCTCTCCAACGAAGTGAATCTCTATTTTCTCCTTCGTTTTACTCATAAAAACCTCACATTATCTCATCAAAAGAAGTGATGACTCTGTCAATTATATGGTTCTGGAGTGCTTCATCTGTATCCATAAACCAATCTATGACTCCCCTCTTTTTGAGTGTTTTATCGTCAAGGCCGGTGTGTTTCTTAAAAAGCTCTTTAATTTCCTTATCGATCGTGTCAAAGAACTTCTGTGTGTTCTTCACGTTATCCTGTTGTCCTTCGATCGCCCACTGTCCGTTATGGTACATAACTATCGATCCGGGTAAAGCAAAGCGGCGGTGACCGGCGGCCAAAATATGGCATCCGGCGGAATATGCCTTACAGAAATTGATAGTGTATACTGGTGTCTGCGACATCCGGATAGCACAAATGATAGATCTCATGACCACAACGTCTCCGCCTGGAGTATCGAGGAACAGCCGGACCGGCCGTCTTTCCGCCGGATCAATTCCGCGGTCCTCATGATTGTACCTCATGATTTGCTTAACTATTTGCGTTGAGTTTTCATCTATTTCCGCGTCGAGCCAAATCACCCTGTCATCCATATCCTTGTACATCTGTAACAAATACGGATCCGGCAGAGCCATATTTTCCAGATGTTCCGGAACTTGTACCACAACCCCCTTGTGAGATATTTCGGCGGGTATCTCTATAATTCCACTTTCACTTTTTATCATCCGCAACGACCTCCTTTATCTTTTTCTTTTTTTCTCCCCTTATTTTATCATTAAACCAGTCTCTGAGCGCAAAACGTACGTCAGAACGCTCATAATTGTTTCCGCGTTCACTGAACTGGCCACAGAATATTGCTTTATCGCACAACATTATTTCCGGAGTTATAAACGTAAATACATAATCTCCGATCTGTTGTTTCTCTCCGGTTTTATACGGAGATCTCCGATTTTCCGGAACATCCACTCTCAAAACCGGACGAATTGATGTTATGATTTTGTTAACCGGACGTCCGGCAATATTTACATTTCCGTCCGGAAGTACGCTCATCACTTTTGCCGGAATTCCCTCGTCCGTTCCTTTGGTCTTGAGCCACCATTCCGTGTTAATATTTATAATATGATTCCGGTTCAGCTCGTATTCTTCGTACGTCAATAAATCCGCCCCAAGCAGATCGATCGTCGTGTTCTCACGAGTCGTGGCGTACAATTTTGCCGGCGGCAAATTCAGGTCCAAATCTTCCGCCGTTAAAAGTAACGCCTGAAGGTCTGCAATTTTCTCTTTGTACTTTTCTGCCGCGGCGGTCTGAACCTTGGATTTCATTTCCGCCCTCAAAACTTTTTGCATATCTTTGATGTCAGAATTATATTTGACGGCGAATAAAGTTTCCGCGACAGCAACTGCGTCCGTTACGTCTTCCGTCAAGAAGTGTACGTCTACACCGTCATAGTTGTCCTCGATCCAGTTCTTTATTTGTGTCTTACTTGGAGACTGCAATAAACCAAGTTGCTTTCTCATATAAGCCTTGACGCTCAAAGGGTGTATACCTATGAAGTCATACACATATAACTCGTTTTCCTGCATTATTAAATTAAAGACTCCATGCACTCTGGCAAGAGCAATTAAAGTAAAAATGGTTGTGCTTGGCCCGTTTTGCAGAGGTTCACGCTCTTTCGCGACAAAGAAATTCTCCTTGCCATACTTTGATACGATCATATCGATCGTCTTTTGCAACATATGCTTGAGCTCAAGTTCATAACAACTATCTTCCTTGCAGTCGATAGTGTATGTACCGGCCTCAAGAACCTCTCTATTCTTTACGTCTACAAGAGCGTATCCAGACAATCTGTGGGCGAGGTCGAAAGCAAGACAGTACTTAAACTCATTTATCTTCTTTTTTCCCTTTAGCACATACCGGCTTGGGTTGTTCAGATTTGCCTTTTCTTGGACACCACTCCCAATTCCGTATCTGCTTTCCGTTATATCCACAGATCCTGATAACTCTTCTGCATTTTGTTCCA
>JAEEGL014959793.1_pt1 | contig 23841 bp, 16 predicted proteins | sample 9134231 | NCBI WGS metagenome assembly JAEEGL01 (sample SAMN16246548, study PRJNA631951) | gut metagenome | biome: gut microbiome; feature: rumen; material: fiber-attached | host: Bos | place: Iran: Karaj | collected 2018-10 | reverse complement strand
GGTGCTTATCCTTGATGAGCCCACATCTTCACTTGATGACAAAGAAGTTAATATGCTCTTTGACCTTATGAGAGACCTTAAGGCACAGGGCGTTGGTATTATATTTGTTACACATTTCCTTGAACAGGTTTATGAGGTAAGTGACCGCATCACCGTACTTCGTAACGGAGAGCTTGTGGGTGAGTACCTTTGCGAAGAACTTCCGCAGGTAGAACTTGTGGCAAAGATGATGGGTAAAGAACTTGACGAGCTTTCAGATTTTGAGAAGAGTGAATCTTCCAAAGTCAATGAAAAGGAAGTATTTTACGAGGCAAAAGATCTTTCAAGTTCTGAGGCTCTCGCCTTTGATTTTCAGATAAGAAAGGGCGAAGTAAACGGTTTTACAGGACTTCTTGGCTCCGGACGAAGCGAAAGCGTAAGAGCAATCTTTGGAGCAGACAAGGTAACAGGCGGACATATCAAGGTAAACGGCAAGGACGTAAAGATTACAAAGCCTGTTGAAGCCATGAAAAACGGCATCGGCTATCTTGCAGAAGACAGAAAGCGAGACGGCATTATAGCAGAACTTTCTGTAAGAGAAAATATTATCCTTGCTCTTCAGGTTATGAACGGCTTCTTTAAGCCAATAAGCAGAAGCGAAGCAGAAAGCTTTGCTGACGAGTATATAAAAGTACTTAATATTAAGACAGCAAGCAGAGAGACACCCGTTGGTTCTCTTAGCGGCGGAAACCAGCAGAAGGTTATCCTTGCAAGATGGCTTCTTACTCATCCGGATTATCTTATTCTTGATGAGCCTACAAGAGGTATCGATGTAGGAACAAAGCTTGAGATACAAAAGCTGGTACTTAAGCTTGCGTCAGAAGGCGTCAGCGTTACATTTATTTCCTCTGAGGTAGAAGAGATGCTCCGTACCTGCAGCCGTCTTATCGTAATGCGAGACAGACATATTGTAGGCGAGCTTACGGGCAGTCAGCTTAACCAGGCAGAGGTAATGAAGACTATAGCAGGGGGTGAGGGCTGATCATGAAACTTAAGAAATTTAACGGACTTGGCCAGTTAACCATTCCGGTTATAGCCATCGCTCTTCTTGTAATATTTAATCTCATTAGAGATCCGGGGTTTTTTAGCATTGGGATCATGCACAACAATGACGGCAATGTGGTTCTTGCCGGCAACCTTATAAGTATCATAAACGGTGCAAGTGAACTTGCAGTTCTTGCAATGGGTATGACACTTGTAACAGCAGCCTGCGGCGGACAAGATATTTCCGTTGGCGCTGCGGCAGCTATCGCAGGAAGTGTATTTGTAAAAGTATTAAAATCGGGGAATTCCATTTCAGGGGGCACGGTTTTACTTGCATTTTTACTTGCATGTATAGTCGCTATGATATTTGGCTCTTTTAACGGCACGCTGGTTGCAGTATTTAAGATCCAGCCAATGATCGCGACGCTTATCCTTTATACCTGCGGAAGGTCGATCGCCTACTGGATTAACGGCGGCGCTACGCCTACGGTAAACAGCCCGATAATAAACGCTATCGGAAGCTTTATCCCGGGAGTTCCAATTCCGACACCGGTGCTTATAGTAGTCTGCATGGCTATCATTTTTAAGCTGCTCTTTAAGTTTACATCACTTGAACTTTTTACCCAGTCAGTTGGTATAAACGGAAGCGCAGCAAGACTTAACGGTATCAATGCCACATTTATAAAGCTCCTTTCATTTATAATCCTTGGAGTTTGCGTGGCAGTAGCAGGAAGTATCGGCGTAAGCAGACTTGGCCTTATTAACCACGAGACACTGCTTATCGATATTGAAATGGATACCATCCTTGCAGTTGCCATCGGCGGCAACAGCCTTGGTGGCGGTAAGTTTAAGATAAGCGGAAGTATTATCGGAGCTTACGTAATTCAGATGCTTACCATCACACTTTATGCCATGAAGGTTTCTTCAACAGACGTTAAGGCATACAAGGCAATCGTCATCATTCTTCTTGTAGTTATAGGCTCACCTGTTGTTAAGAAGTGGTTTAATAAGGTAATAGACCGCATGAAAAACAAGAGCGTTGCAGCACAGAAAGGGGTGTGATGACAGTGAAGAAAAAAGATTCATTTAGAGAGCCCCTTACAGACACCGGTCTTCTTATGACCATCACCATCTGCATTTTCGTGGGAATGTACCTGCTTGCAATGCTGCTTTTAAAGGGCGGATTCCTTCACGCACAGCAGATCTTTGATATGCTTAATGATAATGCCAGCCTTATTATCGTGTCCTGCGGCCTTACCATCGTAATGATAGGCGGCGGAATTGATATTTCAGTTGGCGCGGTTACTTCGCTGGTTGTTATGAGCTGCGTTTTGTATCTTAATAACGGCGGTAACATTTTTGTATCACTGCTCCTTGCACTTGGCATAGGACTTGCATTTGGCCTTGTACACGGACTTCTTATAAGTTACCTTGAGATACAGCCGTTTATCGTAACTCTTGCAGGCATGTTCTTTGCAAGAGGTATGACAACCATCCTTTCAGTTAATCCTCAAAAGCTTGATCACGCAGGAGTTAACGCGATCCGTGACACAAAGATCGAGATCCCGTGGCTTGGCTATACCGCAAGAAACGGCAATCTTGTTCCTGCACGTATTGAGCTTGGCGTATGCGTAGCGCTGCTTTGCGTTATCGTTATCTTCGTTCTTTTAAAGTATTTAAAGCTTGGACGAAACTTTTATGCTATGGGCGGAAATCAGACAAGTGCCCTCATGCTTGGTATTAACGTAAAGAGGACAAGATTTTGCAGCTATCTTATTAGCGGACTTTTAAGCGGTATTTCAGGTTATGTATTTATGCTTCATACAGGAGCAGGAAACGCTACAAATGCGGCAGGTATGGAGATGAATGCCATTGCTTCGTCTATCATCGGCGGAACGCTCCTTACAGGCGGCGTTGGAAATGTGATCGGTACTTTCTTTGGATGCATGACCCTTACTACCATAAAGAAGATCGTTGTTTCAAGCGGACTTAACGATCCTTGGTGGCAGAGTATCACCACAGGTGGTATGCTTTGCTTCTTCATCCTTCTCCAGAGCGTGGTGCTTGGAAGAAGGGCTAAATCAAAGAAGGCGTAAGATGCATAAATCTTCTTCATAAACTTTTCTCTTATTGGGGCAGCCCCGCAGGAATCCTGCGGGGCTAAAGTTTGTCAAAGTCACGCTCCCTGCCGACGGTATTTTTCTCGTCTCATCGCCTTTTTAAAGGCAAAGCAATCCCCTCTCGACCGGCGGGCGTTACCGCCGGCTCTCGGGATGGGGGTTTTTTCTTGAAACGGAATGGTCCTGTGAAAACCTTCTGTTTTCACAGGCTACGGTACGAAATTCGGGCCATTTTGAAACAAGTTTCAATGACCCGTTTTTCGCACCTAACCTTGTTCGCTTCGCTTCCAAGGCTCCATTCCTCATATAAAACTTTACATCTCAAAGAAGACAATGGTCCCATCCACGGGGCAGTTGCCTTAAAAAAGCGAGTTCGTCTCGAACAAATACCTGGCGCGGTCGCTGAGTTGATAAAGCTCTTCCGCATTTTTTAGCATAATATCAACTTATCAAGTAACTATGTAGACGGGAGTTGATTGTAACTGAAAATGAGTTATAATATTCATAAAGAGGTTTGCGGATAATATCTTATGGGGGGATATTATGAGAAAAAGGATTTTTTTATTTGCTACAGCGGGCGTGGTTGCAGTTTGCGGACTTTTCTTTCTGACTTTTGGCAGAGTGAACAGGAGTCATTTTTCCAAGAAGGACTTTAAGTATTGGGACTGTCAGGCATCTAGGGAATACACGGAACATGACTACATGGACGAGATGAACATGAGAACAGTTTCTGCTTATATTACGTATGCTGTATCAGCAGTAGGATATAATTACCCGAAGGAGATAGAACTTCCTATTGACTTGACGTATTACACGAGGTCAGGAGATAAACTTGTGGAGGCGTTTACATTATCGAAGGGAACTATAATCCAAAATCCGACCGATCGGTTTTTACGTTTTTCTAGTTTTCCAACACACAAAAAGGGTATTAGATACGATATTCCCTATACTGTTGTAGGAGAAGAACCAACGGAAGATTACTATTATGTTTATCTTAAGGATCTCGAAGAAATAGTCACGTATGTCTGTCTTGATTATACAAAAAATAATAAGATGACAACGGATGTTCCTTTATCAAAGGCTGTATTTGAAGCGACTAGATTTGTAGACAAAATGCTATACGATAGAGGAATCTACTGCTCTTTAGATTAAAAATCAAAAAAGAACGAGTTCATTTTTAAACTCGTTCTTTTGCTTAACTTTCTATGTCGTAGGGGCAGGAGATCTGCGCCAGTTTTTCGATGGTGTGGTGAAGTGCTTTAACCATCTCTGTATCTGCTGCTGTATAAAACATTTCCTTGCCGTCGCGTCTTGATACGATAAGTCCGGTGGATTTTAGAACCCGAAGGTGGTGTGATACAGCAGGACTTGACATATCTACAAGGTTTGCGATATTTACCACGCATTCCTCAGTATGGCAAAGCAACCAGAAGATACGAAGACGCGAAGCGTCGCCAAGCTGCTTCATGGCGTCTGCCACAGTCTCTATTGTTTCCACATTTGGTGCGTGTACCGAAAATCGGCCTTTGTGATTTTCGTGTATATGGTATGGTCTTTTTATTTCGCTCATTATAAACCCCCGTATAAGTTGTTTATATATAGTATAGCACATTTCTACAAACGATTAAACAACTGTTTAATCAGTTATGAATAATATTATGCTATCGTCTTATGTTAAAACATAAAAAAGTACCGGATATACGCGCTTTTAATTGCGTATACCCGGTACAAATTACACCTGTAATTTAACTAATCTTCATTCAAGCGGTTAAATAAGACATAACGTGTTTCGCCATATACTATGATTTTTGCATATATTTCTTCTGGTTTTTCTTCGTCATAATAAATCTCTGTACCTTCGGGAACAGAATTGGAAACGAAATTCTCCTTTGGGAAAGCATCGGTAGATGAGACTTTTTTAATAGTCTCACCAATCTTTTTGAGCCTTTGAGGTTGTTCAAGATAATAATCTCCCCCAGAAGAAACTTGATATGTCATGTCATTAACATATATTAATGGAGGATACATTCCAACTATGACATCATCTTCTTGCTTTATTTCATTAATATTGTTGTTGTTCAAGACAGAACATCCTGTTAACAGGAAAATTATAGTCATTCCTAATATAAATATTTTTTTATCCATAATTCTTTAATACCAATGATACATGGTTGTCGTCCACTTGAAAGTTCGTCCGTCTGATGCCACAAAAGAATTGTCATCAACAACATATATAGGCTCGTAATATGAATCCCAAGGGTTCCATATTGAATAATAGGGTTCAATGTTAGCATTATCCTTTTTTCCTCCTTAAATAATAACATATATTAGTTACATATTCCAGCCATTACCTTGTTGTAAACCGCGATGTATACTGTTGATGCAGACTTTGCAGACAAACAGAAAACTTCCGTATCAAAATCGGCGTGTTCACCCGGATCACCCCCTTCATATAAAAATCCTTAAAAAAGTTTCTATATATATAAACAGTTTAAACGCCAAAATCACTACATCATTTCTCTAAAAAATTTATAAACTATTTATAAATTTTCTCCTTATTCATAAAACGATTAAACCACCATTTAATTATTTTTTTCAAAACCTATTGACTTTTGACCTAAATAGGTATAATATCAAATCAACGATTAAACAATCATTTAATCGTTCTCAAAATAATAACTATTCAAAGGAGATTTATGATATGAAAAAGACTTATAAGATTGATGTTGATTGCGCTAACTGTGCAGATAAGATGGAAAAGGCTGCTTCAGGTACACCCGGTGTTAAGGAGTGCAGCGTTAGCTTTATGACTCTTAAGATGAAGGTTGAATTTGAAGAGGGAGCTGACGAAGCTGCAGTTATGAAGCAGGTTAGAGAAAACTGCAAGAAGGTTGAGGATGACTGCGAGGTATTTATCTAAAGCAGTTTCCTTTTAGATAGGAGATGACTTAACTTGAATAAAAAACAAAAGAAAAACCTGATCAGGATCATCATAGCAGCTGTTATGACAGCAGCGCTTCATTTTATTCCTGTTACAGGTGTGTTGCAGTTTGTTTTGTATATGATAGTCTACCTTATTATCGGGTACGACATTTTGATAAAGGCCTTTAAAGGTATTAAAAACAGGCAGCCTCTTGATGAGTGTCTGCTTATGGTGATCGCCACTATCGGTGCCATCGCTCTTGCTCTTTATGAAAAGAGCGGCGATTACATTGAGGCTATCGCAGTTATGCTCTTCTACCAGGTTGGCGAATGGTTCCAGAGCTATGCGGTTGGTAAGAGCAGAAAGAATATCACGGAGCTTATGGATATCGCTCCTGACTACGCAAATATAGAGGAAGGAAACGGACAGTTAACCAAGGTGGATCCTGATGATGTTGAGGTTGGTCAGATCATCGTGGTAAGGCCCGGCGAAAAGGTTCCTATCGACGGCGTTGTTGTAAGCGGAGCGTCTTCTCTTAATACCGCGGCTCTTACAGGCGAGTCCGTTCCAAGAGATGTAAAAGAAGGCGACAGCGTTATAAGCGGCTGCATCAACCTTAACGGACTTATAAAAGTTCAGACCACAAAAGAGTTTGGCGAGTCTACCGTTACAAAGATCCTTGAGCTTATTGAAGATGCCAGCAGTAGAAAATCAAGTTCAGAAAACTTTATTTCAAAGTTTGCAAGAGTTTATACTCCTGCTGTTGTTATCTCGGCACTTGTACTCGCGTTCCTTCCTCCTGTGGTCCTTTTGCTTCTTGGCAAAGACCCTGTATTTGGAACATGGCTTTACAGAGCCCTTACATTCCTTGTAATCAGTTGCCCTTGCGCACTTGTTGTAAGTATCCCTCTTTCCTTCTTCGCGGGAATCGGCGGAGCCGGCAGACAGGGCGTGCTTATAAAAGGTTCAAACTATCTTGAGATACTTTCAGAGACTAAGACGGTTGTTATGGATAAGACCGGAACCCTTACAAAGGGTGCTTTTGAGATAACAGCCATACATCCTGACGGAATAGATGCTGAAGGCCTGCTTCACCTTGCAGCCCATGTCGAAAGACATTCAACCCATCCAATTGCCGCCGCTATCAGAAATGCTTATGCAAATGAAGCTGATGACTGCAGGATTGAAGATGTAGAAGAAATCGCAGGACACGGTATCATTGCCAAGGTTAACGGCAAAAGCGTTGCCGTGGGTAACGGAAAGCTTATGGAAAAAGTGGGGGCTAAGTGGCGTGAATGCCACAGGGAAGGCACAACACTTCACGTTGCTATAGACGGTGAGTATGCAGGCCACATCATCATTGAAGATGTAATAAAGCCGCACAGCAAACAGGCTATACGCGACCTTAAGCGCATAGGCGTTAAAAATACTGTAATGCTTACAGGTGATAAGAAGCAGATAGCTGACAAGGTTGCTGCTGAGCTAAGCCTTGACACAGTTTACAGCGAGCTTTTACCACAGGATAAGGTGGCTAAGGTTGAAGAGCTTCTTTCATCAAAAGCAAACGAGAAGGAAAGGATTGCATTTGTAGGCGACGGCATTAATGACGCTCCTGTACTTAAGAGAGCTGATATCGGTATTGCCATGGGAGCCATGGGTTCAGACGCTGCTATCGAAGCCGCAGACATCGTACTTATGGATGACGACCCGCTTAAGATAGTATCTGCTATTAAGATATCAAAGAAATGCCTTGCTATCGTAAAGGAAAATATCTGGTTTGCCATTGGTATCAAGCTTGCCTGTCTTGTGCTTGGAGCCTTCGGTATCGCAAACATGTGGGCAGCGATCTTTGCAGACGTTGGCGTTATGATACTTGCAGTATTAAATGCCATAAGATGTATGTTTGTAAAAGGCGCAAAACCGGAAGAAGCATAAAGATACAGAATAAGGAAAGATGCACTCAAATGGGTGCATCTTTTTTTGCTATGCTTAGCACATGCAAAGTGATACAATGTCTTTATCAGCATTATAAAATACTTGGAGGAGGATCATGAACGAATTAGTCAGAAAGCAGCTTGCTATAGATTTTTGCTGCAAAGAAGAGGATGTCGATGATAACTTAAATCATTTTACGGAGCACACCTTTCTTGCCGGAAGACGCAGATTTAAGGAAAAGGAAGAGGTCTTTTTAAAAGTCGCGGTAGTTAACGGAAAAGTGCTTTTTTCGGGTAAACCTGAGATCCTTTCGTGGTGCAAAAACGAATACGAGAAAAAGACCGGCGAGTGGTTCTTTGAGGCAAAGAATATGCGAAAGCTTAACGATAAGCTGCATGAATACGGCTATCAGATAGCTATGGCCCATCCTTTCTTTATTTCGGAAAAAGCATCTGAGGTAGACACTAAAGACTTTGAGATAAAGTACTACAGAGGTAAAGAGATAGAGCAGTTTCGCGGAGATGACCGCTATGACGAGGCCTATTCTTTCTGCGAGGAGGCACCTGATGTTATAGGAGTTTCAGCAATAAAAGATGGCAAGATCCTTGGCATGGCAGGGGCTAGTGCAGACAGCGACATGCTCTGGCAGATAGGTATAAATGTGGACCCGTCTGCAGGTCATGCCGGTATTGGCAAAATGCTTGTTGCTCTTCTTAAAAATGAGATATTAAAAGAGGGCAGGCTTCCATACTACGGAACAGGCTTTTCGCATCTTGCTTCCCAGCGCGTGGCTCTTTCTAGCGGCTTTGTACCTACATGGGTTGAACTTGTTACAGAACGTATAAACACAGGAGAATAGTGATGATCGTTAAGGTTACCATGAAACCTGCCATAGACTAGACCGGTTATTCCATATGTCCCATAACTATCCACTTTTTGCTCACGTATCTTGCCACAAACAGGCTTACTCTAAATACCCAGTCAACTACCATGGCAATCCATACGCCGATAGCACCGAGGCCAAACATCTTTGCAATAATAAGGCTTAAGCCGATACGGAATACAAACATGGAGAAGATTGAAATTCCCATGGTGTAAGTAACGTCGTTGCAGGCACGGAGCATATTTGGAAATGTAAAGCTCATCGGCCAAAGAAGCATAGCAAAGGAGCTGTGTATAGCCACAAGGATAAAAGCAAGGTGTGTTGCTTCGTAGGAAAGACCGTAAAGCTTAAGTATCCAGTGAAGTCCTATAAGCAAAACTCCGTTAAACATAGTGTTAAGGCCATATGTAATAAGCATAAGCTTCTTGGTGTAATACCTGACCTCGTCAGCTTTTCCTGCGCCTACGCATCTTCCGATAACGGTTATCATGGCAAGGTTCATGGCCTGGCCGCCGATGATACCCATGGCATCAAGGCTGTTTGCAACGCCGTTTGCAGCAATCTGTACGGTACCAAAGCCTGAGATAATGCTTACTACAATGACCCTTCCAAGCTGGAAGATACCGTTTTCAATGCCGCTTGGAATACCGATATAGAAAATACGCTTGATGGTTTTAAAATTGATCTTGAATTTTTCTTTTAGTATATGAAGTTCTAAGGACCGGTTCTGAAGCAAAATGTATAAAGTAATCCCTGCAAATGCTCTTGAGATAAGAGACGGAACAGCTACGCCCACAACGCCTGCTTTTAAAATGAAGACGCCGATAAAGTTACCCACCACATTTATAAGGTTCATGACCATTGAAACCTTAAGGGTGGTCTTTGAATCGTTCATGGAGCGGAATATGGCTGCGCAGGAATTATAAACCGAAAGGAACGGAAATGACAGTGCAGAAATAAGAAGATACAAGGTTGCATTGTCAAATACGTCTTTTTCGATACTTCCAAAGAAAACAGACACGATACCGTGCCTTGCTATTATACAAAATGCCGTAAGAAGGGCTGTAAGAAAAAGAGATGAAACAATAAGCTGCATTATGGATCTGCAGGCCTCATCCTTCTTTTTTGCGCCAAGAAGCTGACTTGTAACCACGGCGCCGCCGGTAGCAAGAGCTGCAAAAACAGAGATGATAAGGTTATTAAACATATCTACCAAAGATACGCCTGAAACCGCCGCTTCGCCCGCATTTGAGATCATAATGGTATCTGCCATACCAACAGTAATGGCAAGAGCCTGCTCAAAAATAAGCGGTACTATAAGTCTTTTAAGATCCTGATTCGAAAATAAAGTATGTTCCTTTTCCATTTAATATTCACCCACCAGATTATCAATACATAAGAAGTCTACTCCCCTTAAGACTAAAAAACAAGAGACAAATGTGCCAAATCATTTGGAGTGTGATATAATAGGCTCGTCATTATGTAAAGGGAGTGGATTATTTCCGCTTATATAATTAATAAATCGGAGGATCTTATGAAAAGATATTGTGACGACTTTATAAAATTCACAGACAGAGCCATGTCTGCGTACCACTCGGTGGCAGCTGTTAAAGAGGCTCTTGATAAAGAAGGCTATGAGGCAGTTCCTTTTAACGGAAAGCTTAGCCTTAAAAAGGGCGGTTCCTATTATATGGATATTTACGGAACCACACTTATTGCATTTACGGTAGGAAAGAAGCCTGAAGGGCGTCTTCATATCGCTGCAGCCCACACAGATTACCCTTGCCTTAAGATAAAACCTTCACCTGAGAGCACAGGCGACGGATACGCTAAGGTAAACTGCATTGTTTATGGCGGCCCTATTTACGATACATGGCTTGACAGACCTCTTGGTGTTGCAGGTAGAGTAGTACTTAAGAGCAAAGATATCTACAAGCCAAAGGAAGTGCTTTTTGATTCAAAGAAGCCTGTTCTTTACATTCCAAACCTTGCTATCCACATGAACAGAGAAGTAAACAAGGGAGTTGCCATCAACCCTCAGACAGAACTTATGCCTCTTGCGGCAGTTGTTACCGAAAAGCTTAATAAAGAGCATTTCTTTACAGAATACCTCGCAAAGGAACTTAAGGTCAAGGCTGAAGATATCCTTGATTTTGACCTTGCTGTATACGAAACAGGCGGCGGATGCTATGTTGGTATAAATGATGAATTTATTTCATCTCCTCGTATAGATAATCAGACTTCAGTTTATTCATGCCTTGTGGGCCTTGTAAAAGCAGGCGTTCCAAAGGCCGGTATCAACATGAGCGTATTTTACGATAATGAGGAGATTGGAAGCCGCACAAAGCAGGGCGCTGATTCTACCATGCTTAGTCTTGTACTTGATAAGGTTTACGAGGCTCTTGGATTTAGCGAAAGAGAGGCACGTGACATTATACTTGACGGCTTTACCGTATCTCTTGACGTTGCACATGCCGTACACCCAACTCACGGCGAGAAGGCAGACCCGACAAACAGACCTGTTATGACAAAGGGCGTTGTGCTTAAAGAAGATTTAAATCAGAAGTATGCAACAGACGTTTTTGCCACATCTGTTATAAGACAGCTTCTTAATGCAAATGAGATACCATATCAGGTATTTGTAAACAGGAATGATGTTCCGGGCGGCTCAACACTTGGCTCAATCTCATCTTCACATCTTCCGATGCTTACTGTCGATATGGGTATCCCAATCCTTGCAATGCACTCTGCAAGAGAGCTTATGGGAGCAGCAGACCAGGAGAGCATGGATAAGACGATCGAAAGATTCTTTGCAAATTAATCGTTACATTATACATATGTACCAGGTACCTGTGTAAAAAACAAAGCCCATACCACCTAAGGTATGGGCTTAAAATTTTTTACACAGGTACCTGGTACATATGTAATCAACTGTTATATCCGTTTGGATTGTTTTTCTGCCATCTGTAGGAATCTTCGCACATTCTCTCGATTCCGTATTCAGCCTTAAATCCCAGCTCTTTTTCAGCCTTTGAGCAATCTGCAAAGCTGACTGCGATATCGCCGGGGCGTCTTGCCACAATCTCAAATGGAAGCTTTTTGCCGCATGCCTTTTCGTAAGCGGCAAGTACCTGAAGCACAGAATAACCGATGCCTGTACCAAGGTTGTAGATACGTACGTCAGGAGTATCTGAAAGCTTCTTAAGTGCAAGTACATGACCCTTTGCAAGGTCGACTACGTGTACGTAATCTCTGATGCAGGTGCCGTCAGGAGTATCATAATCATTGCCAAAGACGTTAAGCTTTTCTCTTATGCCAACAGCAACCTGTGCGATAAAAGGTACAAGGTTGTTTGGAATACCCTTGGGATCTTCACCGATAAGGCCGCTTTCATGAGCACCGATAGGATTAAAGTAACGAAGTAATATTACGTTAAAGGAAGGATCTGCTACGTGAAGATCGGTTAAGATCTGCTCCAGCATACCTTTTGTCTGGCCGTATGGGTTTGTGATCTCGCCTCTTCCCATGGTCTCAACAAACGGGGTAACTCCCGGGTTTCCGTATACTGTAGCGGAAGATGAGAATACAATGTTCTTTACGCCAAATTCCTTCATAACAAAGCAAAGGTTTAAGGTTCCTGTAATGTTGTTGTGGTAATATTCAAGCGGCTTGCTTACAGACTCACCTACAGCCTTAAGGCCTGCAAAGTGAATTACGGCATAAATGTCTTTGTTTTCTTCAAAAACCTTTCTTACTGCCTCTTTATCAAGAAGGTCGCATTTATAAAAAGAAAGATCTTTTCCTGTTATCTTCTTAATTCTTCTTATTGATTCTTCGGAAGAATTGGCAAGGTTATCAAGTACCACTACGTCGTATCCGCTGTTTAAAAGCTCAACGCAGGTATGACTTCCGATATAGCCGGCACCGCCGGTAACAAGTATTTTCATGTTTATCCTCCTGAGATTTATTCTTCTATATATACTATCTCGTTGCGGGAAAGGAATTCTGCAAAATAGTAGTCCCATCCGCGCTCAAGAGATTTGTCTGTGGTAAAAGTGTTCATAGAGACTCCGGTAGTCACAACAACGGCGCCTCCTTCAAAGCGAAGGTTAAAGAAAAGACCGCCTACGGCGTCTGTGTCGAAGGCAAAGCCGCCTTTTTTAAGGATACGCCCCGTATTTTCCTCAGAGAGCCTGAATACTCCTGTGATCTTAAGAGGGATTCGATGCCCCTTTATAAGATCGTAAGCCGCAGGTTTTATCTCGCGCCAGGTAACATAGGCTGTATCTGCAAGGTCGTCCCATTCGTCATTATCATACCAGGCCTTCTGCCTGTGCCCTGAGATGTGGAATGAGGCTGCGGTTATTATATCCATTTCTATAAGAAGAAAGTTGTCGAAGGTCTCTTTAGAGAGAAGCTTTCCCATAAAGCCCTTAACGTCTTCTATTCGCAGTGAAACCATATTAGGGGTCCTTTCGCTTTTACTTTAAGAAAAGTTTAGCATAAAAGTTTTGAAAAAACCATAGGATATGACGTAGGACAGCGTATCATTTTTTTTAAGTGGTATGGTAATTCTGTGCCGCATTTCAACTTGTCATGCATAGGATAAGAAAAACAGAAAAATATGGACAAATTTACAGAATTCTTTTATAATATTCAGTATAAAACATTTACGGAATATTGACTTCATTGTTCGCAAAAATCAGACCTATAAATGTGTACTGCTTATGTTAAAGACACGTCTATAGGTTTTTTTTACATGTGAACGCGTTCAGTAAAAATTATATGATAGATAAATGCAATCACAGTTACAGAATTTGGACTGGGGATTGATATATATTTTATGTTTTTTTCATCAGAAAAGGAGAACAGCATGAAAGAGAAGAAAAATGTGGTAAAAAAGTCAGCAGGCAGGACAAACTTCTTAAAGAGTATCTTAGGAAGACTTGTTATTCTTGGGATTGTTGCATTTGCGGCTCTTATGATCCTCGGAGGGACGGGAGTTTATCTTCTTAACAGTAATAATGCCAATTCAGCGCTTCTTGACAGTATCAGTGAGATCAACCTTCTTCAAAACAGCAATACAACAGCAGAGGTTGCCTTTAGATACACTCTTGATTACAGCTATAACGATGAAATGGTTAAGAACATCGATGCCATGGCAAATGAGGCTGCAAACGCAAAGAAAAATGCAGGCATTACTTACAGTGAAGGTGTGGAAGCAATAAGCGAAAAGATCGCTGCCATAAAAAGTGCTACTTCAGAGCTTTCTGCTTCATACAGACAAAGAGGCCTTAGTGCTGAAGACGGTCTTTATGCGGAATTCTTAAATTCGGATGCGGTGATCAAAGAACAGTTTGCAGTTATTGGTTCTGAGGCAGACTGGGTAGAGGCACCTTGGATCGATTTTAACCTTGCAAATGTTCCTGTTGTAAAAATTGACGGAAAAGATTATTACAAGCTTGATTACAATGAGGCACTTCCACAGCAGGGAAAACGTGATAATCTCATTATGAGAATAGGCGTTACAGCTCAGGATTATGCGCAGAGCGTGTACGCAACAGATATTTTCTTTGATGATGTGGAGCTTGATATATCTGACTTAACAGACCTTGACCTTTCAAGGAGTGCCGGTTCAGCTTTGGTTTCCGCGGCTATGGCAGATTTTGACGGAAAGAAAGCCGCAAGGGCGGATATTAATTTTGAAGCGGCATCAGGTAGCTGGCAGGATTTTTCAATACAGATTCCTGTCACTAAATTTGATAATCAGAATTATCAAAGAGTAAGATTTACATATTACATGCCTGTAGCAGGCACAATTAATGGTACAGTCTGTGCGGCGCTTACCGGAAAATACGGGTTTGATACAGGACTTAATGATATAAATGCCAAGGTTGTAAACTACAGTAAGGCAGTAGCAGAGGGAGCAGACAGCTCAGCTCTTGCTGCAGAGATTAAAGCAGACCTTGCAGCACTTCAGGCCAACTCACTTACCTATACTGTAAATGAGGGTGTTATCAGCGCAGTTTCAGGTCCTCTTTCGGCAAAGATCGCAGCATTTGACAGTCTTGTTTCATATGATGAAGGTATATCAAAAAGCAAGAGTGCTCTTAATGCGCTTAACAGTGACCTTACGAACATGTGCAGTGATCTTAAAAATGCAGTAGATACAGATACCAAGGCTGCAGTTGTGACTATGACTATCCTTATTGTGGGTATCCTTGTGGCGAGTGCGGTTGTTATCGTTTTATTTACAATGTTTATCTCATTTGGAGTAAAGAAGAGTATTTCTAAATTTGAGGGAACTCTTGGCATTATTGCAAAGGGTGACATGACAGCAAGGGCAAAAACCGATGCAGGAAATGAATTTGATGCCTTTGGTATGTCGCTTAACGAGATGGCTGGGGTGCTTCAGGATACACTTGGAGATGTAAATCGTATTGCGGATGAGGTTAATTCATCAGGCAGCGGACTTCAGAGCATGGCTGAATCAACAAGTAACATTTCCGAGCAGGTCAGCGTCACCATAGAAGAGATTGCAAATGGTGCTACAGCTCAGGCAGAGGATGTAGAACAGTCAGCACTTCAGATGTCAGATCTTGGAAAATATATGACAAACATTGTTACTAATATCGAAAGTCTTGATAAGGCTTCCGAAAACATGGCTGAGGCCGGAAAAGCAGCATCTGAGATAATCAAAGAACTTGACGCAAGTAACGGTAAAATGACAAGCGGTATTTCAAAGATCGCTTCTCAGATCGACAAGACAAACGAATCCGTCCAGTCTATCAAAGATGCAACTTCGATGATCGCCAATATTGCAAGCCAGACTAACCTTCTTTCACTTAATGCTTCAATTGAGGCTGCAAGAGCAGGGGATGCAGGTAAGGGCTTCGCGGTAGTGGCAAGTGAGATACAGCAGCTTGCAGATCAGTCAAACAGATCCGCAGAGGACATCGACAGAGTTATCACAGCACTTATCGCTGATTTTAAAGAAACTCTTGATGTTATGAACGAAGTTGAAGAGATTACAAATGAACAGAATGAAAAGATTACAGATACAAGAGAAAAATTCGACATTGTATCAGGCGGTATAACCGAGACAAGGGATAAGACCGAAGAGATCAAGAATGCCATTGATGAATGTAATAGGGTTCAGATCAAGGTTGATCAGCTTATAAGCAATCTTTCGGCTATCTCTGAAGAGTATGCGGCATCCACAACAGAAGCTGCTCAGTCAATGTCAGAACTTAACGACACGATCCAGCATCTTCTTGGTGAGTCCAATAAACTTATAGACATTTCGAATACTCTTGAAGAGAGCATGAAATCATTTACATTATAATTATAGGATATGCAGGACTTCGGCGCGACATAACACGCTGAAGTCCTTTTGCTTGAACGCGCTCATTTTGAATTCACGAAAAATTTACAAAGTCCTTGATAATCTTTGCTTGACTATATGACGAAGCGGTTGTAAAATGCTGATTATGTGTGTTATTTTTATGAAATTTGTAACCTTATGAACATGGTTATGGTTTGTTTTAAGAAAAAGGAGAACAATATGAAAAAAACAAACGCTAAAGTAAAAGGCGAAAATAAAGCAAAAAAGGAAAAAAAGGCTGTTAAGGCCGGAAAGATGAAATCAAACATCTTTAAGAGTATCCTTGGTAAACTTGCTATCCTTGGAGGAGCAGCATTTTTAACAACCATGGTACTTGGAGGGGCAGGTTTTTACCTTCTTTCCACCAACAACTCAAATACCAGACTTTTAAACAGTGTTGGAAACATAAATCTTATGCAGACAGCAAATACTGCATCAGAGCTTTCCTTCCGTTATTTACTTGATACCAAGTATAATAACGATATTGTCAGCAACCTTACAAAGATGGAGACAGAGGTTAACGAGGCAAAGACTTACGCCGGCAAAACCTACGCAGGTAAAGTAAGCTCAATTGAGGGTAAGATCAAAGAGATCAAGAACGCTATGAAGGTGCTCAGCAGTTCTTATATTGAGCGTGGACTTAACCCTGAGAGCGGACTTTATGCTTCATTTATCGAGCCTGATGAGGTTATGAACGTAGGATTTACAGTTCTTCCTCAGAACATTCACTGGGCTTCACTTCTTAATGAGGCAAACAATAAATTCCTCGAATATACCAAGGCTGTAGCAGAAGGTGCATCAACAGAAGAACTTGCTGCGGAGGTTAGCAAGGCCCTCAGCGCTATTACAGATAACGCTATGACAAACGTAGCTGACAGCAGAATGGCAGACGGCGTTATTTCATCAGTAGAAAAGAAGAGAACAGCATTTAATGAGATTGCCCAAAAAGATACAACCATTGCCAATACAAAGGCCATGGTAAACTCTCTTAATGCAGATCTTACATATTATTGCCAGGAACTTCAGGAAATGGTAGAAAAGAACAGTAAACAGGCTCTTGTTTCCATGTCTATCCTTATTCTTGGCATCATTATCGCAAGTGCACTTGTTATAATCGTTCTTACAACTATCGTTGCACTTGGAGTAAAGAAGAACATAAAGGCATTTGAAGGAACATTAAGCGTTATCGCCGGCGGCGATATGACTGCGAAGGCTAAGACAGATGCAGGCAACGAGTTTGATGCTTTCGGCGAGTCTCTTAATAAGATGGCAGGTATCCTTCAGGGAACCCTTTCAAATGTCAGAACTATTGCAACAGATGTTAATGAATCAGGTAACGGTCTTCAGAATATGGCTGAGTCTACAAGCAATATTTCTAACCAGGTAAGCGTTACAATAGATGAAATTGCAAACGGTGCTACCACACAGGCAGAGGATGTTGAGCAGTCAGCACTTCAGATGTCAGAACTCAGCAAGTTTATGCTTGATATCGTAGACAGCGTTTCAGAGCTTGATACTACAGCAACAGATATGGCAAATGCAGGTTCCGTTGCTTCAGATATAATTAAGGAACTTGATGACAGTAACGATAAGATGACAGAGGGTATTTCAAAGATCTCTGCTCAGATCAATAAGACCAATGAATCAGTTCAGTCAATTAAGAAGGCTACAGCAGTTATTGCAAATATTGCTAGCCAGACAAACCTTCTTTCTCTTAACGCAAGTATCGAGGCTGCAAGAGCAGGGGATGCCGGAAGAGGTTTTGCGGTAGTTGCAAACGAGATCCAGCAGCTTGCAGATCAGTCCAACAAGTCAGCATCTGATATCGATAAGGTTATCAACGCTCTTATCGCAGACTTTAAGGAGACACTTGAGGTTATGGCTGAGGTCGTTGAAAGAACCGGCGTTCAGAACGAAAAGCTTTCAGATACCAGAGAGAAATTTAATGTTGTTACAAATGGTATCAACGATGCTAAAGATAAGACAGCTACCATCAAGAAGGCAGTAGATGAGTGTAATAAGGTACAGATCAAGGTTGATCAGCTTATCAGCAACCTTTCTGCTATCTCAGAAGAGTACGCAGCATCTACAACAGTTGCAGCTCAGTCTATGAACGAGCTTAATGACACTATTACCAATCTTGTAAGTGAATCAAGCAAGCTTATCGAGATCTCTGATACTCTTGAAGAGAGCATGAAAGCATTTACACTTTAATATTTGATAATAAGTTTTCTATAGTTTATATGATAAAACTCCTCATGTTAGCACTCACCTATGGTGAGTGCTAATTTTTTCTTGACAAAGGGATAAGCCGGGACTACAATATTCCTTGAAGGCCAGATGGCCAACAAAGGAAAGGAAAGTGAATTTTAATATGGGTAATGTAGAAAAGGGCAGTTTGTCCATTACTTCGGAAAATATATTTCCGATAATAAAGAAATGGCTTTACTCTGACCATGATATTTTCATCAGAGAGCTTGTTTCAAACGGATGCGATGCCATCACAAAGCTTAAAAAACTCTCTTTAGTAGGTGAGTATAACGCACCTGAAGATGAAAAATACAGAGTAGACGTAATAACAGATGCGAATGAGAAGACCCTTACCTTTATAGATAACGGTATCGGTATGACAGCAGATGAGGTTAAAAAATATATCAACCAGATCGCTTTTTCCGGCGCTCAGGCCTTTATGGAAAAGTATAAGGATAAGGCCTCTGAAGACCAGATCATAGGCCACTTTGGTCTTGGTTTTTATTCTGCATTTATGGTAGCAGACAAGGTTACCATCGATTCTCTTTCTTATGTGGAGGGCAGCGAGCCTGTTCACTGGGAGAGCGAAGAGGGGATTAACTTTGAGATGAGTACGGGCGATAAAGAAGGCCACGGAACAAAGATCACCCTTTATCTTAACGAAGATTCCTACGAGTTTTCAAACGAATACAGAGTAAAGGAAGTACTTGATAAGTATTGTTCCTTTATGCCTGTTGAGATTTATTATACAAATGCCAATGCTGCCAAAGAAGAGCCAAAGGAAGCAGTGGTAGATGAGAAAAAAGAGGGCGAAGAAAAGAAGGAAGAGATAAAGCCTGTAAACAATCCGAATCCTCTTTGGGCAAAGCACCCTAACGAGTGTAACGATGATGAATACAAAGAGTTCTACAGACACGTATTCCACGATTACAAGGAGCCTCTTTTCTGGATCCACCTTAATATGGATTATCCGTTTAATCTTAAGGGTATTTTATACTTCCCTAAGATCAACACAGAGTACGATGCAATAGAAGGAACCATCAAGCTTTACAACAACCAGGTATTTATCGCAGATAACATTAAGGAAGTTATACCTGAATTCCTTATGCTCCTTAAGGGTGTTATAGATTGTCCGGATCTTCCGCTTAACGTATCAAGAAGTGCTCTTCAAAACGACGGCTTTGTAAAGAAGATCTCTGACTATATCTCTAAGAAGGTAGCAGACAAGCTTACGGGTATGTACAAGACAGACCGTGAAAACTACGAGAAATACTGGGATGACATCAGTCCGTTCATCAAATACGGCTGCCTTAAAGATGAAAAATTCGAAGAGAAGATGAAAGACGTAATCATCTTTAAGAACCTTGAAGATAAGTACGTTACACTTCCTGAATACCTTAAGAAGGATGATGGATCAAAGGAAGAAAGCAAAGAAGAAACTGCTGAAAATACTGAAGATGCAAAGAAGGATGAGGCTTCTGACAAGGAAGTTAAAAAGGATACTGTTTACTACGTAACAGATAAGGTCCTTCAGAGCCAGTACATCAATATGTTTAAAGATGCGGGCATGGACGCTGTTATCCTTACCCACAACATCGATCAGCCGTTTATAAACAGCCTTGAAGCAAAGAACGATAAGATCAAGTTTATGCGTATCGATGCAGATGTAGCAGGAGCTCTTAAGGGAGAAACAGATGAGAAGGCTCTTGAGAAAGAGCAGAAAGCTCTTGAAGAGCTCTTTAGAAAGGTACTTAACAAAGAAAAACTTAATGTTAAAGTTGAAGATATCAAGAATGCTTCGGTTTCTTCAATGATAACCTTATCAGAAGAATCCCGCCGTATGCAGGATATGATGAAGATGTATTCTATGGGCGGCGCGGGCCTTGATGATGACATGTTTGGCGAAGGCGAGACGCTTGTGCTTAATGCAAACAATGAGCTTGTTAAGTACGTTTTTGATAATAAAGACAAAGAAGATGTAAATATCTTTGCCGAGCAGCTTTACGATCTTGCCATGATAAGCCATAAGCCGCTTAAACCTGAGGCTATGACAAAATTCATCGCAAGAAGCAATGAGATTCTATTAAGACTGACTAAGTAGACGAAAATAACCAAAAGGGACAGTCCCCGATGGCTAAAACTCAAGTGTTTTAGCCATCGGGGACTGTCCCTTTTGGTTATTTTCGTTGCTATTGTGCTATTCTTAAGAATTTCCATTTACCTGTCTTATATCTTGCAAAGATAAGAAGTGATCTTACTACCTGATCTGCGATAAGAGCAAACCATGCACCGGTAAGTCCGAGACCAAAAACATTGATAAGTACAAGAGCCATAACCGGTCTTATGATCATCATGGTCACAGCAGTGATAACTGCAGTAGCTGTTGTATCACCTGCACCTCTAAGGGCACCGGCAAGGATAAACTGCATACACTGGAATGGCTGAAGGAATGCTACGTAGCGAAGGATTACTGTACCGGTTTCAATAACGGGAACTTCGTTAGTATAAAGCATTACTATCTCTTTTCCTGCTATAAGGAAGAGAGCGGTAAGTATAAAGGCACCAACATAACCTATGGCGCTTGTTCGCTTACTGTAAAGCTCTGCCATATCGGTTCTTTTCTTACCAAGGCTTTGTCCTACAAGGCTTGTGGCAGATACCGCAAATCCCTGTCCTACCATAAAGGAAAGAGCCTGAATTGACATACATACATGGTGAGTTGCGTAAGCTACATCGCCAAGACCGGCAACTGTTCTTGTATAAACTATCATGCCGAAACGCATAAGAAGTTGCTCGATAGCAGATGGAATACCAATCTGGAAAATCGCTTTAAGTGCCTTAAAATCAGGTTTGAAGCTTTTGTTAAATTCTAATTTAAGATATCCTTTGCCTCTGATTATTATTATTGAAGCAAGGATAAATGCAACTGTCTGTCCGATAACGGTAGCAAGTGAAGCACCTGCAAGTTCCATTCTTGGGAAACCGAATTTACCGTAAATGAGAAAGTAGTTAAATATAACATTTACCACATTTGCGATAATGTTGTATATCATGGCTGTTTTGGAATCACCCACGCCCCTAAGCGCTGCCGTAATGGTGCTTGTAAGAGCAAGGAAAAGGAAACCTGCCATCTGGATCTGAAGATAAACCGTACCACCGTGAAGGCTTTCAGGTGTAGGCGCGCCCATAAGAGCGATAAGCTTTTCCGAAAAGATAAAGCCAAGTATCGACATAATAGACGTAAGAACAAGGGTCATAAGAACGCCCTGTCTTAAGATAAGCTTTGCCTTTTCAGGCTCTCCGGCGCCTTTGTAACGGGCTACCATGGCTGTAACACCTACGTTAAGTGCCATAAATGCTGTCATGAGAAGGAATTTTGGCTGAACTGTAAGTCCGACTGCTGAAATAGCGGTTGAACCAAGCTTTCCAACCATCATCATATCTACCATTGAAGCAAGCTGCGTAAGAAGCAGCTCGATAAGGGACGGCCATGCTATAAGCACGATGTCCTTGTAGATCATCTGGTTGGTAACACCTTCCGGAACTGTGATCTTCCCCTTGTGATTCTTTTGTTCTTCGATGTCTCCGACGGGGACATAGTCAAGCGCCATAGTCCTGCGCTTTACTTGATTTGTTTCTTCCATTGTCTTTTTTTCTCCGTTTTTTAAATTTGTACTCTCACAATGGTTTATTATAGGTCAACAGGCAATAAAATTAAATGCCTTCTTTTTCACTTTTGTATGACTTTTATTTATGAATCAACTCATATTTCACAAATGCAAAGCGTTTGCAATCAGGTGCCCAGGAGTTTACGTTTATGGAACCCTGTCCGCCGAAAAATTCAAGGATCACCCTGTCATTTTTACCGTCGGCATCCATCATGCGAAGCTGCACCTTCATATTTGGAAGATGCTCGTTTGGATCAAGGCCTTCTTTGCTGTATGAAAGATAAACGATCCTTTTTCCGTCAGGTGAATAGTGACCAAACCAGTTGTTACGCTCTGAAAATGTAAGCTGAGTCTGATTTGAGCCGTCTCTGTCCATTACCCAGTTTTGCATAAGACCTGTTCTGGTGCTTATAAAAAGGATCTTTTTGCCGTCAGGAGAGTATTCAGGCCCGTCGTTAAAGCCCGCATCCTTTGTAAGAGGCCATTCCTTGCCACCGTCTCTTGATATGGCGTAAATATCCACAGAAAAGCTTCCTTTTGACATATCGCCCCTGAAAGCGCAGTAAGCAAGCTCTTTTCCGTCAGGAGACCATCCGTGAAGGAAAGAAGGGAAGTTTTCTGTAATAAGGCGCGGCTTACCGCCTTCAATAGGGAATATATAAACCTGTGACTGCCAGCCTGAATCAGAGTGACTTACAGCTATTTCTTTGCCGTCTGCTGATATAACGTGGTCATTGTTACAGTTGGTACACTTGCCGCTCTCAAGAGCTGTGGCAGTTCCGCTGCTTATCTCGTATCTGTAGATAAGACCGTTTGCGTTGTAGTAAAGATAGTTATCATCCTGCTGGTACCAGTTTGGAGCCTCAATAACGCCGTCAAAGGTCTTAAGCTCTGTCACTTTACCTGTATCCGCATCCATAATGCAAAGGGTGCTCTTTGAATTATCACGGCCCTGGGAGAGCATCCTGAATCTGCTTGCTGTAGATTCAAGGTCTGCAAGCATAGTCGTAGCTGCGCTGTCCTGATCTGAGATCTGTATAACCTCAACGTATCTTGCAAACTGGAAACAAGCCATCATGTCTATATCGCCTGTTCCGATGGCAACTTCGGTAAAAGTATCACCTGATTTTATAAAATCCTTGTAATGAAGAGATCTTATCTGATCTTCATTTCTCCAAAGAAAAGTTTCGGGATCTGTACCGCCTGCATAAAGCCAGCCAACATCAGGTTGTGCGTAGGCTTTGCCCTTTAACTTATGAAGAATATATTCATACGCTGATATGCCGTCTATTCTGGCCTTACTTTCATTTTCGCTGTTATGAAGTAAAAGCTCGGCGCCCGCTTCTTTAAGAGTGTCTGCAATAGATGAAAGGACAGGGATAAGGCTTTCGTATGCTTCCTTTGTCTGTTCATTTACCATAAGAGGGCAGATAAACTGCTTTATATCGTACTCCCTTGCGAGGCTTGCCAATGCCCCGGCATCCTTTTTGATATCTGCCGAAAAAATGTGAGCAGAATATATCTTTAATCCGTATTTTTTAAGAAGGGCAAAGTTTTCAGATAGCTCCTCCAAGCTCCAGGCATGTTCCTTTAGCCTCGGTACGTCTATAAAACTGATGCAAGGCTCTACGTATCTGTAACCAAGCTCAGCTATC
>JAEEGL010518462.1_pt1 | contig 23841 bp, 20 predicted proteins | sample 9134231 | NCBI WGS metagenome assembly JAEEGL01 (sample SAMN16246548, study PRJNA631951) | gut metagenome | biome: gut microbiome; feature: rumen; material: fiber-attached | host: Bos | place: Iran: Karaj | collected 2018-10 | reverse complement strand
GACCTGGAACATCACATAATCGGCGGAAGCGAATGGATAAAAAACTATCCTTACGGCTGCAGCGGCAGCAGTGATGACAAGAAGTATCGCGATCTTCGGGGCATTCAATGCCTTGAATGGGTTGCCGATATAATCTGCAAAGAGGGTTTTGTGTTCGGTGCTGCTTGTAACGGGGACCTTATCTGAACGGGATGCCGATCCATACGCCTTCTTATCGGCGATCTTGTCAAGAAATAACATCACCGGCACACCGATAAGTATAGCAAGCACCGCCATTACGATCCTTGGCGGTGTGAGAGTTCCGTGTGAAAATATAACAGCGGCAACAATAATTATCGAGATTATGTATGCCGCTATTCTTGTGATCTTAAACTTTTTGTTCATATCGCCTGCTGCTTGCCTGACGACAGTGAAACCGTCGCTTAATTGTGATACTTTTTATCTGTCTCATATTTGGGTTCGCACGTTAAGTTCATACCGAGTTTTTTAAAGATCTTCTCGTCAACCGAAGAAAGCAGCACCGAGGAGTGAACTTCACAGTTTTTAAGCTTATGGAGCTGATCGAGTGCAAGGCGCGCTCTCGGATTTGAACCTGCGCTGACGCTCAGAGCGATAAGTATCTCATCGGTATGAAGTCTGGGGTTAACGCTTCCCAGATACCTTGTCTTGATCGTCTGGATAGGCTCAAGAGCTTCTTTTGCCACCAGATGTTCTTCGTGGTCGATTCCCGCAAGAGTCTTAAGGGAATTGATGAGTGCTGCGGCACTCGGTCCCATAAGGTCGGTAGTCTTACCGGATATGATGGTGCCGTCGGGAAGTTCGATAGCAACGCCGGGATGACCTGTATCTTCTTCACGTTTCAAAGCTTCGGCAATAACAGGCCTGTCGGCAGCCGAAAGTCCCATCTGCTTCATCAAAAGATCGAGTTTATATACGCTTTCTTTGGTTCCCACACCTTTTTTAAGATCGCACATACCGGCGTAGTAACGGCGGATGATCTCACGTTTGGATGCTTCCTGGCAGACTTCGTCGTCGATTATGCAGTTACCTGCCATGTTGACACCCATGTCGGTGGGAGACTTGTAAGGACTCTCGCCTAAGATGTGTGTGAATATCGCATTGAGAACGGGGAATATCTCGACGTCTCTGTTGTAGTTGACCGTTGAGATACCGTAAGCTTCCATATGATAGGGGTCTATCATGTTGACGTCGCTTAAGTCTGCCGTTGCGGCTTCATAGGCAACGTTTACGGGATGGTTAAGAGGCAGGTTCCAGATGGGGAATGTCTCAAACTTGGCGTATCCCGCTTTGATGCCGCGCTTGCTGTCATGATAAAGCTGTGAAAGACAGGTAGCCATCTTTCCGCTTCCGGGGCCGGGCGCCGTGATGACCACGAGGGGCCTTGAAGTTTCTATATAATCGTTTTTACCGTAGCCGTCATCGCTTACGATAAGGGATATGTTGCGGGGATAACCTTCAATGGGATAATGAAGATAAGACTTTATGTTGAGTGCCGAGAGTCTTGCCCTGAAAGCATCCGCAGCGGGCTGTCCGGCATATTTGGTGATGACCACGCTTCCCACATAGAGGCCTGCGTCGGTGAAATTGTCGATGAGTCTTAATACGTCAAGATCGTATGTTATACCGAGATCTCCGCGCTTTTTGTTGTGCTCTATGGCATCTGCGCCGATCGCGATCACGATCTCGGCTTTGTCTTTCATCTTAAGCAGCATCTTAAGCTTACTGTCGGGCTCAAATCCCGGAAGAACTCTCGAAGCGTGATAGTCGTCGAAAAGTTTTCCACCGAATTCAAGATAGAGCTTGTCACCGAAGCTCTGTATGCGGTCCAGAATGTGCTCCGACTGCATCTTTAGATATTTTTGATTGTCAAATCCGATCTTCATCTTGATACCTCATCTATCCCTGCGATTTCATTTATCATCAATATATAGTGCTATTATGTCACAAAACCCCGTCCCGTGCCACTAAAAATCAATAATTCTTTTAGACTTTTTTCACATTTGGGTTATTGCGTTAACAATGCGTGATATGTACAATATATGACAAGTAATCAAGGCTATATTTTACGGAGAAATTATAGATATGAACACCGAAAACGGAAACAAGAATTCCAATAATCAGGGAGGCGGCAACAACCGTACTCCGCGTCTGGCTCCCATGCTGGTCGCACTTCTGGTGGTGCTTTTGATAATCAGTTATTTTACGAGAGCACTTTCAAGCGCCACCAACAAGGAAATCCCTTATACCGAATTCATCGAGATGCTTAATAACCACGAGGTTGAGTCGGTATTTCTGGATGCCGACAAGATAAACATCAATCCCGTCGTGCCCGAAGAGACCAATCCTTACATGCAGAAGGTTCAGATCACATACTGTACGGGTTACGTTGAGTCAAACGAACAGCTCGCAGACCGTCTGATCGCGGCAGGCATCGAGATCTCATCGGATATCCCCGATCACTCAAGCTGGCTTATCTCGATAATAATCACATATGTATTGCCTCTGGCCATTTTCTTTTTACTGATAAGCTTTCTAAGCCGCCATATGGGAAGTTCCGGCGGGATCATGGGTGTTGGCAAGTCAAACGCCAAGATCTATGTGCAAAAAGAAACCGGAGTGACTTTCAAGGACGTTGCGGGCGAAGACGAAGCCAAGGATTCCCTCGTGGAAGTTGTGGATTTCCTGCATAATCCCGGCAGATATATAAAGATCGGTGCAAAACTTCCCAAGGGTGCCCTTCTGGTGGGACCTCCCGGTACAGGTAAGACGCTTCTTGCAAGGGCGGTTGCCGGTGAAGCGCATGTTCCGTTCTTTTCCCTTACAGGTTCCGATTTTGTTGAGATGTTTGTCGGTGTCGGCGCATCGAGAGTGCGTGACCTCTTCAAAGAGGCTGCCCGCAATGCTCCGTGTATCGTATTTATAGATGAGATTGATGCCATCGGACGAAGCCGTGATTCCAAGTACGGCGGCGGCAACGAAGAACGTGAGCAGACGTTAAACCAGCTGCTTTCGGAGATGGACGGTTTCGACAGTTCCAAGGGTATATTTATTCTCGCTGCCACCAACAGGCCCGAGATTCTTGATAAAGCACTTTTAAGACCGGGACGTTTTGACAGACGTATCATCGTTGACAAGCCCGATCTTAAGGGACGTGTTGAGATACTTAAAGTTCATTCCAAGGATGTCCTGATGGATGAGACGGTCGATCTTGATGCGATCGCACTTGCAACATCCGGCGCCGTAGGTTCGGACCTTGCCAACATGATCAACGAGGCCGCCATCAATGCAGTCAAGGAACATCGTGAGTATGTATCCCAGAAAGACCTTTTCGAAGCCGTTGAGCAGGTTCTTCTCGGAAAAGAAAAGAAAGACCGCATCATGAGTCCCGAAGAGAGAAGGATCGTTGCGTATCACGAAACGGGACACGCACTTGTTGCGGCGCTTCAGAAAAACACCGAGCCCGTGCAGAAGATCACTATCGTACCCCGTACGATGGGGGCTCTCGGTTATGTGATGCAGGTTCCCGAAGAAGAAAAGTACTTAAATTCCGAAAAAGAGATGCGCGAGAGCATCGTGGTCGCAATGGGCGGACGGGCAGCCGAGAAACTCAAATTCGATTCGGTCACGACCGGTGCTTCAAACGATATAGAGAAAGCCACCAACCAGGCACGTACGATGATCACCATGTACGGTATGAGCGAAAAGTTCGGCCCCGTAGCGCTTGAGTCTATCGAGAGCCGCTATCTTGAAGGAAGATCGGTGCTTAACTGCAGCGAAGAGATCTCGGCAGAGATCGACCGCGAAGTCATGTCGGTCCTCAAGGCATCTTACGAAGAAGCGCTTAAGCTTATCGGCGAGAACATGGATCTTATGGATAAGCTCGCCGGTCATCTTATTGAAAAAGAAACAATAACCGGCAAGGAATTCATGGAGATATTCCGCCGCGAAAAAGGTCTTCCCGACCCCGCTGAAGAAAAAGCGGCAGAAGAGAAGAACGCTGAAGAGAAAGCATCCGAAGGCGAAACCGCCGAGACCGAAACCGGCGAAAGTGAAGTTCCCGAACCTGAAGCTGCTGAAAGTGAAGTTCCCGCAGCGGAAAACGAGGAAAATGTTTGATATAAAGACTGAGCTTGATAAACTCCCGAAAAAACCGGGAGTTTATCTTATGCATGACATCGATGACAACGTAATATACGTAGGTAAAGCCAAAAACCTTTACAATCGTGTAAGGTCATATTTTCGTGTCATGAATAACAGAACGCTCAAGATCGAAAAGATGATCTCACTCATCGATCACTTTGAATACATCGTGGTCGATTCCGAACTCGAGGCATTCATCCTCGAAAACAACCTCATCAAGGAATACAATCCCAAATACAACACCCTTTTAAAAGATTCAAAAACATACCCTTACCTTAAGATCAATGTTGCCGATGATTTCCCCAGGCTTTCTTTTGTACGCCAAATGGGCCGCGACAAAGCCAGATATTTCGGACCTTATGCAAGTGCGCAGTCCGTTCACGAGATCATCGACTTTTTAAACGCATCGTTTGGCCTTATAACTTGTAACCGCAATATAGTCGAGGGAGTTAAGACCGACAGACCGTGTCTTGAATATCATATCGGACGCTGTGCGGCACCGTGCACCGGCGAGATCGGCAAAGAAGAATATCGCGCCAATGTGGCCAAGGCCATAGATTTTCTGACCGGCAACGATAAAACACTTGTCCGCGAGCTTAAAGAAAAGATGAACAGGGCCTCCGAAGAGATGGATTTTGAGGAAGCCATCCGGTTAAGAGAACTTCTTGAAAGTGCCGCACGTATCACGGAACGTCAGAAGATAAGCGATAATTCGGGCTTCAACGACCGCGATATCATCGCCGAGGCTCACGATGAAAACGACGCCGTGGTACAGGTTTTCTTTGTGCGTGACGGCAAGATGATAGGCCGCGAACACCATCACATCGAAGAGATAACGGGCCTTGAACCCGGCGAGATACTGGGCGAGTTTGTAAAGCGCTATTATTCGGGCACACCTTTTATCCCTGCCACGATCATGTTAAGCGCGCCCATCGAAGAACTTGATATGACCGCAAAGTGGCTTTCGGGCCTTCGCGGAGCGTCGGTAAAGATCGAGGTTCCCAAGATCGGCATTAAGGAAAATCTGGTGGAGCTTGCCGCCGAAAATGCCGAAATAGTGCTTAAACGCGACAAGGACCGTATCATCAACGAGGAAAAGAAAACAAAAGGCGCCCTCAAAGAGATAGGCACCCTTCTCGGAATGGAAGGACTTAACCGCCTCGAAGCGTATGACATATCCAATACAAACGGCTTTGAAAACGTCGGCTCCATGGTCGTTTTCGAAGGCGGGAAACCGGTTAAAGGCGACTACAGAAAATTTAAGATCAAATCGGTCGAAGGACCCGACGATTATTCATGCATGCATGAAGTGCTCTCAAGACGCTTTATACACGGTTTTGAGGAGAAAAAGAAACTTTCGTCTCAAAATGTGGACGAGAAATACGGAAGTTTTGCCAAATTCCCGGATCTTATACTGATGGACGGCGGAAAGGGACAAGTGAATGTTGCCCTTAAAGTTCTTAACGAACTGAATCTCTCGATACCCGTATGCGGAATGGTCAAGGACGACAATCACCGCACGAGAGGTCTTTACGTGGACGGAGTCGAGATCGCCATCGACAGGCACAGCGAGGGATTCAAGCTTATCACGCGTGTCCAGGATGAAGCGCACCGTTTTGCGATAGAGTATCACAAAAGCCTTCGTGACAAAGATCAGGTCCGTTCCGTATTTGACGATATCCCGGGGATCGGCCCCAAGCGCCGCAGGATTCTTATGAAGAGCTTTGAAAACATCGACGAAGTCAAAAACGCATCGGCATCGGAAATTGTAAAGCGTACGGGATTTCCCGAAAATGTCGCTGCATCCGTCTACGATCATTTCCACGGCTGATCATTCAACAAATCGCTAATTATTGCGTTATATTCTTTGAATAAGGGCTGCTTCTGTGATACACTAAAGGGTAGCAATCCTACAGAAAAGGAGAAAAAATATGCCATCGGTTAAACTTGAACAGATAGTTGAGAAAATGAAGCTTACGAATCTGACTCCCGAGATCGATATTTCGGATATCAAGATCACGCAGCCCGATATCAACCGTCCGGCTCTTCAGATCGCCGGATATTTCGAGCATTTTGACGCAACGAGACTTCAGATAATCGGATTCGTGGAATATACCTACATGGAGAGTCTGACTCTCAAGAAAAAGAAAGAAGTTTACGAAAAGCTCTTAAGCCATGACATTCCGGCCGTTGTGTTCTGCCGTGAACTCATTCCCGATGACACGTTTTTAAAGACCGCGATACGCAATAACGTTCCGCTTCTGCTTACCAAGAAATCAACATCCGACTTTATGGCGGAGATCATAAGATGGCTTAACGTAAAACTTGCTCCCTGTATCACTGTACACGGAGTTTTGGTCGATGTATACGGCGAAGGCGTACTGATAACCGGTGAATCCGGTATCGGTAAATCCGAGGCCGCACTTGAACTTATAAAGCGTGGTCACCGTCTCGTTACCGATGACGTGGTTGAGATCAGAAAGGTCTCCGACGATACGCTTATCGGTTCCGCACCCGATGTCACCAAGCACTTTATCGAATTAAGAGGTATCGGTATCGTGGACGTTAAGACCCTGTTCGGTGTATCGAGTGTCAAAGATACCCAGTCCATCGACCTTGTCATCAAATTGGAAGACTGGAACAAGGACAAGGAATACGACCGCCTCGGTCTTGAAGAAGAATATACGGAATATCTCGGCAACAAAGTGGTATGCCACAACATTCCCATACGTCCCGGACGTAACCTTGCGATCATCTGTGAGTCCGCTGCGGTTAACTATCGTCAAAAGAAAATGGGCTACAATGCCGCACAGGCTCTCTACCAGAGACTTCAGCAGTCATTTGCTCAGGGAAGAGACACCGATCTTTAAACATAAAAGGAGAATGCTTTATGAAATACGTATTCGGCGTAGATATAGGCGGCACGACCGTCAAGATGGGTTTTTTAACAAGTGAAGGTGAACTTCTCGAAAAATGGGAGATCCCCACAGACCGTTCAAATAACGGAGCCAACATCTTATCCGATGTGGCAGCCTCGATAGATTCAAAGATCACCGAAAAAGGTATCGATAAAGCCGATGTCATCGGTGTCGGCGCAGGTGTTCCCGGACCGGTTGATTCAAACGGTATCATCCATTCCGCTGCAAACCTCGGCTGGGGCGTATTCAATGCTTCCGAGGAATTTTCACGTCTTACGGGTCTTAAGGCAATGGTAGGCAACGATGCCAACGTTGCGGCGCTCGGTGAAATGTGGAAGGGCGGCGGTGTCGGTTATAAGGACATCGTAATGGTAACTCTTGGTACCGGTGTCGGCGGCGGTATCATCATCGACGGAAAGATCGTGAACGGTTCAGCGGGAGCCGGCGGCGAGATCGGACATATACATATCAATGACGATGAGCAGGCAGCATGCGGCTGCGGAGGCCACGGATGCCTTGAACAGTATGCATCTGCGACAGGCTTGTCGCGTACCGCAAAAGAGCTTTTTGCCGATTGGAAAGAGGCTACGGTGCTTACTGCCGATGACCTTTCCGCCAAGGCTGTATTTGACGGTGTCAAGGCGGGAGATAAACTCTGCAAGGAGATTGCGGCAAAGTTTGGCGATACTCTCGGCAAAGGTCTTGCCATGATAGCTGCGGTGGTAAATCCCGAAGCGTTCGTAATAGGCGGCGGTGTTTCCAAGGCAGGAAGCATATTGCTTGATTATATAACTCCTTCTTTTGAAAAGTATTCTTTCCACGGAACGAGAAATGCCAAAATGGTACTTGCCACACTCGGCAATGACGCAGGAATTTACGGCGCAGCCAAATTAGTCTTAGGAATCGGCAATTCATAGAATGAATTGCCGACATCAACGCAAAGCACCAGTTGCGTTGATGCGCCGAAGGTGTTCCGCCATTGATTTGGTAGTTCACAAATCAATGGAACCCGAAATAAGCACAGGATGGAATTGAGTTTTGAGTGAAATGATGATCAAAAACTTAAGCAGATATGTCGCTCCCGAAAGGATCAGCGAAAATGTCGAGCTTAAGGATTACACCACATTTAAGGTTGGCGGACCGGCCGATATCATGGTGACGGTCGAAACGGTTTCGGAACTGACGGGACTGATAGCTTATCTTAACAAGTGTATGGCGAATTACATGGTGATCGGAAACGGAAGCAATCTTTTGGTGTCCGATGAAGGCTACAAGGGGATAGTTATCAGGCTTTCCGGTGAGTTCCAGGAGATATCGGCAGATAGCGACAAGATTGTCGCAGGTGCCGGAGCATCGCTTGCAAACGTCTGCAAAGCCGCCATGAACGAGTCTTTATCGGGACTTGAGTTCGCATACGGCATCCCCGGAACGGTAGGCGGAGCCATAGTGATGAACGCGGGTGCTTTTGACGGCGAGATGTCCCAGGTGGTGACAGGTGTCGAAGCAGTGACGCGTGAAGGCGAAGCGATCTACATTTCACCTCATTCCTTAAGATTCGGATACAGAAAGAGTGAAGTCCGCAAGGCCGGTCTCATCATCACGAAAGTTACGTTCGGTCTTTCAAAAGGCGAGAAATCGGTGATCGCGACCACCATGAAAGAGCTTGTTGAAAAGAGAATGGAAAAGCAGCCGCTTGATGTCCCGAGTGCAGGCAGCACTTTCAAACGTCCCGAAGGCAATTTCGCAGGTAAACTTATAAGCGAAGCCGGTCTTTCGGGTGAAAGGATCGGAGGAGCCTGCGTATCTACCAAGCATTGCGGATTTATCGTAAACGATGACAATGCAACAGCCAAGGATATAAGCGATCTTATAGAACTTGTTAAAAAACGTGTATACGACAATTCAAACGTCAAACTTGAAACTGAAGTCATAAAAGTCGGTAATTTCTGAGTGTAGGCCTTAGCCTTCACGGAACGGAGAGACATGCGCCTTGTAATTGTTACCGGAATGAGCGGAAGCGGCAAAAGTACCGCGCTTAATATACTTGAGGATGCGGGATATTATTGTGTGGATAATCTCCCGATACAGCTTTTTGACATGTTTGCCGAACTTATAAACGGCAGAGATGCCGAAGTTTCCAAAGTCGCTCTCGGCATCGACATCCGCTCCGATCAGCGCTTCGAGGAAGTCATGAAGGCAATAGCGAGGCTCAAAAATGCCGATTATCCTGTGAATGTTCTTTTTCTTGATACTACCGATGAGGTGCTGCTTAAGCGCTACAAGGCATCAAGACGACTCCACCCTCTCGCACCCGACGGAAGAGTACTTGACGGTATCACCAAGGAAAGAAAGATACTCGAGGGGCTCAAAAAATCCGCAGACTTCATAATCGATACTTCTTTCCTTATAAATGCGGAATTAAAGAGCGAGATCGAAAGGATATTTGTTGAGGACAAAAAGTTCAACAGCCTGATGGTCAATGTAGTTTCTTTTGGCTTTAAGAACGGCATTCCGCTGGACGCGGACCTTGTGTTTGACGTAAGGTTCTTACCAAATCCCTTCTATGTGGATGAATTAAAGACTCTTACCGGACTTGACCGGGAAGTCAGGGATTATGTTATGAGCTTCCCCGAATCCGAGCAGTTTCTTGATAAGATCGAGGATCTTCTTACATTCCTGATCCCCAATTATATCAAGGAAGGAAAATATCAGCTTGTCATTGCGATAGGCTGTACGGGCGGCCAGCACAGATCGGTGACCTTGGCGACCAAGCTTTACGAACGCATGAAAGGTCACGGAGATTTCGGAATAAAACTTTCTCACAGGGATGTTCCCGGAGGAAACAGTTAATGTCATTTTCAACCGATGTCAAGGAAGAATTGATAAAGGCAATGCCACAAAAGCGCCACTGCAGACTGTGTGAGCTGACGGCGATCCTTGCTTTTGCGGGCAAAAGAAACCAAAACTCCATCTTTGTGTATCAGACTTCCGAAACAAAAGCGGCCATAAGAAAATGCTTTACTTTACTTAACAAAACATTTAATATAAATACTGATGTTTTGGGCGAGGATATTGATAAAGACAAGACATTCATTGAATTTGGCAGGGATATTCCCGGAATGGACGAGGTGCTTGATGCCATCGCCCACGAAACGCCGGGTTACCTTCTCACCAATGACTGTTGCAAGCGTGCATACTTAAGGGGGGCCTTTATATCGGCAGGGTTCATCAACGATCCCGGCAAGGCGTATCATTTTGAGATCGTCTGCCAGACCGCCGAGGAAGCTTCGATGTTGATGGAGCTTTTGGAGGATTTCGATATAACGGCAAGGAGTACGCTACGCAGAAGGTATTATGTGGTATATGTAAAAGAAGCGGACACGATCCAGGATGTTTTAAACGTGCTGGACGCTCACAAAGCCCTCATGGCTTTTGTGAACGCGCGGATCATGAAGGATGTCAGGAACGACTTAAACCGTCGCAACAATTGTGATGTTTCAAACATTACAAGAGCGGTAAATGCGGGCTCCAAGCAGATCGATGACATACGTCTCATCGATGAAAAAGAAGGGCTTGATGCATTGCCGGAAAGTCTTCGCGACATAGCGGTCTTGCGTCTTGAAAATCCGGAAAGTTCACTCGCGGAGCTTGGACAGATGCTGGATCCGCCCGTGGGCAAATCAGGTGTCAACCACAGATTGCGCAAGATCAGTGAATATGCGCAGAAATACCGTAACAAGGAGACAGTTTGATGAGTAAAAAAGATATTACCGTACAGTTACGCGGCGGTCTTGATGCACGCCCGATAGCAATGCTTGTGCAGGTGGCAAGCCGTTTTGAGAGTTCCGTTTATATCGAAACTCAGAACAAGCGCGTAAATGCCAAATCCATTATGGGAATGATGAGCCTCGGAATGGCAGAGGGCGAGCAGCTTACAGTTATCGCCGAAGGTGCCGACGAAGAAAGCGCTCTTGAGGCTATCGACACTTATCTTAGCGGATCATGAAAATATTTTTCGTATTCAATCTTCATGCGGGAAAGGGTCTTGTAAAAAGAAACCTTCCCGACATTATCGAGACTGTTTGTGCAGACGGTCATGAAGTGGTCGTGCATCCCACCCGATATGCGCAAGATGCACGGGAGATGATCGCATCCCTTCCCGAAGGTGTATATGACCGTATCATATGCGCCGGAGGCGACGGCACGCTTGATGAGGTTGTATCCGGTATGGCATTAAGAAGCGAAAAGCTTCCGATCGGATATGTGCCCGCAGGCAGCACAAATGATTTCGCAGTTTCTTTAGGACTTCCCACAAAGATGAAAGATGCGGCCGCGATAGCGGTCGGCAATAACTTTTTTGATTGTGACAGCGGACGTTTCAACGACCGGTGTTTTGTTTACGTTGCGGCTTTCGGTCTTTTTACCGAAGTTTCCTACGAAACCCCTCAGGATATGAAAAATGTGCTGGGACACGCAGCTTATATAGTTGAAGGCCTTAAGAGACTTCAGGATGTAAAGAGTTATAAGATAAAGGTTACGGTAGGAGAAAAAGTTCTTGAAAAAGAGTTCATTTACGGAATGATCACAAATTCGTCTTCCGTAGGAGGATTTAAGAATATTACAGGTAAAAATGTCGATCTAAGCGACGGCAGGTTTGAAGTGACGCTTATAGAAAAGCCCGCAAACCCGCTTGAGATAAATAACATAATCGCGGCGATGTTCAACAGAGACTTAAAGGCCAAGGGGCTTTATTCTTTTAAGGCTTCAAAGGTGACATTTGAGTGCGATACCGAGGTGCCGTGGACACTTGACGGGGAATTCGGAGGACGCACGGAAAACGCCGTGATCGTAAATGAGAGTAAGAGTATCAGGATATTGGTATAAGATTATTTTGGCCCTAAATAGGGAGGATGCCGGGACAACTCTGTTGGCCCGGCATTTATTATGAAAAAGTTTTATGTAAAATGTTTAGGTGAAATCTGTTTGGTTGTTTCTTTGTTTCTTTTTATGATTATAATATACACGTTAATAATGTCGAAACAATGTTATGTAAATTAACATTAATCAAACAAAATATGAACAAAATATGAACGATGAAACGAAGAATTAATAAATTACTCGATCGTTATACTCTTTATCACCTGATCTTCAAGCGGTCTGTCGCCCCAGTCGGTGCGTGTCTCGGCAATTTTGTTAACCACATCCATGCCTTCAATGGTCTTTCCGAATGCGGCATAAGCACCGTCAAGATGCGGTGAAGTCTTGTGCATGATAAAGAACTGGGAACCTGCGGAGTCGGGATCGGCGCTTCTGGCCATGGAAATGACTCCTTCGGTGTGTTTAAGATCGTTCTTTACGCCGTTTTGTTCAAATTCACCTTTTATCGAATAACCCGGACCTCCCATTCCGGTTCCTTCGGGATCTCCGCCCTGGATCATGAAGCCTTTGATCACGCGGTGGAAGATGAGCCCGTCATAAAATCCCTCATTGCAGAGTTTAACGAAATTATCAACCGTTATCGGCGCAATGTCGGGATAAAGTTCAATCTTTATGACTCCTCCGTCATTCATGGTAAGAGTAGCTATGGGATTAGCAGACATATCAATCACTGACCTCCTGTGGTAAAATGTTAATGTAGATCAAACAATGTTTATAACAGTTGTATGGTAAACGATTTTGGGGCTAAAAGCAAATGAAGATAATACTTAAGCCGGATGATGTCAACATAGATATCAAAGATTACGATGGGATCCTGACGCTTTATAAATGCGGTGACGGTGAATATATGACCGAAGACAAAAGGTTTGTGGTCATCGATCCTTTTGAAACGGAACCCGGATACTTTGTTCATATATATAAGAGAATAAACGGTATTCCCGAGACCATTGCCGTGACAGACCGCCTGATCATCAGGGAAACAACGGAAGACGATGCGGTTTCTTTTGCCGAAATATATAAAGATCCAAAGGCGAGGCGATTCGGGGAAGAGATCGCGGACGGCCTCTACATTGACCGTGAGTGGATACGGGAATACAGGAAAAACGTTTATGAACTTACCGATACAGGGATCTGGAGCGTGATACTCAAGGAAACCGGCGAAGTGATAGGACGTGCGGGTTTTACGATCGTTGACGGCACAGCTGAGATCGGATATCTCATCGCGGCAACGTACCGAAGAAAAGGGTACGGCAAGGAGGCGGTAAATGCCTGCATTGAGGCAGCCAAAGAGCGGGGGATCAAAAAGATCCGTGCGGTAGTCGACAAAGAAAATAAGGCGTCGATCGCACTGCTTGAGAATCTGGGATTTATACGGGAAGCGTGCGAAAAAGACAATGATATATATATTAGCAAGATTGAAATATCGAAAGTCTGATGATATACTCGTACCAATAAAGGCATTTAAAGGATTATATTATGGACAGGAAACACATCCTGATAGTGGATGATGATGTAAATATGTTAAAGATGCTTCGTATGTTCCTGCAGGAAGATTACAAAGTATCTATCGTGGATTCGGGAAAACTTGCTCTTGATTTTGTGGTCAAATTTACACCGGATCTTATATTGCTTGATTACATGATGCCGCTTTTTGACGGCCCTCATGTCATGGAGATCTTAAGAAAGCGCGAAGAAACAAAGAAGGTTCCGATACTTTTCTTAACATCGGTTACCGACAGGGATAAGATCATTCAGTGTCTTGCATTAAATCCCCAGGGTTATATCATCAAGCCCGTTTCACGCGAGGATCTTCTTGCAAGGGTTGCCGAGGTACTGGCAAAATATGACTGAGCACTCAAGCCTTACGCTTGATGAAGGCGTTTCGACGGCGAAGCGCCTTTTGTGATTTTTAGAAAAGATCGGCATTTCGGTGCCGTATAATCAGATAAAGAGGAAACAAAGATGATCAACGAAACTTACAAAAACATGCTTTCGGGAAAATCCGTTATAAGAGAACTGTCCGAATATGCCACGGCGCGCGGCAAAGAGATCGGCTATGAGAATGTGTTCGATTACAGTCTCGGTAATCCTTCCGTTCCGGTAACGGATGATTTCACAAATGCCATGATCGATCTTTTAAAGAACGAAGATCCCATGAAACTTCATGGTTACAGCCCTACAATGGGTAATCCCGAATACAAGGCCGCTGTTGCCGCGTCACTTACAAGGCGCTTTTCACTTGATTACAAACCCGAGCATATATTCCCAACATCGGGAGCTGCGGGCGCCATTGCCCATGCACTCCGTGCGGTGACCGTACCGGGCGATGAAGTGCTTGTTTTTGCACCGTTCTTCCCCGAATACATTCCTTACATCACGGGTACGGGTGCAAAGATCAAGGTGGTTGAACCCGATACCACGGCGTTTCAGATCAATTTTGATAAGCTTGATGAGGCATTGACACCTTCTGTCAAGGCGGTGATGATCAATACGCCCAACAATCCTTCGGGTATCGTATATTCCGAAGAGACGCTTAAAAAACTGGCTGAAATGTTAACGGAAAAGTCCCGGGAATTCGGCTTTGACATTTTCCTGATCTCCGATGAACCCTACAGGGAGATCGTGTTTGACGGTATCAAGTGTCCTTATCCTGCGGCATTTTATGACAATACCATCACCTGCTATTCTTTTTCCAAGTCACTTTCGCTTCCGGGAGAAAGAATAGGATACGTTGCAGTAAGTCCCAAGATTCCCGAAGCTGCCACGATCGCCATGATGTGCGGCCAGATTTCAAGAGGTACAGGACACAACTGCCCGTCGTCGATCATCCAGCTTGCGGTGGCACGCGTGATCGACGAGACTTCGGATCTTTCGGTATACGAAAAGAACATGAATCTTATATATGATGAACTTAAAAGCCTTGATTTTGAAGTGGTGCGTCCCGGCGGAACATTTTATATCTTCCCCAAAGCTTTGGAAGACGACGCGGTTGCTTTTTGCAAAAAGGCGCTTAAATACGACCTTGTGCTCGTGCCCGCGGATTCGTTTGCATGCCCTGGATACTTCAGAATGGCTTACTGCATAGATACCGGGAAGGTGGAGAGATCGCTTGAAGCCATCAGAAAATTTGTGAAAGGGGAATACAGATAATGAACAAAACCGGGCTTGTGCTCGAAGGCGGCGGCATGAAAGGCATATACACCGCGGGAGTGCTTGACTTTTTCCTGGACAAAAAGCTTTCTTTTGACAATATATACGGTGTGTCGGCAGGCGCTTGTACCATGGCGAGTTTCATATCCGGTCAGCGCGGACGCGGTTATGAAGTCATGACCGATTATCTGAACGACAAGCACTATATGGGACTTTACAGCTTCTTAACGACGGGCGATATTTTCGGCGCGGATCTGAATTACAATCTTGTGCCCAATTACTTAAACCCCTATGATTACGAAGCTTTCAACAATTATAAGGGCAACGCCTATGCGGTCGTTACCGACATCGAATCGGGTGAAGCCGTTTACAAAAAACTCGAAAACATGGAAAAGGATATAGATTATATCCGAGCTTCCAGCACGCTTCCTCTTGTTTCCAGGAACGTTAAGATCGACGGGCACGTATATCTTGACGGCGGGATCGCAGATTCCATCCCGATCCGTAAGAGTATCGAAGACGGCAACACCAAAAATATCGTGGTGCTCACAAAACCCGTGGGATACTACAGAAAACCCGAAAAGACGGGGGCGGCCATTAAATTAAGATACCTTAAGTATCCAAAAGTTTATGAACTCATGAAAAACCGCCACATCACATACAACGAGACGCTTGAGTTTATCGAAAAAGAAGCTGAGGCCGGGAGGCTTTTCCTGATCCGTCCGCAGCACAATCTTGAGATCTCGCGCCTTGAAAAGGATGTTGACAAGCTTCGCGAACTTTACGACGAAGGTTATCATGAAGCCGAGGCTTTATATGAGCCGCTGGCACAGTATCTTGCCGATTGATGACCGACCGGTATTGACAACGCGTAATTTTTGGTAATTCACAGGATATCCCATGCGTTCATTTTATCTAAAGCATCAGCGTCTTATTAACGCATTTTTGCCGGCATTAATACCTGTAACGGTCTGCTTTTTAAGGGCTCTTGTTGCAAAACGGAGTCTTTTTGATGTGTGGTTTTGCGGGTCAAACTGGCAGGATGAACTGTATTATTGGCAGCTTACAAACGATGTGATCCATTTTGGCGTCCCGCAAGGGTATTTTGGATTTAACGAATCATCCGCGCAGATCCTTTCGTTTTCGGCATGGTCTCCGTTTTTATTGATATTCTGGGTGCTGCCGGGGCTTATTTTCGGATGGGGATTTTTGTCTCCGGTGATCTTTAATATAGTTCTCTTTTCGATAGCTCTGTTCATATTTGCTTATCTTGTTAAGCCGCGCCCTTTCAACACATTGCTGTTGGGGTTGCTGCTTTTTGTCATGACTCCCCTTTCGAGATTTTTGATGTCATGCATGGCGGAAATACAGGTGATCTCGGTACTCATTGTGTTCCTGGGATTTTCTTTTGCCATGTACGATTCGTACAAAAGATCATATCTTGTGGGGGCGATGATATTGTTATCGCTTATGACTCTTATGCGTCCGTATCTTGTGATGTTTCTCGTGTTTCCGACCGTTGCACTGTTTAAACACGGCAAAAATCGTATCGTTCCCGGTGCGGTCGGTGTGATCTCACTTGTTTTATATCTTCTTGAAAACAAGTTTTTCGCTCCAAAGTATTTTGACGATTATTTCAGGACCGACTGGATAAAGTCGTTTTTTACCGACGGCCTTAAAGCCGGCTTTTCCAATATGTTTGCAAGCATCAAAAACTTCGGATCTCAGATACTTGGTCTTGTGTGGCCGGGTATCCGTTACGGTAAGGACGGGATTGCAGCTTACTACGGCGTATTTGTGGCTTTCACCGTCATCTTTATCGCACTTTCCGTAATATCGGTCATTACAAAAAGAAAATACACCGCTTATATCATCTCTATGGCTCTTTTGTACCTTGCCATGTTCTTTGCGATCGTTTTAATGTATAAGGTCGACGAGGGCTACAGGCATGTACTCCTTTTTGTGGTGGCAGGTATACTTATACTTGCAGTGACTGCGGATCACATAACGGGCGCGGTAACTTCGGGTATCGCATTTTTGCTGATAACATGGGTGTTTGTGTACAAGGCACGCAGCGATTATTTTTATCATGTATCGTTTGCCGATGAGGGAGTCGATATGATCGAAGATATTCGGGCACAGATGGATACGAACATGGAACTTAAAGACGGCATAACCTGGGACAACACCGTCATCTGGGTATCTGCGGATTATATAGAAGAAAGTGATGAATATTCCGAAACGCTCTGGAGGATGCTGTACGGTCTTCCGGCGGGATATGCCTTAAATATCTGCTCTGCCGAATATGTGAATCTAAATATCGATTCACTTAAGTCGGGGTACATTGCCACAGTTCCCGGCGGCACGGTTGAGAAAAATCTGTCGGCGGGAAATGCCAGAGAGGTCGCAAGAAACGAATATTTTGTGATGTATGATATAAGATAGCAACGAATAAATGAAAACAGCCGGCGTTTTTAACCGGCTGTTTTTGTTTTTGCGAATAACTTTCCGTACAGAAATTCAATACCTTTCCAAAAGTATGTAACGGCAATCGATGCAGCATACGAAATGATCAGAAGTGTAAGAAGTGATGGAATGGCCCATCCGGTTGCAGTTACAAACTTGGCTGTCGGATAGAAATAAAAACAGAAAAATGAGTGGATAAGCCACATGTTGGTGCTTTCCTGTCCTATTATTCCAAAACCTTTCCGAAGAAGTTTTATTCTGTTCAACATATCGAGCGTAGTAACGATCAGCATAGGTACCAGGAAAAGATCCCATGCTTTGAATGCTACTTCTTCTCTGAATATCATTAACAGAAGCCATGCGAGAATATCAGTAACGGGATTCAGCAATTTATGTTTCTCCATCGACTCGTGAAGCCTTGTAAGGAGGTTGCCTTTGGCCATCGCTATTCCCATCCAGAAACAAGCCATAGTGAATTGTGTCTGGCAGATGAATGAGGTATAAAGAAAATTCTCATTGAACAGTCCGATGCTTTCTATATCGCCAAGCGCGGGCCCAAGATTGGTGGAGAGTATGCTCAAGACAACTATGGTGGCGACATTGACAGGATTGGAGTGCTTGTTTGCCAGATACCGTACAAGCGGGAAGGTGAGCACGGCGATCAGATAGTGCTCAAAGAACCACCATTCAAAGTTCAGACTGTTTGAAAAACCAAGGAAACATATAAATATCTTTCGTATATCCAGAACCGCATATCGATCGCACATTTCATAGTTGTCGCAATAAAGCGGCTGGTTTCTGAAAAACAGGAAAGCTATGGGAATAAAGATCAGAAATACTTTCCAGTAAGCTTTGTAAAGGGATTTAAGTCTTCCGATAACATCATATTCCTTACCTTCAAACGCACGATACAGCCCATAGCCACCAAGAAAGAAGAAAAATGAAACACATATGTTGCCGAATTCCCCAAGGTAGGAGACTAGGTTTACGTATCCAATCGTGATAAGGCTTTTTAATTCTCCGCCATACACTCTGCTCGGTGACCACAGATGCGTGATAAACATCAGTATTATAGCAACACCTTTAAGGATGCGAGTATCATCTTTTGTCAAAATCTCTTTTCTATCTTCCATAAAGTATTCAAACTCCTAATTCAATAATCTACAGATTGTACCGAAATTAATCAACAGTATCAGAATACACTATGCGATTGTGGTATGCAATAAACAGCCCTGTATGCGGTTTATTTTTTTTTAATAAAAATAAAGAGTCCTTTTTATTGACATCTATTTAACAGGGTGATAGATTACATGGTAGATGTTAGCACTCGATTATGTTGAGTGCTAACAGTTACGATTCCGGGTTTTACGTGAAAGGAGCGTACGGTGGAATTAGACGAGCGGAAAATGACAATACTTCAGGCAGTCGTCAGGAACTATCTTGAGACCGGTGAACCTGTCGGAAGTCGTACAATTTCAAAATATACCGACCTTAACTTAAGTTCGGCAACGATCCGCAACGAAATGTCCGACCTTGAGGAGATGGGATACATAGTACAGCCCCACACCTCGGCGGGACGTATTCCGACCGATAAGGGCTACAGGCTCTATGTAAACTGTATGCTCTCCGACAAGGAACGCGAGGTTGATGAGATCAAGGAAGTACTTCTTCAAAAAGAAGAAAAGCTTGACGATCTTTTGAAGCAGGCGGCCAAGGTACTTGCGGTAAATACCAATTACGCCACAATGGTCACGGCGCCCAGGTATCGTGAGAACAAGCTTAAGTTCATACAGCTCTCCAGAGTCGGTGCCGGTCAGCTCCTTGCGGTAATAGTTACCGAAGGCAATGTGATCAAAAACCACATCATAAATACCGAAGTCGATCTTGACGACGAGACGTTACTTAAACTCAATCTCCTTATGAACACGAACTTGACGGGATTAAGCGTCGAAGAGATCAATCTTCCGATGGTAGCGGTATTAAAGAAACAGGCGGGTTCCCATTCCGATATAATAGGAAGCGTTCTGGACGGTGTATGCGAGGCTATTCATTCCGACGAAGATCTTGAGATATACACAAGCGGCGCCAACAATATTTTGAAATATCCCGAACTTGCGGACCGCGAAAAAGCAGGCGAACTCATTCATACTTTTGAAGATAAACAGCCGCTCACGGCACTGGCGCTCGGATCTCTTGCCGAAGAAAACAACGGCATACAGGTCTACATCGGAGAAGAGTCACCGATCGAAAGCTTAAAGGATTGCAGTATAGTGACCGCAACATACGAGATCGAGAACGGTATCAAAGGTACGATCGGTATCGTAGGTCCCAAGAGAATGGACTATGACAAGGTTGTCGGAACACTTAAGCAGATAAAGAGCCAGCTCGACGATCTGTGGAAGAGCTGAATGAGATAAATGAAAGGATGAGTAAGTTGAAAGACGATAAGATCAAGGACACCGAAGAATTAAATACCGACGAGTCCAAAACATTTACGACCGAAGAACTGTTCGGTGAGGAGCCGGCGGATAAAGCCGGGGAGGACATCGCAAAAGACGATGAGGGCGATGACGCCGACAAAGCAAAAGAGGGAGACGCCGAAAAGAGCGAAACCGCAGAAACGGCCGATCCGGATGATGCGGGAAAAGACAGGAAAGACAAAAAGGCCGGCAAAAAGGATAAAAAGCAGGATGCTTTAAAAGAAAAGATAGCCGAACTTGAAGATACAACAAAGCGTCAGCTCGCGGAATTCGAAAACTTCCGCCGCAGGACCGAAAAAGAGAAAGCAACGATGTTTGACATGGGAGTCAAAAGTGTCGTAGAAAAGATACTTCCCGTGGTCGACAATTTCGAAAGAGGCCTTGCAACCGTTCCAAACGATGATACCGAAAAGGCATTTGCGGACGGCATGAGCAAGATATACAAGCAGTTAATGGACGAACTTGACAAGATAGGCGTAAAACCCATCGAAGCCAAGGGCAAGGAATTCGATCCCAACCTCCACAACGCGGTTATGCAGGTTGCAAGCGATGAACTTGAAAGCGGTATAGTGGCCGAGGAACTTCAAAAAGGCTACACATACCATGACACGGTAGTCAGACACGCAATGGTGTCTGTTGTTGAATAAAGAAACTAACACACCACACAGGAGGAAATAGAAATGAGCAAAATAATCGGTATCGACTTAGGTACAACAAACAGCTGCGTAGCAGTTATGGAAGGTGGTAAGCCCACCGTTATAGCAAATACCGAAGGAGCACGTACAACACCTTCAGTTGTTGCTTTTTCAAAAACAGGCGAGAGACTTATAGGTGAACCCGCTAAGCGTCAGGCAGTTACCAACGCCGAAAAGACAATATCTTCCATCAAGAGAGATATGGGTACCGACCGCGGTCGTACAATAGACGGAAAGAGCTATTCACCTCAACAGATCTCCGCAATGATCCTTCAGAAATTAAAAGCAGATGCAGAGAGCTATCTTGGTGAGAAAGTTACCGAAGCTGTTATCACCGTTCCCGCATACTTCAACGATGCCCAGCGTCAGGCTACCAAAGACGCAGGTAAGATCGCGGGACTTGATGTAAAGCGTATCATCAACGAGCCTACGGCTGCAGCACTTGCATACGGACTTGACAATGAAAAAGAACAGAAGATCATGGTATACGACCTTGGCGGCGGTACCTTCGATGTTTCCATCATCGATATAGGTGACGGTGTTATCGAAGTTCTGGCTACAAACGGTGATACACACCTTGGTGGTGATGACTTTGATGCCAAGATCACGGACTGGATGCTTTCAGAATTCAAGAAGGCCGAAGGTATCGATCTTTCTACCGATAAGATGGCACTTCAGAGATTAAAAGAAGCCGCAGAGAAAGCCAAAAAGGAACTTTCAAGCGCAACTACGACAAACATCAACCTTCCTTTCATCACTGCAAACCAGGATGGACCGAAGCACTTTGATATGAACCTTACCCGTGCTAAATTTGATGAACTCACGGCCGACCTTGTTGAAAAGACCAAGATCCCCGTACAGAACGCATTAAAGGACGCCGGACTTACAGCATCAGATCTTGGAAAGGTATTGCTGGTAGGTGGTTCAACACGTATTCCCGCCGTTCAGGATCTTGTAAGATCTCTTACCGGTCAGGAGCCTTCGAAGTCACTTAACCCCGATGAGTGTGTTGCAATAGGTGCTTCCATTCAAGGCGGTAAGCTTGCAGGCGATGCAGGCGCAGGTGACATCCTGTTACTTGATGTTACTCCCCTTTCTCTTTCCATCGAGACAATGGGTGGTATAGCTACAAGACTTATCGAGAGAAATACGACCATTCCTACCAAGAAGAGTCAGGTATTCTCGACCGCAGCAGATAACCAGACCGCAGTTGACATCAATGTCGTACAGGGTGAAAGACAGTTTGCCCGTGACAACAAGTCACTCGGACAGTTCAGACTTGACGGTATCCCTCCGGCAATGAGAGGCGTTCCTCAGATCGAGGTTACATTCGATATCGATGCCAACGGTATAGTTAACGTTTCCGCAAAAGACCTCGGAACCGGTAAAGAACAGCACATCACCATCACCGCAGGTTCTTCCATGAGCGATGATGAGATCGAAAAGGCTGTCAAGGAAGCTCAGGAGTTCGAGGCTCAGGACAAGAAGCGTAAGGAAGGCATTGATGCACGTAACGAAGCGGATTCATTTGTATTCCAGACCGAAAAGGCTTTGAATGAGGTCGGAGACAAAGTTGACGCAGGTCAGAAAGAAGCTGTTGAGGCAGACCTCAAGGCTCTCAAAGACATTCTTGAATCCACCAAGGATCAGGAACTTTCCGATTCTCAGATCGGTGATATCAAAGCCGGCAAAGAAAAACTCATGAATTCCGCACAGGCACTGTTTGCCAAGGTTTATGAGCAGGCACAGGCAGCTCAGGGTGCAGCAGGTCCCGATATGGGAGCAGCAGGTCCTGACATGAGCGGATTTGCAGGTTCATCGGCCGGAAGCGATTCAGGCAATGACGATAATGTTGTAGACGGAGACTACAGGGAAGTATAGTGATTTATGGCTGATTCCAAGAGAGACTATTATGAAGTCCTCGGCGTTGACAAAAACGCCGATGATGAAACATTAAAAAAAGCATACAGACAGCTTGCCAAGAAATACCATCCCGATGCGCATCCCGATGATAAGGATGCCGAGGCAAAGTTCAAGGAAGCCAGTGAAGCTTATGCCGTTTTAAGCGACCCCGAAAAGAGAAGACAGTACGATCAGTTCGGTCATGCCGCCTTTGACGGGGGAGCCGGTGGCGGCGGATTCGGTGGATTTGACTTTACCGGAGGCAATTTCGCCGATATCTTCGGAGATATTTTCGGAGATATCTTCGGTGGCGGACGCTCGGCTTATTCGTCGTCGCGCAGCGGCCCCAACCGTGGGGCAAATATCCGCACCAGTATTCGTATTTCGTTTATGGAAGCTATTACGGGTGTGGACAAAGAGATCGAGCTTACATTAAAGGATGAGTGTAAGACCTGTCACGGTACCGGTGCAAAACCCGGCACATCGCCGATAAAGTGTACCAGATGTGGCGGTAAAGGTCAGGTAGTCAATGTCCAGCAGTCGTTTTTCGGAACTATCAGAAACGTTCAGACCTGTCCCGATTGTCGCGGAACCGGAAAGATCGTTAAGGATAAATGCCCCGACTGTTCGGGTACGGGATATACGTCTTCACGTAAAAAGATCGCCGTTGAGATCCCGGCAGGTATCGATAACGGCATGAGCGTTCGTATCAGAGGACGCGGAGAACCCGGTACAAACGGCGGTGAAAGAGGAGATCTTCTCGTTGAAGTTATCGTGGCCGATCATCCTATATTCAGACGTCAGGATCAGAATATCTACTCAACCGTTCCGCTTTCTTATGCGGTTGCGGCTCTCGGCGGAGAGATCATGATAGATACCGTTGACGGAAAAGTGGTTTATGAAGTTAAGCCCGGAACACAGACGGATACGCGTGTAAGACTCAAAGGTAAAGGTGTTCCCTCGACACGTTACAAAGATGTTCGGGGAGATCATTACGTAACGCTTGTCGTACAGACACCCGAGAAACTCTCACACGAAGCAAAGGAACTCTTAAAACAGTTCGATGCTTTGACAGGGGACTCGTTAAACGCAGTCAAAAATTCCGGTGTAACGGTCGATGACGGCGACAAG
>JAEEGL012641090.1_pt1 | contig 23845 bp, 22 predicted proteins | sample 9134231 | NCBI WGS metagenome assembly JAEEGL01 (sample SAMN16246548, study PRJNA631951) | gut metagenome | biome: gut microbiome; feature: rumen; material: fiber-attached | host: Bos | place: Iran: Karaj | collected 2018-10 | reverse complement strand
TCGTATTAGGGGAAAGCCCTGAAACAGTTCTGATGAAAGGCTCATTCCAAGCCTCTGATGACAATTGGCTGTCGTTGGCAGTTGGATTGGGTGAAGTGCTCCAGCAAACACCTACTTTCGTAAGAGACAAACCTTGTGCTACTTGCACGAAACCACCACAAACAGCAGTCGACGAAGTAATGTCTGATGGCGTGTAAGTGGTTACCGTAACATCGGGGCCAGAATTACCACCGCCAGAATTCCCATTATTATTGTTGCTGTTATTATCGTTGTCATCATTGTTTGGTTTGGTGCAACCCATAGCACACACCATTGCCATCACACAAAGACCAACTAAAGTTTTCAAAATCGTCTTCATATTCTCATAAAATATTTGTTTAGCAAATCAATTTGTTACAACAGCATGAACATTGGGCGAGGTCTCGAAATGGAACTTTTTATAATTGTATTGTATGCCATCCACTTCTACAAAAAATCTTCCTTTCAAAGCTTTTGCAGCTTTCATTTCACCATCATTAAGCATTTCGCACACTTGGTTATACAAACTCCAATCATCAGCGGTCATCGTTCCTCCAGATTGGATTTTATCTTTGTAGTATTCGTATGTTCCATGCGCCAAGTAGCAATTCGAGGCAAAAGGCCAATCATGTTCGTTTGCTACATAAAACATAAGAACAAAATCGACAAATACGCTTCCGCTTCGCAGAAGATAATGCCGACAATCCAGCACATAATCAGACTCATCTTCACGAAGATAACCATATTCAACACCACATTTTATGGTTTTATCAGGAAACACACTTCCCCAATTACATTCGATGTCAGGAACAAAGTGATAATCCTCGTATCCAATTGTAACTTTCACATTTTCAGAAATCAATTGCTCAATTGTCTGTAGAGAGGATGGTGTTTCTCCACCATTGTTACTTCCGTTATTTCCCCCGCCCGAGGGATATTCTTGATTGTTGTCATCATTGTTTGGCTTTGTACAACCCGTTGCACAAACAACCGCTAAAACCATCATTGTATATGCCACTATTTTTACAAATCTTTTCATATTGTTCCGTTTTTGCATTAATTATATCTTTCCAATGTAAGAGTTTTGCCTTCAATACTTTCAATCATCACCAACATATTGTCTAATCCAGTTTTCCTGGTTGATTCCTGTCAAAATAGTAAGTGATATAAACGAAATTATTACCGCTTAAATTGAGATCACAACTCCAACCTCCAAGAATCTTCTCATCATAATTGGTGCTGCCACCACCGCCTCCACCACCTCCACCAGATGATGCGGTGGTAAAATTCTTGTCCTCGCCATAGTAGTAGTTTGTACCGTCGTAAGCGAAAGCCCGCACGTGATAACTTGTGCTAGGTGACAAATTGCTGATTGTGCAGACGTAGGGCTGACCACAAGAGCCAGTAGATTGTTTGTTGCCAGACACAGTTGGATTGGATGAAGTACCCCAACAAACACCTAGTTCGTATAGTTCAATATTCTCTTCAACAATCGCATCTCCGACGCACGAAGCGGAAGTGCTTGTAATGTCAGCGGGTGTATAGGTTGTTACCCTAACTTTGTTAGTTGTTGTGCCACCGCCATTGTTGTTTCCACTATTGTTACCTTCATTAGACTTAGTGCAGCCTGCCAGACATAACGCCAATAGCATCATGCCGAAAAAATTCATTTTTTTACTCATAATTAAACTTAGAAGCTGTTTTGATTTCATTAAAGTAATTTTTTAAGCATGATAGCGGAGAAGGCGATTTGAAGCATTGCGAGAGAAGATTCAGAGAAGAACTCGTAGTCAATGGCGACCCTTCTGAAATTCTCGAGCCAAGAGAAGGAACGTTCCACGATCCAACGTTTTGGTATCACGGAGAGTTTCTTGGACGACTCGTTTGGTCTTAGCACCACTGAGAGCTCGCAGCCCAAGTCTTTCTTGACAATGTTCGCCAGGGTTTCGCCCTGATAGCCACCATCGGCGAGAAACTTTCTGAGCCTCGGGAACCTGTCAATCATGACCTTGAACACCGATACGGCCCCGACGCTGTCATGGATGTTGGCTTCGTGGATGGCGAGGGCCATGGGAAGCCCGAGCGTGTCGACGACAGCCTGTTGCTTTCGGCCCTTGATTTTCTTGTTGCCGTCTATTCCCCTGTCGCTGTCAACGTGGTGGGAGGTCTTGACGCTCCGCGAGTCCATGATGCCAAGGCTCGGAGTGTCCTCTTTTCCCATGGAAACCCTGACCTTCTCCCTCAGCGTGTCCATCATGTCCTCAAGAACGCCCTCGTTTTTCCACTTACGGAAATAGTAGTACACCGTGTTATACGGAGGGAAATCCTTGGGAATCATCCTCCACTGACAGCCGGTTTTGATAAGATAGAGCATAGCGTTCACAATGTCTTTAAGTGGATTAATTCGTTTTCTTCTTGTGGGATCGAGAATTTTTTCTAATATTTGCCACTGATTGTCGGTTAGGTTAGTTGGATATCCTTTATTCATAACTAAGTTATTGGAAATCACAAAGTTACAAATAATTATCCAATTAACCAACTGATAATCAATAAACTAAATTATTTTTATATAGTAATATTTTCTATTATTCACAAATCAAAACAGCTTCTTATTTTGTGTTATTGTTTTTAATATCTCTTTGTCGGATCATATTTGTTGAATACCGCCGAACTTCCATCCTTTATCAGTCCATTGCCAGTGATGGTGAAGATGTCTCCATTTGAAACAAACAGTTTGTTGTCGGATTTATAATAGGTATAATACGTTGGATTATCATAGTAAGTCATGTTTCCAAAAATGCTACCTGCATACAATTTGTAAACAGCTTCGCCCGATCCAGCACCATCTTCGTATAGAAATGGGTTGTATAGCAGGAATGTCTGATTGTCAAGGATACGATAAACTGTTATTGGATTAGGAACTGAGAAACGTAACCTCCCGAAATGAGCATCGCTATCGCTATACATCCCATTATTAATGAAAAGTTCGCGTGAAGCGTAATAGTAATTTCCAATTGTAGGATAGGAAGATAATAATTCATGATTGTTAATGGCTTTGTTGATTTCATTAAAATCCGATTGTTTTCCAACACGATTCTTGTCGGCATACCAACCTATCAACCCATTACTGTTACTTCCATTACCATTTTGGTTTCCATCGTCTGGCTTAGTGCAGCCTACAATGCACAATACAAGTAGCATTATGCCCAAAAGTGTCATTCTTCGGTTCATCGCTTTTTTCTTTTTTCGGTGGCGCCGACACCCAAAACACCAAATCTATTTTGAATTTACTTGTTACATTCAAAACACACCAAAAAAAGAAGCGCGGGTATCTGAACTTTTGCCCATCCCGCGTATCAGGCTCTCGCATTGCCCACCGTTCGAGGATAAGCAACGCCATAGCCCACGCTGTTAGAATATACAGAGAAACATGTATACACTACCATAATGGGCGTTGGCTATTGCCTTATCTAGCGAACGGCTTTGAATTTGCGAGATTCGATACGCCGCAGATAAAGCGTTAGTACAACGCCATTTCTTCGATATGTTCGTCATCTGGCTTTTCAGCTTTCAGACAGATGCAAAAATACGTTTTTTTTGAAACAAAATAGAAAAACAGAAAAAAATTTCATCAATGAAAACGTCTCCTCCCCTTTAATAACTCATCCCGAAATGCCATAGCGGGATAGTATTATCATAACCATATTCAATATCATCTTTCACAACAAAGGCATCCTTAACCCCGGCGATTTGCTTCTTGCTCTTGTTCTTGCCGCCCACTTCAAAGGTTTTGCCGTTGATAAGGAAATCCGCTGTCTTTGAGGCATAAACCTCTTGGTTGATCTGCACTTGGGAAAGGAAAAAGGTCTCCCGAAGGTTACCCACATCGGGTTTCCCTTCAGAAAGAGCAAAAATGAGGTTGGTATTCCCCATGTAGAGCTTCTCGGGCTTGCCATAGTTTTTCATGCCGTCATCCTGATGCCTAAGCGACATAAGAAGGCGGGCTTTCTCCAAATAAAAAGCCAAATCCGCCACAGTGCCACGGTCGCACTCCATTGCCGCACCTATCTGAGTATAGTTAGGCTTAAAAGGCACACTTTGCGAAATGATAAACAACAACTGTTTCAACTTTCGTGAAGTAGCAACGTTCATCTTGGCGTATGCAGGAATGTCGTTTTCGATGGTTTGATTGATGACATTATTAAGACGCGTCATGTAGTCGGACTCTTTCCAAAAAGGATAATAGCCTGTTTTCAGGTAGTCATCGAACAAGGCCAAAGGACGTTCATCTGCAGGAAAAACAACCTTATGACGCAAGATGTCCTCAAACGAAACCGTTGGCAAGTCAATGCCCTTAGCCATAGCCAAGTACTCCCGAAACGACAACCCGACAAGAAGATAAGGAATGATGCGACGGCTCAAATCAGCGATACCTTTAAACAATTCAAGGATGGAAGACCCTGTTACAACTACTTGTAATTGAGGACAATAATCGTAAATCATCTTCAGTTCAGCGGACCACGATGGATATTTATGGATTTCATCGATATAAATACGCTGACCTCCTCTGCGATAAAACTCATTGGCCGTATCAAAAAGCGAATGTTGCCCGAAATATACATTGTCAGCATCAAAATACAAGGTATGGTCAATGCCGTCCTGTTTGATTTTTTGAAGAATGAGGGTGGTCTTGCCGACACCTCGTTCACCAAGAATAGCAATCATGCGGTTGTTCCAATTGATGCGATGATAAAGATAACGCAAGAAATTGGTTGGGGTTTCTGCCAGTTTTGCATAAAACAATTCGTACAGCTTTTCCATAGTTCTTCTTTTATTTTGAGACAAAAATACATAATTATTTCTAATCGGGAAATTTTTTCCTCGATTTTTTTAAAAAACGCTGTTTTTATTCCTCAAAAAAAAAGAAGAATCGAGGAGTTAATTCCTCATTTCAAACACCACGGCGTGTGGCATCTCGAAGTGACTCGGGAAATCGATGCGATAACGACCATCAGTCTCCCTACGAAGTGAAGCTTTCTTATTACTTCCTAACACCTTGATTTTACCCGTTTTGAGTTTCATGTCAGGAGCATTGAACCAATAAGTATCTGGCACAGGGCTTTCCTGCTCATCGAGAAGGAAGATGGCATACACCTTATTATTTTTTTGAGTGAAGCGGAACTTGCCGTAAGCGTAAGGATAGACGGGGCGGGTGCCATAGATTGCCTCGCCATTGACCTTCATCCACTCACCGATTTCCTTCATGCGGAGCAAGGCCGTGTCGGGAAGGTTACCCTCGGCATCGGGACCCACATTAAGAAGGAAGTTGCCACCTTTTGCCACGATGTCGCAAAGCAGATGAATCAGCTTGTTGGTGCTTTTGTATTGGTCGGTAGAGACATACGACCAAGAGTTACCCATCGACATGCAAGTCTCCCAAGGGTAAGGCAGCAGGCTGTCTGGAACCTGTTGTTCAGGTGTTTGGTAATTCTCATACTTCCCTCCTACTGAGCGATCCACGATGATAAGGTCAGGGTTGTTCTCACGAGCCATGGCTGCAATCTTAGGCATGTCCACATCCTGGATATAACCTTGGCAACCCAGCCAGGGGCGGGTTTCGTCGTTCACGCTCCATTCGGGACGCACCCAGCCTCCGTCGAGCCAAAGGATGTCGATGTCGCCATAGTTGTGGGTAATCTCTTTGATCTGCCGATAGGTGAAATCTTTATACTGCTGAAAACGTTTGGGATAAACGGTGGGATCATAGTTCACGTTACGGTCGGGTGTTGCCCATTCGTGTGCCCAATAGTCGTCGCAATGCCAGTCAGGTTTCGAGAAGTAAAGGCCCGTCCAGAAGCCTTTTGCCCGGAAAGCATCGACCACCGCGCCTGTGATGTCAGCCTGAGGATTTGAAGAGAATGGACAGGAAGGATCGACAGTGGAATAAGTAGTCTCCTTGGTGTCAAACATACAAAACCCATCATGATGTTTCGTTGTGAACACCACATATTTCATCCCGGCATCCTGCGCGGCCTCAGCCCATTTTGAGGGATCGAAATTCTTGGGGTTGAAGGTTTTATTCAGATTTTGGTAGTTGGTTTTATACTGATAATAATCCGCTCCGTCGCGGTTAATCCAAGGCTCATTGCAGATGGACCACGACTCCACCACTTCCCATTGGGCGTACATTCCCCAATGCATCATGAAGCCAAATTTCAGGTCTTGCCATTGTTGGATACGGTTTGTAATCACAGGATCGGTTTCGGGTTGCTGATCCGTTTGGGAGAAAGAGAACATCGAAATAATCGAAAAAAAAGAAAATAGGATAGCTTTTTTAAACATGGTCAACATTTTTAACGGGGACAAAGATAATAAAAAAAAACCACGACCCGCAGCAAAGTGTTGCAGATCGTGGTCTATTCACAAAATGCGAGAGCTTAAGCTCCCATCATGGTTTTCACTTCTTTAGCTTTGACCGTGTAAATACGTCCTTTTTCGTCACAGAAACACATCGTGCCGTTATGTCGGCTACGCAGGATCACCAATCTTCTGAAAGAAAGGTCGAGGCCAGTCATCAGCTGCTTGGTCAAGTCTGACACCTCGTTCTTTTTAGCATTTACTTTTACAGTTGTCATATTTGTCTAATCATTTTAAATTTCTCTTCATTATAAACCTTGACGGCATCATGGGTATTGCCTTCCGCCACGACCTCGCGGGGCACGACAGAGTTGTCGATAAGGATAAAGTAATCCACCACGGGCAGATACAGCTTAAACAAATTTCGTACCCCAGCGGAATAACGACGACGAACAATGTGTTCTTCCACGTTATGTCCGCCGTTTCTCACCCGTTCGGCGACACGTTGCAGAGCCAGTTCAGGACTTTGCAGCCAGAAATAAAGCAATTTGATGTCGTAGCCTCTCTCCTGAGCCTTTTGGACGAGCGCATGATAGGATTTGGTGGCCAAAGTGGTTTCAATGGCGAAGTCCTCGTCTTGTGAGATGAGTTTCTTGATACGGGACAACATCAGCCGCGCGGCAGTGATTTTCGCACTGTCGGGATTAAGCGGGTTGAGTCCTTTCGCAATCTCATCGCAATTGACGAACTCATGGCATTGCAACGTCTCTGGCAACACTGTCAAAGATGCGGTGGTCTTACCGGCTCCATTACACCCTGATATGATATACAGGTTAGGCATTAAAATTCTCTCTCGTTTTCACATCCACCTTTCTCAAGGGTGGAATTAAAATGCAAAAATAGGGTTTTTTTTGAATGCCGCAACATTTTTTTTCAAAAAACAGGCAAAATCGGGAAAACCAAAGGGGAAGAAAGGGAAAAGAAAAAGGGACACCACCGATGTGTGTCCCTTATGTCGGGATGACAAGATTCGAACTTGCGGCCTCTTCGTCCCGAACGAAGCGCGCTACCGGGCTGCGCTACATCCCGAGCCTTTTTGCGCTGCAAAATTACAACTTTTTTCGAAATTGCAAGAAAAAAATCTCTTAATTCTAAAATCTAAACTCTAAATCACCCCCAAATGCTCCAAAAGAATCTTCAAACCAATAAGAATCAAGATAATGCCACCAACAACCTCCGCGCCTTTCTCAAACTTGGTGCCGAACACATTCCCTATTTTCACCCCTAAGACCGAGAAGAGGAAGGTGGTGAGGCCAATGACCAGCACCGATGGCCCGATTTTCACCTGGATGCAAGCGAACGAGATTCCCACAGCCAAAGCGTCGATGCTGGTGGCGATGGCCAACAAAAGCATGGTCTTGAAATCCATGGCTCCATTATGTTCATGGTCTTCCTTACTCCAAACCGCCTCGCGGATCATGTTGGCGCCAATCAACAACAACAGTCCAAACGCAATCCAATGGTCAATCGAAGTGATGAATTGCTCAAACTGACTGCCAAGGAAAAAGCCGATCACAGGCATCAAGGCTTGGAAGATGCCGAACCATAGCCCACAGGTCATCGCCATCTTCCACGAAAACTTTTTAGTGGTCAAACCTTTGCACACCGACACCGAAAAAGCGTCCATCGAAAGCCCAATGCCAATCAAAAGTATTTCAACAAAACTCATAGACGAAAAAATGTTGCGGCAAAATTAGTTTTTTTATCTATTTTTGCGACAATAAAACAACAAATCAACATGAAATCACGCACACTCATCATCCTTGCGCTTCTTCTTTCTGTCAGCGCATTCTCTCAGAACAAAAAAGAAATCATCAAAAAAGGTTGGAACTTCGGCCCACTGCCCGTGGTGGGTTACGACGCCGACTTAGGTTTTCAATATGGTTTGACTTGCGACATCTTCAACTATGGTGACGGCTCGCGCTATCCTCGTTACAACTACAAATTCAACGTGGAGGCTTCGCGTTACACCAAAGGCTCGGGGGTGTTCCGTTTTTACAGCGACATGCCATACGTGGTGAAAGACACCAAGCTCTTCTTCGACGTGACTTATTTCTACGCCAAGAAGTACGAGTTCTTTGGCTTCAATGGTTTTGAGGCCAGCACCTACGATCCCTTCGCGGAAATGGAAGGCATCAAAAGCGGTTACCATTTCCTCAAACGTAACCAATTCCGTTTCGTAGGAAGCATGCAGCGTCCGTTTTTTGAAGTGCCCAACTTATATTGGACGGCGGGCTTGGCTTACTACAACACCCAGGTCAACCGCATCGACCTGGAAGGATACGAAAACCAAGTGACGCTTTATGAGAATTATATGAACACCGACATCATCAAGGAAGACGAAGCTCACGGGGGCAACACCACTCAGATTCGTCTCGGCATGGTTTACGACAGCCGTGACCACAACAGCGACCCGACCAAAGGCATCTATGCGGAAGCCACTTTGGTTGGAGCTCCCGACCTGATTGACCGCAAGGGCTACGGCAATTTGTCCTATACCTTTTTATGGCGTCAATACATACCTTTATATAAAGACAAGCTAACGTTGGCTTACCGCTTGGGGGCACAGAACCGCATCGCGGGAAAGACCCCATGGTATATGATTAACAACCTGAACACCATGTTTTTCCAGAAGATGTACACTGAGGGTTTGGGCGGTGCTGTCACCATGCGCGGCGTGAACCGCAACGGCGTCATCGGCGAAGGTTTTGCCTTTGCCAATGTGGAGTTGCGTTGGCGCATCATCGGCTTCCAATTCATCAACCAGAACTGGCAGGTGGCTTTGAATCCCTTCTTCGATGCTGGCATGGTGACACAGAAGTTCCGTGAAGTCGAGATGAAAAATGCTGACAACGGTGGTGTCATCCTCCACGACCTTGCCTTCGACAGCTACAGTGGCCAAAACGAAAGCATCCATACCAGTGCCGGTCTCGGCTTGAAGCTCATCATGAACCGTAACCTCATTGTCTCGGCAGAGATGGGTCGAGCCCTCGACAACCGCGATGGCCAGAAATTGAAGACCTTTATCGGGTTTAATTACATCTTTTGAGAAGTCGAAGGAGAAAAATAAGAATTGAGAGGATAAAGCTACCCCGCCAGGGGTTTAATCTCGGTAGAAAAGACCCAGCGTAGAACCCTCCCCCTATCCGCTATGAAGAGGGGACTGGGGAGGGAGGTCTATACGTTAAAACAACTGATTTAACCTCAGTTCACGGTATTGTTTCCGCAGCTTGGTCTTGAACGCCCAGCGGATGTCGGACACCATACGGCGCACCAGCTCACGGTAGTCGTACCAGAAGTCGTATGAGAAGAACAGCAGCACCGAACCACCCAAAGCCCAATACCAAGGCAGCGAGCAGAACAAAGCTATCGTGCCGCCGATAAACACTAAGGGGAACACCAGCAGCTTCCCTGCGAAACACACCGTGTTGCCCCAAGCGGGGTCTTTCAATTTCGACTTGATGATCATGGTAGGCACCCACACGATGGCATTGACCACCGTGGACGCCAAAAAATAAGGCAGGCCTATCAGCGCCACCATCATCTTCCATAAAGAATTCAGCAACGGGCGTTTCTTCGCTGTTGAGGTGACCGAGATTTTGTTCTCCACACGACTTTTTGCAAATGTCATGACCCTATCGAACAACGACTTCGCCTCTTCGGGTTTCTTCTCCTTGAATTCTTGTATCTTCTCAACCGTGTCCTTGTTACGAAGCATCTTCTTGTATAAGCCGCCCGAGCGTTTTTCGTTCTTCATCTTCACAATTTCCCAAGTGGGGTCATAGTCCTCATCATCAGGGATATAGGTAATCAACTTGGAGAGGTTTTCGGAGAGCATCTCACGCAGCTGGTTCATCAGCACCGCCTCATTTTCCTCAGTGCTGTTCTTGATGAAGTCCGTCACGTTGATCGGCTCGCCAAAGTTCACCATACAAGTGGAACGAAAGCGGAAATAGTCGCCGTACTCAATGCCAACGGGAACCAGATAGACGGGACGGTCCTCGCCGAACTCACGATTGGAATCCATCGCAATATGAAAGATCCCTTTGCTAAGCTGCAATAACGAATGTTTGGTGCGGTGACGGCCTTCAGGAAACAAATAGAGTCCCACTTTATCATGCACCACGTCCACCGCCTGTTCCATGGAGTCAGCATTGTTGCGTACTGCCGCGACACCATTCCTGATACGGAACAATGGGAGTATGCGCAAAAACTTCAAAATCTTGGCGACCTTAGGGTTTGAGAAGATGTCGCCACGAGCCATAAAGACTTTTTTATGACGACTGGTTGCCAACACTACTAAGGCATCCATCAATGTGTTACTATGGTTGATACCATAAATCAAAGCACCGTCTTTGGGCAATCCTTTCAGCCCATGAACCTCAAAACGACGGTATGAATGGCGGCATGCGTAGTCCACAAAAAACCGCAAAAAAGTGTAAAGACGGTTGTTGTCTTGTATCTTGTTTTTCCTTGACATAAGGCATAAATAAAGACTGCGAAATTACAAAAAAACAACCCAACAAAACGTTTTTTTTACGTTAAACCAGCAAAAAGAGCATCTGTATCAACATAATCCTTACCTTTGACACCGAAAAACAAACCGTTATGAAGTTGATAATACACGCAATTTGCTGGATATGTTTTGTGTTGTGCCTTGCGTGCTGCACGTCCAACAGCAACGACAAAGCCACCACATCCTCCGAGCCAGCCGTGATGGAGCCACTCGACACACTCACTGTGATGGAACATCTTCAAGAACGCGGCATCCTGAGGGCAGTCACCCATCGCCAGCACCTCAACTACCGTCTCATCGAAGGTCGTCCCGCTGGATTTCAATTCGAGCTGCTCGATGACTTCTGCGAGGAGACTGGCTTGAAGCTAAACCTGCTGGTGAACGACAGCGTGGAAGACTGTTACCGGATGCTCACTGAAGGGCTTGTTGACTTGTATGCAGGAGAGGTTGACAGCATCGACCTCGCCGACACCACCTTTCACCACATCCTTCTCAAAACGCCAGTGGCATTGGAGACATCGATGGCATGGGTTATCCCCAACTGTCCAGATGACAGCAGCTTTTACGAAGTAATCTGTGACTGGAGCGATAACTTCCAACGCACCAGCATGAAGAATAGCTTCTACCGTTATTTCCCGGGAGGCCGACTCAGGACGGAGGCCATTCCCCTCAACGACAACAGCATCAGTCCTTTCGACAAGCTCATCAAAGCCGAGGCGGAGCGAATCCACTGGGACTGGCGGCTGCTGGCCTCCATCATTTATCAGGAGTCGCGCTTCCGACCCGACCTGGAAAGCGACCAAGGAGCCTACGGGCTGATGCAACTCATGCCCATCGTGATGGAGAACTACGGCATCGACTACGATTCCCCACCAGAGGACCAGCTTGAGGCAGCCGGAAAACTGCTCCTCCATATCGAACAAGAGTTGCCCGAGAGCATCACCGACAGTCTGGAACGCCAGAAGTTCGTCTTGGCCTGCTACAACGCCGGTCTGGGAAATGTGATGGAGGCGCGCGAACGGGCGGCGAAGAAAGGGAAAGACCCAGACGTGTGGGAGGATAACGTGGAACACTACACCCCCCGTCAGACCTATCACTTCGTGAGAGATGTAATCAAACGGTATTCACATTATAAAGCCTTGATAGAACCATGAAAAAAAGCACCTTGACGCTGCTCTTCGCAGCATTTCTGACCTTTGCCGGGCTGCACGGCCAGGCACAGTCATTCGAAGGAGGCGTTATGGCTGGTGTCATAGCCTCACAAATCAACGGCGACGGCTACGGCGGTTACCATCAGATTGGATGGACGGGAGGCGTGTTCGGACGCATTCCCACCGACGGACCCGCCTCGTGGCAATTAGAACTCAAATACTCGCTTTTTGGCGCGCATTCCAGCGTCGATGAGATTGAGAACGGAGCGGCACCGATGGACATCAGATTGCATTATTTCGAGTTGCCGGTCATGTACCGATATAACCTGGGAGGCTTGCTCATCAACGGTCGTTCCTTCGACTTCATCACCTTAGAGATCGGACTCAGCGGTGACTTTTTGGCGAAAAACCTGCAATCCGCCTATAACGACGGAGGCTATGAGAACCCCTCATGGCTTTTCTTCTCTGTGACGGGTAACGTAGGCGTGCAATTCGACCTCACCGAAAACCTGGGCGTGAACATCCGCTCGATGAACTCATTGACCCCCTGCCGATGGAGGCCAGAGTCACCCAGCATCTTCTATGGCCATTATTATAATATTGTGTTGCAGGCGGCAGTCACCTACACCATCCTCGCCCCGGGAAAATAAGAAGCTAAGTATTTTAGAACGGCGCAAAGGTGACACCCACGGAAAGCGGCAGGATGCGAGGAGCATCGTGCCCCACCTCAAAGACAGGATTCAGCTGTATCGCACCGAAGAGGTTGATCCACTTATAGCCTACACGCAACGTGGCCCAATAAGCATAGCGTTCCACATTGCTGATGTAGCAATATTTCTCATGAATCCTGACACCATCTTCATTATTGCCCACGAACTTTGTCTTGGCATTGACGAGAATACCCACCTTAAATCCCGCACCAATCTTCCAAGCGTCCTTGATACGGAAACGAAGTTCCATAGGAATCTCTATATAGTTGCAATTCAACTTATAGCGTTTAAAACCAGTCTCTCCCCTATATTGCTGGAACTGTAAAGTGTCGTTAGCATAAGGATTCAGAATCCGGCTATAGGAGAAATAGTTATGGCCACTATAACCCACGCCGATGCTGACCGTATGTTTGGTGCTTTCGCCGAGCGGGAAGTTATAAGTAAGAGCGCAGCTAAAACCCTGGTTAAACATCCTTGCATCCCAGTTTTCATTGGTTGAGAGCTGGAAGTCATTAAAGAAATCAAGGCCCATAGTCACCTTGTTATCCGTTTTGTTTGCAATCAGCTGGGCATAGCTGCTGAGGGAAAGGATCAATGCAATCCATGTAAAAAGCAGTCTCTTCATGATAGATTATCTTTTCGTTATAAAGCGACAAAGGTACAAATAAAAATCAATGTTGCGCTAATTTGCTGGAAATTTGGGATCTTCTGTCGAGCAGATTATCGATTTCCTCATCGGTCAGATTGGGGTTTTTGAGCTGTTCATCAATAGTTTCTATCAAAGAAAGGTTGCGTTGCGCCTCATCAGAGAGTGGTTTCAGCTCCTCTTCCCGTTGATTGATAATCTCCTCCACGTCGAAATGTGGCGTCTCGTCCTCGTCATAATCCGGCCCGAGCTGTTCACGCAGCTGCTTCACCATGGTGGATATCATCATCTTGGTAAAAGGATCGATGTGAAGCATCTCCACTTTCAACTCATCTTTGACATCATCAAACTGTGCCATGAACATTTTCAGCTGCTCGACCTGTTGTGGATCAACACCCGGGAGGTCACCCAGCGACTCCTTCTCTATCAGTTTTTTGAACAACCTGAAAAAATCCTCTAATTCTTTTTTGAAATTCTCGTCTTCCATAAAAATCGATTTACAAAAAACATCTTTATGACAAATATCATGCAAAGGAAAAGAAAATTTCTGAAAAGCTAGTGTTTTATGACAAAATTTCCGATTTTTGCGACATGGAATTCAAAACTCTCAAGATACAGTTAGGGGAAAGCATGGCGTGGGTCAACCTTGACCGCCCCGAGTCGCGCAATGCGCTGAACGCCGAGATGATTCATGAACTCACGGAAGTTTTCAGTTGGTTAGGGACCCGTGACGACATCCGTGTCATCATCCTGAAGGGCAACGGCAAGTCGTTTTGTGCCGGTGCTGACTTAAACTACATGAAGGCCATGGCCCAGTTCAGCCGAGCTGAGAACATGAACGACGCCGAGCGTCTCTCGAAGCTGTTCCAGACCATTTATTATTGCGACAAGGCCATCATCACGGTGGTGCATGGCGCCTGTATCGGGGGTGCCAATGGCATTGTGGCCGCCTCCGACATTGTGATTGCCGCGACAGGCACCAGGTTCGCCTTCTCGGAGGTGCGTTTAGGCATCACGCCCGCCACCATCTCGCCTTTTGTGGTGCATCGCATCGGCCACACGGCTGCCAAGGAGCTGATGCTCACTGGCAGACCTTTCACCGCCTTGGAAGCCAAGGAGATGAAGTTGGTGAACACCGTCGTCGATGAAGCCCTTTTAATCGAGACTGAGCAAAGCTATATCGAGCATTTCATGCACGCCTCGCCTGATGCCGTAGCCGAATGCAAACGTCTGATCCGTTTGGTGGATGGCACCGGCGACCCGTATAACCCCCTCTTCAGCCAGACCTCTGCCATCATCGCCGACCAGCGCATCTCGAAGGCCGGTCAAGAAGGCATGACGGCATTCTTGGAAAAGCGGAAACCAGGGTGGGAAAACTAACCAGAAGACAGTAGGAAGAATGAATAGTAAGAAGATAAACAAAGTATTAATTGCCAATCGCGGGGAGATTGCCATACGCGTTATGCGAACCCTCAAACGTTTGCATATCACGAGCGTGGCGGTCTTCGCCGACAATGACGCCGACGCCTTGCATCGTCGCATGGCCGATGAGGCTTATCCCTTAGGCAATGGCATCCTCAAGGACACCTATCTTAATATACAGAAGATTATCGACGCCGCCCTCGACAGCGGTGCCGACGCCATACACCCCGGCTATGGATTCCTCTCGGAAAACCCCGAATTCGCCGAGGCCTGCCAACAAAACAACCTCATCTTCATCGGCCCTGATGCCGACACCATGCGCCTCATGGGCAACAAAATCGCCGCTCGTCAACTGGCCATCGAAAACGACATCCCCGTTACCGCAGGCATTACTGGCGACATGTGCCAGATTTTGGAACAAGCCGACAAACTGCCCTACCCCATCCTCATCAAAGCAGCGGCGGGAGGCGGCGGAAAAGGCATGCACATCGTCAGAAAAAAAGAAGACCTTAAAGAGGAACTGGAACGCGCCGCCCGTGAAGCTGAGAAATACTTCGGCGACGGAACCGTGTTCGTGGAACAATATATAGAGAACCCCCGACATATCGAGGTGCAGATCCTCGCCGACCACTTTGGCAACGTGATTCCACTCGGCGAACGCGAATGCACCATCCAACGCCGTTACCAAAAAATCATCGAGGAGTCACCATCACCTACCCTCAACGAGGAAAAACGCCTACAGCTGCTCGACACTGCCGTCAAGCTCTGCAAACAAATCGGCTACAAGAACGCAGGCACCGTGGAGTTCATCGTTGACCAAAACCAGAACTTCTACTTCTTGGAGATGAACACCCGAATCCAGGTGGAACACCCCGTCACGGAGATGCGCTTCGGCATCGACATCGTGGAAGAGCAAATCCGCATCGCCCGTGGCAAAGACCTCTCACCTCTTATCTCTAATCTCTCCACTCCCCAAGGCCACGCCATAGAACTGCGTATCTACGCCGAGGATCCAGAAAACGGATTTCTTCCCACCCCCGGGAAAATCACCGCCTATCATGAGCCACAAGGCAGAGGCATCCGTGTTGACAGCAGCATCAACCGCCCCTGTGTCGTCTCGGAGTCGTATGACCCCATGATTGCCAAACTCATCTGTCATGGCAAGACACGCCAGGCTGCCATCGAGACAGCACAACATGCGTTGAAAGACTTTATCCTGCAAGGACTCACCACCAACAAAGCCTACCTCTGGGAAGTCATCAAAAATCATGACTTCATCGATAACCACATCGACACTTCGTTTTGTGACACCCATCAAGAGGCCCTTCTGAAGGCTTTGAATGATAGCCGCATTAGCTTAAACATCAATGATATAGTCAGCTCTTTCCTGCTTTATGATTTCTGCAAAAAACACTTGGAGAGCCAAGCAGAAAACGTGTGGGAACAAATCGGCTACTGGCGTTACCACAGCCATTTCACCGTGGATGTCGAAGGTCAAAAAATCCCCGTCCACATCTGCCAATGGGAAGCGGAAAGCGGAAAATTGAAAGTGGAAAACGAAGAAAAAGGGAATGGAAAACTGTATTCAGCTGAATTGATTAGTTACCGAGATCATCAGCTAAAAATCATGCTCAACGGAAGGACCGAGGTGATTTATTGTTCGGTCACCGAAGACCAGAAGACCATCGTCAACTTCCATGGGCTCAACTTCACCTGTTACCGCACCGACCAACTCAACGACAACTTCGACTACTCACGCAAAGAACAGGTGAACGACAAGTCAACTCTCGTCTCGCCCATGCCCGGCAAGGTGGTCAAGATCAACGTGAAGGAGGGCGACGAGGTGACCGAAGGCACCGTGATGATTGTGGTGGAGGCCATGAAGATGGAAAACAACATCACAGCCACCGCCAAAGCCAAGGTAAAACGCATTTTGGTCGCTGAAAATGAAATGGTTGACAATAAAAAACAACTCTTGGAGTTAATTTAGAATTGAGAATTTAATATTGAGAATTTAGAATTACAAAGATATGAATTTCGACTTGACAAAAGAACAAGAAGCCTTACGCCAGAAGGTGCGGGACTTCGCGGAAGCAGAGATAAAACCCGTGGCCCGTTACAACGACGAGCACCAGCACTTCGACACCGAGCTGACCTTGAAGATGGGGCAGCAAGGGCTGTTGGGCATGACTGTCCCCAAGGAATATGGCGGTCAAGGTCTTGACAACTTGAGTTATATCATCGCCGTAGAAGAGCTTGCCCGTGTTGACGGCTCCACCGCCGCCACCATCGCCGCCGACAACTCGCTCGGCATCGGTCCCATCAAAGACTACGGCACCGAGGAGCAGAAACGCAAGTATTTGCCTGAGTTGTGCAAAGACAAGCTCTGGGGCTTCGGCCTCACCGAGGAAGACGCCGGCAGCGACTCACGAGGCACCAAGACCACTGCCCGACGCGATGGCGACACCTGGATCCTCAACGGCACCAAGATCTTCATCACCAACAGCGCGACACCCATCACCCTTGGCACCAGCGTGCAAGCCGTGTCAGGAGAGAAAGACGGCAAGCCAGAGTTCACCGCCCTCCTCGTGGAGAACACCACCCCAGGGTTCAACCAGACCCCGATGGACGACAAGATGATGTGGCGCGCCTCCAACACTGGCAAGCTCGTCTTCAACGACGTGAGACTGCCTAAGGAAAGCATCCTCGGAGAACCAGGAGAAGGCTCCCATATCATGCTGGCCACCCTCGACTCAGGCCGACTCTCCATCGCCGCCATGGGCTTGGGATGCGCGCAAGGCGCCTACGAGATGGCTCTCGCCTACTCCAAGAAACGCATCCAGTTCGGCAAGCCGGTCTGCAAATTCCAAGCTGTCAGCTTCAAACTCGCCGACATGGCCATGAAAATCGAGGCCGCAAGAGGCCTGCTCTACCATGCCTGCTGGCTCAAAGACCAGCACCGCCCCTTTGGAAAAGAAGCGGCCATGGCCAAACTCTATTGCTCCGAAGTCGCCGCCGAGGTCTGCGACAAAGCCGTGCAAGTCATGGGTGGTCACGGATTACTCAAAGAATTCGACATGGAACGCTTCTACCGTGACCAACGCATCCTCCAAATCGGAGAAGGCACTTCCGAGATTCTTAGACTCGTCATCTCTCGAGCGATAGGATGCTGAGGGGAATTTGAGAATTGAGAGGTTAGAGGTGATGTACTATGCTAACAATTACAAACAATTAACAACAATTAACAATAATTAAAGATATGAAGATATTAAACTACATTGCCATCATCGCCATCATTTACAGTGTGGTGGCAGCACTTTACAACAGCAGAATCAGAAAAAGCAACAAAGGTGACAAGACCCTTGCCAACAGCATGTTTCTGTGGCTCATCCCTGTCATCTATTTGGCTGTTTCCAGCTTCCTCACCATCATCCCCGCCCAGGAATGTGGCGTGGTCATCACCCCAAGTGGCGTGAAACAGCACACCTATTACACGGGATGGCATCTCATTCTGCCGTGGTACAACGTGCAGACTATGGATAAGACCGAACAGGTTTATACCTGCGCTAAACGTTCTGATGTCAGCCGTAGCGACCCGGATTACAAATCATACAAGGCTGACGCCACCCAAGCCGAGACCGTGTGGACCCCCACCATCGATGGTATCAAGATGGGTTTCGACATCAGTGCCTCATGGCGCATCGACCCCGAGTTCGCCTGGTGGATCTACGACAACGTGTCGGAGACCGACGGCAAGGAGAACGGTCGCTTCTACTGGCTCGAAGAGAATGTCATCAAGCCCAAGTTGAAGTCAGCTCTCGCCCTCACCACAAGCAAATACACCCCCATCCAGGTATATAGCACCAGCCGTGAGGAGATCCAAGCATTCGTGCTGGAGAGAATGAAAAAAGACATCCAGTCGTATCACCTCATCCTCGACCAGATTGACATCCGTGAGGTGTATTACAACAACGAATATGAGACCGCCATCAACCAGAAGAAACTCGAGGAACAGAAAGCCCTCACCCTCTCTGAGGTCACCAAACAGAAAGAAGAGCTGAAAAAGCAAGCCGAGATCGAGAAGGACATCCAGATCCTGAACGCCGAAGGCGAGGCCGAGGCTCTGAAAATCAAAGGCGCCTCCGTCTCCAACAACCCCAAGATTGTCCAACTCGAATGGATTAACAAATGGGATGGCAAGCTGCCCGAGATCATGACTGGGGATGGCAATGGGCTGCTGCTGAACCTGGATAAATAATTTAGAATTAAGAATTTAGAATTAAGAGATATGAAGCGTCGAGTACTACTCATCATGCTGATGGCCATAAGCTGTTTTGCTTTGGCCGCACCACTCAAGAACGTCGAAGTCCGCCTCACCCAACCTGACGGACAAGTCATCAACTGTTTCGCCTCTGGCGACGAATTCTACAACTACCTGCACGACGCCAACGGCTTCACCATCGTCCTAGACGATAAAGGCTATTATGTCTATGCCACCAAAGATGCCGAAGGCAAGGTCATCCCCACCTCTTACATCGTCAACAGCGTCGATCCTGCCTCGGTAGGCTTGAAGCCCTACGCAAAGATTTCCGAGAAAGAGTATTATGCCCGCCGCCACCAGCGCGAGCAGGAAAGCCAAACCCGCATCACCAAAAGCGGAGAAAAAGTACTTCTCCCCGCTCACCCCTCCCCGCTCACCTCAAAAACCTTTCCCAACGGACGCGAGCTCAACCACGGCCTTTACAACAACTTGGTGGTCTTCATCCGTTTCGCAGGCGACACTTACCACCACTCGTCGTTTTCCACGGTCGAAGCCATGTTCAATGCTGATGGCTATGAGGACAACTCTCTGCACAACTACTATCACCACACCTCATACAACCAACTTGACCTGTGGTCACACTTCTATCCTCAGCCCGATGGCGAGACCATCCTCTCCTACGAGGACATCTATCCCAAGCAATACTACCAGCCCTATCATCCTGTAAACAACCCTATGGGCTATCAGGACGGTGAGACCGCTGACCGTGAGTTCTCCATGCTGGAACGGGCCATCAACTACGTGGAAGAAATGGTGCCCGACAGCCTCGACCTCGACTACAACGGCGACGGGTTGGTTGACAACGTGGTGTTCGTCATCAAAGGCGAACCCGGCGAGTGGGCATCCTTGTTATGGCCTCATCGCTGGTGTATTTATGACCGCTATGTGCCGTTGAACGGACTACAAGTCTTCGACTTTAACTTACAGCTGGAGGAAGGCGGTTATTTCAACGTCAGCACGCTCTGCCACGAGATGTTCCACTCTTTGGGCGCTCCCGACCTGTATCATTACAGCGAAGGCATCGACCCTGTAGGCCCTTGGGATTTGATGTGCGGCACCACCGAGCCACCCCAACAAACCAGCACCTACATGAAATATAAATACGGCAACTGGGTGGACGAAATTCCAGTAATCAACTGGGGAGAGCCCAACGCCTTCGGCACTTACGAACTGGAATCCGTCTCCTGGGAAGGCGGTCGCCGCAACGGCTATATGTTTCCCGTGTCAAATGAGCAATATTTTTATGTAGAATACCGCGACAAGAACAATATCTTCGAAAGGGAAATCCCCAACAGCGGCATGCTGATTTACCGTATCGACACCCGTTTCGACGGCAACGCCTCCTGGAACGGTGACGACTACCTTGACGAAGTTTACATCTTCCGCCCCGGCGGCTCCATCTATCAAGCCGGTAATCTTGACCATGCCTACTTTAATGAAGAGTCGGGAAGAACCAGCTTCAACCCCAGCACCGACCCGTATCCATTCATCCACAACCAACCCTATCAGTATTTTGACCCGGGCTTTGAAATCACCAACATCAGAAAGGCAGGCCAAAAGATGTGTTTTGAGCTTCTGCCATACGGTGGTGAGTTCTCTGGTCCTTTGGTAGAGCATTTCACAGCCCATGTCAACAGCATGGAACATCAGGTGGAACTGTCGTGGGACACCATCGAGTTTGCCGACTATTACAAAGTGTATCGCGACGGGTTAGAGCTTGCCGACGTCACTGAAAACAGCTTCATCCATCCTTATACGGAAGCCGACAACGGATATCATGTTTACAGCGTGATGTTTGTCTCTGGTGGATTGATGCACGTTTATCACGCCTTAACCGACGCTTGGGTCATCCTTGGCGACTACACGACTGTCGATGTGGAAATCACCAGCGACTCCCCTTATGGCACTGAGGGCGGCGAGCTAGAAGTGACCTTCAACAACCCCGCCATGAAGTCACAATACTTCACCATTTACGAAGGATCTTTAACAAAGGTCCAGTTCCATGTCCCCGCCAACACCGAAGCCTCCTTACGCTGGCATTCCGGCTTTGATCCGGAGGGACACGGCATCCAGGTCACAGCTACCCAATACAACGAGAACGGACAAGAAGTGCTGTTCAACATTGAAAATCCCACTGAAGGACTGCTCGGGATTTGCACCCCACCGGAAGGCACGCTGGGTATCATGCAACCGCAACATCTCAGTGCCACTCCCCAAGAAAACGGCATCCTGCTTAGCTGGACCATACCAGCCGAAAACCAAGCATTCAACATCTATCGTGACGGAGTTTGCATTTATCCTGAATGGAACGGATATGAGTTCCTCGACGATCAACTGACCCGTTCTGGAACCCACAGCTATTACGTCTCCAATGCCCACAACACCCATTGGTCGTCAGAGGACCAAGTCGTTGCCACCGCCATGACTTTCACTTGCGAACCGCCTCAAAACCTCCAAGGTGTCCACTACGCAGGAAGCCAACCCCATAACGAGCTGACTTGGGAAGCCCCTCAGTTTATCGGTCACGGCATGCTGGCTTACGACGACAATACCTTTGTTGACCAGATGGGGTCGAAGACTCAGAAATTCGGCATCAAAGTCACCCCGGAATACCTTTCTTGGTTCGAGGGTCTTCCTCTCACTCATATCGGAATGTTCGATTGCTCCGCCGGCACCTACACTTTCAAAATCCACAGCGGCGAGACTCCCGACAACAACAACCAGCTCTACAGCCAAACCCATGAGATGAACGGCACCCAGAACTTTGTCCGCTTCCCCCTCGACGAGGAGGTCCCCTTCGATGTCACCCAGCCCTTATGGATCTGCGTGGAGCCAAATAACGTTGAACATCCCGCACCTTACGGAGAATTTGTAGGCAACCCCAACAGCTGCATGGTCAAGGTGTCGGGCCAATGGAGACCCATCACTTATTATAGCCAATATCTCAGCTGGCTGCTACGCGCCTATACCCAACCCGCCGACAATAACCGTGAGTTCAGCTATAAGGTCTATGCCGGACCCGAAGAAGGCGAAGACTATCAGATGAGTGTGGTTTTCAACGATCTCTCATCAACCAGCGTGACACATAACACCAACGAGAACACCCGATACAACGTCACTGCCATCTGGAACGGCAAGGAAACCGAGTTCTCGAACAGCATCTTCTTGGGACCCAGTGTGGATGTGGAAGAACAGATAACATCTGAAAGCGATTGGTTTGCCTATATCAGCAACGGCAACCTCATCGTCAACGGAGAAGGCACCCTCCAGCTCTTCGACGCTCTTGGTCGCCAACTGTTCACCAAGCAACTCTCCACTCTCACTTCTCACCTCTCAACTCCCCACGCCCCTGGCGTGTATGTGTTACGCCTCATCAATGGCAACGAGGTGAAGACGCAGAAAATCGTGATACAATAGCCCCTCCCCCTGCCCCCTCCCCCGAGGGGAGGGGGGTGACCCAAAGACCTTTTAATCACTTTTCAACCATTATGAGAACACCCACCTTATTTAAAGAATACATCTGGCTGGTCAACACCATCCATCGAGCTGGGCGGATTTCGTTTGCTGAGCTCAATGAGAAATGGCAACGTACCGAGATGAGCGAAGGAATCCCGTTGAGTCGCACCACCTTCAACCGTCACAAGGATGCCATCGAGGACATCTTCGGCATATACATCGACTGTGACAGAAGGGATGGCTATCGTTATTTTATTGGAAATGAGGAAGTACTTCGTGAGGACACCGTCCAAAACTGGATGTTATCGACCCTCACTGTGAACAACCTCGTCAGTGAGAGCATGGGCTTGCAGCACCGCATTGTATTGGAGAACATCCCGTCGGAGGGAGTGAACTTAGAGAAGGTGATCCAGGCCATGAAGGACAATCATAAAGTGACGGTACAATATCGCCGTTATCAGTCCACCGAGACCAGGACTTTCCTTTTGTCGCCCTATTGCATCAAGCTATTCCGCCAACGCTGGTATCTTTTGGGACGTTTCGATGATGGTGGTTTCGCCATGTTTTCGTTTGACCGGATGCAGGACATCACTGTTTCGGAGGAAATCTTTAAGATGGACCGTGAATTCGACGCCTCCGAGTTTTTCGGCGAGTGCTACGGTGTGGTGATTGGCGACGGGAGCAAGCCCGAACGCATTGTGTTACGGGCTTTTGGCAAGGAGCAGTATTATCTTCGTGATTTGCCTTTGCATCACACCCAAAAGGAAATCCCGTCGGACTCGGGCGACGACCATGCCGATTTCGAGTTGTTTTTGCGTCCCACCTACGATTTCATGGGGCAGTTACAGTCGCGCGGAGCCTGGCTGAAAGTGCTTGAGCCCCAGTGGTTAGCCGACGAGATGCGTCGTTGGCATGAGGATGCCGCGAAGATTTACGAGTCCTAAAGAAACATTGACTATATGCCGAAATTCTCACAGGTTTGGTATTGAAATATGCCGAAATTCTCAAAGCATTTAGTCTTATATTGTACCAGCTTCGAAAAGTAAACACTAAGAAGCTGTTTTGATTTTTTGTTTAAAGTTTTATTTTTTTTCTTTTTCGGCTTCTTTGAGGGTCTTTTTGGTCTGATTTTTTGTTTCGCTCGCTCCGATAGCCCGCTATCGTCGTTCGCTCAACAGAAAAATCATC